>Ga0105050_10000371_pt1 | contig 68135 bp, 69 predicted proteins | sample FRY01_FD_78088 | JGI IMG/M metagenome (GOLD analysis project Ga0105050, IMG submission 78088) | Freshwater microbial communities from Lake Fryxell liftoff mats and glacier meltwater in Antarctica - FRY-01 | ecosystem: Environmental > Aquatic > Freshwater > Ice > Glacier meltwater ... | reverse complement strand
TTAATCAACATTTCGGTTAAAAATTTTAAAAGAAAAATCAAACACATATTATTTATATTTAAACGTATCTAAAATCTTGATGTTCTTATCTGTTTTTAGATTAATTTCAAATTCTGTTGGGTTGTTTATATTATGGAAATATGTATTATTAATATCAATATCACTGTACGGTACTTTTATTTTAATTATTTTATAATTATCCCAACTATCATGAAAGCCAAGCCCGATGTTAAATAAAAAATTAGTATTTATATCTTTTAAATTAGAGACATAGTGCAATCCAAGTTTATTGTAATCAACGGTATCAGCATTAATAATTCTATATAAAACTTTATCTTTTTTTTCATTTAAAAAGACATTAGTTTTATTTATTACTTTAACAATATCGTTGTAGAAATCGACATTATTTTCATCATATAAATCAACACCTAAATTATTTTCATAATATTTAGAAATTAATAAATTAACATCGTTAATTAATACATTTTCATTCAAAAACTCACCAAAGTTCTTAACCTTGTTTATTAGTTCTCTCATCTCTTTGCTCATAGTTTTGCTTTATATATAAATATTCAGTTTTATTTATTAATCCCACCTAAACGGATTGATTTTGTGGCATAAGTTTAAGTAGTTCCATTTCTGTCATCGACATTAATTCACTTAAAGAAAATCTTTTTATTGGGTCTACCTTTTCGTAATATTCAACATAATTAATAGCACGAATTTCGTCTTCTTTTGACATTTTATCTTAATATTAAATTTTGTAATTCTAATGAAGTTTACACGTATATAACTTCACCACACCTATCTATTGCTAACATTCTAACCATATTTTTATTTATTTAGAAAAGTTATAAGTAATAATCTTTTGGTGTTTTCATTTTATGTTTCGGTAATTTAATAACACCTGTTTCACTATCAACTTCAGTCTTTATAATTTGTTCAAGTTTTTCAGAATTAAATTCGTTTCGTAACTCTTCAATATCTTTCTTCAATTCATCTTGAAGTTCTTGTGTCCAATTTGTTTTTGGTTTACAGTCACACCTATCTATCGTACATCTACTTGTAAAGTCGTAAGGGCAGTCTAGTTCATTGTTTGACCGCTTCCAAATATCTATCATCTTATAAATTCCTTCTTGATAACCAAATTCGGTAGCTCTTTTAGTGGCGTTACTAACATTTAAGTCTTTAGTGAAATCTTCAACCATTTTTAATATTTCATCGTCTGTAGGATACAACGAACCGCTTTTAAAGTCTGTATCCTTTTCAATCGGGTTTGGAATCAGATAATCATCAAAAAACTTATCCAGTTCATGATGTCTTAATTGAGCCGTCATACTAAGAAATGATTTTATGAAATCACTATCCCATCCAAATTTTTTAACCCCGTATTTCAGTCTTTCTGACCAATTTGTTTTAACTACTTTATCCATCTGTTGGTTCAATATTTTCAGGTGGAAACAACACTTTTGTTGGTGATTCATTTCCAACAATAATTGGTTTATACCCAGTTATTATTTCAAATTTTTCAAACATCTTTTTCATAGTCTCTCTCGCTTCGTCAATAGTCACACCTTCAACATCATCAACAAGTAATCTTATTGGCATATTTTTCACAATCGGAAATTGTGAATTGAAACAATTCTCAATTCTTTCATCTGTTTCACCAGTTTTGATTAAACCATCGAATCTTTCAAGCTCATCGTTCCTTTTCTCCGTTAAATAAGAAATATCATCTTTACATTCTAAATTTTCCATAATTTTTTTTTTGTATTATCTTGATTTAAAGTTTGCATTGGGCTGGGTGTAACTTACACATCGTTTCGGGGTATAATCGTCCACAGTAATTACAATTAACAACAAGCTGTTCAGTGTGCTGTATGATAGTAGGTTTATTTAAACTCTTGTTACCCACTTGTTCTCTTTTCCGTAATTCTTCGTTTATCATTTTATTATTCATTATTTGTACTTTTATTTAGTGATAATTTTTAAAGCCTCCACAGAAATGATTAAGAATAAACTTCGTTAATATATTCGTTAGCAACATCATAAACAGATAGTTTCAATATATCTTCTTTAACCATTACACCAACCATATTTACAAAAGCACCAAATACACTACCTTTTAATTCGTATGGCTTATCTTTAATTAGATATTCTCTTAATGTTTCAGGGTTATTTTTTTCCACTTCAATAATATGTGGGGCTAAGTTTAATATCCCCATAGAACCACTTATATGGGCTTCGTAAGAAGAACTTAACGCTTTTTGTTTGAATCCGTCAAATTGTTCCAGTGCTTCATCTTTCGTATTAAAAGCAGATAGTGAATAACCAGCATCTGAATTCGCTAGTTGAATGTAGTGTATGTTATCCAAACACACTACTACTAAATAACATTTTTCCATTGTTTTAAACTTCTGGTTGTTGAGGACAATCGTTTTCCGATTCAACTCCTTTAAGCCCATCTAAAAAACCTGAAGCTTCCCATTTTTTAATAAGTTCTTCCCTAACTTGTTCTATAGGCTTATTTTTTATCTGTTCACCCCTATCTTTTATAAACAAATCAAATCTACGTTCAACACCATGACTTGTTTTTTCCATAATCGCCATTTGAAGAGCAAATGTAACTGGGTCAATCATTGTTGGTGAAAAATCGTAATTCTTACCATATTTTGCTTCTAAATAATCTCTGATTTCAATTAAAAAATCAATTGCTTCCATTTTTTTCATAATATTCATTTTGTTTTTATAAATCTCCGCTGATATTCTCGCTTCGTCTTTATTTTTATGTTCTGAAATTACACTCCACCGAAAAGATAACTCTTCATCAGTCCAAACTGTTTCCATATATCCTTTTTCACCTTTTTGGTTGTCATGAACAACTAAAAAACGGGTAACAACTGGAACCTCATCTATTTTTCTTGAAGAAACCCCAATCGTTTGATTAAGAATCCCGTCTATTATTTTCTTCCCTTCATCGGTTGTGATTTCAACAGACATTCGTGTAATATCATTATCTGGTATATGAGCATTCCCAATTACTTTACCATCATAAGTTAGTGTTCTCATTTTATCCAGAGTCTTCTTAGCCATACTAACTTCAGCCTCAAATCTTCGAAGATTTCGGTGGTCTCCCAATCTGTTTTTCATATATTGAATTTTCTTCTCAGTATAGGTGATAAAATCCTCAAGCCAAAGTTTAAGTTCTTTCATTTTTTCTCATTAAAAAGTTATTGACAATTTTGGAAGGATACCGTATCCCCAGCGTTGAATTTACCAACACTATCAACGAACCGAGTTTCATTCATCATTAAGTTTTGTCTATCAATAGGTTGTACTAAATAGATACTTGTTCCTTCTGTTAGGTTTGGTTTAACTTGTATTACCCTAAATTTTGATGGTGTGTTTGGGTATTTAAGTTTTTCACAGGAAGAAAACACTACCGCTAACAGCACATAGGTTAAAAAACTTATTTTTTTTATATTTTTCATTTTATTTTTCATTTTATTTTTAAAATTTATTGTTTTCAAATTCCTCAACAATCTCTTTACCGAAACGATAACAGTATTCTAACCTTTCCCAACCAGCTCCATCGTAATCTCTTTTATGAAGTAAAATATCTGTCGCGTCAATTAACCCTTTTAAAACCTCTGCTAAGTTATAAGGTTGGTTGAGACGCAAAATCTTATCTAAGACCAAGGAAGGTATAGTATTAGGTAACGGCAACTTGATTTTGTGGTTTGTACAATCAGGATTTTTCGTATATTGTTCCTTCCACGCATCACCTAATTCTTCTTTAATAATCTTATCAATTAGATTATCTATTTCATCATCTGAAATAAATTCTTTACCAGCTTCCTTCTGTCGTTTTAATTCTCTATCCAAACCAAGTGAAATTCTTTCACTTAATTTAGGTTTATCTTCTAAAACTTTATTCGTCTCATTCATATTAAATTATTTTAAAGCTATCACCTACATAAACTACATTTTAAGAATTATCTCCTTTGAACGACATAAATCAGCCCACGCTGGTTGACAGTAATCTCTACCGTGTAATGCGTTATTAAATTCGTGACATAATTGAGTTACCAAACTTTCAATATCCTGCGATAAATCGATTTTTATTTCGTATTGGTATCTCCCTTTAAGGGTTCCATCTTCATATAAATGAAGATGGCTTTTTGCTTTTGTTTCTAAATCTACATATATCTCGTCTCTTTCAGAATCGTACTGCATTGATGTATAAATCTTTTTCATCGCCAACGCTTTCATTATGTCTTGTATTTCCATAGTTTACATTTCTAATATCTGTCTATCGATAGATTCTATCCAAGCAACACAAACAGCTGTAAGTTGGATTAATTCTTCTCTTCGTTTATGGATGTCGAACTCACTAATAACTTCTGAGAGTTCTTCAACCGCTATATGTGCGAAAGTTCCTGACCCGTTTTCAAATGAGTTATCACACATAAATTTCGCTCTTGTTTCAGATGGTATTTCGTAATTCTCACACATACGCTCTGATGTACAACCCCCTTCCCTATTTAGTAAAGTTTGGTCTAAACAAGGGTGTGTTTGCTCACCCCATTTACCATCTTGTTTTTCTCTTTCTAACTTAATTTCTTCAATGATTGTCATGTTTTGTGTTTTTGGTAAGTTCTTATATTCGCGGGAGCTCCAGACTATTTCTGGTTCCCCAATAAACTTTTTTGCTTTTTCTAAAGTCTTGTGTGTGTTCCCTAAATTAATTGGAACCCAAAAAGGAAACCATAAATACCATACTTGACACTCAAAACCTAGGTATTTATCCGTTACGATTCTATGTTTTTTAAACTTCATAGTATTTTACATCTTGGGGTTTAAAAGTTATCAGCAACTATAATACGGTATTCCTCTTTCTTACCACGTAAGTCTAAAACACCATCTACATGGCATTTAACGTTAACCATAGTATCATCATTCAAATTATGTGATAAAAATTTTGTTGAACATTTGGTTTTATCTAATTCGCTAACCATCATTTCTCTAACAAACAACGGCATATTTTTTCGTAAAATTTTTCTTATTTCCATAATTACAATATTCTAATAATCCAAGAATTTATGTTTGTGTTGCTATATAAATCAGAAAAGTTAATATAAGTTTCATTTGAAAAACCGTCAGAAACGAAAAATTAACCTACTTGACCAGAATAGATACTACCACCAAAAGTAGGGAAAAAATTCAATGATAATGACTTATTTGGTGAACCAACTAGGTTTGAAATTTGATATGTTCGATGGTCAAAAATTGGGCTGTTATTAACCGTATAACGGTTATTTTCAATAAACATGATAGTATCGTTAGGATACAAAGTATTAAACCCTCCTATATTGTACCTAACAAGAACCCATTTTGTTCCAGTTAATTCGTTGGTGTTACCAACTCCAAAACTAGGTAAAACACCAGCTGGTACGTAGTTTGATTGCCAATTTGAGGAATCTTGTAGTTCTTGACCTAGAGTGTAATTTCCTGGTGTGATTTCTTTACCACATGAAATCATAAGCAACAAAGCAATCAAAAACCATAAAGTGATAACCACTGCGGTTAAAACTCGTTTAATTTTTTTTCTAGATGAATCCATTTTCATTTATTTTATACAAAAGTAGGGATAATTTTTTAAATAACAAAATTATTTCACAAAATTCCTCACATAAAGTTTCCTATGATATCTACTCACCCCTATCTCCTTCAAAACAGAAATATGGTCTGGTGTTAAATAACCTTTATTCGAACCCCAATTGTATCGCGGAAACAACGCATGGATTTTACACATGTATTCATCGCGCCTCACTTTGGCCACAATAGCGGCAGCAGCGATACATGTGTAGGTGTCATCCCCCTTTGGGATTAGACTTACTTTTGTGTTGTCAGCGTTTGTCCCTGTGTAAGGTTCCCATGTGATTCCATCGACCAAAATATATTCTGGTTTTATCACCAAACCATCTATACACTGATGCATGGTTTTAAATGTCGCTAAGTTGATTCCTAACGAATCAATCTCACTAACCGACCCTGCACAACAAGAAACAGAAATGGCGTTGTCTAAGATGAGCTTATAAGCTACATTTCTTTGAGCCTCGGATAGTTTCTTTGAATCTCTGATAAATGGTGAGTTAAAAGCTTTGGGCATTATTACAGCTGCCGTGACGATAGGTCCAGCACCACAACCCCTACCCACTTCATCAAGTCCAGCGACAAGGTTATAGTTTGGCCAGTCTTCTAAAATTTTTTTATCTTTTGCCATTCAACAAAGTTACAATTTTTTCTTGAACTTAACAAGAACTCCACCCAACATAACTTCGAATTCATCAGATGGGGTGAAATCAACTGAAAATGGGTTAAGTTTGTTGTAAATGGATTCGCTTATACCATTATGTTCTAATTCATGCAATTGATAGGTTAGAGTTAACCCAATTTTTTGAATTCTTTCATCTTCAACAATTGATGAAACGGTTTGAATAAGTTGTTCGTAATTCATTTTAAAATTTTGTAAAAATCTTTGTAAACCATTCTACTATTTTTTGTGTCTTGGTTTTTTTTATTATTGTTACTTGCCTACCCTTTGTTTTAATCTCATCACCCAAACCTTTTTTAATTTGGTTAACAAAATTGCTTTTATTAACTGAAGTGGTATTGGTTTCGCTTTTTATAAAATCCAACTCTGACCTAATTTCATTTTTAACTTCAGTTGGGGTTAAGTATCTAAACTCTTCTTTCATTTTTTTGATTTTTCGGTTATATTATCTGGTGTATTATCTTGCCCACATTTATGACAAAAATACATATCTGGTCCACTTTCAGATTTTTTCCAAGACCATTCACATTTTTTACAGTTGATTATTTGATTTAAACCCTCTTTCAACCTTAATTTTATGTTTAATTTCATACCATATCTTTATCATAAATATTGACATATGTTACAAATATACATATATTCGACTCTTATGGCAACACTTATTTTCATATTGATTTGTTACGGAGCTTGTAACAATTTGATTTACGGTTCTATCTTTCTAGGTTTTAGAAACTTTTTAGCTATTTTTGGTACTGGGGGTTATAGCCTCCATAAATTATTTAGCTGTTTTATGTGTCTAGGGACTTGGATGGGTTTTGTGGTTAGTTTAATGATGAGCTACTTAGGTTATGGTAGTTTAACTCCACTTGGCTCTATTGGTGTTGAGAATTTATATTTGATGACCTTGTTAAACGGATTACTATCTTCTGGTGGTGTTTGGTTGGTCCACACACTTCAAGAATACTTAGAAATTAAATAATATAAACCCCAGATATCTGGGGTTTATATTATTTTCTATCAATACATTTCTCACAAGCTTCCTCAGGCCCACATTCACACTCGGATTCACGCTCGGATTCATATTCCGAACCACTAGTTTCCATCTGGAGTTTTCTTTTCGGTGGTAGCTCTATTTTAGTTGATGGAGTTTTCTTACTCGTCATTTTTAGATTCCTAGCAGCTCTATTTTCTTCTTCTATCATTTCCAATTCCAATTCAGACATCACAATTGGGTTCCCATCTTCATCTAGGTAATCAAAACCATTAACTTTTGGGCCATCTATTATTTCTTCCACAAAAGGTTCTTCCACAAAAGGTTCTTCCACAAAAGGTTCTTCAGCTATTTTAGGTTGTACGATTTTAGGTTGTACAATTTCCTCTAAATCAAAATCTACGTCAAAATCATCTAATTTAGGTGTTAAATCTTCATCTTCGAAACTAAATTTTAACCTTGAAAGTTTAGTGAGTGGATTCTTTTTAAACACCTCTTTAAGTTCATTAACTTTTTGACGTAATAAATCATGTTTCTTCTCACGTTCTTGGTTTAGTTTTATAATTCGTTCGACATAGTTTAAAAGCTCATCCAAACCAATTTCAGGTGTATCACTAAAAATCATATAGTAATTCATTTCATCATTACCTTTAGCTTTCTTGATATTGGGTTCGTCTGGGACCGCCCAACCTTCTTTGAAGACAGCATCTACTAAGACTACACCATCCAAATATCTAATACCGATAACATATGGTTGTAGTGAATCTAAAGTTTTTTGTATGTTTGACATATTTTAAAAATTTATTCCCGTAAAGATTGTTGATAAAATATAACTAATTGCTATACCTAAAAAAAGTAAACTTCTTTGGGATAACCTATATTTGACTGGAACCTCTTCGGTTGATGTTAGGAATGCTTGAATCAAATAATAAAAGTGTCTAAAAATTACCAAATTTGATAAAATGAAAACCATTATTAAAACCCTATTCATTATTTCTATAATCATTGTTAATCTTCTTTTTTCTTGTTAGAAACATCAACTCTTAATGCTTGTGATAAACTTTTGATTTCCTGTAGACCTTTTCTTAATCTAACACCAGCTGCTTTATTGTCTTTTTCGTAAAACTTAATTGCATCTTCTTCTAGTTTAGCAACCAATTCTTTTAATTCGTTAAATTTAGTCATTTGTTTTTGTTTTTATTTGTTTTTTGTTATTGGTTGGTAGCATCGATATTAATTTAGCTAAACAACTTTCTTTATTTACTATCTTACTTAAGATATTTTCAATTTTTTTTGTTTTTTTTTCTATTTCGGTATCTTCAGAGTTAACAGCTCTTTCTAAATCATATTCTAGTTTTACAATACTCAAATTGTATTCTGAAATAAGAATATTAAATAATTTTTCTGTGTTCATGTGGTAAAACTAACGCTTTATTTTCAAAAATAAACCCTAAATCGTTTTTTTACTTTATTATGAGTGATTTTTCAAAAATTTGGTATATCTCTACAAACGTATCCATCTCAGAACGAGTCTTTAATTTACCATACTCAAAGATATTCACCCATAAAATTAATGAACTATCAACAGTGGAGTTTTCTTCTAATTTATCTATTGAATAAAAAACTTCAAGCATAAATTCCAAAAAATATTCATATAAATTAGGGTTCTCGAAGATGATACCTTCTTGCCTAAAATTAGACAAGTTTTTCTCCCAAGACCATTTAAAATGGTTTGTTTGTTCAACTAAACTTGTTACCTCATCACCCATATAGGTGTCAAAAGCTATTAATAACAAGGATTGTATAAAATCACTATAAAGTTCACATTTTTCAAATTTTATGTTATTAGCATCGTAAATTACTGCGATACTTTCTTTGGTCATAGGGTTTTTTATATAATCTAAAAATTTTCTATTTTTATCGTTATTATCCATTTTATTATTATACTAATTTCTGTACAAAAATAAAGCATTACGCTTTTAACCACCCATAATATCTGTTGGTTAAAGATTCTCTATCAGCCAACCCATTCGTACCACCATTTATTCTTTTTGTTATTGAAAGGATTGTTTTTGGGTTAACCCCTTTGTCAGCAATGGCCCATAAATTATTTTTTTCAAAAAAGAAAATAGCTGATTCAAATGAATATTCGTTGGCAACCAAATCAGGATTTATCATTATAATAGGCATTTTAATAGAGTCGGAAAAAGCTTTATAGTTTGATTTACCAGTTGTTTGGATTGCACCTCTTCCTCTGAATTTCCACCCATCTTGTGAGGCTTCGTTTCCGTTACCCATTCTATTAGCGTAAACTCTAGAAGCTATTTTAATCGGTTGTCTGGCATATGATTCAGATAAATCTTTTGGAAAATATTTCCCGAAGGTTTTTTTTAACCCAGTACTGCTATAACTCAAGTTTTCATCGAAAACTCTAAAACCACCAGTTTCATGTGATATTTGACCACAAAAATGGGCAGCTCTTTCTGGTGACATTTTATAATAAGCGGCTATCGCTTTTAAAGTTGCTGGACCAAAAGAACCATCAGCTTTTGCACCTATTTTTTCTTGTAATTTAATTAAACTCATGTGTTTTATTATTAAATAAATGTTATTTAACAATAAATACCCTAAAAAACAAAAAACCCCAGATATCTGGGGTTTTATTTGTTTAATTATTTTCTTTTATTACATTCCACCTAACTCTTCTTCACCACCCATTTCATCCATTTTTTGGATAATCAAAGCAGCTTTTTCTGAAGCTTTTTTAGTACTATCTGAAGCGATAGACATATATTCAGCTGGAACTTCCATACCGTTTGGTGGAAGACTTGGGCCTTTAATCCAATAAATTCCTTTTGATGGGCTAAATAACAATTGAGGTGCTACACTTTGTTTAGGTGCTGACATTGGAGATGGGACCGAAATATCATCATCATCGTCATCATCATTATCCATTGGTACAGATGATGAAACATCACTTCCACTTGGTTCTACTTCTGAAGATTCATCTTCATCGTCAGACTTATTCCATGAATCTTCTGTTTCTGCTTCTTCCTCTTCTTCACCTTCTACTTCTCTTACTGGTGATTCAGCCATTTTCATCATATCCTCTTCAATTTGTTTCTTCAAATCTTCATCAGTCATTTCAGATTCTGTTATTTGAAGGTGTTTTTTAGCTTCAGCAGACTGCTTTATTGAAGCGTCTTCCCAATAACCTTGTTTAGGTGCTGGTGCTTTGGTACCTTTGTCAGTTGAAGTAGTTCCTTCGATATGTTTCGTTGCTTCTGGGGCTTGAGTTATTGTAATATCTTCCCACTTACCTTCTTTTGGTGTTGGAACGTTGATATCCATCATTTTTTCACCACCAGAAACATCATCCCAATTACCTTCTTTGGGTTTTGTTGCTGTTCCTTTAGATTTACCGCTTTCTATGTGTTTCTTAGCTTCTGGAGCCTGTGAAACAGCCTTACTAGCGTCACCTTCTTTAGCTTTTGGTGCTTTGGTACCTTTATCAGTTGAAGTAGTCCCTTGGATGTGTTTGGTAGCCTCTGGAGCTTTCTTTGTTTTTTCTTCCCAATTACCTTTTTCAGTTTTAGCTGATTCTATATCTTCACCTTCGTTAAAAAGGCTTTTCGATTTAGTTAAAATATCGTTGAAAATTTTATTTTCGTTGATTCTAGCGTTACCTTTAACAAGTCCTAAAGTATCTTGAGATTTGTATCCGAATAACTCTCTCATTCTTTTTATATCTTCATTAACCAATGTTTTATCGGCAGCTGTTAAAATAACTGCTTTACCTTCAGAAAGATTTCCTTCCCAACGGATTTTGTAGGTTTCATTACCGTCAGTCATTTCGAATTGTTTGTTATCTACTTTGTAACCTTCTGGTATAAGTTTCAAAGCATTTCCTAACCCTTTGAATTCATTTTTAAATCTAAGTCTTTTCATCGATTCTTTTATTTGTGGTGTTTTATTGTTATTATTTAGTAAATTTTCTTGAATAGCATAAGGTCTATTTCCTGTATCTTCAAGGTCAGCTTGAATGTTTTGCCCTCTAAGGTTAATTGTTGGAGTTTGGTCGTTTCTCTTCTTAACAGAGTCTTTTATTTTTTTAACCAAGTTTTTTCCAAAATCAGGACCTTCAAACCCTTGTTGTTTTGGAACAACGTTCGCCCATTCTGGGTTATTACCCATGTTTGAACTACCAACAATTGCTTCTTCAGCTCTTTTGATAAATTCAGAATTAGGTTTTCTATCATATTGAATCATTTCTTGGCCATTCATGATTTCCATTTCATCATGATATTCATTTTCAAAGTCATCATTATAATTGAATTTATTCGGTGCCATCTTTGAAGTTTCTTTGTCTTGTTTAAGACTCTTATTGTAATCTAAAGAATCTTTCTCAACAGCTTTAACTCCAGCTTTATTAACCTTAGAATTATCTTTTCTAATCTTTGTGTTTAAAGCTATCGCTGGGCTAGATTCTTCACTTATAAAAGTTTCTGTAAGGTAATTTTTTATCTTCATCTTATTCATTTCAGGTTAATTTATTAATAAATATCTTAGTTTTGTTTAAAGTCATTATTTACCGCTTTTAAGTGATGGTGCGTTGATATTACCACTACTTTTCTTTAGTTTTACAACATTATCTACACCACCCTGACTACAACCAGTTCCAGCTACTTTGTTATTTAATTTGGTACAATCATTAAAATCTACAAAAGAACCACCAGCCCATTGAGTGTTTTTTTGAGCTTTTGTTTGTTTGGTTTCTTTGAAAGAACCATCTCTATTTATTCCTGGTAAAGCGTTTGCATCATATTGATAATTTCCAGCTGATTGTGTTGTTGTTTCACGAACGACAGGAACACCAGTATCTAATTTACCTCTTGTCATTCCTAATGGTGGTGTAAAAGACCCAGAAGACGCAGCTGTAGTTGTTTCATCAATTTCAAATTCTGATGGTGTGTCTTTTTCAGCGTTTCTTCTATCTTCTTCACCTTTTCTATTAGATTTTAATTTTGCTAATATATTAGCCTTTTCTGGTGTTTGTGCCTCTGGAGATTTAACGAAAGCTTGTTTTGTTGGTTCGAAAGCTTGAGAGAATTCGTCAGAATTTTCTTGTATTGAACCTAATATGTTTGAAATTTGTTTATTCTTATCATACATTGAAATCAATTCTTGTTTTAATTCAGAATCAATCCTAACAATATCAATACCTTGTTCCCAAGCTTGTAACCCTTCACCTTTTGATAGATTAACTAAATTATCGTTGACATACCCTTGTATTACGTCATTATTTATTTCAAAGTCACCAAATTCAATATCTGGGTCTCCAGTATCATCTTTCCCAACCAATGTTTCTTCTCGTTCGGCATATTGAGCAAAATCGTTTCGGTCTACTGAGTCGTAAAAGAAAGCATAATATGAACCATCGGCACCTTTTAATATAGCCATTTCACGGTTATACAATATAACCTTTAACGGTTCTGAATTTGGTATTGTTGGTTTTGAATAATTTGTTTCTTGGTTGACAGGAGCGTTTGAGTCATTCTCAGCTCCATAGGGTACGTTTACCGCTTCAGTTTCTATTTCTTCATCTTCACCTATCAAACTCTTTAAAGTCGATTCTAGAGTGCTAAGAGCTTGTTCTGGACTTCCTAGAGATTTAGATATTTCATGTTTACCATTCTTACTGATAAGGATATTTTTACTAGTTAAAACTTTACAAATTTCATCATAACTTAAACCATGTTGTTCCCAATATGGTGATAAGTCTTTATTCTCGCGATATAAAAATTTTACGAGCTCAATTATTTCATTTTTGAAACCATCACTAGCAATAGCTTCTGGTTCAACTCGATTTACATTGTTTTCTTTTATTAAACCAGACGCAAAAATCCTATTATATTGTTCTTTGGTTATCTTGACAACAGAGATTTTATCCTCTTTCAAAGACTTCGTACCTTTTTTAATTCCCAAGATTTTAGCTTGCCTTTCGGTAATTTTTATTTTCTTCATTTAATTACTTTTATTGGTTAAATTATTCATCCAAGTAGCTCTTTTTATCCAAAGAGTTTTATATAGTTGAACAACAACATTTTTCGCTATTTCAACTACTTTATCCTCTAAATCCTTTTCATTTTTGATTCTATCCTTAACTATCTTTTGAATTTTAGCTTCAAATTCACTAGTACCCATAAAAATTTTTATTTCTTTGGAAACATCGGATTTAGTTAAGTCTTCTTTTAAATTCATTATGTTGGTATTTCTATATAAATATATGTATTAAACCAAAAAAAACCCTAGTAGGGCTTTATTTTGTATTATACTAAATTTATCCTTATTTCAGGCCAAGTATGAGTAATAGTGTTGCAACTGGTAAAACAACGGTCCCAATTAAAGCTATTTTTTTAATTAGTTTTTGTTTCCTAATATCTTTTTTTTGGGTTAAGATAGTATCATTTAAAATGAGAATTTCACCATCTTTATTGTTTTTTATGTTTTCTAGATTATTGATTATCAAAACTTGATTAGAATTCTTATCTTGTAAAATAGTTATTTTATCTTCCAATAACCCTATTGTTGATTTATTAACACTATCTCTTGTTGTATAAACATGTATTAAACTATTAGCTATTTCACCGTCTAAAACAGCCCTTAATAGGATTCTACCGTCTTCAATACTTAGTTGAAGAAGTGAATCACCATTTATTTCAACGATTTGGACTTTTCTGTCTTTCAATAAAGTTTGACAATTCAATTGAAACCCCAGTAGGAGACAACTTATTAACACGATTAGATGTTTCATTTCTTTTTTGCTTTAGATTATTTAATTTTAATTCTGTTTTGACTAATAAAGATTCACTAGCTTGAATCTGTTTATCTACTTCAACTAATTGTTTACCCAAGGCTCCGTTGATAAGTCGTAAACTATCGTTTTTAGAACTCAGCTCTTCATTCTTTTTATGAAGACCTTTTAATTCATCTTTTTTATAATCAATCTTACTTCTTTGACCAAAAATAAAACTTAAGATTAAACCAAAACTTAATATAATTATAAAAATTGTTTTAAAATCGATTTTACTTTTTTTCATTAGTCTCGCCTTTGATTATATTCAGTTGTTATTTTTTTAGCCCACTCATTCTTCCAGTTCTTGAAGTAACCTTGGAGTTTTCGCAAAATTTCATTATTGTCATCATTTAAACCAATACTACCAGTGTCGATTAAAGCTTCATCAGTAGTTAATTCCATTTTAAAAGTTGCTTTGTTACTTAATAAAGTCCCCTCTATAACACAATTTTTATCAACAACATAAATCTTGAAATTAGTGATTTCAATACTTGGGTCTACAATCTCAGATAATTTTTTATATTCATCATTAAAAACTGCATCACCTTTGCTAACATCAATAGTGTCCCCACTATCTCCTTGACTCGGTGATGGTGCTGTTTGACCTTGGTTAGCATTCTCAGTAACTAATTTAACTTTAAAACCACTTCTAATGATATTCATCATATTTTTGGTCATATCGTGTTCATTTATTTTTTCTTTCATTTTTTTTCTATGTTTTTTTTAAATAATTCACAATCCCAAGAAGGGTTTAAATCAGTATGATATTTTTCAAGGTTACTTTTATATAACACCCCGTTAAAACCGCCTAAATATTCAACTTTAGTGTTATGACTAATAGCCGATAAAGGAATCTCAAATTCTTCACATAATGATTTAACCAAATTGGTTACCGACTCTATTTGCTCTTCAGAATAAGGGACCCAATAATTTAGAGCTCTCCATTTCTTTTCAACAACCTTTGTTTGGTCCTTATAAATATCTCCATTCCACGTAATGAACTGATTATTTTCAGAATCATTAATCAAGTGACCATCATTTTCTAATAAAATAACGATACTTCTAGTGTTTAAATCATATTGTTTAAAATATTTCGAATAAAACTTAGGGTTAAAATGTTTGAATATTTTTCCAGATGAACTTATAGTAAATGCAGCCGTTTTCTTATAATGGCCATTAAACCTATGTTTCCACCCGATAAAATGACGCATATCATGATTGAATGTGTGGCCTAATACTATTCTAGTTTTTTTAATTTCTATTGGTACATAGTTAGTGTTATCTAACTTATAAGTTTCTTCATCTATTATCATTTTTATTGAAATCTATCTATTAGATTATTTGTTTTTGGTAAAGGAACCTTAACCGAATATCCTCTTTCTTTTATTTCTCGTATGTCTTCCAATTTAACTTTATTGGTTACTTTTTTAATCGTTGGTTCTTCAGTCGAATCAATAATTTTATCCATATCCCTATAGTCCCAAGGTTGAGTTTCAGGTGTTTCTTCAAGAACTACTGAGGGAGCTATTGAAGGTGCTATTGAAGGTGCTATTGAAGGAGTTTCTTCAGGTGCCTCTTCAGGGATTTCTTCAGTAGTTTCTTCAGGGGTCTCTTCAGGGACCAATTCAGGCGTTACTTCAGGGACCAATTCAGGTGTTTCTTCAGGGGCCAATTCAGGTGTTACTTTGTTTTCAGACTCGATTTCGAATATTCTATTTGTTATTAAAATCAAAGCAACGGCTAATGGGTCAAATACAAATATTAATAGCAATATTAAAAAATTAACGATTTTACCCATAGATACACCTGTTAATTCAGAGATATATTTTAGGGGACCAATTTCCGCAGCAACTCCGCTGTTTGCATTTACCTCTAAAATTTTTGTTATGTATTTATTAACCGAATCTGATAGAATATTATTATTAGAATTTAAATTATCAATATCAGTAGTTAACTTTTGAATTTCTGTATTAGCGTTATTTATATCAGCCCTAGCGTTATTCTTGTTTCGACTACTAGCAGCACTATCTAAACGTGTTTCTTGGTTATCTCTTAATCTTGAAAGTTGGTCTATTCTTTTGTTTTTTTGTTCAACTATTTTTTGATTATTATCAATACTCTTTGTAAAAATATCTTGTTTACCAGACAAAACAGTTATTTCACCATTCTGAATTTCTAATTTATTAGCAGTTGTTTGGTAAGCGTTTGAGAGGAACCCATAAATACCAACAGAGGTAATAATCATTAAAACAACAACACTTATTGTTAAATAAATCCTTAAACCACTAGCAATTTTTTTCCAATATTTATGTAAAGCTGTTGTTGTTAAAATTTTACCAACTTCTAACCCACTAGCCATTATTATAACAGCAGTACTGGCACCAGCGAATAATTGACTTAAACCCCAAACAGAAAAATAACCAGCACAGCCAGCAACAACTAACGCTAGAACTAGCATTATATAACTAAATTTTATCTTCATATAAGTATTAATTAAATATCTAAAATAAAAAAAAAAAGGGTAATTACCCTTTTTTATTCATCAATCAAACCATGTAAATTATGGGCGTTATGTCTTAATTTTCTTATTGCTTTCTCTTTTATTTGTCGAATTCTTTCTTTGGTTAGAGAATATCGTTCACCGATTGCTTCTAAAGTCATCGATTCGAAACGGCTATTTATCCCAAAATAAGATTCAATTATCTCCCTCTCTCTGTCAGAGAGAACTGACAAGGCTTTATTTATTTCGTTTTTGATTCTTTCATCAACAATCATAGCGTCTTCACCTTCAGTGTCTGAAGGTATTAATTCAATAAGCTCATCACCATCTTCATTTATCAAATCGTTTAATGAAGCACATTTTGGAAAACGTAAAAGAGTTACAATCTCATTGTCTTTTCCGAAAATTTCACCATAAACTGGTTCTCTTTCATTTTCAACTTCAAATTTAATAATTTCTTTGTTTAAATATGATAATTTGTTTATTATATTGGCTGGGAGCCTCACTATTCTAGCGTTGTCGTTTAAACTTTGAATAATCGATTGTCTAACCCACCACACAGCGTAAGAAATGAATCTAAAACCTTTGGTGTGGTCAAACCTAGTTGCCGCCTTTATTAAACCATAATTACCTTCATTTATCAAATCTGATAATGGTAACCCTTGGCCTTGATAATCTTTCGCTATCGAAACAACAAACTTCAAATTTGAATTGACTAATCTATCTATAGCAGATTGTTCCCCATTTTTAATTCTTATAGCTAATTCTAATTCCTCAGAAGGAGTTAAAATAACTGATTTCCTTACATCTTTAAAATATTTTGCAATGCTGTCATCAACATCGAAATTTACATATTTTTTACTCATTAATTTTACATACTATTCGTCTTTTTCGTTATTTTGTTTTATAAATATAGTTCTTTTTTCCCTAAAAGTCAAGTGTTTTAGAGGTTTATTTCGTTAATAATGGTAATAATTCTTTATCTTTTATCGACAAATTTTCTAACCCAGATTCTATCAACTCATCCAACAACTTTTCCTTATCCTTGGTCCCCATCTTTTCAATTTCCTCCCTATCTAATTTATTCTCTGTTAAAGAATCACGTAAAGGTTTAGACTTACTTTCAACAACTGTTGACTCCACCTCCAAACCTTGGGTAAACATCTTATCCATTTCATCGGTATCCAAGCTTTTTAAAAAACCAAATAACCCCTCATGAATATCAATTTTTGATATGTTGAAACCAGAATTTTTTTCATTTAACTCGAAAAGCAAAAAATTCCTATTATTCTCTATAAACCATTCAGTTAATTCACCCACGTTAGCGATTGAAGAAAATGTGGCGATTAGAATACCTTTGGCATCTAATACATTTGGTTGACCCTCACTAATTTTAGTGATTTCACTAAGCACACCCTTGGTGGTCCCCATAATAACTATACAATAATTTCTAAACTTCATTTTACATCAATTTATACAAAGGTACTACCTTATATTGGATTAACCAAATATATTAATCTTAGAAACGTTGTTTTCTTTAACAACCGTAACTATTTTATCCGACCAATCTTTGACTAAATCATTGTGAGTTACTAGAAAAACAATATCATACATGTCTTTTATTTTATCAAATAACCCTTTTAATTTATCAATGTTCTGAGGTGCTATCTTACCAAGGACCTCATCAAAAGTTATGAAATTTGGCATAGGTAGAGTTGATAATTTACCCAAAACAGCTCTTAAAGCTAAACTAGCGGCTGTTTTTTCCATTCCACTACCAGATTTAAGAAGTTTAGAGGTGTTATCTTTATTTAATAAGAACTTAACGTCATTTTTGTCATCTATAAATATCTCAACTTCAAAATCACAAACATCTTCCAGCAATCTACATAATTCAGAATTTATTATCGGGAGAATTGAACGTAACACTAATTTACTGATGCCTTTTTTACCAACTAATTCAATATAAATTTTATAAATCCTATCAACCTCTTCTTCTTTTTTAATAACATCAATTAGTTTTGTTTTCACAACTATTTCATCCCTTTGGTTTTTCGTGTCTGAAACAACTCGCTCAATTCTAGTTATCGTTTCATCTTTTGTGTGTTCTAAAACAACTAAATCTGTTTTAACTTTAGAGACGGCAATTTCAACTCTTTTGTTAAACTCAATACCCTCTAGATTAAGATTATATTTTTTTAAATCATTCTTTTTACCAACAACATTATTTCTTAAACCATTAACCTCTACTTCTATTCTGTCTTTATTTAACTCTAATCGATTTTTAGAATCAACATTTTGTTTTATAAGATTCAACTTATTTAACTCTATCTCGGTATTATTTATAAGGGTTTCTACATTAACTAACTCAATATTTACGTTAGAAATTTCTAAATTATGTTTATTAATATGTTCAGTGTTATCAACATCATCGAGTTTACGATTACAAGATTGACAAACACCCCCATCGACTAAACCTTGAACCACGAGCTCCAGACGTTTAATTTCAGATTCTTTCACAATTTTTTCACCAAGAGATTTTGAATAAGATTTCGTTAATGAATGATGAAGGTCTTCATCAAAATTTATTAAACCAATTTCAGCAATCTTCAAAGCTAACTCATCCATTTGCTTTTTCAAATCAATACCTTTAGTTATCAAAACAGAAATTTCTTCTTCTAATTTAGAAGGATTTAGTGTTGAGATTTCAACATCGATTTTTGATTTGCTATTTAATAACTTGTCGTTTTCTAGATTTAAAACACCAATTTCATTTTTTGTTTCAGATAATCTAGTTCTTAAAAGCTCTTCAAGGTTTTCACCTTTTAAAATATTATCCTCATGTTGTACTATATCATTGGTTAATGAGACAACATCATATTCATTTGATTTCTTCTTTTTAGAAAAATCATTAAACATGGTTCTAACTATCGCTTCTTTCATTTCGATAACTTCCAAACCAATCATTCTAGTTAAGGTCTTACCAGACTCAGTTGTTGTTAACCCAATTAAATCATCTAGATTTGCTTCAGTTGCCAAAACCAACATCTCGAAATCTTTTTCACTACCAATAGTTTCTTTTATTTTTATAGTAGTCTTTTTAGCGTCTTCATCATTCAATACTTCTTCTTCACCGTCAGGTAATATCTTGAAGTAGTTTATTTTATTAGTTACGGTCCACCCACCGCTTTTATTGGCACTACGCCTCAATTTTCTTTCAATAATAATTTCCTCATTATCTACTTCAATCATTCCTCTCACGACCAACAAATTTTTATCCGTGAAAATATTAAAAACATCTTCATTTTTATCAGTTTTTGTTGTTGTTCCATGCAATAAAAATTTTATAGCATCAATGGTTATTGTTGTTTTCCCACCCTGATTTCCAGGAATAGAATTAACAACCGTAAGCCCTTTTAGTTTGCTAAAAGATAAAAAATTGTTTTCACCAAATGATAAAAAATTATCAACCATTATCCATTTTACACTCCATCTTTTATGTTGAGAGATTGTTAAATCGATATTTAATTCATTATTAACTTTATCATCTAAGGCTATAATTCTATTGAAATCTACCTGTTTACCATCTCTAAGTATTAACTCCTTCATTAAAGCTCTTTGGTAGTTGATATCCATTATATTTTCTATATTGGAACCAGTAATTTCAATAGCTTCACCTTTGGAGTTAAATGTGACTGGCCGATAAATTACATTAACATCATCCTTACTAATATTATATTTATTTGCAAAATGATTTCTGATTCTTATTTTATTCGCTTTTGAATAATTTTCAGGTCTATCATCCCAAATAACTCGAATTTTACCATATTGTGAAACTTCTATTTTTGTTTCTATACTATCTTTCACCATATAAATCTTTTTTTGTTTCTTCTCCTTTTTTTAATAATAAGGAATAATCATTTTTTAATTTTTCATTACTAACTAATAACTCATTGAATTTTTTATACCACTCATTATCGTTAACGTTAATCGGAACTTCGATAATCTTTTCAACTTCAATGATTTTCTCAACAACATTGGTCATCGGAACAGAACCGAATTTTTCAATGGTAAACCCTTGTTTGATTAGTTTTAAAATAAAAGCATCAACGTTGGTGATGTTATTTACCCTACAATAATCCCAGATTTCATTATTTATTTCCTTTGGAATCTCCATCTGTTTTAGTTATGATATCGATAATTGTATTTACTTCTTCTGCTGATTGATTTAATAGTAAAAATTCTCCAGTTTTTTCATCTATTTCTAAATGCGTAATTGGTTTATCCAATCTCACATAAAAACCATCGTCTTCGGTTCCAGCATATTCTCCATTTACCATTCCGAAATTATCAAATTCTTTGGGTAAACTAGTTAAAAAATTTTTTAACTCTTTTATTGTAACACCCTTACCTTCAGTTGTCTCTTCGCTCATTTTATTTTTATTATAAATTTGTTATTTTTTCAGCATTAGCATCTAAATCGTCTAAAGACTTTATCTTAAATTGATAAAGAGAATATTTGTTTTCGATATCATACTCAGTAAATGTTTTGGTTTCAATATCCCACATAAGAAAACCATGTTTGGTAACGTTTTCACCAAAATCTTGTTGAATAAGGCTACCACTATAACATATTGGTATTACTTTTTTAATGTTAATTTTTGCAGAGTTCTTATCATCATCAACAACCCAACCAATTTTTATATATCTTTCTAAGTTTTCTTTATCAACTTCCATGGTTTGTTTGTGGATAAAAATTTGACGTTTGTGTATATCACCTAACATCACCATATCACAACCTTCGAATATATCTAACCCTGCTCCGTGGTCAAATTCATAACCAATATCAGTTTTGGCGTTTATTAGTGGTGCGTGAAATAACCCAATATACGTTTTGTCGTCACCAAATTCTAATCTAGCACTTTCTATGTTCGGGGTTTTGTTTTCTTCAAATATTGAATAAACACACCATACTATATTATCATCAAGATAACATTTAGACTCTTTAAAAAAGTTTATATTTTCATTTGGGAGGAATTGAACCATTGGGCTTATACTATCCATACGGTCTTTATTGTTTTCTAATAAATCATGGTTACCAGCAATTATTACAACAGGAGCTATAGCTTCTAATTTTCTTAAAAACCAAGTACCCAAAATTAATTGCTCGTTTGATATGATAATTTTTTGATGAACTAAATCACCAACTATTATTATACGAACTTCATCTCGTTGATAACCCTCAATAGCTTTGGTTATTTCATCAAATAGTGTTATAAACGATTCTTTATATTCACTATGCATTCTATACGTTCTGATATGGATATCAGCTAAATGTATTACCTTTTTTATTGGCATTTTAGTTTTTTTTACAAATATACCTAAAAAAACCGAAAATCACAACAAGTTTAACACACCAGATTCTTTACGAATTTTTCATCACATTGTAATAATGCATTTCAATAATTTGTTTAGCTTCTTTTTTTAGATACATAATTTGTATCTTTTTGAATTCTTCTAAAGTCTTATCCCAATATAAAACGTATATTTGTCTACATTTTCTTTTAGGAAACTCTAGTTCATATAAGTAGGCATATACGCTAAGTTGTAGCGTATAAATAGACCATTGACACGCTTGTAAATGTTCAAAAGGTTTTAACAATGTTTCATAACCATATGGGTTAAAAAAATTAAACACTCTGTTTGTTTTATAATCACCCACATCGAAGAAAATATCATTAATATCAATTATTAAATCAGATGTTCCAGCCAGTTCATATTCGCTTGAAAATAAGATTCTTTCAGGCCACATAGCAACCCCTTCATCTATTTTTAAGGCATCATAACCATCAATAACTTTTTGTTCAAAAACTCCTTCATCATTATCTGGTGGAAAATACCATTTATTAGCTAATAAATAATTTTCTACTATATTATGAACATTGGTTCCGTATATATTAGCATCATCATTTAGCATTTGCCAATAGTCAATTATTTCTTGTTGGGAAAGACCTATATAACGTTCTTGTTTTACCTTGTCAGGTTGTTTAGATATAGCCATTGAAACACCCTCCACGTCAAAATGCGGTTCTATCGAAGATAATGTTGTTGTAACAGATTTATATATCTTACCTGTTTCTCTATGATGGTATTTATGTTGGATAGGCTCTAAATATACAGGCCCAACCCATTGTTGAATTTTAGACATATCTAAAGATACTCTTTTTTGATAAAATTAGCAACTATTATCTTTCCTCAGACTCTTTTAGGAACCTAGCACCCATTAATAATTTAGTAATTCCTTTGGCACCTAACAATTGATGAATTTTTGATGGGTCGTAACCATCTGGGCACGAAACAATTTTCACCCTCCCCATCAAATCACCAAAGTTTAGTTTCTGGTATAAATTTTTAGCATCCTCAAAAGCATCACCATCAAGAACTATAACAATAAAACCCATAGCGTTATCGTGTAGCATTTCTATTAATTTATCATTTATATATTTTCCTAATAAAGGAACTGAATTTGGTGTAACAATATGGTCGGTAACACCTTCAACTATGTATATTGTTGAATCGAAATTTAATTTACTTTCACCAAAAATAATTTCTTCTTTTTCAGCTTGCGGGTTTAAATATTTTAACCCAGTTTTCTTATTTAAAAACCATCGCGCAACAAAATAATTAAGAACTCCGTCTGAACTAAAAGATGGTATGATTACTCTGTTATTATAATCTCCATTTATCGTATACCCTATTTTAAATTCTTTAATTATTTCATCAGTAATACCACGTTTGTGTAAATAATCTAAAGCTACATCTGATTTATAGTCTTTAACTGTACATTTTGACAACTCTTTATACCCTTCAGGTATTTCTACTATTATTTTTTCTCGTTCTCTATTCGATATAATATTAGCGTCAGGTTTAACAAGTAAGTAATCCCTAGTATTTTTAGGCGAACCATAACGTTTAAGGAGTTTAAGTATTGGACCATGCATGTTGTTAACATCGTGACAACTCCAACACCTAAAAACCCCCTTATCATAATTTATTTCTAAATTACCCTTTCCATCACCACTATCTATCAGACCTTTATCTTCTGAACAAGCTGGACAATCAAAAGAAACTTGACCAGAATCTTCGTTATGTTTTCTATGTTCACCAAGGAAACCTTCAAGAATATCGACTAATAGCACATGTGACATATCGCAAATATACTAAAAAATTCTCAAAGCACAAGTTTAAACTTATTTCCAAAGACCTTGTTTTTTCATATAAGCTAATCCACAAACATATGCATCGCTCATATCAAAATTTTCTTTTTTAAGTTTGTTGTGTTTATCATAGAACCAAGTTATTTGTGGTTCTAAATCACAAACTTTCTCAAAAATCACATATTTTTTATCTACAGTAAAATCATATTCCCCAAATAAAACTGGTGTGTTTTTTGCTATCTGTTTTTCAGCTAAGGGTGTACCGTCTTTTTTAAAGCGTCTAACACCCATTAATTCTGGAAAGGCATACTTACGAGCATCATAAGAAGATATGAAGTCTGGTACAACCCCAATAGTGTCATAAACAGATTTTGATATCATACCATTAAAACGTAAAAGAGTTGCTATTGTGTAAACATTGTTTGATTGAAGAAGAGGTTCCTCAATTATCACTTTGGTAATACCAAAATCAGTATAATTAGTAAGGAATTCTTTTTCAAAAATCTCAACTTTCCTAAACAACTCTTCCATTTTGGTTTCTGGTTGTGGTTTTACTTTAGGACTAACATGGTGTAAAAGTTTTAATTCACCTTTATCACCTAAGTCTTCAAATAATGAAATCCCTATTGTTGAAGTTGAAACATCTAGTGAAAGAATGTAGCTTACGTTATCGATAGCACCCTTATTTAATTTTTCCATATTTCTTTTTGTATCAATCTAGTTAGATAGTGTAAAAGGTAAATGGTTAAAGATTAATTTTTATATTGAAAGCTTTAAATTCATTAACGTTCTTGGTAACATGACGGTCAGTTTTAGCTAAAGCAATTAAATTACCCAAATCGTCAAATAAACCAATTTCACTAATTCTAGGTGTATCAGAACTAGAAAAAGTCGAATTTAATGAAGAACCAAATTCACCTCTATTGGCCAAACATGTAATGTTTTGGTAAATAGCTGTTGAAACACTATTAAGAGTTACCGTAGTTGCTGAGCTAAAATCTTGAGTGTAGTTATTTACAATTGCTTGGTTAGTAATAACCAAAAATCCTTTATCTAAATAAGCTATTCCAACAACTGTATCAGCTGTAAGACCAAGGTTTGTGTTTGTTTGTAAATTGTAAAGTTCTTTAGCGTTTACACTGAACGGTTTGATTGTACCAAAACCAGTACTCCAACTTAATGAAGGGGAACCACCATTTGGTCTCATTATATCGTCAGAAACAAGCATCGCAATATTATCACCAAATGGTGATGTTATTCTTGAAGAATCTCTTATATTCGCATCTTCTGTTTGTCTTGACAGACCTTTATTTTGAAAAGTACTATAAATAGTGTAGGTTCCACCTGTTGTTGGTAGTTCGACTCTTATTGTTTTACCATCAATAGTTTCCCCGTAGTTTGAATTATTAATTCCAATGACTAATATATTTGTTTGTGCAATACCGCTTAATGCTGTATCTGAATACCCACCATTTGAATAAGGGGTACCAGAAAAAATAGTATCTTGAATTGTGTTTAATGGTAAACCAAAAGAATAGAATAAATTAACCAAACTATCTGAATTAAAATTATCTCTATCGATTAAATTTCTAGTTAAATTTCTATAATCTAAAGTTATCACCCCATTTGGTATAGTTTCTAATGAAATAAATGAAGATTGTTTTTCTACCGATTTTTTTAAAGAGCCAGTGGTGTTTACAAACAACTGACTTTTCATAGAAATAGCTCGTGAACTACTATTGCTAATAGATGATGTAGCACCTCTACTACCAGAAATAGTTGGTATTTGCCCGTTTATCAAAAATAAAGGTACGTTATAATTTGCATCTGAATCACCTAAAGAAAATGATGATATCAAAGAATTGTTTGTTGAAACAATTCTTTGTCTTCCTAGTGGCGTTAGTTTAGCTATTAATGAAAGTGTGTTTGCTGATGTAATAAATCCCATATTGTTTTAATTAAAAATCCATGCTTAATTCAAGCATTATAGTGTTGCCAGCGACCAATTTAACTGGTGTGCTAAGTTTACCAATACAAACCAAATTTTGACTTATATCATAAATTCCCACATCACTAATTCTTATTAATGGTGGGTTGGTTGTTGGGTCAGAACTTCTAGTAGGGTTGGTTGTTGTGTCAAATTGACTACCATTAACCCTTACATCGAAAATTGTTTTATAAATTGTAGCACCAATGAATGTTTCTATGTTTCCATAAAAAAATCTTTCATCTCCAAATTGTAAATTATTTGGTTGGTTGTTTGGGGCCATATTTAATAATGGGATTAAATTAAACGGTGTTGATAACCCATCTTTTATTAAATCTAATATGAAACCAGTTGAAACACCACAATCGAAACCTCCTGGGGTTTGACTTTCTAATAAAATTGGGTCGATTGTTTCACCTGTAGTCGTTGTTATACCAGTAGATGTGAAATCATATGATTTCCAAGCACCTGAATCTGGTCTTGTTGTTGAATCATCAACAATTTGATATAATAATCTAAATGTATCACCATAAAAACCATAACCATCATAAGAAACATCTTCAATTTTTCGCATGTATGGAAGTAAATCAGTTGTTGCTATTCTAAAAGTTATATCCTTTCCAGTTGATGTATTATTTGTCACCTTTACATAGTTTTGACAAGGTAAACTACTTGTTAACCCACTAGTTATTCCTGAATTTTCAAGACTGTATGTTAAATAAATTGTTTTATTAGGTGCTAAAACACCTGTTGATGTTCCACCGCTTGGAGCTACAATATTTGCAGCTAATTCAGGTAAAGTCCAATTTCTGTTAGATTTATATGAAATAGCAGCGACTATTTCATCGTCATCAAAAATAACCATCTTATATTGTGGTAATACCTTACCAACAATCAAAGAAGTATTACCTGATAAAATATTATCTGGGTGTTCAATTAAATCGATATATTGGATATCACTATCACCGATAAATTGTGTTGCACCTGAAGCTATAAATGTCATACCCATCGTAGTACCACTGCCAGTGGCAAAACCACTTCTATGGTACATAAGGTTTGGTATATGAACTTTAACTATTTTATCGTTGGTTGCATCGACAAATAAAAATTCACCATAATTATTTGAAATAGTGTTGTTTGTATAATGAATAATTGAAACTGATTTGGTTACTTCATCGGGATAGCTTATACCTGGACCATTACAGTTGAAGTTTACCGTATTTGCGCTGTTTTCACACAAATATTCTAAATATGGGTTTTTAGTTCCTAAATATTGATAAGAACCAAACTTGGTATAATCTTCATAAAGTGTAGCTGCGCTCATTCCAGCCATGTTCTCACACCAAACATTGTTCATGTTCCAAACTGGTACATCATGACATGTAACATTAACATTTGAATTAAAGGATAAAGTACCAGAATCCCAATAAGCCGTAGTGTTACCTAAACCAATTGTTTCATAAACTTCACCACCTTTATAAATAATAAAACTCGATGTTCCAGTAAACGATGAATAATTCGGTAGATTTCTATCTAGTGTTAAAGTAGTACCAACGATACCTTGTACTTTAAACCATAAATTTGGTATAGCACTTATCGTATTATTAGTTGGGAGAGGTCCTAAGACATCGTTACTAAGTTTGAATAGAATATAATCTCCTACTGAAATTAAACCAGAATTAGTTACAACTATTTCAGTACTACCCGTAATCCCAGAATTATTTATCACTTGGTTGTATGGTGTTAAATCATCACTTAAGTTTGTTGTATATGCTGAAGTACCAGCTGAAAAAAACCCTCTTTCGATAGCTCCATTATTAACTATAGCCTTAACTACGTTCATATTTGAGGCATCAATTAATTGATACTGAGAATTAGAATTACTAGGTGTGATAAAATACTTAATATTTGGTTGTCGGTCAACTGGTCTTAAAACTTTACTACTAGCAGAAAGTGTTACATCAGTTGGGTTTGCATCAACTATTGCTTCTCTACCATAATTTATTTCAGAATCCCCAACTCCCCAAAACGCGAAATTAAGTTGACCTAGAGCCAATTGTTCTCTTCCTTTTTCTGTTAACTTGATGCTAACGAATGGGTCTGTGCTGTTAATAATGTAACTCATATTTTATAAATATATTGTTTTAACTTAATTTTAATTATAAATATCGAATAGTCAATATTAATAAGAATTTATTGAATTAGTTTGAATTGTTATCGGAATGATATCACTATATTTAATATCATTCATCACACTACCACATAAATTAATATAATTTTTTTCATTTTTGACTCGATAATATAATATTGTACCTATTTCACCCTGAGCAATAAATCTATCATAATAACCCGTTTGACCAACGACATAAGGTTGGGTCATACCACTATATAATGTAGTAAAAGTGTTACCAGTACTTACTTCTAGGGTAAACAAACCATTAACTAATTGTGGTTCTGTTTCTATCTCCCACGAAATAGTTGGCCTATTAGTTAGTAACCCGTTCACAGTGTTGGTAATTGGAAAATAAACAATAGCTATTTCATCACCGATTAATAGGTCACCCACAAGGATTATTCTCTTAGAGTCAGAAATTGATTGATAAAAATCGATACCAGTCGCTAACACGACACCATTAATCATAACTAGGATATCCCCACCATCTTCAGGTGTTATTGAAGTGTATATTTCATATTTTCCTTCGTCAGTGTTAAAATACGTAGAACCAGAACCTTGATTACCTGTTACCCCACTAACTATAGGTGATGTAATGTAGATGTTATCACCCATTAATCTTGTTTCACCACCAAGTGTTGTGTAAGAAACTGTTATCACATCGCCACTTGTAGCTGGTGTGATTAGAGTGACAACATTACCAGTAAATGTAAAATCTAATGTTGGGGTTAAAACAATCCCATTTGAAGTTAAAATAAAATAACCATCATAACTATTTGTTATGATTATATTAGTCTGGTTATCTTCGGGTAAAATTGTTTGTTGAAAAAGTTTGTTAGCTGACGGAGAATTGGTTCCGTTATTTAAAATTATGGGTTTATCAGCTCCTTTAAAAGCTGTGAAATAAAAATCTAAATCTTCATCATATAAATCATATTCTTTTCCTTTGATAAAAGATAATGTATTAACAGTTTTTCCTAATTTATTAAGAAAGTTAGTACAAGCATTGAATTTATAATAACCTTTTATCAAATATTGACCATCTAAACCTAAACTATTAACTGGGATGTTTTGTGTTATTGCACTTGTGCTACTAAACCCAGAATATTCAAAATTTTCTGATTTATAAATAGGTGGCAGTGTAAATGTTTGAGAATTTGCATTAAATTTGTAGACTTCATAATTAAAAGTCGCGTTGTTTGCTGAGAATGTTTCCACATTACCAGTAAAATTAAAATCAAAGGGTATTGTTGTTTCGTCATTTATTACATAATACTCACCTGTTGGAATTGTACAACCACTTTCTATTAAAATAGAACAAGTAAAGCCAGTACCACAAGTATTTAAAAAATACCCGCTTGGACATGAATACCCAGATAAATCTCCTAATTGAAATTCAACAGGGAAATTTCCATTTGTTTCATACCTAAAATCTTTTGTTGTAAAAATAGTAAACCTATCTAAATCACTAGTTGTTGTTAACCCAGTTAAATTACTAATTGTAGATTGGTAAATTTCAGCACCAAACGAAGCTTGGCCACTAATATTATAACCTTCCATTTCAATTACGTTTGTTCCAGCACTTAAAGTTATCTCAAATATTGACCAATATTGAAAAGCTGTAGAAGTTGACCCAGTTACTGTATAAAATAATTCACCGTTAATCTTAAATCTAGTTAAGTTATCAGCGGCAAGACCAACCGAATAAGTACCTGATGTTGGTAACTCAATACATTTAGAAAAACCAATCCACGAACCAACTGGTTCGTTTGATAATGGAGCTCCAGCTGTTGCCCAAATACCAGTGTTATTTAACCTACCATTACTAGATGAACCATTAGAATCCCAAAGGTTACCTGTATTAACTAAAATATCTTCAGAAATGGTTGTTAAATTACCATCGATTAACACACCTGCATTTGTAAGGGTGTATGGTAAAACACCTGTTAATTCTTGATTAAAAAATTTGGTACCTAAATTATCGTATCCAGTTGACACAGAACCAGTATAAGCGGTTAAAATAGTACCATTTATAGTTGCACCAGTTATTTCAACAAACTGACAAATACCACCTTCTAATAAGGTGTAATCTGGTGTGCAACTACAACTACAATCTATTTTACTAGCACCACTTATTTCGAATTCTGGTGCGCGAAAAATACACATATCGGAACTCATATTGACATTTAAAATATCTTTATTTCTAACACCACTATGTTCATTTTGTATATATATCAGTTCTTGGTACCTCATTAGTAATCTATATTTAAAGTTTTAATCGGTAAAAATTTAGTGTTTTTTAAACCATATAACAATGGTTTTGTTAGTGCTGATGTTTTTTCAGCTCTACTTAAGTTTTGTAGATAACCTATAAAACCACCCATATTTATATAGTCTTCCTGTTGGATTTCCCCTGAGACACTTTTAACCAATGTAATATCATTTGATAAAATATCAACTGAATAGGCTTCTATATTTTTAATTAATTCTGGCATATTATATCAAATTTGCCCAAGCACCGTTTTCATACCCCCTAAATTTATTAGTTGTTGTATCGTAAACCATCATACCGTTTTCCGCTGTTAATGCGGTTATTTGTGCTGTTGTTAGTCTTGCTAAAACCAATGGTGCTACATAAACTGTATTCGCTGATGTTCCTGTTATAGCATCCCCTAAAACTATTGTAGATTCACCAAGAGCTGTACTACCACTACCGTGTACAAAACTAGTATCACCACTCGCAACACATTCACTACCACCAGCATGACTTCCAACACCAACTGCTGTTGTACCACTACCTTCAGCATGACTATTGTTACCACTCGCTGTTGTACCACTACCTTCAGCATGACTAGCAATTCCACTTGCTGTTGTATTGAGCCCTTCAGCGTGGCTTCCATCACCAATAGCTACCGATAAATTACCTTCAACATGACTAAAATTACCAGAAGCTATTGTACTACTACCTTCACTATGACTTGCTAGACCACTAGCTGTTGTTTTATTACCACTAGCATGACTGTAATCGCCACTCGCTGTTGTACCACTACCTTCAGCATGACTAAAGTTACCACTAGCTATTGTAGCATTACCTTCAGCGTGGGTAAAATCACCATTTGCTACTGTTAATTGCCCTTCAGCGTGACTTGACACACCACTCGCTGTTGTGTTACTACCTTCAGCGTGGCTATTATCACCAATCGCTGTTGTACTATCACCTTCAGCATGACTTGCAGGACCATTTGCTACTGTTGAAAAACCTTCAGCATGGCTAGATTCTCCACTCGCTATCGTTTGACTACCTTCAGCGTGACTAGCATCTCCAATCGCTATCGTGTTACCACCTTCAGCGTGACTAACAAAACCAATAGCTGTCGTTCTATTACCTTCAGCATGACTTCTATCACCAACCGCTGTTGTACTACTACCTTCGGCATGACTTCTGATACCACTCGCTGTTGTTCTACCACCTTCAGCGTGACTAAATTCACCAATCGCTGTCGAAAAATCACCTTCAGCGTGGCTTCCATCACCAATAGCTACCGATAAATTACCTTCAGCATGACTTGAGTTACCACTCGCTGTTGTACCACTACCTTCAGCATGACTAAAGTTACCACTAGCTATTGTAGCATTACCTTCAGCGTGGGTAAAATCACCATTTGCTATAGTAGATTGACCTTCAGCGTGACTAAAATTACCAGAAGCTATTGTATGGTTACCTTGGGCATGACTTGATATACCACTAGCTGTTGTACCACTACCTTCTGTGTGGCTATTAGTACCACTAGCTGTTGTACTAGTACCTTCAGCATGACTTCTTATACCACCTGCTATTGTATTAAGACCTTCAGCATGACTACTTGTCCCAGAGGCTACTGTAAAATTACCTTCAGCATGACTGTAATCGCCACTAGCTACCGTGACTTGACCTTCAGCATGACTTGCTTGAGCATTTGCTGTTGTGTTAGCACCTTCAGCATGGCTGAAAGGACCACTAGCTGTTGATTCTTGACCTTCAGCATGACTTGACGCACCTGAAGCTACTGTAAAATTACCTTCAGCATGACTAAAATCACCACCCGCTGTTGTAGTATTACCTTCAGCATGAGATGTATTACCACTCGCTATTGTTGAAAAACCTTCAGTATGACTGTAATTACCACTAGCTATAGTACCATCACCTTCAGCGTGACTATTGTCACCACTTGCTGTTGTGCTACTACCTTCAGCATGACTAAAAGGACCAAAAGCTAATGTAAAACCACCTTCAGAGTGACTGTAATCACCACTTGCTGTTGTTGTAAAACCTTCAGCGTGGGCTATTAAACCACTCGCTGTTGATTGTTGTCCCTCAGAGTGACTTCTTAACCCAGAAGCTACTGTTCTATTACCTTCTGCATGGCTTGACGTACCACTAGCTATACTCAAATTACCTTCAGCGTGTGAAAAATTACCACTTGCTGTTGTAGATTGACCTTCAGAGTGGCTTGATTGCCCACTAGATGTTGTTGCTGTACCTTCAGCGTGGCTTGCTTGATTAGTTGCTAGTGTTAAAAGCCCTTCCGCATGACTTGTGGTGCCAGTCGCTATAGTTAGTTGACCTTCTGCATGACTATTAATACCACTAGCTGTTGTAGTATTACCTTCCGCAAAACTATTATCACCACTAGCCGTTGAACCACTTCCATGGACGAAACTATTTGTCCCTGAAGCAATTGACCCCCAACCACCAGCATGTGATTGAAAACTACTAGCTGTTGTACCCGAACCTTCAGCATGACTATTTATCCCAGACGCTACTGTAAAAACACCTTCGGTATGACTTGCTATACCACTCGCTGTCGTGTCGCCACCTTCAGCGTGGGAGTTAAAATTAGAGGCTATTGAACCACCACCTTCTGCGTGGCTATTAATACCACTAGCTGTTGTACTATTACCTTCAGCATGGCTTCTTATACCACCAGCTCTTGTGTTAAGACCTTCAGCATGACTACTTGTCCCAGAGGCTACTGTAAAATTACCTTCAGCATGACTAAAATTACCACTCGCTGTTGTACCACTACCTTCAGCATGACTTCCATCACCTTGGGCTATAGTTAGCTGACCTTCAGCGTGACTTGTAACACCAATAGCTGTTGTGTTACCACCTTCAGCGTGACTTGCTAAACCACTAGCTGTTGTTTCTTGACCTTCAGCATGACTTGATTGACCAGAAGCTAGTGTACTATTACCTTCAGCATGACTAATAGGACCAGAAGCTAACGTAGCGCGACCTTCAGCTAACGCATAATTACCTGTAGCATCTACCGATGTATCATTTATTGTTTTCAAAGAGAAATTACCAGTTGAACCAGATGTCCAATATGAGGTTCCACCAGTACTAAATCCAGCAACGTCAAAGGTACCACCTGTATTGTTAGTAAACACGGCTGTTCCAGCCGAATATGTACCACCTGTAACCATTATATCCAGAGGCAAACCTAAGTATGTTGTCGCGCTAAATGTGTTTGCAGTTAGACCATTTGTGAAAATAGTTGGGCCATTAATAGTACCACCACTAAATGTTGTACTACCAGTTGAGGTACCACCACTTGAGCCAACTACCACATATCCATTTATATCTAACCCCAAATTAATTATACTAGAACCACTAGCCAATTCCTTTATATTTAATAAATTAACATAAGTTGTATTTGGGGTGTTTCCTATTATGTTATCACCCAAAACAATAGTTCCATTACCAACAGCTGTACTACCACTACCGTGTACAAAACTAGTGTTACCACTTGCAATAGAACTAATACCACCAGCATGACTATAATCACCACCAGCTATTGTGTTGGCACCTTCAGTATGACTTGCCCTACCTAAAGCATCTGTATTACTACCTTCAGAGTGACTGTAATCACCACTAGCTATTGTTCTATCACCTTCAGCATGACTATTGTCACCACTCGCTATTGTATGGTTACCTTCAGCATGACTAGCAATTCCAATTGCTCTTGTGTTCGTACCTTCAGCATGACTTGATGAACCTGAAGCTATTGTTGAAAAACCTTGAGCATGGCTACCAACACCGCTTGCTCTTGTTGCAAAACCTTCAGCATGGCTTGCATCACCAATCGCTACCGATAAATTACCTTCAGCATGACTTGAGTTACCACTAGCTGTTGTTCTATCACCCTCAGCGTGGCTGTTGATACCACCCGCTGTTGTGCTATTACCTTCAGCATGACTTGACATACCAATCGCTGTTGTGTTACTACCTTCGGCTAATGAATAATCACCCGTGGCATCTATCGATGTATCATTTATTGTTTTTAGTGAATTAACACCAGTAGAACCTGATACCCAATAAGTATCTGGGAGTGTAGTTCCAGTGTTTGGTGGTATTAAATCTATAATAAAACCAATAGGGATAGCAAAAGAACTACCGCTTGGGTTTTGAGTTGTATCTCCAGTTACAACAATATGAATTAAGTCGTAACGACTTGCACCTGAATAAATTTCTCTGCTAGTTAAAATCATTTTCTTTTTATTTATAAATATAGCTAAGGAATTAAAATTCCGTTATCACCACGCATTATTAACACATCAATTTTTTTATTTAGTATTTCAGCTAGTTTTTCTTTTATTTCTTTTATTTTTTCAATTCTTGAATCTGGTTTAAAATTGTTGAATACGTAATCAATTTTTAAATCATAATCTGATAAATCATCCCAAAAGCCCCAATAAAAACTACCAAAAACACATAGATTTAAGCTATCACCAAATTCTTCCTGAAAAGTTTTTTTGATGACAAAAAAATCGTTTTGTATTGAAATCGGTAAATCAAAAAAATCTTTTAAAACACCTCTATTCTCTCGTTCTCTGTTTTTTCTAATTATCTTTTCCATTATTCATTAACGATTCCATTTGTTAATCTTATTCCAGCACAATTACTAAACCTATAAGCTGGGAAATTCCCTAAACCACTTTCAGTAAATATAGTATCGACATTACCAATTTCACCAATATACAAATTAAAGATATCTACTTCTGGTCTAACTATATAGAAACCTTTATACTCGTTGTCATCAAAAGGGTTTTCAGTATTATATAATGAAATTTGGGCCCTGTAATTTATCAAACCTAACTCAACAAATGCGTTGTTTAAAAACTCAACAAAGTTGGTATATGATGGGCCAGTTGGAGTTGAGAAGGTGTTTAAAATATCACTAGTTAACGTATAACTTGGTGGGGTACCAATCATTTGTTCAGTACCGTTAATAACCATAGACTCTAATGTATAGATATAGCTTGGTACACCAAACACATTGAAACCATTTTCTAACCAACTAATAGTATCAGGTAATGAATACCAACAAGCTTTAAGTGTTGGAATTTCAAACGACACTATGTAAGAACAACAACTATCGTCTGTAACCTCTAAAGAATAAACACCTAAACTACTAAATGTAGTTGTTGGGTTGGTATCTCCGTTGCTCCAAAGATAATTTATCGGGCCATTAGCTCCGATAACAATTGCTGACGCACTAAAACCAGTTAATGATATTGATGCAGTTAAGAAACACTCAGTTATTACTGATGTTTGTGTTTCACATAAATAAGTGTTTGAATCTACAACATTAACAGTCCCAATAAATTCAGAACCAAAGTTCATTTGTACAACATGTAATTCGTTACATATTGTTGGTGATTCGTAAACAATTTTTACATTGTTTTCAAAAGGTGTTTGTAGTTTTGTTATTGAAACATCAACAAATTGTGTTTGACCAATGGTCCAATTAATTGGGCTTGGTACTAAAACACCCAAGAAAGGGTTTTCACACAATAAAGTTGAGTGAGTTTTATATTTGAATTTTTGTTGGTCGAATATATTGTTTGAATATATTTTAACACTACCCCAAATTGTTGTAGATGGAATAACTTGTTCAATAATATCAACCCAATAATCACCAACTAAATTAGCAAATTTATCCATTGAAAAATAGTCAAATCCTGAGCTTTGTGTACCGCAATAAGCTGAACTGTTCATATATCTTTCATACAGTGCTCTAAGCGTTGGGTAAGAAGATATTGTTTGTCTATTTTTAGCATCGATTAATTCTGAAGAAATATAATATTCGAAATCTTCAATTACTGTTATACCAGATAATGGTTGAGATAATAGATTATCAAATTTTATTTGATTATCACCACAACAACTAACTGAAACTGTTGGTGGGCAAGCAGAATATATTATTTGGTCGCAAGTATATGGTAAAACACATGTGTTCAAGAAATACCCTGTTGGACATGAATAACCAGAAGTTTCACCCAAATCAAATTCAATAGGTATATTTCCGTTTGTTTCATATCTGAAATCTCTTGTTGTAAATATCGTAACACCTGATAATTGAGTCGTTCCAGTCATAGCAGCTAAAGTATTAATATCTGCTTGATAAATCTCGGCAGCGAACGATGCGTTTGAGTTATCATTATAACCTTCCATTTCAATTACGTTTGTTCCACCGCTAAGTGTTACTTCAAATATTCTCCAGTGAGTAAAGTTTGTTGATATTAAACCATCATTAGCAAAATAAAATAACTCCCCATTAATCTTAAGCTTAACCCTGTTATCAGCTGCAAGACCAATTGAATAAACACCTGATGTTGGTAATTCAATACATTTAGAAAAACCAATCCACTCATTTGTTGGTAAATTAGGGTTTGCAGCCCCAGCTGTCGCCCAAATACCAGCGTTATTTAACCTACCATTACCCCAAAGGGTACCTGTATTAACTAAAATATTTTCAGAAACAATAACATTAGTTGAGTCCGAGATACCACTAGAGTATTGTGTGTATGGTAGATTTCCAGTTAAACCGCTTTTATAAAATAAAGTACCTAAAATACCATATGAAGAAGAAATAGACCCTGTGTATGCTGTATCAAAAGAACCGTAAGTTGTTGCGCTTATTGTGTTAATATATTGACAAATATTTGAGTTTTGAAAAACAACTAAATTACCACCACCAAAATTTGTATCCCCATCTTGGAATTCATAAGGTATGTCATCTTGGAACTCAACACATTCAAAATCTTGGAATTGTTTATATGAACATTGATAACATGGGTCACAATAAGTATAACCAGTTAATAAACAAGGGTTATCTACTAAATAACACCAAACATCTGTAACTATAGCTGAAGCTAAACTAATATCTAAATCAATTTCTTTTGTGTTTATTACTAACCTATCGTCTTCAACGTTATAATTTGTTTGTCTAATAGGGTTAAAAGAATTAGCATTCAAAATTTCAAAATTTCTATTAACCAAAGTATCATTTCTAACCCAAGATTTTTTATTATCTCTTATTTTATCTAACTCAAACCCAGGTGATGATGTTACAAATAGTTTTCGTTCTTTTACCGTAGTGCAAATTTTATTTAGTTTTATGTTATCTAATAAAATACAAATATCACCACAAGTATTGTTTATTTTTAACCCTATTTTTATCTTATTATCATTTAATAACGATAATATTGATTCATCCTCTATCGTTGTTTGATATTGTAACCATGTAGAGGTGAAAGCACTATTTGATATAGTTGTTGGGAAAATTGCGGAACCATTTGTCACACCACTTAAATTAGATTCTTCATATAAACTATTATAAAGACTATTTACAACATTATTACAAATATTTGTATTGCTTTGCTCTTGACCTTCAGCATTTAAAAACATGGGAACACAATTTGAATCACCACATACATAAAAACCACTAGGCTCATTTTGGAATAAATAATTATATAATAAACCAAAACCTATCACTGGAAAAAAGTCTACATCCTCATATACTGTTTCATAAGTTGCCCCACTTAAAACTTCTACAATCATTGAAACATTCAATGATTCAAACATGTCGATAGGTCTTATACATGAATTTGATAATTCAGTACTTAAATTATCTTGTAACACACCCAGATTAAAAATCAAAACATCTAATTGTGTTTGACAATTTATTTGTGAAATTAACAAAATATCCAATTGAGAAATTAAATTAGTTTTACCACCTAAAGGTGTTTCACAAATTATTAATAATGGTTGACCACCGTTATTTATAACCGATGTGTTTAACAATACTAATTCTTGTACTTGAGAACAACTATATGAATCTAAGTCACCGTTCAAAAAATTTTGATAATTTATAGGTCCTAATATATTCGCCCAAGCTAATAAACCATCTGGTTCTTGAATACAATATATTGTTGATAAACCAGCGTTTGTTATAAGACCAGAAGAACGACCTGTAGTGTTGGAACCTAATTTACCACTTCCTAAGTCTGTTGTAAGTCCAAAACCAGTTTCACCAAAAGAAATTACTTTACCACTAGTTGGTGGTGTACTAGTTTCATCCTCTAAATCACAAGCTATTGAATAACTTGAATTTAGTATCTGTTCGTTCAATAAAACTATTTGATTAGATATACCTTGACACTCGACATTTTTTTGTTCTATAGTTATTTGTAAATCAGATATTTGACTAACTAATTCTGGTGCTATATTAGAATAATCTAAATTAGCACCATCTATTAATATTTGGTTTAGTGTTTCACATTTTATTTTAAAAAGAAAATCAAATTCAACATTTAAAACACAATCTTTATCACTATTAAAATTAAATATTGTTCCGTCATTACCCTCTGGGTTTAAAATAATTTTAAACACATCATCGAGCCCACAATTCGTTGTTGATGTTGACCAACGGCATTTCTGATTGAATACATCAAAAGTATAGCTACTATTTAACCCTAAACAGCAAGGTTTTGTTAAAATAACGGGGATTAAATTACCTTGATTATTTGGTATGAAAACAGACACACTACCATCTTGATTTTGGTTTATCACCCCACCAAGTGTAGAAATATCTGAGCTACTATAACATTGATTTACTGTTGCCATTTTTATTAAATATCTTTTTTATTCTTTTTTTAATCAAAACATGATAATATACCAAGACTTCTATTCGTATAGATTGTTGATAACGCATTTCCATTACCATTTATCAACGCAAGAATACCTAACTGTGTTAACTGACAACCTACACCTATTTGACCTGTAAACGGGTCAAGAACGTTAGGAACTGAAACTGTGTAATCACTAACACAGTTACAACCATCTGGTGTTACAACAGCCATTGAACCATTTTCTTTGGTAAATTGTAAATATTGTTCTTGTGGTCCACTAAATGTATCTGATAATTCTGGTAAGTAAATCGGGTTTAGTGAATTTACCCAATTACAAGCAATTACACACCCACATCGATTAGCTGTTGTATCACAACAAATATAACCTGAATTTATTAGAACACCATCTTCTATATCATCATAAAGAAAAGGTATTCCGTTAACCAATTTACAACATTCTGGATTTCCATATATTGTTTTATTTATCATAGGTGATGAATTTGAGGCTGTAAAAATAGAACCATCTTGGTTATATTGAAAATAACTAAAAGTGTACATTCCACTATCAAAAGTGTTTGGTGTGGGGGGTATCGCTAAATCATCACATTGTTGTGGTTCTGGTATATTTTGACCAGAATTTGTTTGAACACAAAGACTTAAAATATTATCACTGGTTGGTGTTTCACAACCACAATCATTTAAAACTAGAGATGGGTTAGGGTCCAATTCAATTGATGGTATAAACACCACACAATCACTAAAATTTTCACCACTATCACTTAAAATTTCAACAGTATCAACTATTGTTTCAGTCGATACCCCTTCATTAAAACTACCTAAATCATAATTCGTATATAAATTAGTCGTGTTGATGGTTGTAGTTATTGAACTAACTGTAACCGCTGAGAAATTCGGGATAAGTTTATTAAACTGATTAATATATTTAAATCCTTTATCGTAAGGACCAACATGTGGGTTGTTTCCAACTAAAATATCTACAGTAGAACCAGAACCACCAGTTTCACGATACCATAAACCGTTGTTTTGGAAATACATATCTGGTGTATTCGGTAAAGGTCTTGGATAACCTTCTTCATCAATTGGGTAAATTGAAATATCATCTTCTAAACCATTTAACACCAATATTTGTTTAAATAACTCAATATCAATAGGTGCTTCAGCTTTATAAATATATTCATTAAAATTAACAAGACCTTGAGGGGCACCTATAAATTTAAGTAAAAACTCAATAGATTTTCTAGCACCTTTTGATTTCCATAACCAAGGACTGTTAAGTATTATTCGTCTCCATAGTTCAACATCTGCTTCAACAGGTGTTAACCCTACTGTGTAGCCAGAATATGTGGATGGAGCTGAAGTAACGTAATTAGCTAATAAATCGTTCTCTAAAACTGATGAAACTAACTCCCAACCCATCACCCTAGCAATATTTTTTAAATAGATATCTGGGGTGTTATCTTGTTTATTGTAAGTTACTGTGTTGGCAAATTTAATACCTGTTATATATCGATTAATCTCATCAAATTCAACACCATAAATTTGTAGTGTTTTATTAACTTTACCACCAGAGGTATCTTGATGTAAATCAGATAAATGTATTGGAATTGTATCAAATGACGATATTGATTCAGAAACCAAGAATCTATTCATTAATTTACTTGAATTATTGTCGTTTGAATCAGCAAGTTCAGATAATGAAAAAGCATAATCAATGTATTCTGTAGTGTCGAAGTCTATATTATAACCATCAGATACTGGCCAAGTTAAATTAGTTGAAATATATAAAATAATACCACTATCTGATTTAATCGGATAATTAAACGTAGCTGTATATCTAGGTATTATTTGCCTATTCAATAAGTAAGCTTGAAAATCTGGTAATGTATTAAAAAACTGTTCTTCTTTAAGTTTGTTTGGTTTAATATGGTAATTAACATATAAATCTACTTGAGTACCAGAAAATGGGTCTCCATCTACTTGTAAATAAATAAAATCATTTATATTATTTGTAGATGCAGTAAAACCAACAATAGGGAATTCAGTTCCGTTATGTAAAATAACATAAGATTCGTAATTTTGTGTTAAATTCCTTAGAGGATTTGATTCATTAAAAGTATTTAATAAACTTCCAGTCGTTGTATAGTTTATCCCGAATTTATTTAATATAAAATTGGTATTTAGATTAAATTTAGAAGTATTGGTTAAAATATCATGTGTATAATCTCGTACTGTATATCCATTGAATGTTTGACCAGCAGCTGTTTGAGCATTTGGTGTTATATATAAAGATGCTGGCCAATTTATTATTATTTCCTCCAAAGCAACTCTTATATATTCGCTCAAAGAACCAAATAAAGCATAATAATCAAGTTTTCGCTTATCTAAATTTAAATAAACCCCAGCATTATCTGATAACAACGTAGCTGTTTCATTTAAACTTACGTTTAAATCAGATAAGGTAATAAAATTTGAAAACTTAGATACATTGTAGTATTTATCCAACTTAGGGTCCAAGTTGGTTGTAATAGAAAAACTACCCATAGTAAATAATGGTGTGCCACCATTACTCGCTAATTGTAACCCCACTAAATCTGGTGAGAAATTTGAATATTCTATACCATTATTAAAAGAAAGTTTTTGTGCGTACCCTACTACCTTTACCTTATTGTTGCTACTCATTGTATGTTATACTGTTGTTACTGCTGTAAATGTTTTATTAAAATCAATTGCTGTTCTTTGTTGTCTTACTTCAAATAAAGGTTTTCCGCTGAATCTATCTTTTATTTCGTATAAATCGTATTGTTTATAAATATCGTTGTTGAAATTATAAATTGTATAAATCCCATCTTCAAGACTTTTTGTTTGGTTTCCGAACATAGCAAAAGCTAAAGTTTCTATATCGTGTTGAACCATCTCCACCTCTAACATGAAAGGATTGAAGAATGTGTTTGTTATTATCACTTCTTGATTTGGTTGGCCAATAAACGGTAAAGCGTTAGGTTTTACGTTTGACGCTGAAGACGGAGAAACAGTACAAAAAGATAGCGATGAGTTATCATTGAACCTGTAACGAATAGCTTTTTGATTACTATTTGTTAAATTCTGATTCACTGGTTCGGCCCTATTATTTGATGTTATAACCCTGAAAAAATTGTTTATCTTGGCATCTGGTGCTGATGATGTTGTATTTAAATATTCAACTCTATAACCAACTAAACCATTATTTTCAAATCTTGATAAAAGGTTTTGAGGAATTAAAGTTAAATCAAATAAAAGCCCGTTTGTATCTGGAAATGCCGATAAAACACCAACATCAACAATCTTGGTTCTAATCTCTATTGGTTTTATTATTATCGTATAAAACCCTTTTGTCCCAAAATTGGCCACTGGTAATTTTAAAGTATACATCCCACCAAATAATTCTGGTCCAGTTATATTAGACTGTGTTTTATTGGGGTTATCCATTTTGAATAATACTTCATTTGAATTTAATTTAATCAACGAAGTATTTCCTATTTTATCTCTAGAAGGTGTGAAATGATAAAAAATTTCCACATCTTCTGGTGTTATATCCGCTGGTCTAATTATTCCGTATGTTCCTGTTGCCATGTTTTTTATTTATTAATGTAACCTTGATTTAACCAAAGTCTATTGTTTTATTAAATTATAATACCCGTTACCATATCTACTTAATTCACCTAAGTTCTTTATTTCTGATAACCTTAAATGAGGTTCCAATACTGAAATAACCCCTCTTTCTATAAATACATCGTTTTTAATTTCTGGTGGGGAAATAATACCAAAGAAGTATTCTTCTTTGGTTAAAGCTGATAAAGAAGTGTTTGTTTCATTTTGACCTTCACCTATATACCTAAGAGTAGTTAGGGGTATACCATTATTTACTCCATCTATACCAATAACCATAGTGTTACCCGAATAATCTTTGTATTGTAACCCATGTATTTGAGTGTCTAACCCCATGTTTATATCGTTTGATGTGTCGAAAACATACAACATAGGTTCAGTTGTTGATATAACTCGACTTACACTAGAGACATTAATATTATTATAGTTAATATAGTCTTCGGTTTGCATGTCAAAACCTATTTTATACCTTTCATTTTCATCATATGATTTAACATCTTCAATTTTACTATCCGTTAACCCAGTAATTACTAAATTTAATGAATTATAATAATCTATTTCATTATTTGAAGGGAATCTAAGTGTTATATCTTCAAACATATTAGCCGAAGATGTTAAATATGGTGTTTGTGTATACATAAACGGAAAAGTTAGACCACTAGAGGTTAATTTATCGGTTAAAATTGTATAATCTATTAAAGTTGAGTTAGAAATATCGGCATCAATGTATTCAATGTCGGTAAAAATACCTCCATCATCCATAGTTTGTGTTAAAAAAACATTAATGTAAAATGTATCCGCTGTTAAAGCACCCCATGTCTTACTATTGGTTCTATCAATACTATTTTCTAGTAAAATTTTACGTTTAATTACTTCCATTATAATGCTAATATTTGATAAAGGTTGACTGTAACTGAATTCAGTATCGAATTATAGTCATAGGTTATGTTATTTGACCCCGTAGTACCCAAATTACCTTGGTATGTGTCATCTATTTGATAAAAATACCCATTATCAGTCCTAACCATTACATACCTAGTATACAATTCATGGATTAGGGTATCTATAGGTTGTGCGTTTAATTTAACCATTAAGTTTGTACTCACACCATTTTTGGCGTTTTTAAAACTAGCTCTCATGTATAGATATTTAGAATCACCTACATTTATTTCATCTTTATAATCATAAAGAAAAAAACCTTGTGCAAATGAATTCGGGTTATAAATTGAACTACCTAAAACAAACGATAAAGGTATTTGAGACGCTGGGAGTGTTTGGCCTATAAAACCAATTGAACTATTTATTTGATGTAAATCAGCTGGTTTTAATTCCGAAAATAATGTAACATTAGAAACCAAATTTTGATTAAGTGGGTTGTCTGAATCATAGAAATTTAATTTTAAAAACGTTTGTTTAAATGTTTCTTTTTGAAACTTTATATCATCATTATCAAACCCTATATCAGCATAAGTTGTTCCACCAGTTAAAATAACGTTGTAAACTATTTTGTCAATTATATTATCAGTTAACCCAGAAGGTGAAAATCTTATTTTTTCGTAATCAATTATTGGGTTTATAGCTTTTTCAGTTTCAACGTCAACAAAAATTCTTTTAACAATATCATTCTGGTCCACTAGTTGGTATTCAAGATTTATAGGTATAGTAAAATACGTAGTAGTTGAACCGCTAGGAAATGTGTTTAAATTTATTTGATATCTGTTAAGAACCATCGTTTAATGTTTTTAATTTATTATAAGTATTTAACAAACATCTTCTGCTGAATTAAAATCAAATTTGTTTGTTGTTCTTTCCCCTATTGGGTCTGCTGGAAATTTCGAATAGTACAAATCCCAATTATTAAACGGGTCTTGTCTTCTAACTGTAAAACAATAATTATCATACATATAATGACAACCATTTAAAAAAGGATAATCCAAAGGAAATTCATCCGTTTGATTAAACCCAATATCTAACATATCTCGCCACAGGAATCTACCATCGTTTAAATCAATAGCATAATTTGGTATGCCAACGGTAAATTGGTCACCTTGTTCAACATAACTAGAAAGTTCCCTTATCTTTATTAAATGATGTGGTTTATATATATAACCTTCTTGTCTTGGTCCCAAATTGATTGTTTGAAGTGTTGGGGCAACTCCGTTGGTTCCGTTCGTTACGTTGTATGTAATAACTTGAGAAGGTGTTTCCCTGTTAACGGTGTTAAATCTATGAGAGACATCTGCTAAAATAGTTTCTTTTACTTCATTTGAATTGTATTCAACCAAATCCCCGTAAAATTCATTACTATTTGTAATCCCACCAGAAATCGTAACATCATTTTCTAACGGGTTGTGTGATTGAAATGGTGAAGCACCACCATTATGGATTCTATTTATAACTGGTATATCTACTAAGTAAATATTAAAATCACTAGTGTTTAATATTGGGATAAAAGGAGTTTCTATTCCAGAAGAAACATTACTGAAAAGATTATTACTATCAGTCTTTATAATGGTTAAATATAATTCACTTAAAGGTCGGCCTAAGTTATCAACTAACTCACTAATATCTATATCCTCATTAAACGAAAACTGTGAAATAACATCTGAAAAATAATTTTCACTAAAAGCAAGTTTGTAAGATTCATAATCACCTTCTTTTATGAATTGAGAGTTTCTGGTTTTTATTTTTCTAAATTTCCTAAAATAATAAATTGATTCAATACCACCAAATGTTCTTTTCATCCTTGAATTAAAAGAAACGGAACCCATTGGAGGGACATCTATCACAAAATAATACGCTTTTAAATCACCATTATCCAAACCAGTTCTAATAACTACGTGTTCACCATCGTAACCATTCGTTCCACTTATATTAACAATATCACCAATATTTAAGTTGTGAAAACAACCCATTCCGATTGCTGTCATAGGTCTATTTGAAACATCAGCTTGAGATGAATCAATTATCATAAGACCATTATTAACCATAGTATGTCCACTATCAACACTTACTGGGTAAGTTATTGTAAGTTCCCAATTTTTAATTGGTAAATTGTCTAACGCATGAAAAGGAGATATATCTGAAATAAATGAAAAACGCTCTCTTTTTGGTTCCATATCATAAAAATTGCAAAAATCAGCTTTATTAACGTCTGGTTCAAAGTAACCGAACCAACCATCTTTTTCCTTTAAATATTTTGAAACAACATTTGGGTAGATAGAGTCTAAAAATCTAAATTCATTTTCAGCATTGCTATAATTAAATCCAGCCCAAGTAAATTCATCAGCCATTTGACCGTCAGCAAGATTAAACAAAGCGTTTGTTGATGTTGAGTTTATAGTACCTAGTATTCTATAAAAACTACCCTTTTGTCTTTCTTCATTAAATCTTTCATCAGCATTTACCACTTTATTTATTGAGCTCGGTGGAAGCAATCTTTGTTTAGCATCTAAATTTAATTTTAAAAAAGTATCTACATTAACTAATTTCTTAGACGTTTCAGCGTTTAATCTTTGTATAAATCTCTCCATTTTAACCTGTTATTACTATTTGACAGCCAACGCTATCTGTTATTGTTGTTGTTATTATTGGTGATGGAGAATTTGTTATAGTAGCAACCGAAGTTTGTGTTGGTTGATTATATGTAAACGGTATTGTAAGCGGATTATTAGTTACAACTCCAATTCCACCAGTTACCGTGATAGTGTGATTATATACACCGCTGAAAACAGTTGTTAAAATACTACCATTTAACGCTTGTGTTGGTAACGCTACTTGAGGTTTAGTAATTGTTATTGTATTACTATAACAATCGTATGTTGGAGTGTTACTAAATCTAATTTTAATATCTGTAGACAACATTACATTAGGTATCGATAAAACCATATCATTTGATGACCCAGGAAAAAATAAAGTAACGTTTTCCCAAGCATCATTATCTAATTTATATGAAATATAAGCATTATCACCATAAGATAAACCAGCCGTAATATTAAACGAGATTCTATGTGTATTGGTAAGACATTGCCTATTTAAAACTTCTAAAGGTGCTGGAACTATAGTCAGTTGTGGGTTTGATGAATTAACTGTTGTTGTTATTGATACTGAAGAACCAGCATTGTCAACAACTGTTGTAACGTAATTACCACCGCCTAAACTGAACATATTTAACAAACCACTAAAATAACCATTAGGTCCAGTTGTTGTTATTGTATATGGTGTTACACCACCATAAACACTTAAAGATATCTGACCATTCCCTTGGTTATAACAATCGGTATCTATTTTTGAAGATAGTACAACTAAAGACTCTTGACCTACAATCGATAACCCTGTTGTTGAACAAGAATTCATTTCTACATCTGTTATTGTTAGAGTATAACCAATTAAATCAACACCTAAACCATCTATTATCAACGGAGCTGAATTAATAATACCAGAACTAATTTGCCCACCTAAAGAATTTAAAAGAGAATAAGAATAAGGTTGTAAACCACCACCAATATTAGCTGTTATTTGACCATCAAATGAAACCAATGATGTAGAGTTGTTTGATACAAAAACATTACAAAATAATGGTGGTGGACCAGCAACCACAACAGTTTGAGTCGTTGTGAACCCGAAAAAATCAACAATAGTAATGATATACGTACCAACAGCTAACCCTGTTAGTTCAACTATAGGTGGTGTTGTATCTACAGTTCCATCAAAAGAATAACCATTAGATGAAAAAACTGTATATGTGTAAGGCCCATGGCCACCAATTATTTCGAATATAATACCACCACTTGAATCATTGTTTGAATCTGGAGTTACTATTAAATCTAAAAATAGTGTTTGTTTTTTAACCAATTTACAAGTACCAAAATAACGTTGTAAAAGTTTTTCAACTGAACTTTTTCCTGGTACAGAACCAAAATACATAAAAAATGAATGTTCTGGTTGGTCATAAAAAGTGTAGTTTCCACCATACTCAGGATAACCTCTAAAATCTATGTAATCTTGTGGGTTATTTTGTAACGATGTAAAGTCATAAAATGGTAGATTGAATGTGTTAAAATCACTATTTAATGTTGTTAGTGGAATGTATTCGTTATCAGGTGTTGAGTCACTATTAAGATATAGAAAAGAATTTCTAAAAAACTTTCCATCAACACTTATTTCATCAGAACTAATAACACCATCTGCTTGGGAGATAATCGTACCGTCAGGTGCTTCAGTCGCTGCGTCTGAATCGACTAAAATTTCACAAATATGTCTGAAATTTAACGCTTGTGTGTTATCAACATGAAGACCTAAACAATTAACTGAAAATAATAAACCAGGAGCGTCACCAACATCTACAATACCAGTTTCTAATATTTGAGTACCATCAGAACTCATTTGTTGTATATCTGGCGGTAAATTATAACTTGTAGGTGTTAAAAATTTGTATAAATTAGGGAAGCCTTGCCAATCACATTCAAAAACTGAACCAAGACAAATAATATCAGTTGCAAATAATTTTTGTGTTACCTTGTGATTTGTTGAAGCATAATAAAACTCATCATCTAATTTCTTTATTAAACCCTCTCTAATTATACCTGTGACAGTAGCTTCATTTTGATTGTTATTACTACCTACTGGGTACATAGTGTCTAACAAGTATTGATTGTTACAATCATTATCTGGGATGTTATTTTCATTTTCGTCAACCCCACTATAATCAGGGTAACCTAAAAAGTCTCCACAATCATATTCACAAAATTTTTCATTACCCTTTTTTCTCTTTTTATATTTTAATAAAAACGAATACAATGTACCGTTTACCCAATCATTATAAAAATCAAATTTATACATGTTTAAAGATTTGGCCATACTAAAAGCTATACAATCGGACAACCCTTCCCTAAAATACGCTGTGGATTCTACACCACACCCAGGTGCAAATTGCACCACACCGTTATCCGTAGGACACCCTACCGTAATACAAGCAACCAAAGGTACAGGTGTTCCACCAACAAAATTTATAATAAGATTTAGCGCACCAATTATACCATTGATTGCTCCTATAATAACAGCGTTTATAATAAAAACTATATAGTTTATTATTGATATTATAATACAAAAATATGAGAATATAGGGTTCACATCTGTATCAACTCTGTTGTAAGGAAACGGATTCTTATCACCGACACACCCATCAACATTTTTAATTGCAGTTATATTTCTATTACCAACACTTTTATTTGGTTGATATCTAGGAATGAAACTTGAAATACTATAGATTTTATTCCAATATAAATTTTTGAAACTTGAATCTTTGGTTTTTTCATTAAAATTATAATCAATCTCACTAACAATTTTTGGGTTATTCGGTACCAAATACTTCGCCCTAGTTCTAAGCCTACCTTCACCACCAGTTTCATCCATACCTATTCTAAATCTTACTTTAGACCTAGTTGGGAGTCCAATATTTGGGTCATTTGATGGAATAAAGGTACCATCTTCAGCTGTAACAAAATAATCTAAGTTCATAGGTATTTGATAAGCCCAAGTACCATCTTCATCAATAACTCTACCACCTTGAACTGAAAAATCTTCAATTTCACCATCGAAAGAATATCTAATCATTTCAACAGAACCCTCACTAGTTACTTGTTCACATAATTCACCTAAACCTTTTCTTGGCCTACAGTTTTTACTCACACTATTCTTGTCTTGGTCTCCAAAGATACTTCCGAAAAAAATAGCTGATGGTTGGATTGAATAATTTAAGTCAACATCCACACGGGTGATACCTACTTGACAATTCTCTAAATCACCCCAAAACGGTTGTACGTTTACACCAATATTAGCTGTTTTAATTTGGGGTAATTTATCTATGTTCGTCCCACCCATAAATTTAGTCGGACTATCGAATAATTTCTCTGGTGTGCCCTGTCTAACCAAATCATATGGTCGTTGTGAAACGATACCAATATCTGATATATCAGCATCAACATGAATTGTATATGTCCCAATTGGAACACCGAAAATCATAAAATCACCAGCATAATTTGTTGTTGTTGTAAATTTATAATACTTACAATAAATATTTGTTACTATGTCATTATCAAGGACTCCCCTTTTTGTTGGGAATGTACCTACTGGTGTAAAACAATTATTATTTGTTTCAGATTGATTTGGTAATAAATTATAACGAATCCCTCGATAATCTTTATCTGTGATTAATTCGTAAGGATACAACCCTCTAATTGTTGGGTTTTGTTTATCAACTTCATCAATAGGGATAAATACACTAACCTTGGCGTTTGGGACACCAAATCCGCTATTAACTAGAACCCTACCAACAACAACACCATAATCTGAACAGAATTGTCGATATGCGTCTTCCTGAGAAATATTTAAAGAAAGAATTTCAATAAAATCAAAATCTTGTTCTAAATTAACTTTTAAATATTTGTCATTTCCGTTAGGTGTTGTTCTTATTCTTATTGTATTTGACATTTCTTAAAATTTCTTATTTGTTATATCCTCAACATCCACCATATATAAGTCGTCTTCAGATACTTCATCATCATCGTCTTGCGTCTTTTTTATTTTACCATATAGAGACATCAAAATAGATTTTATATCAATTGATTCACTTAAAACTAACATTTTAAATACTATCCATATTATCGCAACAACAACTATTGGTAAAATAACCAAAAACAATAAGAAAATTATTGTTTTCAATATATAATTACTTATTGTCTTTGTTGACTTGATTTCTGTTTTATTAACAGTTTCGTTTTTACAATCGCAGCTCATATTAAAATTTTTATTAAATATAAGGTTTTAACGGTATAAGGAAACCTTACCCTTTAACTCTAACCTTGATATCCACATTAGGGAATTTGATTTCAAACATACTTATCGGGTCACCGTAAAGTGTGTAGTCAAAAGAAATATCTACTTGTCTAGTTGTCGCATCTAAATATGGTTGAGATATTTCATTTAAACTATAACCATCTCCTACTTTATTGAAGATTCTCACATCGATTACGTTTAAAACACCACCAACATTATTTATTGTTTCAACCAATGGTGATAAATAAACATTTTCACCCATTTGAAATTTATTTATGTTCATATAAGTCTGAACATCAGTAATTATTTGACTTATTATTTGTGACTTAGGGCTTTTCTTATCGATATACACATCAATTTCAAAAGCAAGGTTAATAACCTTTCCGTTTGTGACAAAAACATAGTCATTTAACATTCTATAATCAGATAAATAATTAGCTATATTATCTCTTAGGGTACTAGTTGATGAGTTATCAAGTTTTGTATCAGCATTTAACCCTAAAATATAAATTTGAATCTTATTTTGGTTTTCAAACACCCCACATCTAAAAGGCACACCAAATTCTCCAGGCATCAAACTAATTCTAGCTTGATAATCCTTAATTAATACGCATCTATTTTGTGATGAGAAATTATAACGAACTAAATTCCTAACTTCCTCAACGCTTGGTTCATTTCTACCACCCAAAGCTGGGAAATTATTGTTTACAACCAAAGAAGCTTTAACAGCATTATTTATCGCAACATTTAATCCATTAACCGACATATCTACGGTACCTAAATTTGTTAATACACCAGTACCCAAATTTGTATCAGCACCCCCACCAACTCTATATTTAATAAACATGGATGTATTTGCTGTTGGTGTTTCACCTAGTGACATGTTATTAATAAAATCACCTATTTGATTAACCAATGCTTTATTAGAGCCGAAATCACATAAACTGCTTATGTCTTGACTACCACCACCTAAAATTAATTTGGTAAAACCTAAATCTGTATATTCTCTAATGAATTTTTTAGTTGTTGTTATCCATTTTCCTGGTTTTATACCAGCATTGTCACTAATGGTAAAATTATCTTGGATAAAAACTTGGCTTTCAGCCAAAGCATCCATTTCATACCATCTTATTGATGAATTAATAAAATTATCAGCTGAGGGTATTTGTGTAAAGTTGGTTCCTTCTAAACTAATGATAGAATCAACCGATATAACGTTATTATCTGGTAATATTATTTCTAAAAATGGTTTTATGTCACTTGAAGTAATAACTCTTTTGAATATCTTTGTAAATCCGTTAATAACGATTTCTCTTTTTGTTATTGTATAGTTTAATAGTATACTATTGGCGTTAAAGTTAGGTATAACTAATCTATTTGGTATCCCACCTGTTGTAAATGGGTCACTGAAATCGATATCGTTTGATGTTTCAAAAACTTTTCCAGCACCAGTTACTTGAGAACCAGCTCTTATAATTGGGCAATAAGAAATATCGAAAGTATCACCTAGTGGTGGTATTATTACCGAAAAATCTACGATGCTTACACTTGGTCTTTTTCCTGGGATTTTTAAACCAAATGTTCTAGCCATAGATAATATAGAACTTCTTTCTTGAGCATAATCTATTTGTGTTTCTTGAAACATTCTATCTGTATTGAGTGACAACATATCTCCAACACCAGCATTTAATTCTAAAAGCATCATACCAACAGATGCATCATTATAGTCGTTAAAAATATCTGGATAATATTTCTTAACCATATTTATTAAGTCAGTTCTTATATCTGCGAAATTACGTGACGTGTAGTTTATACCTGTATTTGCCATATTAAATGTTTATTATTACGAAATCTGATGTCGTAAACACATCATCTGTTATTGTATAATCAAGTCTTAAAACCGCAGCATAATCATTTTCCGTTGATTGCTCAACAGATATAACTGTTATATCTAGGTTTGGTAAGTATTTTTTTACTTGAGTAGTTATTTCTTCTTTTATTTTTTCAAATGTGAAACCGTCACTTGGTTCAAAAATAAACCTCATTAAATTTGTACCAAAATCTGGGTTATACAATCTTTGACCTTTAATAGTTAGGATTAAATGCATGAGGTCAGCTTTTATCGCTGATTTATCATCAGCGTTTAAATCGATAAAAAAACCTTGTTTACTATCTTTGAAGGGGTAGTTTATGTTTATAAAACGACCATTAGCCATAGTTTTCTGTTTTAGTTTTGAATATAAAAGTTTTATATTCTTTATTTTTACATAAATATGGTACTAAACTATTTTTGTAAGTAAATACGCAAATAAAAAAGGCCCTATTAGGGCCTTTGAATATTTAACTTATACTATAACGTGGTGTAATCTCAGTTGTGACTACGAAGAACAACCGAAACATTCGAATTGACTATCTATCGATTTTTGTTTTGTTGTTAAATCAATAGCCAAGTGTTTAGACTTCATTTCAACTGGTTGACTTCTCAAATAATATTGACCTGTTTTTAAACCTAATTTCCACCCCAACATATGTGATGTTGTTAATTTACCGACAGTTGGTGTTTGAAAGAAAATATTTAGACTCTGTGATTGGTCGATGAACGGACCTCTTTCAGCAGACATTTCAATAAGAGATTTTTGTGATATTTCCCAAACTGTTTTAAAAATATCTTTTAATTCTTGACTTATTGATGGAATATTTTGAACACTACCATCGTTTTTAATTAATTCATTTAACATCTCTCTATTCCATAACCCCTCGTTTTCCAATTCCCTAACTAAATGTTTGTTTACCATAGCAAATTCACCACCAGTTACTCTTCTAACATATAAATTAGATGTGAACGGTTCAAAAGCTTCGTTTGAACCAATAACACGAGCTGAATTATGACTTACACACCCATTTTCCATGATATAATGATTAACATTAGGAACCTCAATATCCCAAGTAGGTTTTATATCACCCTTAATTATAGTTTTTATTTTCATAACTTATTTATTTTTAAAAATTTAATTATTTTCTCTTTATTTATTTCTTCTGAATCAGATGACCATAACTCAATATATTCAAAGTTATTTGTTATAGCTAATTCTTTTTTAGTTTTGTCTTTTAAGATGCTTTTATCTAAATCTAATCTAAAGTGTTTACCCCATCTATTTTCCCTTAATTTATTAACACCATATTTTTTGATATTTGGATGAAATTTTTCACCATGATATTCGATAATTAAACCTAATGATGGGACTGTAAAATCATAAGAGAACGTTATATTTTTATCAACATCGTGTAACTTATATTCATATGAACCATTAACACCTAAAAATATGTCACTTCGCTTAAAACCATTTTTACGTAAATATTTATATAGTGGTATAAAATAAACTAAAGATTCTTTAGATGCTATACAAAAACTAATATTTCTTCTGTTTAACTCACTAACTTGTAAGTCTTTAGCTAATTTTAAATCCCCGTTTGTCTTTTTAAGGAAAAAATTAATACTCATACAATCTTTTTTTAATGAGCGTTCTTTATATAATATAGTAGCTAATTTTAAATCCCCGTTTGTTTTTTTTATAAAATATTTTAGAGATGAACTATCTTTTCTTTTATTTATATCTTTTAATTTTTCTTTAGCTAATTCAATATCATTATATTTTATTATTAATTTATCTAACGTCACAATAACATTTTTTTTACGTTCTTTTAAAATTTCATTAGCTTTATAAACATCACCATTTGATTTCTTTAAGGCCCATTTTTCACTATTCGAATCTTTAGTTTTTAAATAAGCATCCCACTTTAATTTACCATCTTCCTTACCATATTTTTTCATAAAACTTTCTAACGTATGTTTACTTTTATCACAAAATTCTTTAAATTTTAATAACCCGTTTATCTCTCCATGGTTATAAATAAATGACTCTAAAGTTCTAATACATTTTAACCTATGTATCCTGACTTTTTCAATAGATTCATCGTTACTAAAACCTTTTTTTAACCAATACTCAATTTTGAATGGTGATGGTTTGGTTGGTAAATTTTTCATAATTTTCTTTAGCTATAAATACCAACCAAACCGATAAACCACCAACTATTTTTCAAAAATATTTAATATATCGTCCGTGGTGGTTAAATCACTAACCTCAACCCATATTTCTTTATCATTTCTTTTTACTTTGAATTTATGGTTTGATGTTGCTTCAAAAATAGAACCATCTTCCATTTCAATTTGATATACTGTAGAATATCCATTATATTTTATCTTATTAACTTCTTCATAACCATCAGTTGTTTTTACATTAAATGGTTTTAGGGTTATCCATTGTTGTATGTTAGTACCCTCTAATGATTCCCAATTAATATCATTTTCTTTTAGCATATCTTTAAATGATTTCACACCATTTTCAGTGTGAATCCTAGTGTCAATAACTTGACAACTCGCTGTTGGGGGACAACATGTTGTTAATGAATTTCTAACACCATATTTTAATATATCTTCTCGTAATTCATTCCAATCATACATACCAGATAACTTATCTTCTGTTATCCCCCACATTTCCCACTGGAAGATACCTTGAGATATAGGAGAACCTTCATAACCAGAATATGTTTCACCAGATTCTTTAGCCAAATCACATGACTGTCTTAAAGCATTATAATATATCGTCTCAAAAATATTTCTGTTAAGAGTTCTAGCTTCTTCTGAAACAAATGGAAGTCTTAACATAGCAAACACATCAGCCAAACCTTGAATGCCTATTCCTAAAGCTCTTTGCTCTAACCCACCTTTCCTACCTTCTGGTGTTGAGTAATCGTTAATTTCAATAGCAATATTTAATGACTTTGTTATTGAACGGGTTACCCTACCTAACTCAAAGAAACTATATTTTTTATCTATTACAAATTTTTGAACTGGAATACTAGTAAGAGTACATATCGCAGTAGTTTCATAATCAGTTACTTCCATAATTTCAGCACACAAATTACTAGAATGAATCATACCCATGTTTTTTTGGTTTGATTTACTATTACTGTGGTCCTTAAAACACATGTAAGGCATACCTGTTTCAATTTGTGATTCAATAATTTTTATCCACAAGTCATGTGCTTTTATTTTAACCCCTAAACCCATTTCTACGGCCAAATTATATTCTTTTTCGAACTCAGCACCATAAATCTCGTAAAAAGGCTTTAAACCAGCTGATTTGATGTCGTGAGGGCAAAATAGATACCAATCACCATTCGTTTCTACAGCTTTCATGAAATTATCAGAAATCCAAAGAGCTGAAAATAAATCACGAGCTCTAAGTGTTTCATCACCTGTTTTTTTCCTCATATCTAGGACATCAAAAATATCTTTGTGCCATGGTTCGATGTAGACAGCGGCTGAACCTGGTCTTTTACCTCGTTGGTTCCAAAATCTAAGTGTTTCGTTAACAACCTTAAGATATTTTAAAACGCCACCAGCTTTACCATCTGAATTCCCTACGTTATTTTCTTTTGAACGAATATTAGATACAGCTAATCCAATACCCTCAGCCTTTGATGAAGAAATAGCTATTCTTCCTAAAATATCTAGTAACCCTTCTGTTGAATCATCGGTAACTATGGATAAATTACATGAAGCGATTTGACCTATATTTGTCCCAACATTCATTTTAAGTGGTGTTGCTGGGCTTTCTCTCTGGAAACTCAAATCATTGTATTTTTCAATAAAATCTTCTGGTGTATTTGTCACCATAAGCGCGACCCTAACATACATATGTTGAGGTCTTTCAATTATAACACCATCTTTTAGTTTTAACAAGTAAATATTTTTCAATGAAGACCAACCAAAATAATCAAAATGAAAATCTCTCTTATAATTAATCACTGATTCAATCAATTCAATATTCTCTTTTACCTTATTATAATAAAAATTGTTTAACAACCCAGCGTTGTATAATTTTTTAGTTGCTTTCATGAAAGAATCCTCTGTTTCTTTATGAAGTTTTGAAATTGATATATTCGCAGCTAATTTTGAATAATCTGGATGATTCATCGCCAACGATTCGGAAACCACTGAAATCAAATCATCTAATTCATTCGTTGTCATTTCATCAGCTATACCTTGTGTTACTTTAATGAACACCTCATCCGCATTTACTTTTAACCCTTCGGATTGTTTTTTTATTCTAGTTAAAATTTTATTTGGGTTGAAATCAATTTTACTACCGTTTCTTTTCGTTATTTTCATATTTTATATTTTATTAAATTTCCTCATCGAACGATATCGCACCACTTAAATCAGCTGATTTATATTCTGTTGAACGACCCTCAAAAAAGTTTTGTTTTGTTTTTAAAGCGATTTGATTCATAAAATCAAACGGGTTTTTAGTGTTGAATTCTTTTTCACATTCTAATTGATGTAATAAACCGTCAACAACAAATTCCAGATATTGTTTCATTAATTCTGAATTCATCCCAATAAGTGAAACAGGTAAAGATTCAGTGATGAATTCTTTTTCAATTTCTAAAGCCGATAAAAGAATTTCTCTAATTCTTTCTGATGATGGTTTATGAACAATATGGTTGTTCAATAAATGAATAGCAAAATCACAATGTAAAGCTTCGTCCCTAGAAATAAAGGCATTACTATCACAAAGTCCAGGCATTAAACCTCTTGACTTAAGATAAAAAATACTACAAAAAGACCCAGAGAAAAATATACCCTCAACAGCAGCAAAAGCAACTAGTCTTTCAGCAAAAGATTCAGATTCAATCCATTTCAAGGCCCACTCAGCTTTTTTCTTTACTGGTGCCATAAACTCAATAGCTTTAAAACACTCATTTCTTTCTTTGGTATCTTTGATATATGTGTCAATTAACAATGAGTACATATGACTATGTATGTTTTCCATCATAATTTGGAAACCATAGAAAAATTTTGCTTCAGTATATTGAACTTCTTTTAAAAAATTTTCAGCTAAGTTTTCGTTTACAATTCCATCAGAAGCCGCAAAGAATGCTAAAACGTTTTTAATAAAAAACCTTTCGTTATCAGTTAGCTTATTATTCCAGTGGTCTAAATCTTTAGATAAGTCAATTTCTTTTTCTGTCCACATAGCCTCTTTAACTAGGTCATAATAAGCCCATAAATCTTGGTGTTGAATCGGAAATATAACAAATCTGTCTTCATTTGGTGTTAAAATTGGTTCGTACATTTTTAATTGTTTAATATAATTATTAGAGATTATCAGTTTCTTTAGGAACTTCGGAAATTAAAGTTTCTTTTCTATTTTTCATTGCATCTAGAACCGAATTAACTCTTGCTTGATTTGATTCTTTAATGTCTTGTTTAAATTCACCTCTTGTTCTAGGACCTCTACTTTGACCCATATCTATTTGTATTTTAGCGTTATCAAAAGTTATATCTTCAAAAATAACCCCATCTTTACCAAATCTTGATTTAAGAATTGCCATGGTAGCGGTTCCATCTTCTTTTTGGTCTAACGTTTTTGCTATTGAAACAATAAAGTGGCCAATTTGACCCTTTTTAATAGAACCTCCAATTTGATTGGCTTCAACAACCGCTGCACCTATCGAACTTCTATTACCTTGAATCGCAGTCCAACCAGCCATATCCAGCTCATCCAACATCGATTCAAATTGTCTCATAACACTTCCTTCACCAATGTTTGCATCAGCAAAAGTTTTTGATGGTTGTACACAATCAATATAATCTAATAAAACAATATCTGGTTTAAAACCTTGTGCTATTAGTTTTCTAATATATTGTCGAATCATTGGTATTGTAGTACCATCACTTGGGAATTTTTTAAGCTTAAGAATACCTTTACCTTCTTTAGGTAATGACATTTTTTCTTGACATAACTCGAAAACTTCTGCTTGGTGTTGCGATAAAGAATTCAATTCAATACCACTCCAACAAGCCAAGTGTTTTCGTTGAATAACTTTTGGGTTATCTTCGAAAAATATTTGAAGTACTTTATAACCATCGTTCATAGCTGTGTTAGCTATTTTGGTTATCATCGTGGTTTTACCAGTACCAAAAGGTGCTAAGATAACAGCTAACTCACCTTTAGATAAACCACCATCCATGTATTCATCTAAACCATTAATACCTGTTCTAATTGGGTTTCTAAAATCTTCACGTAACACATCTTTGATATTATCAAAGATATCCATACCCTCGTCTTTTACGTGGCCGTATTCAAGTGCTTTCTTTAAAATAGCTTCACATTCATCATAGTCATTAATATCACCCTTATCAATAATACTTTGGATTTCTTTGATAGATTTTTTTAATTCTTGTTGCTTACAAAATTTCATAGCAATATCTTGAACTTTGAAAGTATCTTGTAAACTAGCTTGACTTATCTTCTCTAATTCTCTAATAGCATACTTTTGTTGCATGTCATTTGACACATCATCAAGAATACGAATTCTAAGACCACCAATGTCTGGAATGATATCATCTTTTTCCTTAGCTTCTTTTATTATAGCGGCAACAACCCTTAAATATGGTTCTTGAAAATAATTTGGGTCTACAATATCAATTATAGAGTTACCAAATTTTGAATCCGATAATATTTGAGCTATCAACCTATATTGATAATCATTCCCAAGGTATTCTAATGTATCTTTATTTATTTTTGCCATTCAATTTTTACCTCGTCATTTTTAAAAAATGTTATTTTAACACTAAAAAAATGGTCGCTTAAGCGACCACATTTGTATAATTTTTTTGACTTAAATAAGCTCTAATTTCGCTCATTATAGAAGGAATAATTTCCTTGATATCCACAGCGTACCTAACCTTTGGTGGAAATAAATTTCCAGAGAAGATTGATTTACCAACCATTTTCTTATCAATTCTTAACTCAAATTGAAAGTTATCAATTTTATCGCCTCCATTTCTTTGTATACGGTCTTCACCCTCAGCATATGGGTTATAAGTATCCCACACGTAATCTACTGATTTCTTTTTTAAGTGGTTTGGAATGATACCCATTTGTCCGAATTCGTTTATATTTGTCCCACAAATAGAATCCATTAAATGTTTTATTTCAAGTGATTTAGGTGACGCTTCATTAAAGTCTCTTATATGAAAGAATCTTTGACAAATAATGTGATTATTGATATATAAGATAAATTCAAAACGTTGTTCTTCCATTTTCTTAAAATCAAATGATGTTGTTTTTGTTTCCATGTTTGTTTATTTATTTGTTTGTTTAAAAATTAATTTCTCTTGGTATTAGCTTCTTGAATGGTTCTAAGAAACTTTCGTATCTTCTATTTCCCAAAGCGTGATTTAATCCATCTCGTTTCATCATAGTGAAAACGTTTTTTAATTCGCGACCCGATGAATCTAAAGTCCCTTCCATTAACTGTTCTAAAGACTCTATAGCATCTTTGGTCATCATTGGTTTACTTAGATTGACAAGACATTCATTTATCTCATAAATTTTTTCCTTTTGAGGACCATCAGTAATACCATTGATGATATTTTGAAATACCGCAAGTGGTTTTTTTTTATTATTAACCCTTTCTTCTTGTTGTTTTTTAGCACTATCAATTATTTCATTTAAACTAACTTTTCTTTCTTTTAGTTCTGGGAAATATTTAATTAATGTATCTTCACCTAATCGACTTATCCCCTTGATACTATCACTTGAATCACCAACCATTGTTTTCATTAAAACTGAATTGCTTTGATGAAATTTGAATTTCTTTGGGTATTCAAGGTAATTGTCTATCGTGACATAAACTTTCATATCTAGAAAATAGATTCGAATATCATCAGATAATAGTTGTAAAAAATCACGGTCATTTGAAATGATTGTAATTCTTTCATTCGGGGTTTTATTTAGACAATAGTAAGCTATAAAATCATCACCTTCAACGACCTCATCTTTTATTTGTCTTACATACATTTCATTTAGGTATTCCCAAAGAAGTTTTCTTTGGTTTAATTCACTCTCGTCAGTAGGTTGTGTGCCATTGATATAATCTTTACCTCGACCACTTTTATACGGTTGGTAAATATTATATCTAAGTTTCCCACTGAAAGTTCCATCCCAAAAAACGTAAACTCTATGGTATAAATCATTCTCTAACACCATCCTTAATGTTGTTAAGAAAGCTAATAGACCACCTATATGACAACCAAAATGGTTGTATTGGTCTTTAGCACCGTTGAATGATTGTTTAAACAATGCTGACCCATCAACCAGCAAGGTATTTTTTCTTTTAAGAACTACTTCACCAGTTCTTGGTGGTCTTTTGTTCATTTAAACAAAATTAAAGGGTTAATACTATATTAAACTCTGATATCGTCAGAGTCAAACGTTCCATCTTCTTGGTCGAACTTCACATCAACTTCATAAGTTACATTTAATGAATCATGAATAAATTGACGATGTGTTTTTTTCCATTCATCTAACTCATCTGGGTTAACATACCCAAAAGGTGTTGATGCAATTTTACCCATCTTTTCTATACCATTAACATGGTTTTTATCACATTTGATTTTAGCCTCAGTACCATACTGGAAATCTTGTCCTAAAGAAGTTGCTTTAAGTTTAGTTGTCCCATGTGTTAACACACCACCTAAGTGAACATTTAAACGACAATTGTAATACATAAATTCACCACCTTTATGTTTGATAACACTACCGTTCATGTTATCTAACCAAATTTTTTGAACACAAATGAATGTGTTGGTAAATTCACTATCTATCGCTCTTGATGAAGGAATTAAAAAATTAACAATCGTACCAAAAACATTCATAGCACCAGCATTCCATTGAGCATTTCTACCGTTAGCTGTTGCTGATTGATAACCATTTAAAGTACCTATTGAATCCCATAGAAAACAAAGATTTTTTGGTAAAATACCATCTGTTTGTTTTTTTATCATCTCTTCCATAAAGAGAGCTACATCCTCTATAACTGGTTGGTTACGAGTTTGTGTGGCTTTCATTTTACTCTCTTTATGACAGTAATTTTTATATCTGGCAAACAAATCTTGATTTCTAATTAATAAAAAACCATCTGGTTTTAATTTAATTTCACCAGTTTCTTCGTCAGTAACTTCTATAAATTTAACACCAACCATTTTCGCGTGGTTAGCATTCCAATTTCCTTCAGTTTCAATAACTATAGGGTAGTCACCTATTTTTTGAGCACCTACAATCGCTTCATAGAAAGCCGTTGATTTACCAGTATTTGAAAAACCTCTAACCAAAGAAACATAACCCCTAGGAAACCCAGGTAATTTAATAGCATCATGCCAAGCTTTACTTAACGGTATCCAACTTAATTCTTTATCTTCAGGTTCAGTATTTAATCCTTCTGATAGTAAGAAACTTTCAGCATCAAACGCTTTTTTCTCAATTTGTTTCTTTTCTGGTTTTTTAGCCATAACTACACTTTTTAATTTTTATTATTTTGGAATAAAAAAAGGCAATCTCTCACCTTTTTTTATTATTAAAACCATTAAATAGTTTAGAACGGTAAATCGTCATCAACTTCATCCTCTACAGTTGATTCAACACTTGAAGTGACTGTTTCAGTAGTAGATGCGATAATGTTAGACTTTACGTTTTCAACACCCATAGTTAATTCCGTATCCAAAGCATTGGTTTCGGTTTTAACAGCTGCTGTACTGTTTTTGTCAACAAAACAATTAGCGGTTTTATCCCAAACTGGAACACCACCTTTTACAACTATTAATAAATAATCATAGTTTTTTTCAGCATACACACTTCTCCAAGTTCTGTCATCAGCCATCCATTCAGCAGCTTGTTTTGGGTCTTCAGATAATGGCGAAGGGTCTAAAGATGCAACACCAGAAACTACAGTGATTTCATCGTTTTTATTTATTGTTAAAGAAAGGTCACGTCCAATTTCTGGGTTAGTGATATCTTTTTTAATAGCCCTTATTACAGCTTGAATTTTATCCAAATTACCTTCTTTTTTGTAATTGTGATTAAATCTCCAAAATTTAACACCATGTTCTTCATCATCTCGGTCAATTACTTTAACAATATACATCAACCTAGTGTTGTATGTTTTAGCCAATTCTTTATCTGTTTCACTACCAGTAGCCAATAAAGCTTCACGTGCTTCACAAAACGGACATGGTTCATTTTTCTCATGTTTTAAACATGGAAATGTTTTCCATTCACCATCAATTTTGATTTTATGTCCATGCATCTCAACAAATGGAGATGAACCGTCTGCTGTTGGTAGTATTCTAATTGTTTTTGTTAATGAAACAGTACCTTTAGGTAGGTAAGTTGTGAAGTAATTTTTAAGGTCAAAAACCTTATCTGTTCTCTTTTCATACTTCGGTTTGTTATTGGTTTCATACTGTTCTAGCATTGCCGCCAAAGCGTTATTTTGTACACTCATTTTTGTTTGTTTTATTTATATATAGTTGTTATTTTCTTAATTCTAATATTACAAATATACTATAGAATCTGAGAAAAGTCAAGTAAAATTTACTCTATTTCACGAATTAAAGTTCGTATAATATTTATTTTTTCAAACTTACCGAAATTTAATTTATGATACAACTAAACCAAATAAAAAAACCCATATAAAACAAAAAAACCCCAATTTGGGGTTCTTTAATTTACATTTCTTCTTCGTAATAATCTTCGGTTGATTCTTCTTCGTATGGGTTTTTATCCACTGAAAAACTATTTTTAATTCCAGCAGCACTATATGAAGAATCTACATCATCTTTTGTTAGAACATACTCTTTAGGTTTCTTCTCGTTATTCATAACATCATAAGCACCTTCTTTGTTTGCCCAATAATCAGTTAATTTTTGGTTAAACGGGGCAGAGCTAACTGTTCTCATTTCCATTTTTTCAACTGGTGTTGGGTTTCTTTTCACAATTTCTTGTTCAAGCCCTTCAATTTTATCTGAAAGAACAGCCATTTTTGCCATTCTATTTTCCAAATCGGTTAATTTTTGTAAAAGCATTTGGCTATTTTTAGCCGCAATATCAGCAGATTCTTTAGCCTCTTCAGAACCTTGTACCAAAGATGTAACATCTACTTCCACATCATCACTTTGTGGTTCTGGAATTGGCGGTGGAGTTGGTTCTGGTGCTGGAATTTCTTCAGCGTTTGCATCAGGTTCTGGGGTGTTACCCATTTCTTCACCACCTTCTTCACCACCTTCAGGGTTAGCATCGTCTATACCTAAATCTGACGCGATGTTTCCAGCTGCGCTATCAACTTGGTCTTCAGGTTCTAAATCTGAAGGTGCGTCATCCGCTTCTATCATTGGTTCATCACCTAAAAGAAGGTCTTTGTATTCTGGAGTTTCTTTTTTTTCTTGATAAAAATCATATTCAGTAAGAAACATGAATTTTTTAATTTCTTCGTTTAATAAAGCTTGGTTAAAGTTCTTTTTCATTTAAAATAATAGTTGTCTACCGTCTTCTGTTATTATTTTTTTGTTAATGCGTTCTACTAGGCTTTTATCACCTTTTATAACACAAACACCTGTTGAACAATCCACATCTGAATTTTCGTCTAACATAGAGTTCAAAGCTTTTTTCAAAGCTTCTTTTTTTTCTATTGGGGTTTTATTTTCCATAACTTATATTTAAAGTCTTGTTATCTTTTATATAAATATAATGGAACTATCAAAAAACCCTTTCTATACTGAAAATGGCTAGTTCTTTATTATCGATTAATATGATTTTATTCTGATATTCATCCCAATTTATTTTTATTGATTTGTAATCAATAATACCAGTTTCTGAAACATGAGTTTTATCAATCAGTTTATTTAAAGCGTTTATAGTATATAACGCATTACCTTTTTTATGAATAGGGACAGCACTTGGAAATAATTCTTTAAGGTTTAACTTATTACCTTCTTGCATAACAATTTTAAATGTTATAATAACCTTTGATTCATCATCAAGGTTTTTATAACAAAAAACTTTATCTTTGGTAATAGAGAATCTAGCCTCAAGGTAACCAAGAAACCATTCAACTCTCTCTGGAAAGATGAAAGACGCTAGAAGTATTGTTTTTTCCATTTCTTATCAAGTATAAAAACGGTATATATCTAACTTTATTATCAAGTGAAGATATTGTGCTCTTATATTCAATAAGTATCTCTTTATCATCTAAAAAAACGTCACTTATGTTCTTAATTTTAAATTTAATTTTTTCCACGTCTAAACCCATATATTTCAACAGTTTTAGGTTAACACCAAAGATAAATTTACCACCATAAATGTACACCATCTCTTCATTAAAATAACTTACCTTATATTCGAGTGAATATATTTTTCTAATTATTTTCACCAACGTTTTTCTATTATACTGGATAGGGTCGATAAAAATGTAAGATAAATCATTTATTAAATCAGTATATACTTTTGTTATGAACCACCTTAAATCTTTTTCTAATTTATCACGTTTCTCGTTTTTTTTAAATGTCCAATATAAATTACCCCCTAAATGGATATTGGTGATATCGAAATCTGGGTAATGCTCATTAACATAATCATATCCAATTATCAAAGTAGGTAGTCCTTCTATCGCATCATCAAAAGATGATACAACATTAAAGTCGAAAGGTACATCTATACTAGTTTTTGAGAAAATATTGGCAACCATCTTGTAAAGATACCAATATTTTTACTAATTAGCAACGTTAAGTTATATCATCAAAGTTTGGTTCATTAGCTGGTTGTGGGTTGGTACTACCATATTCCTTTGACCCAGGACCAACAAACCACCCAAATATTTGATTATTCCTTTCAACATTAACTCCAACAGCAGCTGCGAGTCTTCCTTTTTCTGGATAACGATTTTTAATAGAGGATGAGTAGAAATCTGTTCTCCCACCAACGAAATTTTTAGATGAAAGGACCATACTAGAAGTATTTATAGCAACTTCCGTTTCCAAAATTTTAGCATCAGCAATTTGAGTACTTGTATTTTTAGCTTTAGCAAAAGCTCTTATAGCTGTTTGTCTATCTTTTATTAATCTAAATTCTTCTTTAGCTCTTGAAACTGGTTCGTATTGCTTATTTGCTAAAATTAACCCCTTGATTGTTGAGTAACCATAAACACCTGATTCCAATCGATTATAAATTGATTGTGCAACATCACATCTCCCTTGATTTGAGTCGTTTTCTAAAGCACATATAGCTACCAACGACCAATAGTCAGCCGAATTTCCAATAAAATAATCTGAGAAATCTTGTTCGGTACCGTCTAATCTTTTCGGCCCTTTAATTTTTACTGGTGTACATGAAGTATAAACAGCCTCTTTCCCGTCTTTATCTTTAGGGTTTTTAACAATTGGGTTATAAATTCTTGTTGTATCAATTTGTTTACCTTTGATTACAGGTTTGTTGTTAAGAATACACTTAGCTGATTTACCATGATATTCAAAATGCCAAAATTCTTCCGATAAAGTGTTATCTCTTAATTTTTCTGGTATAATCCAACCATAAGTGTATGAATTTTCTAATAACCAAACCAAAGATTCGTTTTCATTTAAGTCATAACCGACTTTAATGTTTGGTTCCCCATTATCATACATTTCAATTTTCTCACCATTCTTTTTAAAGAATTGAAAATCGATAGCTATACCCCAACTATGGTTAGAAGTACCTTCTTTTGCCGCATTTTTACCATGTTGATGACTAACTTCTTTTTGGTCTTGTTGGGTTCTAAAAGCACTAGTGATATGAGCAAAAGAACCCTTGTTACCTGTAAATTGATTTTCAATCATCCAATCAACCCAATCACCTAACATCTCAGTCAAAGAATCTGAAGCTTCTTTTATTAATTTAATTTTTCTTTCTGGGCTAATCGTAATTTTAATACCTGTTGGTACTATTATTTTTGAAGTAGTTATATTACCATGTTCAATATTTCCGTTTATAGAACCATTTTCAATCAACGTTGCTATAATAGGGAAAAAAGATTTATTTAGATATTGCGAATTTGAAAAAACCGAAGAATCAACTGATTTCGTTCCGTATGACTCACTCGCTAATAAACTATCTAATAAAGGCATATATAATAACGATGTATCCAACATAGGTGTTTCTATATTTCTTACCCTAACCCCAGTGAAGTTAGTTAACATACTATTAGGTTTGATAGCATGTTTAACGTGTGTGATAAGATAAGCACCATGAAACATTGGAATATTATTTAATTGAAAATACATCATAGGTTGAATCATAGCATTACCCATCATTTCAACACCTGCTGTGTAACTTCTAACAGAATAAACATCGTATAGGTTTTGACCACCTATAGTTGTTCTATTTTCAGCACCTTTGTTAGCTATTTCGTCAATAACTTTTAGTGATTCATTTGTTTCAGTAAATTCATTTTGGTCTAAGGTTATATCTTTAAAAATATTTTGGTTTTGTTGACTATAATTAACTGAAAAAACAGCAACATTGTTTTCATAAGGTTTTTTATCTTCGAGAAAATCTTTAGCGTTTATTTTTTTCAAGTTGTTATCCTTATCACATTGGAAATCAATTCCATCTTGTTCATAATAAGAATTACTCATATCTAAATGTTTAGATGTTTGGCCAACATATACACAAACAAAGGCTGGCCCAGTTGTACCAGCACCAAACGAATCAATGGTAGATACTGGTTCAAATATTGTTTTTAATTCGTTATAATCATCGTAATTGATATAGTTGGGTAAAGCAATAAAATTAAATTGATTGTCAGAAAGTAATGACGTTACTACGTCATAAAAACTTGAACCTGGATTTTCTTTTAGGCTATTAACTATATTTTTAGGGTTTACATAAAAATCGTCACCGATATCTGTAAAAGACCTAGTTACAAATCTAAAGCTATCAATCAAAGTAGGTGTCGAATTACCATTTTTAGTTATAGCTCTTTGTTTTGCTAATTCAACATCTAAACCATTTCTTCTTGGTAAACCATTTCTGAAAATTATTTTATCAGGGCTGGTTGTACCACCAATCCATTTATCATAAATATTTTTACATGTTCTATATAATTGGAATTTGATGACGTTTTGTTTATCAGTTCCGAAAATTTTATTAGCTTTTTCTTTTTGTTTTTCTTCCTGTGTTCTAGTATCTACCTGTAGAAGACTTTTAACTTTATTTATATAAAGTTCAAAATCAGATTTAGAAAAGCTAACCGCACCACGACTAGTTGTCTCGTTATTTGCAACTCTTTCTTGGTTCCAAATTTTATACGTATTGTTTGATATTAAAACTTCTTCGTTTATCAACCCTAAAATAAAATTTACAGCAGCAGAATTATCTTTAAGTTCAGTTACATAATTATATTTTGTATCGATATCGTCATTACCAACTCTTGTTATTATTGAATAGTTTTCAGTTTTATAATTTGTTTTTATCGTATTTTTAAAAATAGCTTCTTCATCATTAATTGTGGTATAAGTAGGTGTTAAATACCATTTATTAACCCAAGTAGCGTCATCACCTGTTATTATTTCTAATGAGTTTTTAACATCTTTCCATTTAGAACTAATAACAAAATCAAAGAAAGCTTTTTTAAATTCATTTTTAACTTGGTCTGGAAGTTGTAGTAACATAT
>Ga0105050_10000368_pt1 | contig 68363 bp, 83 predicted proteins | sample FRY01_FD_78088 | JGI IMG/M metagenome (GOLD analysis project Ga0105050, IMG submission 78088) | Freshwater microbial communities from Lake Fryxell liftoff mats and glacier meltwater in Antarctica - FRY-01 | ecosystem: Environmental > Aquatic > Freshwater > Ice > Glacier meltwater ... | reverse complement strand
CCGCAAGCCCAGATAATCGCGCACCCACGGCGCCACCAGCACCCGCATCAAAATCCGGCTGCCAACCCGGGAAATCCTGATCTCGGGCTCATCCAACAAGCGTCATGAATAAGACGGGTTAATGGCACGCATCTGCAACTGCACGGTGGCGATACGCACGCCCTCCTGATCAGCCTTCATCAGCCGCTTTTTCAGCTCTTCCTGCGGCGCATAAGGATTGCGCCAGACCATTTTGGAAGCAAACCCCATAGATTGCTTGTCGGAGGACAAGTAATTCTCAAGAATACCCTGCGGCTCAAACCCCATGCGTATCTGAAAACTGGCTACTTGATCACGCACTTGCCGTGATTCAACCGCAGTCAGATACTCAGCAGGCGTCGCAAACTCCTTGCGCCTTTTGGCATAGCCCGGCAGTCGCCCGCCAAACACAATGCCTTTCAATTCCATCTGTTCGCAGAGCCGCCGCCGCGCATCATAAAGCCGCTGGCCTATCCGCAACCGCCGATAATCCGGATCAACACACACATCCATGCCATAGAGCCAATGCCCGTTGGGATCATGGCGAGACCCATAGCCGCCACCGGTAATTTCCGACCATGTGTGCGGCCCGAACGCGGCCTCCTCATCAATCATGAAGGTGGCGCAATAGCCCACAATATGGCCATCATACTCGGCCACGATCTTGCCGTCGGGGAAGCTCGCAAGCTGGCCCTGGATCAGCTCCAGCGTATAGCCGCCAACATCGGTATAGGACCTGTCAGCAAGCCGTAGAATGTCCTCTGCATCCTTGGGCCGCGCTGTCCGCAGCTGCAGCCGGGCGCCGGTATCGGTCTTCACAAAGGCCTCTTTTCTTCACGTATCAAATTATCCACATAGGCCAAGCGAGGCGGAAAACGGCTCAATGCATTTCCTCGCCGCCCGAGACATTCAGCGCCTCACCGGTCACATAAACCGCGTCCGCAGACGCCAACCACGCACAGGCCGCAGCGGTATCAGAAGCGTTGCCAGGGCGCCCGAGCGGATTACGCGCCTTCATATTGGCTAGATACGCCTCCACGCTCGCAAAGCCTAACAGCTTGGAGAAATACGCATTCTGCTCAGCCCCCAGCCCCGTCGTGACATGGTTGGGACACACCGCATTAACCGTGATCATATGCTTGCCCAACTCCACGGCATTGGAGCGCGTCAAGCCGACCATGCCATGTTTGGACGAGGTATAGGGTGCCATATGCGGAAACCCGGATTTCGCCGCCTGGGACGCGATGTTGATAATCCGCCCTGATAGCCCATCCGCGCCCGGCCCCTGCGCTATAAACTGCTTGGCTGCCTCCCTTGTACACAGGAACGCGCCCTTCAAATTGACATCCAACACCCGGTCCCAATCAGCCCCGGACGTTTCCAGCAATGGCTTCATCAAAAACCCGATACCAGCATTGTTGACCATCACATCGAGTCGCCCAAACGCCGAAACCGCTGCCGCTACCAGCGCCTCACACTGCGCCTCATCAGCCACATCGCAAGGCTGAAAAATCACCTTGGCCCCGCGCGCCTTCAAATCCGCAACGACCTCTTCCACATCCGCAGAATTAGCCAGTCCTGGACCGCCCTGCCCCACATCAGAGACCACACACGCTGCCCCTTCGTCAGCAAACCGCTGCAAAATAGCCTGCCCCAAACCCTTGGGCCGTCCCGAGCCGGTAACAACTACCACCTGACCTTCAAAACGACGCATCATACAGCCACAATCTCACTAGTCGTCAAAAACAGCGGCGCATCCGCCCATTCCTGAAACTCAGCTGCCACCGCCTTCATTACATCAGTACCAATCTCTGTGAAAAACACATCGCCGTCATTCACATCGATCACCTCAATATACTGAAACGGTGGCGGCGCCTCGGACCCCAGCAGGCCCGTAAACTGAAAAACCCGGAAATCATCCACCGAGGTCAGAGAGTTGACTACCGGCAAATCTCGGCTCTTCGCCCAGGCCTCATAAGCTTCCACACTCACATCGGCTTTCAGATTGAACAACACGATGATCTTCATATCTCTCTCCTCGGTTCTGGCCAGCAGGCCAGCAATTGCCTTGCCAACGCTATAAGCCCAGCTTCGTTCCCCGGCCTCCCTATAAATTGCACGCCCACTGGCATCCCGTCCAGATCAACACCCGCCGGCACACTCAATGCCGGCACCCCGGCCAAACTGGCCAGCGCGCAAAAATCGACCTGATCCGCATGAATCTCTCCATGCGCAAAGGCCGTCTGCGGTGCCGTCGGCAAGATAATTGCATCCACAACTTGCAACGCCCCCAAAACGATATCACGCGCCCGCGCCATAGCAGCAGCGCCCTCAGACGCATCTGCCGCCTTGGCAAACAGCCGAGCCAGCCGAGGCGACACCGCGTCGCCCCCAAAACGCCGCCCGGCTTCAGACACGGCCTCCCAAAAACCACACAAGCGCGCCTCTCGGAGACACAGCCCTGAAAAGGGCCGGGTTTCCACCTTGAGCCCCATAGCCCGCGCCAGAATCAACATTGTCTCCAGCCCGGCCCGCACCGCAGGGGCCATGGTCGCGGCCTGCACATCAGCCAGAACCGCCACTCGAACCACCGGCACTAGATGCTGAGCAGGCACTAACACGTCCCAAGCCGCCGCCAGATCCTCAATCTGCGCCGCCATCACCCCCGGTACATCCAGCTGCGCCAAAAGGGGCACCACACCCTCTCCAGATAAAACTCCCCGCCCCGGCTTCAACCCGAAAATGCCCGTGTAGGCTGCAGGAATCCTTACCGATCCCAACGTGTCGGTGCCCAGCGCTAGCCTGGCCAAGCCGCCTGACACCGCTGCTGCCGAACCACCACTGGATCCTCCCGTCGTCCGTCCCCGCCGAAGCGGATTCTCGGTGCGCCCCCAAAATGGATTGTCCGTGACCGCCCCCAAGCCTGCTTCGTCCATATTCGCATGGCCCAATATTATCGCGCCCGCCGCCCGCAATCGCGCCACAACAGGCGCATCACCCAGAGCCATAGCCTCTCGCCGACATGCCATGCCCGCCGTCGTTGCTAGCCCCGCCACATCAATATTGGCCTTTACAGCCACCGTCAGCCCAGACAAAGCCCCCTCTACCGCCGCCATCCTAGGGGCCCAAGCGGTTATCGCGTTCAATCGTCGATTAATCGCCTCAAGATCATTCACGCATCGCGCTCATCAATCAGCCTGATCGGCTTTTGCCGATGGTCAAGTTGGGTCAAATCAGATGTCGTTCCCGGTGCTACGAGCCGCACCTCCAGTTCCACCCCAAGCCCCTGACGAAACAAATCCACGTAGCGCGTCGGGTCAGTCGCCGGCTCGCGATGCTCAAGCGTGATAGCCATCCGATCATACCCAGCCACATCGCGGCGCACATGGCACACATATTCGCCGGTAAGTTCTGCCATCCCGCCCAATAGCCCCCCAATGGCTTGCGGATAGATGCTGATGCCCTTGAACTTGATCATATTATCAGAACGGCCCAAAAATCCGCAAATCCGCCGCATCGGCAGTCCGTGCGGCCCCAAGCCCGTCCGAAACGCTGACACATCATGCGTATTGAAGCGAATACAAGGCGCCACATCATCCTTATAAAGACAGGTCACCACCAAATCGCCTGCCCCCCCCTCAGCTACGATGTTGCCGCCAGCATCCAGAATCTCGACAAATTGCGCGTCTTCCCACACATAAAGCCCATCGCGCTCCGGCCCCTCAGCCGCAATGCAGCCTGTGTCACCAAGACCATACCAATCAAAAGCCTTGGCCCCGCCCCAGGCCTCTTCCAGCCCGCGCCTGTCCTCAGTGCCCAAATGGCCCATGATCATCCTGAGCCTGATATCCTCGCCCGGCACAAGCCCCTCTGCGCGTGCCACATCGGCCAGCTTGCGGATATAATCAATAAACCCGACCGCAACAGTCGCCCCAAATTCCGCCATCATTCGCACCTGAACTGCCGAGCGTGTTTCAAGCCCCGTGCCCGCGCTAATAAAGATACTGTTGGTAAAATGCGTAAAAGCCTCGCGGATATAATGGCCGCCATTGATCATCCCATGGCCATAAACACTATGCACCACATCACCATCCGCCAGCCCCTGCCAAAGCGCCATCCGCGCCACCAGCAGATTGCCCACTTCCCGTCCGCGCGGGCCAAACAGCAGCAGCTGCGGCTTGCCGGTGGTGCCACTAGTGGTCTGCAAAACCACTGGCCCCCTCTGACCCCCCTGCCCCAGCCCCCCCGTCATGCCATGATAGTCCCCAAACGGTGGGTACGCCGTGAGCGAGGCCATCAGGTCTGATTTGTCAAAAACCGGCAGCCGCACGATGTCATCAAGCCCGGCAATATCGCCAGCTTCCAACCCCTGCCCGCCCCACAACCGTTGATAAAAGGGAATCTGCCACCCGCGAACCATCAGCCGCCGAAACTGCTGGTCCTGCAACGCCCGCAACTCATCGCGTGACATTCCAACATATCGCGCCAAAAACCCCTGCCCGATCGGATACTTCTCAAGCAATACCGGCACATCAGCAACAGCAGCATAGCCCGGCCCGCACATGCCCGCCCCACTCATGTATGGCCTGTCAGCATCACCAGCGGGGCATCCTCATCCGCCACCAGCGCCAGCGAGCGGGCAAAAGCTAGCTTATCCCCATGCTGCGCCGGGGACAACGGATTAGCAGGGCTGCCCAAGGTCGCCGGCACCACGATAGTTCGCTTCGAGCCATCCGCCAGCGCCAAAATAAAGGTCTGCGGGGCCAAGGCATTGGGATCAGGATTATCATCCACAATCACGTTAAGCAGCGCCCCTATCGCCCGAAGCCTCGGATCCGTAAAATTCGCGTCCGTAAACCGGCGCGGATCAATCCGGCCATCACTCAGCATCACCGCCACCAGAAACGGTAGACACAACCGCGCATAGGCCGGCGTCATAGCTTCTATCCAAGGCCGCCCCACCAACCGCGCAATCAACTGCGGCACCCGCGCCTCAATCCCGGTCACATCATCCACTGAAAGCCGGGAGAGCACCGAAAGCGTGGCATGGCTAGCCCGGCCAGACGGCCAAGGCTTGATGCTAATCTCTTCAATCATCCAGCGCGCGCCCAAGCCCTCAATCAATGCCGTGGGATCGCCCGTATCAAACAGCGGAAAATACCCAAAAGGCCCCATCAAGGCATCCTGCGGCCCCGGCAATCCCGCCTGGGCCATATCCACCACAGCCACCGCCGCGCGCGCCGCATTGGCCACCTGCAGGGGCAGCGCAATCGAGCCTTCCACATGCGCCTGCATGGTGCCCGCAACCTGGGCATGAGCCAAGCCCAAAACATCGCCAAAGCGTGAACGCGGCAGACCCGCCAGCCGCGCCCCGGCCAGCGCCGCGCCAATAAGACCCGCCGTCGCCGGCCGGAAAAATTTCAAAGGCGAGGTAGCTGCCACTCCCAGCAAACACGCAATCTCCACGCCGGCCACCAGCGCCTCCAGCGCTGCCTCAGGATCAGACCGCCGCGCATGCGCCATAGCGTGCACCGCCGCCGTCACCACACTCATCGCATGCACCACAGCCGGCTCATGCACGGCATCCCATTCCAAACAGTGTATCTGAAAGCCATTCACAAAAGCGGCCGCCGTTGCCGGCAACCGCTCCTTACGGCCCAAAACCGGTACAGCATCTCCCGCTCCCCACCCCAGCGCCGCTGCAAGCACCGCATCCGCACCCGGCGCCGAAGACCCTGCCAGCCCCATTGCCAGCGTATCCTCCACGAGCATAAGCGCCGCCGCCCGTGCCGACGCTGACGGCCGGATCGGTCCCGCCATAAAATCCAGCAACTTATGCGTCGAGCTCGTCATAGTCTCTCCAGCCACACATAGGGCAGCGCTCCATCGCCAGTGCAGAATGCAGCAGCTCCCATTATATGACGCAAACTCGAACATCCTACCAGACACCAGCTCTGACTTCTAAGAAGGTAGGTTGATTGCTAAGTCTGGACATCTTGTGACCTTGTCCGCCCTGATGCACTATGGCGTATTGGGCGTTTGTTGAACTGGGAGTTGTGGTGGCAGGTAAAGCAGGCCGAGAACCGCGCTATGTGCAAGTCGCAGAAGAGCTGCGCGCGCGCAACGTCAGCGGAAGCCTAGCGGACGGCGCGCAACTGCCCACAGAAAGTGCTTTGTGCACACACTATGGAATCTCTCGTTTCACCGCCCGCGAAGCCTTGCGGCGCCTGCAAACTGAAGGGCTCATACGCCGCCGCCAAGGCTCGGGCACTATCGTTTCCACCGCCCCGCAGCAGCTTCGCCAATCGCTCAGCGATATAGCCGATCTCCTGCAATATGCCGCCGGCTCAGAATTCAGCTTTGAACAAAAAGGCGAGATCACACTGTCGGCAGAGCGCGCCAAAGAATTAGGCATCGCCGAAGCCGGGCCTTGGATTTCGCTTTGGGGCACCCGCCGCCTCAGCGATGCCCACACCCTGGCCTTTACGGAAGTTTTCATCCAGCCTGCCTTGGCTGCCCATGTCGCCGGCCTCAAAGCGGGGCGGCAAACGCTGTTCGCGCAGCTCGCAGAAGCCGGCGGTTTCAGGGTCGCGCGCATCATGCAGAGCATCAACGCTATTGCCGCAGGGCCGGTTGAAGCAGCAGCTCTAGGCATCCCCCGACGCGCGCCCATACTAAGAATCACGCGGCTGTATCATGATGAAAATGATCAAATCGTAGAAATATCTGTCTCCTATCATCCAGGAGATAGCTTCACCTACACCATGCGGATCGACGAAGACTGAAACGGTGTCTGCCGCCTTAGGGCCGCTTTTAGCGTTTCCCGATCACCGAGAATGCACTAGAAGGTCTATAGTTTGCAATCAGGAGAAACTTAGATGCGCGCAATGGTGATGCTGCTTATGGCAACCATGGCCATGCCGGCGCTGGCGCAGCTGGCAGACGGCAAAAAGGGCCCGCCAGATCCCAGCATAGCTTCGCCAACTGGTGAAGTAACACCCAGCACCACCACAATCGTCGCCGAGCCAGAAGCCCCGGTGCGCTCCATGTTGAAGCCCAGCACAATTTCTGCAGACGGCAGTCAGCCCCGGCAAAAGCTCGTAACCGTATTCGGCACAGAACCCTGCCCTCAGCCCAGTTCGCCCGATGAAGTGGTGGTCTGCGCCCGCCTGCCGGAATCAGAAATTTTCCGTATCCCCACCCCGCTGCGTAAGGCAGAAAACCCCGAAAGTCCGTTCAATACAAACCGTACCCTGCTCTTGGGCGATGGCAGCGGCGGTGCCGGCGGCTCCATCGGCAGCTGCACGGCTGTTGGCGCCGGTGGCATGATGGGCGGCTGTACCGGCAAGCAAGTCGATGCTTGGGCAAAAGACCGTACCAACCGTATGGGCGCCGAAGAAGAAATCCCGCGCTGATCGCGTAAAAAAGGCCCCCGTTGCCGAGGGCCTAATTTTAAGGCGTGTTTATAGCTTCACCCAGGCTTAACCGTGGGGGCCAGATCAGGCCGAGCGGGATCGAATTTTACCCGCACCGTTTCACCGCTATTGCCTGGAAAGTTCGTGAAGATAGCAGTCACCAGATTAGGCACAATCCGCGTCAGATTATTCGAAGAGCTAACCGTCTCCGCACGCCCTTCAAAAACGCTAGCCTTGTCAGAGGCCCGTACGATCTTGAGGGCAACCGTGCTGTTATACTGCGTAACGGAATAAACATCCGGCCCGCTGCCCCAGCCACCAAAGCCACCGCCCCAGCCGCCAAAACCGCCGCCGCCCCAATAGGGATTCCAGCTACCGAAACCACGGCCACCAAAGCCACCGCCCCAGCCGCCAAAGCCGCCACCCCAACCGCCAAAGCCGCCGCCCCAACCCGGCCGACTCCGCACCTGCTCACGCGGCGGCCCCACGGTATAATCAAGCAACACCGTCAAAGAGGCCTGCTCAGGCGTTACCGCCTCGGTATATCCATTAGCCAGCATCCGTTGGCGCACCAAATTGGCGTAGCTGGCGAATTCAAGTCCCCCCACATTGTCCTTGTCGCGCGGTTCAATCGCAAACGTCTGCGCCGCTGCCGGCGGCGGCAGTTGCTGAAACCGCGCCACCCGCGCCTCAAACTTCGGCGCACAGGCCGAAAGCCCAGCCAGCACAAACACCGGCAGAAGAATATTGCGAGCTCTAATCATGATGGTCCATCCCAGTTTACTGGCAACATTGTGCCGCGCGACATGCTATAAAATATGTACACAGATTGCGCAGATTCAAGTTAATCTAAACTGAATTGCCTTCCGCCCTATTTGTCGCAAGGCAAGCTCACCCCGTAAAGCCCACCGCACGGTGCACCTCAGCCAGCACCGGCTCCGCAATCGCCCGCGCCCGCGCAGCCCCTGCCGCCAGCACAGCATCCAGCGCCGCATGGTCCGCCCGCAGCTCCCGAAAACGCGCATTGATCGGCGCCAGCACCTCGGTCATCACTTCAGTCAGCGCCGGCTTGAACCGGCCAAACCCCTGTCCTCCATGCAAAGCCAAAATCTCAGCCACGCTTTGTCCGCGCAGCGCCGCCATAAGCCCCACAAGATTCGCCGCTTCCGGCCGCCCCGCCAGCCCAGCTGCTTCGCTGGGCAGCGGCTCCGCATCTGTCTTGGCCCGCTTGATCTTTGCGGCAATGCTATCGGCGTCATCAGTCAGATTAATCCGCGCCGCATCGGAAGGATCAGACTTGGACATTTTAGCCTTGCCATCGCGCAAAGACATGACCCGCGTTGCCGGCCCCTCAATCACCGGCTCCGGCAGTGGAAACAGGTCCACCCCCATATCGCTATTGAACTTCGCCGCAATATCCCGCGCCAGCTCCAGATGCTGCTTCTGATCATCCCCCACCGGCACATGCGTCGCTTTATACGCCAATATGTCCGCCGCCTGCAGCACTGGATAGGTATAAAGCCCCACTGAGGCCCCCTCCCGGTCCTTGCCGGATTTCTCCTTGAACTGCGTCATGCGATTGAGCCAGCCCACCCGCGCCGTGCACATCAAAATCCAAGCCAATTCCGCATGAACCCTAACCGCACTCTGGTTGAACAACACACAGCGCTCGGGATCGAGTCCAGACGCAATCAACGCCGCCGTCATCTCTCGTATCCCAGCCCGCAAAGTCGCCGGATCTTGAGCCATGGTAATCGCGTGCAGGTCCACAACACAAAACAGACACTCATGCTCGTCCTGCATCGCCACCCAGTTACGGATCGCGCCGAGATAGTTGCCCAAATGTAGATTGCCCGTTGGCTGAATGCCGGAAAACACACGAGTCATGAACTTTTACCCTTGCGAGAAAATTGCCGGCGAAGCTCAGAGATAGTAAACAGCCCCAATAAACGCGCCGCTACCAGATAAGCCAAACCGCCGCTGCCGATCAAAAACGCCAGCGCCCCCCCTCGTAACACAAGCTCCCCGGTCATGTAGGGGAGCACCAATGGCACCAACCAAGCTAGCAACAGCGCCATCATAACGCACGCCGCGCCCAATCGGGGCAACGCTCGCCTAAGCCTTGGGTCAATCACAAAATGGCCCCGCCGCCGTAACACCCACCAAAGTGCTCCCGCATTTACCCACGCCGCCACCGCCGTTGAAAGCGCAATCCCCACATGGCCCAGAGGCCAGATCAGCACCAGATTCCCTACAAGATTGACTAGCATGGACATCACCGCCAGCCGCACCGGCATGCTGGTGTCCTGGCGCGCATGAAACCCCGGAGTTAACACCTTGATCAACACATAAGCCGGCAGCCCTAGCGCAAAAGCTGAAAGCGCCCGCGCCGTCTGCACACTATCTTCTGCCAAAAACCGACCTTGTTCAAACAGCCCCCGAATAATTGGCAACGCCGCAATCGCGAGCGCCGCAGCGGCGGGCAACGTCAAAAACAATACCAATTCTATCGCCCGGTTCTGTGTGCGAACCGCGCCCGCATCATCATTGCTACCCAGCAACCGAGACATACCGGGCAGCAACGCCGTGCCCACCCCAATGCCAATCAGGCCCAACGGCAGCTGGTTGAGCCGGTCAGCATAATAAAGATAGCTAACCGCCCCTTCCGGCAAAAACCGCGCCGCCAAGGAGGTAGAAATCAACAGATTTATCTGCACCGCCCCGGCCCCCAGCGCAGCGGGCCCGATAAGCCCCAACAACTTACGCACATCCGCTGTCAGCCGTGGCCGCCGCAACCGCAACCTGATATCTGCCCGTAAACATGACCAAAGCAGCCACAAAAACTGCGCTATCCCCGCCAAAGACACAAACAGCGCCTGCCCCCGCGCCGTTGCCACATCGCCATCCGCCTTGAACATCAACAGACCGGTCACCAAGGTTATATTAAGCAACAAAGGTGCCGCGGCATTGGCCCAGAACCGGCCAACGGAATTAAGAATCCCACCCATCAACGACACCAAACTGATCAACATCAAATACGGAAAAGCCAGCCGTGTAAAATCGATGGACAGCGCCAGCTTTTCCGGCGCCGCATCAGGAAACCCGCCCGTCAGCGCCCAAACCAAAGGGCCCGCCAGCACGATCATCACCATATTGAAAATCAGCAATACCGGCAGCAATACCGCTAGCACATCCTCAGCAAAGCTTCGCGCCTGCATCAACGCCGTGTGCGCCTGAAGCCCCTCTTCAGCTTTGCCGAGCCGCCGTGCAAACATCGGAACAAAGGCCGCTGAGAAAGCCCCTTCCGCAAACAACGCCCGAAATAAATTGGGCAGCCTGAACGCTATCAAAAAAGCATCCGCCGCCATGCCCGCGCCCACAAACCGCGCCATCAGCATATCGCGAACGAAACCCGCAATCCGACTGAGCAAGGTCAGACCGCCAATGGTCGCCGTCGCACGCAGCAGGTTCAAGATATTCCCCCCCGCAGCCTGCGAGAGGGACGCAGATCAGGCATTGCCCATCGGCGCGCCATCAGCCCCGCGCTGAGACATATAGAGCGAATGAAAATCAATCGGATCCAGCATCAAGGGCGGGAAACCGCCATCGCGCGTGGCATCCGCCACAATCCGCCGCGCGAAAGGAAACAGGATCCGCGGCGCTTCAATAATCAAAAACGGCTCCAGCGCCTCTTCCGGAACATTGGCCAGCCCAAAGACCCCCGCATAAAGCAGCTCAACCACAAAGCTGGTGGTCTCTTCAATGGTTGCCGTAGCGCTGATCTTCAGCTCCACTTCAAACATGTTGTCAGCGGCGCGCCTGGCATTCACACCCACATTCACATCAATCCGCGGCTGACCTTCCGCCTGAAGCGAAGCCGGCGCATTGGGATTTTCGAAGGACAAGTCCTTCACATACTGCGTCAAAATCGACACCTGGGGCAGCGGCTCATCACCATCCGCACCCTTCGGGTTGATCTGCAAATCGTCAGCCATCAATCCATCCCATCATTATTCAACGCCGGGCCTCAGCCTTGCTTATCAATCTTCGCTGTCAAAAGTCTCAACCGGACCAGAATCCTGACCCTTTGCACTCGTATCACGGTCCACAAATTCCACATACGCCATCGGCGCCTGATCCGAACGCCGCGTGCCCGCCTTGATGATACGGATATAGCCGCCAGGCCGATCTGCGTAACGCGTCGCCAGCGTATCAAACAGCTTGATCAACTGGGCATCATCACCAAGACGCGCCATAGCCAAACGGCGATTGGAAAGCCCGCCATGCTTGGCCAGCGTCACCAACTTCTCGACGTAAGGGCGAATTTCTCGCGCCTTGGGCAGCGTTGTCTTGATCTGCTCATGCTTGATAAGCGCTGCTGCCATATTCCGAAACATGGCAAGACGGTGGCTGCTGGTGCGGCCAAGTTTACGATGAGCGACGCGATGGCGCATGAGAGTATCTCCGTTCGTTAAGAGGCCGTATCAGGTACCCCAGACCGGGCTGCAAAGGGGCAGCCCAAACCCTATCTAGCCTCAGAAGTCCTGTTCGAGCTTCTTGGCCATTTCCTCAATATTCTCAGGCGGCCAGCCCGAAATTTCCATGCCAAGGCGCAGGCCCATATGGCTGAGAACTTCTTTAATCTCATTCAAAGACTTGCGACCAAAGTTCGGCGTGCGCAGCATTTCACTTTCGCTCTTCTGCACCAGATCGCCAATATAAATGATATTGTCATTCTTCAGGCAATTGGCCGAGCGCACTGACAATTCCAGCTCATCAACCTTCTTAAGCAGGTACCGGTTAATGGCGCTGTTATCATACATCTCAATCGGGCCGCCCGCTGGCACCGGTGCCGGGGCTGGAATCACAACATCTTCAAAGTTTACAAACAGCTGAAGCTGATCCTGCAAAATCTTGGCCGCATAGGCCAGTGCATCTTCAGGTGAAACGGTGCCATCGGTTTCCACCGCGATGGTCAGCTTGTCATAGTCAAGCTCCTGCCCAACGCGCGTATTGTCCACTTTGTAGCTGACCTGACGAACTGGCGAATACAGTGCATCCACCGGCACAAGCCCAATCGGCGCATCCGCGGGGCGGTTGGCACTCGCCGGCACATAGCCTTTACCCGCTTCAACAATAAGCTCCATGTTGAGCGTCGCACCGTCATCCAAGGTGCAGATCACCAGATCCTTGTTCATCACTTCCATATCGCCGGTCACGGCAATCTGCCCCGCGGTAACAACGCCGGGCCCCATAGCGGTCAGATACACCCGCTTGGGCTGGTCGCCCTGCATACGGATCGCTGCTTGCTTTATGTTGAGCACAATGTCCGTGACGTCTTCTCTTACGCCCGTAAGCGACGAGAATTCGTGCAACACGCCATCGATCTTGATGGCCGTCACCGCCGCCCCCTGCAAGGAGGATAGCAATACACGGCGCAGGGCGTTGCCCAACGTCAAGCCAAAGCCACGCTCCAGCGGCTCAGCTACAAAGCTCGCCTTGCGGCGGACATCGCCACCAGGGCGCGTCTCAAGCCGGTTCGGCTTCTTCAGTTCGGTCCAGTTTTTGGCGATCACAGCCACAGGCTCACCTCTTCATTTTGCGGGCGAAAGGATCGTCATCCCCCCATCCCGCTATCATCTAAACTCGAACGACGTGCCCGGGATGGCACGATCGAAAACCCAGTGTAAGGCTCAGACCCGCCGACGCTTCGGTGGCCGAACACCATTGTGCGGTATCGGCGTCACATCACGAATCGAGGTAATCTGAAACCCTACAGCCTGCAGAGCCCGAAGAGCAGATTCGCGGCCCGAACCCGGCCCCCGAACTTCAACTTCAAGCGTCCGCACACCATGTTCCGCCGCCTTTTTGCCCGCATCTTCAGCGGCCATCTGGGCCGCAAAAGGCGTCGACTTGCGGCTGCCCTTAAATCCCATGGTCCCAGCCGAAGACCAGGCAATCGCATTGCCCTGAGCATCGGTGATGGTGATCATAGTATTGTTGAAACTGGCGTTCACATGCGCGACACCAGAGGTGATGTTTTTGCGCTCACGGCGCTTAATACGTGCAACTTCGCGTGCCATCGAAAAATCCGTCCCTGATCCTGAACGAAGAAAGCTATTCGCTTACTTCTTCTTGCCGGCAATCGGCTTGGCCTTGCCCTTGCGGGTACGGGCGTTGGTGTGGGTGCGCTGACCTCTGACCGGCAGGCCCTTGCGGTGACGCAAGCCCCGATAGCAGGCCAGATCCATCAGCCGCTTAATGTTCATCGCCGTCTGCCGCCGAAGATCACCTTCAACAGTCAGCTCACGATCAATCTTCTCGCGGATTTGCAGCACTTCAGCATCAGTGAGATCCTGTACCCGGCGTTCTGCCGGAAGACCCAGATCATCAGCCATACGCTTGGCCGTAGTACGGCCGATGCCATGAATGTAAGTAAGCGCGATTTCCACGCGCTTGTTGGTCGGGATATTAACACCCGCAATACGTGCCACAGACTATTCCTTCCATGCTCCACAGTGTCCGAGGGCAACGGACCCCATCTCAAAGCAGAAACCGCGCCGCGAAAGCCGCACGGTCAACTTCATCCGACAAAACGGAAGTGTGTGGACCTAAATGCGCGCGCCCCCAGAGTCAAGCCCTGGAACGTCACCACAGCCCTATACGTCAAGAACCCGGTCGATGCTGGCCGCAACCGCCGCCATATCGGCCATACCATCCACCCGAGACACAAGGCCAAGCGCCTCATAATGCGGAAGGATAGGCGTCGTTTTTACATGATATTCCGCCATACGCGACCGCACCGTTTCAGCATTATCATCGGGCCGTCGTTTAAAGGCCGTGCTGCCGCAAACATCACAGACACCATCCACCTTGGGCGTCTTGAAATGATCGTGATATCCCTCACCGCAACTGCCACACGTGAACCGCCCGGTGATTCGCTCCACCAGCGCATCCTCATCCACAACCAGCTCAATAACATGGTCAAGAACCAAGCCCTTGTCGCTCAGCATGGCGCCAAGCGCTTCAGCCTGTACCGCCGTGCGCGGATACCCATCCAGGATAAAACCATTGGCAATATCAGGTGAATCCAAGCGATCTGACAGAATGCCATTAACAATCTCGTCCGATACCAAACCGCCTGCCGACATAACCGCCTTGGCCTGCAAGCCAATAGCTGTCTGTTCGGCCACGGCCGCTCGCAACATATCTCCGGTAGAGAGCTGTACCAGCCCCCGCTCCTTCACCAGCCGCTGCGCTTGGGTGCCTTTGCCCGCCCCCGGAGGCCCAAGAAGAATGAGGTTCAACGTCGTCCGCCCCGCAGCTTCGATTTCTTGATTAGACCCTCATATTGATGGGCCAGAAGATGGCTCTGAATCTGCGCCACCGTATCCATCGTCACATTGACCACAATCAACAGAGAAGTGCCGCCAAAATAAAACGGCACTGCCAAACTGGAGATCAAAAACTCCGGCAGCAAACAAATCACCACCAGATAAGCCGCACCCACAACCGTAATTCGGTTAAGCACATAATCCAGAAACTCCGCCGTGCGCTGTCCAGGACGAATTCCAGGAATGAACCCGCCATATTTCTTCAGATTCTCCGCCGTTTCCTCTGGATTGAACACAATCGCGGTATAGAAAAACGCAAAGCCCAAAATGCCCGCAGCATAAAGAAACATATAAAGCGGCGCGCCATGCTGAAGAGCGGTTGTCACCGAAATCAGCCAATCCGGCCCCGCGCCCCCTTGAGCCGCAAATTGAGCCACAGTAAGCGGCATCAGCAGCAACGAAGACGCGAAAATCGGGGGAATCACGCCAGCGGTATTAATCTTCAGCGGCAAATGCGAACTATCGCCCTGCGCCATCCGATTACCTGTTTGTCGCTTCGGATATTGGATCAAAATCCGCCGCTGCGCCCGCTCCATCAAGCAGATGAACGCAATCACCGCTAAAGCTAAAACCGACACAAGCAGCACAAAGGCCGAGGAGATGGCGCCCGTGCGAGCCTGCTCAAACAAGCCGCCCATCGCACTAGGCAGCTGCGCCACAATGCCAGCCATGATGATCAGCGAGATACCGTTACCAATGCCCCGGCTCGTGATCTGCTCGCCCAGCCACATCAGGAACATTGTGCCGCCCACCAGCGAAATCACTGTAGAAACACGGAAAAACCAACCCGGATCAATAACGGCACTCAGCCCATCGGCTGAACCCCAACTCTCCAAGCCGACAGAAATCCCATAGCCCTGCACCATGGTCAGAAACACCGTCCCAAAACGAGTGTACTGGTTCAGTGTCTTACGGCCGCTCTCGCCCTCCTTCTTCAGCGCCATGAAACTTGGCACCAGCGAGGTCATCAGCTGAACGACAATCGACGCTGTAATATAAGGCGTCACCCCCAAGGCAATCAGGCTCATTCGCTCCAGCGCGCCACCGGAGAACATATTGAAAAAGTCCAGCACTCCGCCCTGAGTCTGCTGAAACAGCGACCCCAACGCCACAGGGTCAATCCCCGGCAGCGGCACAAAAGAAACCAGCCGGAACACTACAAGCGCCCCTAGCGTAAACCAAAGCCGATTCTTCAGCTCTGTAGCTTTGGAGAAATTCGCGAAACTTATGTTCGCGGACATTCGCTCGGCGGCTGATGCCATATTATCTGCCTATATTCCCTTGGCCAGAGTGCCTGCCCATCCGCCCTTTAGATAGGGCGGCGCGACCAGAAACGCCATGGCCCTTATACGAATTCAGCTGCCAGCCTTGGCAGCACGCAAGGCAGCACGCGCAGCCTTTTGCTCATCGCGGCTCAGCGGCGCAGGCTTAGGCGCCGGCAACTCAATCGTCCCGCCCGCAGCCTCAACAGCTGCCTTGGCAGACGCACTAGCACCAGCCAGCCTCAAATTGACCTTAGCCGTCAACACACCCTTGCCAAGCAAGCGAATGCCATCCCGCTTATGGGTAATCACCCCAGACGCCACCAGCGCATCCGCATCAATCACGTTAGCTACCGAAAGCCGACCAGCATCAACAGCCGCCTGCAAGGTGCCAAGATTCAATTCGGCAAAATCCTTGCGGAAGATGTTGTTAAAACCGCGCTTCGGGATCCGCATGTGAAGCGGCATCTGGCCACCTTCAAAGCCATTGATCGAAACGCCGGACCGGGACGTCTGCCCCTTCTGACCACGGCCGGCTGTTTTGCCAAGACCTGAACCAATACCCCGTCCCACACGAACACGGCTCTTGCGGGCCCCAGGATTGTCATGAAGATCGTTCAGCTTGGTCATAAATCGCACTCGCTTTCGCTCGGTTCGCGCGCCGGCTTACACCGGACAATGCTAAAAAAATAATCTCGCCTCAGGCGATCTCTTCAACTTTAACAAGATGATGCACAGCGCGGATCATGCCACGCACTGAAGGTGTATCTTCCAGCTCGCGTGAACGATGCATCTTGTTCAACCCAAGACCGATCAGGGTTTTTTCCTGAACCGGTGCCCGGCGAATGGGTGACCCAATCTGGGTAACTTTAAGCTTGCTCATGATTCTATCCTCACGCAACCGCTTCAGCATCAGCTTCAGCAACACGCGCCGAAACATCACCACGCCGCGCCATCAGATCCGCAATCTTCTTGCCGCGCCGCTGCGCTACACTCTTCGGGCTGGTCTGCTCGGACAGCGCCGCGAACGTCGCCCGGATCATATTATACGGGTTATTCGTGCCCACTGACTTGGTGACCACATCAGCGACCCCAAGCGATTCAAACACGGCACGCATCGGGCCGCCAGCAATAATACCGGTACCCTGAGCCGCGGAGCGGACATAAACCTTACCTGCGCCAAAATGGCCAAAACCATCATGATGTAGCGTGCGGCCATCGCGCAGCGGCACCCGGATCATCGCCTTTTTGGCTGCAGCAGTGGCCTTTTGAATAGCCTCAGGCACTTCACGCGCCTTGCCATGCCCAAAACCAACCCGGCCCTTAGCATCGCCCACCACCACAAGAGCTGCAAAGCCAAAACGCTTCCCGCCCTTAACGGTCTTGGAAACCCGGTTGATATGCACCAACTTCTCAACCAGCTCTTCGCCAGTCGGCTCAGCACCAGCATCCCGGCGACCACGACCACCACGATCACGATCGTTTCTACCACGACCGCGACCACCACCAGGTCCGCCGCCCGGGCCACTACGTCCCCGCCGTGCGCCCTCAGGACGATCAGTGCCAGCGGCTACGGTCTGAATCTCGTCTGCCATGCTTAAAACTCCAATCCGCCTTCACGGGCGCCCTCAGCCAGCGCCTTCACGCGACCATGGAACAAAAACCCGCCGCGATCGAACACAACAGACGTAACGCCTGCCGCTTTTGCGCGCTCCGCCAACCGCTTGCCCACGTCGGTAGCAGCCAATTTGGTGGCCCCCGTGGTGCCGCGAACATCTTTTTCCAGCGTCGAGGCAGATGCCAAGGTCAAGCCCTGTGCATCATCAATGACCTGCGCATAAATATGCTGCGAAGACCGGTGAATGGACAAGCGCGGACGCGAACCACCCTTGGTGCGGAGCGCCGTACGAACCCGCCGCCGACGTTGATCGAAAAGAGAAAGCCGCTTCATTACTTCTTCTTCCCTTCCTTGCGGAAGATGAACTCGCCGCGATATTTGATACCCTTGCCCTTATAAGGCTCAGGCTTACGCCAACGCCGAATCTCAGCCGCGACTTGACCCACCCGCTGCTTGTCCATCCCGGTAATCTCAACCGTCGTCTGGTCAGGCGTCTTGATGGTAATACCCTCGGGAATGGCGAAATCAACGTCATGGCTATAGCCAAGTTGCAGCCGCAGGTTCGAGCCCTGCACCGCAGCACGGTAACCAACACCGGTGATTTCCAGGACCTTGGTGAACCCATCGGTCACGCCAACCACGAGATTAGACACGAGCGTGCGCTGCATCCCCCAATAGGCCCGCGCCCGCTTTGTCTCATTAGCCGGCGTCACACCAATCTCGCCCCCGCCACTATCATTGGCACGGACATCATAGCTGATATCATCAACCATCGGCATCGTGAGAACGCCCTTGGGCCCCTTCACAGACAAAGTCCGGTCTTCGATTGTAGCGGTCACACCAGCCGGAACCGGCACCGCCTTTTTTCCAATACGCGACATGGCTTAGAACACCTGACAGAGAACTTCGCCGCCAACATTCTGCTCACGCGCTTCCGCATCAGACAGAACACCCTTAGGCGTCGAAACGATAACTATACCAAGGCCATTCCTGACCCGTGGCAGCTCGGTGGAACCCGAATACACCCGGCGACCGGGCTTCGACACGCGCGAGACGTGCTGAATAGCCGGCTTGCCTTCAAAATATTTCAGGTCAATCCGTAACGCAGCTGTCGCCGTGCCCGAATCTGCTGAACTATACCCACGAATATAGCCTTCACGCTGCAGTACATCCAAAACACGCGCCCGCAGCTTGGAAGCCGGGGTGAGTACAGAATCCTTCTTGGCCTGTTGGCCATTACGGATCCGGGTGAGCATATCGCCCAGGGGGTCGGTCATCGACATAAGCGGCCCTTACCAGCTGGACTTCGTCACACCGGGGATCAGGCCTTTGTTGGCCAATTCCCGCAGCATGATGCGCGAAAGCTTGAATTTACGATAATATGCGCGGCTACGACCGGTGAGCTCGCAGCGATTGCGAACCCGGGTAGGATTCGCATTGCGAGGCAGTTCGGCCATTTTCAGTCGCGCCATCAAACGCTCTGCGTCATCACGGCTTTCGTCTTCCGCAATAGCCTTAAGCACGGCATATTTGCCCGCATATTTCACCACAAGCGCCTTACGACGCTCGTTTTTGTTGATCGAGGAGAGCTTTGCCATAGCTTAGGCTGCCTTCTTCTCTGGCGCATCACTGGGGAACGGAAAGCCGAACAGCCGCAGCAGTTCACGCGCTTCGTCATCAGTGTTGGCGGTGGTGGTAACAATCACATCCATGCCGCGCACCTGATCGATACGGTCATAGTTGATCTCGGGGAAAATAATCTGCTCTTTCAAACCCATGGCATAATTGCCCCGGCCATCGAAGCTCTTCGGGTTCAGACCACGGAAATCCCGCACCCGCGGCAAAGCCACAGTGATCAGCCGATCCAAAAACTCATACATCTTTTCGCGGCGCAGCGTGACCTTGCAGCCAATCGGCATGCCTTCACGCAGCTTAAACGTCGCCACAGACTTTTTAGCCTTGGCAATCACCGGCTTCTGACCCGCAATAAGCGCCATTTCAGCCGCCGCCTGATCGACCTTCTTCTTGTCCTGCGTCGCTTCGCCAACGCCCATGTTGATGACGATCTTGTCGATCTTTGGCACCTGCATGACGTTCTTATAGCCAAAACGCTCAGTCATGGCCGCGCGGATCTTCTCAGCATAGAGCGTCTGCATCCGCGGTGTGTAGCTATTTTCAGCCATTTATCACCTCTCCTGAACGCTTGGCGAAACGCACCTTGCGACCGTCTTCCAAAAATTTGAACCCAACGCGCGTGGCCTTGCCGTCCTTGGGATCCGCAATCGCGACCTTCGAAACTGCCATCGGCGCTTCGATACGCTCCAACCCGCCATTGGGGTCGGACTGGCTGGGCTTTTTGTGGCGAGTCATCATGTTGATGCCGCCCACAATCACCTTGCCATCACGCAACAATAACTTGGTGACCTCGCCGGTCTTACCCTTGTCCTTGCCAGACAGGATGACGACCTTGTCGCCTTTCTTGATCTTTGCAGCACTCATTACAGCACCTCTGGCGCAAGGCTAATGATCTTCATGTGCCCGGTAGCGCGAAGTTCACGCACAACCGGCCCGAAGATACGCGTGCCAATAGGCTCTTCATTCTTATTGATGAGCACGGCCGCATTGCTATCAAAGCGGATAACCGAGCCATCAGCACGGCGGATGTCCTTGGCGGTGCGAACGACAACGGCGCGATGGACGTCGCCCTTCTTCACCTTGCCCTTGGGCTGCGCTTCTTTCACCGATACCACAATGACATCGCCCACGCCGGCAAACCGACGCTTAGAGCCACCGAGCACCTTGATGCACATCACCTTCTTGGCGCCGCTGTTGTCAGCGACCTCCAGGTTCGTCTGCATCTGGATCATAGCTTGGATCCTTCACCAAAATTGCGAGAAGCGGTCATGAACCTACCTTCTCCAGAACTTTCCACGTCTTCAGCTTGGAAATCGGTGCACATTCTTCAATGCGAACCATATCGCCAGCCTTGATAACATTACCCTCGTCATGGGCGTGATACTTCTTCGAACGACGGATAATCTTGCCATAGACCGGATGCGCAACCTTACGCTCGATCAGAACAACGACCGTCTTGTCGCCCTTGTCGGACACGACCGTGCCCTGCAAAATACGCTTGGGCATCTCTTAGGCTCCCTGCTGGGCAGCAGCCGGCTTGCGGGCCGATTGCAACGTCTTGATGCGGGCAATAGTGCGGCGCACCACCCGAATACGACCTGGCTTTTCCAGCTGGCCGGTCGCCGCCTGAAACCGCAGGTTGAACTGCTCGCGCTTCAACTCAGACAACTGGCCTGCCAGCTGATCGTCAGTTTGTACGTTCAAGTCCGTGAATTTCGTGCTTGCCATCGTCCTCAATCCTGCTTGGCCGTGGATTCGCCAAGGCGAACCACCATCTTCACCCGGATCGGCAGCTTCGCCGCCGCACGCTCAAAAGCACCTGCCGCCACCTCATAAGGCACACCATCAAGTTCAAACATGATTCGGCCTGGCTTGACCCTGGCGGCCCAATATTCCGGGGACCCTTTACCCTTACCCATGCGGACTTCAGCAGGCTTGTCCGAAACCGGAACATCAGGGAAAATCCTGATCCAAAGCCGACCCGCACGCTTGATATGACGCGATATCGCCCGCCGAGCTGCCTCGATCTGCCGTGCGGTAATCCGCTCAGGCTCCAACGCTTTCAAACCGAACGCGCCGAAGTTAAGGGCCGTGCCGCCTTTGGCAACGCCATGGATACGGCCCTTGAAGGCCTTGCGAAATTTTGTGCGCTTTGGTTGCAACATAATCGTCTATCCTCAGCGAGCCGGGCGCACGCCGGAGGTCTGTGATTCCATCATCAGACGATCCTGCGCCATTGGGTCATGGCCCAAAATTTCGCCCTTGAAGATCCAAACCTTCACGCCGCAAACGCCGTAAGCGGTGTGGGCCTGAGCCTCGGCATAATCCACATTACCGCGCAACGTGTGCAACGGCACCCGACCTTCACGATACCATTCGGTCCGCGCTATTTCCGCGCCGCCCAAACGACCCGAGCAGGTAATCTTAATGCCCTCAGCGCCCAGACGAAGCGCGGACTGAACCGCGCGCTTCATCGCCCGGCGAAACGCAATACGGCGCTCCAGCTGATCGCAAACACCCTGCGCCACAAGCCGAGCATCAATCTCAGGCTTGCGGATTTCAACGATGTTCAAAGACACGTCGCTACGGGTCATCTCACCGATCTGCTTACGCAGCTTCTCGATGTCGGCACCCTTCTTCCCGATGATAACACCAGGCCGCGCCGCATAAATAGACACCCGGCAAAGCTTCGCAGGACGTTCAATCACCACCTTAGAAATGGCTGCCTGCGCATGCGTCTTCATAATAAATTCACGGATCCGCAAATCTTCCAGCAGGAGCGTGCCATAGTCATCGCCCTTGGCGAACCAACGGCTATCCCACGTCCGGTTAATCTGAAGCCGAAGGCCGATCGGAGAGGTTTTATGACCCATTATGCCTCGCTCCCAACACTTTTGACCGCTTTGGCCTTAGGTTTGGCATCTTCTTCGCTAAGCTCACGAACAACCACGCGCAGGCGGCTGAACGGCTTCTCAATCCGCGCGGCCCGGCCACGCGCACGCGGCGTAAAACGCTTCATCATGATAGCCTTGCCCACACTGGCTTCGGACACGACCAGCGCATCCACATCCAGATTATGGTTGTTCTCAGCATTGGCCACCGCAGAAGCCAGCACCTTGCGAACATCAATCGCCATCGCCTTACGCGAAAACGATAGGATATTAAGCGCTTCACCAACACGGCGACCGCGGATCAAACCGGCGACCAGATTAAGCTTGTAAGCCGACCCACGAATAGCGGTCGCAACAGCCAGAGCTTCACGCTTGCCAACCTTACGAGGAGATTTGGGCTTGGACATTAGCGCTTGCCCTTCTTGTCAGCCGCGTGACCTGGGAACGTGCGCGTCGGCGCAAATTCGCCCAGCTTCATCCCCACCATGTCCTCAGACACAGAAACCGGAATAAACTTGCGGCCATTATAAACATTGAAAACCAGCCCCACGAACTGCGGCAGGATCGTAGACCGGCGCGACCAGGTCTTGATTGGGCCGCGACCGCCACCACCAGCTTGCGCGGTTTCGGCTTTCTTCAAAACATTGAGGTCCACAAACGGACCCTTCCAGACAGAGCGGGCCATAGCCTTACCTCTTCTTCTTGGCGTGACGTGACCGGATAATCATCCGATCGGTCGATTTATTAGAACGAGTCTTGGCACCCTTGGTCGGCTTGCCCCAAGGCGTCACCGGATGGCGACCCCCAGACGTCCGGCCTTCACCACCGCCATGCGGATGGTCAACAGGGTTCTTAGCCACACCGCGCGTAAGCGGACGATGCCCCAACCAGCGATTACGACCAGCCTTACCAAGATTGGTGTTGCTATTATCTGGGTTAGACACAGCGCCCACAGTAGCCATGCACTCGGAACGCACATAACGCTGCTCGCCCGAATTCAAACGAATGATCACCATGCCCCGGTCACGGCCCACAACCTGCACAAACGTGCCGGCAGCCCGCGCCAACTGACCGCCCTTACCGGGCTTCAGCTCAACATTGTGCACAATGGTGCCAACTGGCGTAGAACCAATTTCCATCGCATTTCCAGGCTTCACATCAACCTTCTTGCCCGAGGTAACCGTATCACCAACGGCCAACCGCTGCGGCGCAATGATATAAGTCTGCTTGCCATCAGGATAAGCAATAAGTGCAATAAATGCAGAGCGATTAGGGTCATACTCAAGCCGCTCAACCGTAGCCGCCACATCCCAGGTGCGCCGCTTAAAGTCGATAATACGGTAAAGCTGCTTGTGCCCACCAGCGATCCCACGCGCCGTCGCATGGCCCATGTTATTGCGGCCACCAGACTTTCGCAGACCCATGGTCAAAGATTTAACAGGGCGGCCCTTATATAGCGCCGAACGATCAACCAGAATCAGGCCACGGCGGCCAGGGCTAGTCGGGTTATAATTCTTCAAAGCCATGGCGTCAGATCCCTGTCGTCACGTCAATACGATCGCCATCAGCGAGCGTCACAATGGCCTTCTTCTCATCAGACCGGCGATATTCTTTGCCGCGCCAACGCTTGGTTTTGCCCTTCTGGATAAGCGTGTTCACGCCAAGAACTTTCACACCAAACAGCGCTTCAACAGCCGCCTTGATTTCCGGCTTGGTCGCCGTATTGGCAACCTTGAACACAACTTGGTTGAATTCAGACACCAATGTCGACTTCTCAGTGATCACCGGCTTCACGACAATGTCGTAATGCTTCAGATCAATCGGCTTTTCAGCTGTTTTAGCCCCAATACCCTTAGCCATTGACCCGGGCCTCCAGCGCAGAGACGGCAGCGCGGGTCAAAACCAGCGTGTCGTGCTTCAAAATATCATAAACGTTCGCACCAATCGCCGGCAGCACATTAACGTGCGGTACGTTGGCAGCGCCCATTGCGAAGTCCAGGTTCACTTCCGCATCAATGAACAACCCGGAATTAATCCCCAAACCGCCCAGCGCACCGAGCACAGACTTGGTCTTTGCATCAATAACCAGGTCTTCAAGGATAATCAGCTTGCCTTCAGACGCTTTAACCGAAAGCGCTGTAGCGAGACCCAAACGCCGAATTTTCTTGTTCAAGCCCGGGTTAAAATCACGAACCCGCGGACCATGCGCCTTACCGCCGCCGATGAACTGCGGCGCTGCCCGGTTACCGTGACGAGCCGTGCCGCCACCCTTCTGCTTGCCGAGCTTCTTACCGGTACGAGCAACTTCGCTACGCTCACGCGCCTTGCGTGCCGTTCCACGCCGCTTTTCCAGCTGCCACGTAACGACACGGTGCAAAATATCAAGGCGCGGCGCCATGCCAAACACATCGTCATTCAGCTCGATCTCGCCAGCGTCCTTCGCCGCCAATGTCTTAACCTGAATTTTCATGACCTCAGGCCTCCAGATTTTCGTCAGCTGCCGGTGCAGCATCAGCTTGCACGGGCGCCGGATCATTAGCAGGAGCAGAGATAAGCGCCGCCGGATAAGGCAGATCAGCAGACTGCGTAATCTTCACCGCATCCTTGATCAGTAACCAGCCCCCCTTGGAGCCTGGCACCGAGCCGCGCACAAAGATCAGGCCGCGCTCAACATCAGTGGAGACAATCTCCAAATTCTGCTGCGTGCGCTGCTTGTCACCCATGTGACCAGCCATTTTCTTGCCCTTGAAAACCTTGCCGGGATCCTGACGTTGGCCAGTAGACCCATGCGAACGGTGCGAAACCGACACACCGTGCGTCGCGCGCAAACCACCAAAGTTCCAACGCTTCATAACGCCGGCAAAACCCTTGCCCTGCGTAACGCCGGTCACATCAACATATTGCCCGGCCACAAAATGGTCCGCCGAAATCACATCGCCCATACTAAGGAGCGCCGCTTCATCAACACGAAATTCAGCCACCTTTGCCTTAGGGGCCACTTCCGCCTTAGCGAAATGGCCACGCTCCGGCTTGGAGGTGTTTTTAGCTTTCTTGCTGCCAGCACCAAGCTGAACAGCTACATAGCCATCTTTGTCAGCAGTCTTCACCGCGACAACTTCATTGGTCTCGAGAGCAAGAACGGTGACCGGCACGTGCCGACCATCATCGCGGAAAATCCGCGTCATCCCCAGCTTCTTCGCGATCACGCCAGTGCGCATGATCAGTTCCTTTCTCTCAGAGGCCCATTCGGTTAACCCGAAGGGCGTGACCCTCGCAAAAGCCGCTCCGCGTCTTTCACTCAGTCGATTATTTTCCGAGCTTGATCTCGATGTCGACACCAGCGGCGAGGTCGAGCTTCATCAGCGCGTCCACAGTCTGGGGTGTCGGGTCAACGATATCGAGAAGCCGCTTGTAGGTACGAACCTCAAACTGCTCCCGGCTCTTTTTGTCGACATGCGGCGAACGGTTCACAGTGAAACGCTCAAAGCGGGTCGGCAACGGAATCGGCCCCCGAATAGCAGCACCGGTCCGCTTTGCCGTATCAGCAATTTCCCCCGTGGCTACGTCGAGCACACGATGGTCAAAAGCCTTAAGGCGGATGCGGATGTTCTGCGTATCCATGACAACCAATCTTGTAACAGGCAAACAAACCAAACCGTCGCGACCCCATAAGGTCTGTCGCGCCGATCCGGCTGCTCACGCTATAATCTCTACAACTTCGGAGAAAACCGAAGCCTAATTAACATCAGGCGAATCGGGCCGCTCACCGAGGTGAAGCGGCCCTATAGCCTTACTTGGTGATGCTTGCAACCACGCCGGCGCCAACCGTGCGGCCACCTTCGCGAATAGCGAAGCGCAAACCCTGATCCATAGCAATCGGTGCGATCAACTTGACCTGGAGCTGCACATTATCACCAGGCATCACCATCTCGGTGCCTTCCGGCAGCTCAACGGTGCCGGTGACATCGGTGGTGCGGAAGTAGAACTGCGGACGATAGTTAGCGAAGAACGGCGTGTGACGGCCGCCTTCGTCCTTAGACAGCACATAAACTTCAGCGGTGAACTCGGTGTGCGGCTTGATGGTGCCGGGCTTGCAGAGCACCTGACCGCGCTCCACGTCTTCACGACCCACACCGCGCAGCAGCGCGCCGATGTTGTCGCCAGCCTGGCCCTGATCGAGCAGCTTGCGGAACATTTCCACGCCGGTGCAAACCGTCTTGCGGGTATCCTTGATACCAACAATCTCGATTTCCTCACCAACCTTCACAATGCCCGATTCCACACGGCCGGTCACCACGGTGCCACGACCAGAGATCGAGAAGACATCTTCGATTGGCATCAGGAACGGACGATCCAACGGACGCTCTGGCTGCGGAATATATTCATCCACAGTTTTCATCAGTTCAAGGACCGCGTCATGACCAATGTCATCACGCTTACCGTCAAGCGCGCACACTGCCGAACCCTTGGTGATCGGAATGTCGTCGCCGGGGAAATCATACTTAGAGAGCAGCTCGCGGATTTCCATTTCGACGAGTTCGAGGATTTCCTCATCGTCAACAAGGTCAACCTTGTTCATGAAAACCACCATGGCCGGCACACCGACCTGCTTGGCAAGCAAGATGTGCTCACGGGTCTGCGGCATCGGGCCATCCGTGGCGGACACCACAAGAATAGCGCCATCCATCTGCGCGGCACCGGTGATCATGTTCTTCACATAATCGGCGTGCCCAGGGCAATCGACGTGCGCATAGTGGCGCGCTGCGGTTTCATATTCAACGTGCGCGGTTGAGATGGTGATGCCGCGCTCGCGCTCTTCAGGCGCCTTGTCGATGTTGGCATAGCTGGTGAAGGTAGCGCCGCCTGTTTCAGCCAGCACCTTGGTGATGGCCGCAGTCAGCGACGTCTTGCCATGATCAACATGACCAATGGTGCCGATGTTACAATGCGGCTTATTCCGTTCAAATTTTGCCTTGGCCATGGCCGTACCCTCTTCCTCGTAAATCCGGTTGCGAATCTGTTCTTATCTGAGCGGCGTGTAAAACAACCGGCCCGAAGGGCGGCTGTCTACCTACGCCTGTGAATAAATCAAGCTAGTTTCAGCTTTAGCTCCTCAGCCACGTTCGAGGGAACCTCGTCATAATGGCTGAATTGCATACTGTACTGCGCCCGACCCTGACTCATTGAACGCAGCTGGTTCACATAGCCGAACATGTTGGCCAAGGGAACCATAGCTTCAATTACCTGCGCATTACCACGGGTATCGGTGCCCTGAATCTGGCCACGACGGCTGTTCAAATCACCAATCACATCGCCAAGATAATCTTCAGGCGTCACCACCTCGACCTTCATAACCGGCTCCAGCAGCTTGATACCAGATTTGGTGGCTGCTTCACGCATCCCCCCACGACCAGTGATTTCAAACGCCAGCGCCGACGAATCGACGTCATGGTAGGCGCCGTCATACAACGTCGCTACAAAATCGATAATCGGGAAGCCGATGAGCGACCCCGACGCCGCCACTTCGCGGATGCCCTTTTCAACGGAGGGAATATATTCCTTAGGAATATTACCGCCTTTCACCTCATCCTTGAAGATGATGCCAGAGCCACGCTCGCCAGGGGCCACCGTAAACTTTATACGCCCAAACTGCCCGGACCCGCCGGACTGCTTCTTGTGGGTGTAATCCACATCAACCTTCTTCGCGAGGCTCTCACGATAGGCAACCTGCGGCGCGCCAACATTGGCCTCAACCTTGAACTCGCGCCGCATCCGGTCAACGAGAATCTCAAGATGAAGTTCGCCCATGCCCTTGATGATGGTCTGGCCGCTTTCCTGATCAGACGTCACCCGGAAGCTCGGATCTTCCTGCGCCAGACGATTGAGCGCAATACCCATCTTCTCCTGATCGGCCTTGGTCTTGGGTTCCACAGCCACTTCAATAACCGGCTCCGGAAACTCCATGCGCTCCAAAATGATCGGCTTCAGCGGTGAGCAGAGCGTGTCCCCGGTCGTCACATCCTTCAAGCCTACCAGCGCCACGATGTCGCCAGCATAAGCTTCCTTAATGTCTTCCCGGTTGTTGGCGTGCATCAGCAACATACGCCCAATCTTCTCGCGCTTGTCCTTCACGGAATTAAGCACGGTCGAAGCCGCCTCCATCTTGCCCGAATAAATCCGCGCAAAGGTCAACGTCCCCACAAACGGGTCAGTCATGATCTTGAAAGCCAGTGCCGAGAACGGCGCATCATCCGTCGCCGGGCGCTCATCAACGGTCTCACCGTCCATCTTCAGGCCCTGCACTGGCGGGATATCAAGCGGGCTGGGAAGATAGTCCACCACAGCGTCGAGCAGAGGCTGCACGCCCTTGTTCTTAAACGCCGAGCCACACAGCACCGGCACGAAAGCAAACGCCAGCGTTCCCTTGCGGATAAGCGCTTTCAGTTCAGCCGTCGTAGGCTCAGTGCCTTCGAGATATGCTTCCATCAGCGCGTCGTCGAGCTCGACCGCCATTTCAATCAGCTCAGACCGCGCCACTGCAGCCGCAGCCTTCAGATCGTCTGGAATTTCTTTATATTCAAACTTCGCACCAAGCGCTTCATCAAGCCAAACAATCGCCCGGTTCTCCACCAGATCAACTAGACCAACAAAATCGCCCTCAAGTCCGATCGGAAGATACAAAACCGCCGGGCGCGCGCCCAAACGATCCTTGATCATCTCCACGCAACGAACGAAATTAGCGCCCGTTCGATCGAGCTTATTAATGAAGCACATACGCGGCACATTATACTTGTCCGCCTGACGCCACACCGTCTCAGACTGCGGTTCTACGCCGGCCACGCCATCAAAACACGCCACAGCGCCATCCAACACCCGCAAGCTGCGCTCCACCTCAATGGTGAAATCCACGTGCCCCGGCGTATCAATGATGTTGATCCGGTGATCATTCCAAAAACACGTCGTCGCAGCTGACGTAATGGTAATGCCGCGCTCCTGCTCCTGCTCCATCCAATCCATTGTCGCCGTGCCTTCATGCACTTCGCCAATTTTATAGGACTTGCCGGTGTAATACAGAATACGCTCGGTCGTCGTCGTTTTCCCGGCGTCAATATGCGCCATGATCCCGATATTACGATAGCTTTCGAGCGGATTGATGCGTGCCATGGAAAACCTGCCAGACGTTAAAATTGCGCGCCGTTACCAGCGGTAATGTGAAAAGGCCCGGTTGGCTTCTGCCATCCGGTGCGAATCTTCACGCTTCTTCACAGCCGCGCCACGGTTATTCGCCGCATCCAGCAACTCGCCGGAAAGACGCTGCGCCATGGTGTGCTCAGAACGCTTGCGCGCTGCCGAAATCAGCCAGCGAATCGCCAAAGCCTGTGACCGCTCAGGACGCACCTCAACAGGCACCTGATAGGTAGCCCCGCCAACCCGGCGTGAGCGCACCTCAATGCCCGGCCGCACATTGGCCAACGCATCATGGAATACACCAACAGGCTCACGGCGGCTCTTGGCCTCAATGGTCTCAAGCGCTGAATAAACAATCGATTCTGCTACGGACTTCTTGCCCTGCAGCATCACCAGATTCATGAATTTGGAGAGAATAACGTCACCAAACCGGGGATCCGGCAGGATTTCACGCTTCTCGGGACGACGACGACGTGCCATTTCAAAAACCCCTTATTTCGGACGCTTGGCGCCGTACTTCGACCGGCTCTGCTTGCGATTCTTCACGCCCTGGGTGTCAAGCACACCGCGCAGCACGTGATAACGAACACCGGGCAAATCCTTCACACGGCCGCCGCGAATCAGCACTACAGAGTGCTCCTGCAGGTTATGGCCCTCACCAGGAATATACCCAATGACTTCAAAGCCATTGGTCAAACGAATCTTTGCCACCTTACGTAGCGCCGAATTCGGCTTTTTCGGGGTAGTAGTATAAACGCGGGTGCAAACACCACGCTTCTGCGGGCAAGCCTCCATGGCCGGCACCTTATTGCGCGCCTTTTGCGGCTCGCGACCCTTTCGGATCAACTGATTGATCGTTGGCATCAAATCTTCCTAGCACTTCGGCCCTTGCCACCATGACAAACGCCTACTCCAGAGCCGCCCCGCCTCAGGCAATAAGCCAAAGCATAAGCGCGTCAGCCTATCTCGCGATAGCCCGGCGCGCGCGGTGCTCCCTGTCGTCTCATCACGCCGCAAGCGAAGTGATGCGCCCCCTTAAGCATCACCACCGCCCGCGTCAATGCCCGCCCTCTAAAGCGCGCCCCTAAAGAGCGCCCCTAAAGAGCACCATGGCAATGCTTGAACTTCCGACCAGAGCCACACGGACATTGGGCATTACGGGATACCGCCAGCCGCCATTCAGCCAAATCTTCGGGATCAACATCAATCAACTCATCAGTATTAAGCCCTACGCCCAACCGAGTCCCACTAGGCAAAGTCCCAAAAGCATCCAGCCGCGACGAAGAAAGCGCATCATTCTCACCCGTTAGTGGGTTAACATGCGTAGCCAGAAAACTCGGCAACCCCGGCTCACGAAGGGCCATCTCGCTCTGCGGCTCCATCTCGAACTGCGCCTGCGCCAGCATCCGCGTCACATCCTCACGCACCGTCGAAAGCATCCGCTCAAACAGCGCAAACGCCTCCTTCTTATACTCATTCAAAGGCGTCTTCTGCGCATAAGCCCGCAAATGAATCACCTGCCTCAGCGCATCCAGCGTCGCCAGATGCTCCTTCCAATGATGGTCCAGCGCCTGCAGCAGGAAGTTCTTCTCAATCGAAATCCAGCTCTCCGCCGGCACAGAGGCCGACTTCTCAGCCATCACCTCATCGCTCGCCAAAATCAGCCGGTCCACAACCATCTCAGGATCAACCGCCTCCTCCTGCGGCCATCCTGTCACATCTAGCCCAAGCCCCAGCGTATCGCTCACGCCTGCCTGCAAGCCCTGAACATCCCATTGCTCCGGAAAGCTCCCCGCCGGGCAGGCCTCCGCCACCAGCTCATTCACCGTCTCATGCCGCATATCCACTACGACATCGCCCACGGTCTCCGAATCCATAATATCCGCACGCTGCTCATAAACCACCTTGCGCTGGTCGTTCATCACATCATCATATTGCAGCAGCTGCTTGCGAACGTCGTAATTCCGCGCCTCAACCTTCTTCTGCGCGGTCTCAATTGCCTTTGATATCCAAGGGTGAACAATCGCCTCCCCTTCTTCCAGCCCAGAGTTCATCATCCGGCTGAGCATGGATTGCTGCCCAAAAATCCGCAGCAAATCATCATCCAAGCTCAGATAAAACCGGCTAAACCCAGGATCGCCTTGGCGGCCAGAACGCCCGCGCAGCTGGTTATCAATCCGCCGGCTCTCATGCCGCTCGGTCCCCAACACAAACAGCCCGCCCGCCGCGCGCACAGCCTCACGCTCAGCCTTCACTTCTTCCTTAATCCGCAAAACCGCAGCTTCACGCTCCGGCCCCTCGGCCATCTCGCTCAGCTCCCGCGCCGCCCGCGCCTCGGCATTGCCGCCCAGCTGAATATCAGTCCCCCGCCCGGCCATGTTGGTCGCAATCGTCACGGCGCCAAGCCGCCCGGCCTGCTCCACAATCTGCGCTTCCTGCTCATGATAGCGCGCATTCAGCACCACATGCTTCACGTCCTGCTTCGTTAAAAACTCGGAGAGCATCTCACTCTTCTCAATCGACACCGTGCCCACGAGAATCGGCTGCCCCTTAGCCTGCGCCTCGCCAATCGACTTCACGATTGCCTTATATTTATCCTCGGCATTCTTATAAAATTCATCGTCCACATCCACCCGCTTCACCGGCAGATTCGTCGGAATCTCCACCACATTCAGCTTATAAATGTCATAAAATTCCGAAGCCTCAGTCGCCGCCGTCCCGGTCATCCCCGAGAGCCTAGGATACATGCGGAAATAATTCTGGAACGTCACGCTCGCCAACGTCTGGTTCTCGGGCTGAATAGCCACCCCCTCTTTGGCCTCCACCGCCTGATGCAACCCATCAGACCAGCGCCGCCCGTCCATCATCCGCCCGGTAAACTCATCAATAATCACCACCTTGCCATCCCGAACGATATATTCGGCATCCAGCTTGAAGATCATATTCGCCCGCAGCGCCTGATTCAGATGATGCACCACCTGCGTATTCTCAAAATCATACAGATTCTCGCCGTCCAAAAGCCCAGCAGCCGAAAGCGCCCGCTCCGCCCGCTCCGTGCCGTCCTCGGTCAAAATCACCGATTTCTGCTTCTCATCAATAATGCAGTCCTCAGGCGTCAGCGTCTTCACCATCGCATCCACCGAAAGATACAGCTCGCTCTTGTCGTCCGTCGGCCCAGAAATAATCAAAGGCGTCCGCGCCTCATCCACCAGTACCGAATCAACCTCATCCACCACCGCATAATGAAACGGCCGCTGCACCATCTGCTCACGCGAATATTTCATATTGTCGCGCAGATAATCAAAGCCGAACTCATTGTTCGTCCCATAGGTAATATCAGCCTGATAAGCCGCCCGCCTGGAGCCATCATCAAGATTGGGTACAATCACCCCAACCGTCAGCCCCAAAAACCGGTAAACCTGCCCCATCCACTGCGCATCACGGCTGGCCAGATAATCATTCACCGTAACCACATGAACGCCCTTGCCGGCGAGTGCATTCAAATACACCGCCAGCGTCGCCACCAGCGTCTTGCCCTCGCCCGTCCGCATCTCGGCGATCTCGCCCCGGTGCAGCACCATGCCGCCCACCAGCTGCACATCAAAATGCCGCATCCCCAGCGCCCGCACCGCCGCCTCACGCACTGTCGCAAACGCTTCAGGCAAAATCTCGTCCAGCGTCTCGCCCGCTGCCAGCCGGTCCTTCAGCTTTTCCGTCTGCCCCCGCAAACCATCATCATCCAGCGCCTGCATCTGAGGCTCAAAACCGTTGATCTTCTCAACGATCTTCCCCAACCCCTTCACATAACGCTCATTCGAAGACCCGAAGAGCCGCTTGGCAATACCGCCCATTCCGAGCATGTCTATCCTAACGCATTAAATGCAAACGAACCCATGAACCCACAGGCCCCTCCAAACCTGCGATGTAAGAGCGCCAACCCCCAACGTCAATCAAACCGGACCGCAAGAAGGACAAGAGCCGGAGGCCTCAACTCAGCCTCGATCGTTCAGTTCTTCCAGCCGCTGCCGTCGCCACCAGCCCCGCCGCCCTCGCGCCGCATTATGCGCCGCCACACGCGCCCCGCCCTGCCGATCACGCTTGCGCCGCAGCCCGAAATCGACCGCCTTACGCACCCGAGGATAGCCACGGGTCCAGCGCAGATAGCGCCGCCGCGCCCAGCGGGAATTACGCAGCACCAGCGCCAGCCCAAAAGCGAATACAAAGATTCCTATCGGCCCCGGCGTAGGGATGCCCACCACCGGCGCCAGCAGCATCAAAAACCCGCCCAGCATCAATTGCAGCAAGCGAACAGCTTCACTTCTCATCAATCGCTGCCAAGAAGAACGTATTGTCACCTCAGTGCTTTACGGCCTGAATCGGAGTCAGTGCAAGTGTGCAACAAAGCCGCGCTCAAATGGCCCCAAGCTGTTGCAAAACTGGCGCACATCAAAGGCCGCTTGAGCAAAACCATCCGCGCATCTACACATCAATAATGGGTCATTCAGAACAATATCAGGGGAACCCATGGTCGCGCACATAGGAACCGTCGCCTTTCTCGGCCTAGAAGCCCGGCGCGTCGATGTTCAGGTCCAGATCAGCAGCGGCGCAGCTGCCTTCATCACCGTCGGCTTGCCAGATAAAGCCGTGAAAGAAAGCCGGGAGCGCGTCCACGCCGCCCTCCATGCTATGGGGCTTTCACTCCCGCCCCGCCGCATCATCGTCAATCTGTCCCCGGCAGACCTTCCCAAGGAAGGCTCGCACTTCGATCTGCCGATAGCCCTAGCCCTGCTCGTCGCCATGAACGTCCTGCCGCAAGATATGCTCGCCCGCCATCTCGCCGTCGGAGAGCTCGGCTTGGATGGCAGCCTCAGCCCGGTCCCCGGCGTGCTGCTCGCCGCCCTCCATGCGGCCGAGCATGACATGGGCCTCATCTGCCCCGCCGCCCAAGGCGGCGAAGCGATTTGGGCCGGCGAGGTCGATGTCCTCGCCCCGCCCACGCTGCTGGCGCTCATCAATCACCTTAAAGGCCAACAACTGCTCAGCCCGCCCGAGCGCCGGCTGGCAGACCCCCGCCAGCCCGGCCCCGATCTCGCCGATATCAAAGGCCAGGAAACCGCCCGCCGTGCGCTGGAAATCGCCGCTGCCGGCGGCCACAATATGCTGATGTGCGGCCCGCCCGGCTCCGGCAAGTCCATGCTCGCCGCCGCCCTTCCCGGCATCCTGCCCGATCTTACGCCAGCTGAAGCGCTGGAAGTCTCCATGGTCGCCTCCATGGCCGGCCAGCTCGAAGGCGGTCGTCTGCTCCGCGCCCGCCCCTTCCGCAGCCCGCACCACAGCGCCTCCATGCCTGCCCTCGTCGGCGGCGGCAGCAAAGCCAAACCCGGCGAAGTCAGCCTCGCGCACTTGGGCGTGCTATTCTTGGATGAACTCCCGGAATTCCAGCGCGGCGTTCTGGATTCCCTACGCCAACCGCTGGAAAGCGGCACGGTCTCCGTTGCCCGCGCCGCCGCCCACGTCACCTATCCCGCCCGCGTGCAGCTCGTCGCCGCCATGAACCCCTGCCGCTGCGGCCATCTTGGTGATCCCGGCCGCGCCTGCGCCCGCGCGCCGCGCTGCGCCGCCGATTACCAGTCCCGCCTGTCCGGGCCACTGCTGGACCGGATAGATCTCCACATAGACGTCCCCGCGCTCAGCGCCGCCGACTTGAACCGCCCCGCCAAAGCCGAAGCCAGCAGTCAGGTCGCCGCCCGCGTCGCCGCCGCCCGCCAGCGCCAGGCCGAACGCTACGCCGGCACCCCCACCCGCACCAACGCCGAAGCAGACGGCAAACACCTCACCGCCCACGCCACCCCAGATGCAGCCGGCCAAGAGCTCCTCGCCAACGCCAGCGAAAAACTCCGCCTCTCCGCCCGCGGTTACACCCGCGTCCTGCGCGTCGCCCGCACCCTTGCCGATCTCGCCGGCGATGATAACGTAACGCGTACACACATCGCCGAAGCGCTGAGCTACCGCCTGCGCCCACCGGTGAACTAGGGGGTATTATGAACAAAGGCGCACCATACTGGATGCTACTGCCATTACAGCGGTATGCAGATTTCAAAGGCCGTTCCCCAAGGCGAGAATATTGGTGGTTTGCGCTAGCGATACTCCTGATGATTCTGCCACTTGGTGTGCTCTTGGGACTTTCGGGCGGCGCGCCGGAATTCGCGTATCTACTGGCGATACCCATCATCATTCCCTCGATCGCGGTGCAAGTCCGGCGCTTTCACGATCTCGGCAAATCAGGATGGTTCATTCTGCTGGGTCTGATCCCCTTCGTCGGCGGCCTTATCATCATCTATTTCATGGTGCAGCCAAGCATGGCCGGGCAAAATGAATATGGCCCCCATCCTTATGACGGGTTTTCAGGAGTGTATGACGGGACACCATAACGCTGTGAGCCTAATCTTGTTTTAACTTTTCAGCGTAAGGCATGAGGCCATACGGAACCATTCAGGCCCTGCATTGTTTATTACGTCATACATAGAGGAACACCAAAATGGGTATGATTGACTTTTTCAAAGATAAACTTGGCATAGGCGGCCCAGACGCCGACAAGATCAAAGCGCAGGTGACCAAGCTAGGCCTGCAAGTCCAGAATCTGGATATCAAAATTGACGATCATGTCGCAACCGTCACCGGTCTCGCTATAAACCGCGCGGAAGCCTCCAAAATCGTCATGGCCATCGGCAACAATGACGGCATCTCTAAGGTCGACAACAAAATGCGCGTCCCGCTATCGAGCCTTCCGCCCACAGCGGCTGCACCAGCATCAAACGCCGAGGACTCCGACGCTGACGAAGAAGCCGTTGTCTTCTATCCCGTCGCCAAAGGCGACACGCTCTCCGGCATCGCCAAGCGGCTTTACGGAAACGCCAATCTCTATCCAAAAATCTTCGAGGCCAACCGGCCAATGCTCAGCCACCCGGACAAGATTTATCCCGGCCAAGTCCTGCGCATCCCGCCACTGGATACCAGCAACGACAAATGACCTAAATCACACATACGCAGCACCGGGTCGCTGGCCAATGCCAGCCGCCCGGCAGCCGCTACATAGACAGTATTGAACGCCAGCTAGCGGTAAGAAGATCTACCGATAAAAGACGTGGCGACCAATCTGCGCCACACGCACCTTATTACGCCACACCGGGCTCACATAAGTGGCATGAAATGACACCGCCTTGGGCGCAACTTCCTGCCACATCCCCTCAGCAGCGACCACAGCAATCGCCTGCGCTCGTAACCAAGGCTGACCAATCTTCACCGGCTGGCCATGGCTATAGGTAAACTGGCCAGGCTGACGCACCACACCACAGATCGTGGCCGGATAGCGCCCTGAAGAAACGCGATTAAGAATAGTCTGCGCAACGGCCAACTGGCCCTCCAGCGGCTCCCCGCGCGCTTCAAAATATACCGCCCGCGCCAAGCACAAAAGCTGGTCATCATCGCTCACATGCGCCTGAGGGGCCTCAAACGCTGCCACCAGCACGGACAAATTAGCCGGCGCCTCCAGCGGGATCGTCACATAATCCGGCATTTCCGGCGTAATCATCGAGGCAATCTCAGTATCAGCCTCAGTCTCAATATAAAGATCAGGCTCTGAGCTGTGTATCTGCGTCTCAAGCAGAGACTGCATAACATCAGCCCCCGGCGCACTCGGCAAAGACGTCGCGGCCAGCAAAAACAAGCTGGAACCCGCCACAAGGATCAGTCGGCGAGGCCGGTCACTGATCCACTTGGAAAACAACATTCAAACAACAATCAAGCACGGCCTTGTCCGAGTCCGCCATGTCGACGCTATCCCAAAACACCGGGAAGCTACGCTATCAACTAGGCTGGGCTGAAGCCCGGTCCGGTCCGCTTCGGTTCCTTAAAAGCACCACCCGCCCACGGGCCGCGCATTCAACACGTCGGCCAGATACGCCCTAACCGCCCTCAATCAATCCCCATCAATCGAATCGGCGATGAACCGTGCGGCGTCCGGGATATCCAGTTCCAGCAGCCACAAATCAGGGTCCCGCTGCCGCGCCCGCTCACACCAGGCCGCTATCGCCGCCCCGCGCGCCACCTCTTCATGCGTATAGCGCCCGCCCGCCCCCATCATCGGCGCGAGCAACACATCCTCGCCCTTCCCCCGCACAACAACCGCAATGCTCCCCGCCGTCTCATCCCCGCGCGCCAGCACCACCGCAAACCCGCCCGCCGCCATCACCGCCCTCAGCAGCGCCGAGACCTTAAGCCCCGCCGCCAGCCGCATCAGGCCGGCGCCCCAATTATGGCCCGCATAGCCGCCGCATCCGGCGCCGCCCGCAACGCGTCCAAAATATCCGGATAACGAAGCGCCCGACTAATCCGAGCCAACGCCTTCAAATGGTCCGCCCCCCCCGCCTCAGGCGACAACAACAAAACCAACAAATCCACCGGTTCCCCATCCAAAGCCCCAAAATCAACCGGCGCCGCCAACCGCGCCAAAATCACCACCACCCCCACCAAACCTTCAATCCGCGCATGAGGAATAGCTGCCCCCAGCCCAAAACCAGTAGAGCCCAGCGCCTCCCGCGCCCTGAGCCGCTCCAAAATCAAGGTCTCCGCCACCCCGGCAAAGCCCGCAGACTGGTGCGCCAATGCCGCTAAAACCCCCGCCTTATCTAAGGCCCGCAAATCCGGCACCACGCCGCCCTCAGGCACCAGATCAGCAAAGTCACTGCGGTTCACGATTTAGCCCCGCCTAGGCTCCACCCATCCAATGCTGCCATCCTCCCGGCGATACACCATATTATGATCGCCGCTCCCGGAGTTCACAAACAGCAGCGCATTGGTATTGCGCAAATCCAGCATCATCACCGCATCACTCACCGAAACCTCAGGAATATCCACCCGCGTCTCCGCAATCACCAACGGATAATCCGCCCCCACATCGGCCTCATCCTCCTCAGGCGACGCAAACACCCGATACTCGGCATTCTCCATCATCCCAGCCAGCTCACGCTCGGCCGCCACAGCAGCCCCAGGCCCATGCCGGTCCTTCAACCGCCGCATATACCGCCGCAGCTGCTTCTCAATCCGCGCCGCCGCCGCCTCAAACGCCACATGCGCCTCACCAGCACGCCCGCCACCCTTCAAAATCAAATCCGACATCACATGCATCACAATATCGCACTGAAAATGCCCATGCGGCGCACTCGCCAACGTCACATGCGAAGACAGTGCCCGCGGAAACAACTTCCCCACAATACCGCTAAGCCGGTCCCGCACATGCGTCCCAAAAGCCGCCCCCGTATTCACTTGATGACCAGAAATCCTGACGTCCATTCCCATTCTCCAAACCAACTACGCCCAAACATTATGCGTCAAAATCAGACGCCTGTCCCCATCTCAATCATGCCACACCGGCGCCTTCAACGCGCTCACAAATTCCGCATGCGCCGTCAGCTCCGCCTCACTCGCCGCATGCGCCCGCGCCGGCCTAACCTCGCGCGGCGCCATCACCGGCAGAGCCTCTTCCACCCCCGCCTCATCGGCCAAATCAAACCCAATCTGCCGCCCCCCTCTCAGCTCCACATAAACCCGCGCCAAAAGCTCCGCATCCACCAGCGCCCCATGCTTCTCCCGCCCCGAAAGATCGATCCCATAGCGATTACACAACGCGTCCAACGTATGCTTCGCCCCAGGATTCAACTTCCGAGATATCTCCAGCGTATCAATCGCCCGAGAATGCGGAATAATCGGCATACCTGCCCGCTTCAGCTCCCAATTCAAAAACTCCATATCAAAAGCAGCATTATGCGCCACCAACGGCGAATCCTCGATAAACGCCAAAAACCCGTCAATCACCATCTCAAAAACCGGCTGCCCGGTCAGAAAATCGCTGCTGAGCCCATGCACATTCTGCGCATCCCGCGGCATCGGCCGGCACGGATCCACATAGGAATGAAACACCCGCCCGGTCATCACCCGGTTGACCATCTCAACCGCCCCAAGCTCGACAATACGATGCCCATCCCCCGGCATAATCCCCGTGGTCTCAGTATCAAAAACAATCTCACGCATAGTATTTCACTAGACCAGACCAGCTAGAATGAGAAGAGGCCTCCAGCGGAGATTAAGGGGCCTCCGACGGCTGGGGCCTTGGCCCCAGACCCCAATTCTCAAGCCTGCCCCCACAAATGGGGTCTGGGGGCCTCGCCCCCAGCCGCCGGAGGCCCCTTAATCTCCGCCGGAGGCCCTTCTAAACCCGCCGAAACCCCCTACAACCCCGCAACCAACCGCCGCACCGCCAACCACGTAGACCGCCGCCCCCGCCCGGTCTCAATCACCACATCCGCAAGCCGCCGCTTCTCAGCGTCCGGCATCTGCGCCGCCAACACCGCCTCAAACCGCGCCGCCGTCATCCCCGGCCGCGCCAAAACCCGCGCCCGCTGCACCCGGTATGGCGCAGACACCACCACCGTCATGTCACACTGCCGCCACCCCCCCCGCTCAAACAACAGCGGCACATCCAGCACCACCGCCCGCTTCAGCCGATGCGCCCCCAAAAACGCTGATCGCGCCTCCCCCACCAAAGGATGCAAAATCCCCTCCAATCGCCGCAATGCCACATAATCCCCAAAAACCCGCGCCCCCAGTTCGCCCCGATAAAGACCCCCCTCATGTGTAACGCCAGGAAAGGCCGTCTCAATCGCCGCCAACGCCCGCCCGCCCGGCCCCTGCACCGCCCGCACCTCTGCATCCGCATCAAACACCGGCAACCCCAAACGGCGAAACATACCCGCCACCGTAGACTTCCCCATGCCCACAGACCCCGTAAGCCCAATAATTACCGCCCGGCTCATGATGCCCCCAACAACCCCCGCAATTCCGCATCATGCTCGCGCGGCGGCGCCACCCCAAAAAACATCTCAAACGCCGCCGCCGCCTGCCCCATCAGCATCGCCAGCCCATCCACACAGCCAAGCCCCTGCGCCCGCGCCGCCGCCAAAAGCCCCGTCTCCAGCGGCGCATAAACCGCATCAAAAACCGTCGCCCCCTCCGGCAAACATCCCACATCAAACGCCAGCGCCGGCTGCCCCGCCATCCCCAGCGACGTCGCATTAAACAACAGCGCCGCCTCAGGAAACGCCGGCATTACCCCCCCAAAAGGCAAAACCGCCCCCGGCTGGCCTGCACTCGCCAGCAAATCCAGCCCCTTCGCCTGATCACGCGCCACCAGCGTCACCCAGCTGGCCCCCATACCCATAGCCGCCCCAATCGCCGCCCGCGCCGCCCCCCCGCTGCCCAAAATAACCACCTCACGCCCGCTCACCCCGGCCCCAGCCGCCCCCTCCATAATCCCCGCCACATCCGTATTCGCCCCGCTCAGCCGGCCACCCTCCAACACCCGGACCGTATTAACCGCCCCCACCGCCCGCGCACTGTCATCCAAATCATCCAAATATTCCATCACCGCCACCTTATGCGGCACCGTCACATTAACCCCCCGCATCCCCAACGACGGCAACGCCCGCACCGCCGCCCCCAAAGCCCCCGGCGCCACCGGAAACCTGCCATACTCCCCCTCAATCCCCAGTTTCCCCAACCAAAACCGATGAATAACCGGCGATTTCGAATGCGCTATCGGCCAGCCAATCACGCCGGCGACGGGTAACACTGTCATAAAAAGCCTCCGGCGGTGGAGAAGGGGCCTCCGGCGGTGGAAAAGGGGCCTCCGGCGGTGGAAAAGGGGCCTCCGGCGGCTGGGGCCTTAGGCCCCAGACCCCAATAAATGTGCGTCTTGCTGTTTATCCCTGTCATCAATAACGATCTTGCTCGGTTAGACGTGGAACTCCCTTGCACTGGCAAGGCTTGTTCAAACCACCTCTGGCTTCGTCCACCACCAGCCCAAACAAGCGCCCCCCAAAACGCAAGGGGTGCAGGGGTCTTAGACCCCTGCCCGCCGGAGGCCCTTCCTAATCCGCCGGAGGCATATTGCTTCACGACAAAACCTCCCCCCGCTCCCGCAGCCATCCCAGCAGCCCCAGCAGCGGCAACCCTCGGATCACAAACTGATCGCCTTCGATCTTGGTAAAAAGCTGCGCCCCGAGCCCTTCAATCCGGTAGCAGCCCACGCAGCCGAGCACAGCTTCGCCTTCCCGGTCCAGATAGTCGGTGATGAACGCTTCAGAGAGCTTTCGCATAGAAAGCCGCGCCACGCCCCCGGCCCGCCAGATCGCATTGCCGTCCAAAGCCACCACGGCCGCTGAAATTAGCTTATGCGTTGTGCCGGAAAGGTCTCGCAGCTGCGCTTCTGCCCCGGCCCTTGTTTCAGGCTTGGAGAGCAAGCGGCCATCAGCGGTAACCACCACAGAATCCGCCCCCAGTACCAAAACGCCAGAAACCTGACGCGAGATTTTCACAGCTTTCAGTTCCGCCAGCGCATCGGCGATTTTTTCCGGGCTGGCGGCTTCGGCGAGCAAGCCCTGCATCACGCCGTCTTCATCGATATGGGCGGGCAGCGCTTCAAAGCTGAGCCCGGCGTTTTCGAGCATGGCCCGCCGCGCCGCACTTTGGCTGGCGAGAATGATCATGCGTCGCTGCCCGAGGCTTTGTTATGCCGGGCTTGGACGAGGTTGATGATGGCGGAGGCAGTTTCTTCAATGGAGCGGCGGGTAACATCGATGACCGGGATGTCATGGTCAGCAAACATACGGCGCGCATAAGCAACTTCGCTGCCAATGCCTTCGATATCCACATACGCGGTATCGGGCGTCTGACCGAGTGTCAGCAAGCGGTTGCGGCGAATGGCCATCAGCCGGTCGGGCGCCGTGGTCAGGCCGACGACCAGCGGATGTCCCAAGGAGAAAAGGTGCGGGGGCGGCGGCGATTCCGGCACAATCGGGATATTGGCGGTTTTATAGCCGCGATTGGCGAGATAAATGCTGGTTGGGGTTTTGGAGGTGCGGGAGACGCCGGCCAGCACGATATCGGCTTCCTCCCAATTTTCAGAGGCAGCCCCGTCATCATGCACCATCGTGTAATTGATGGCATCAACGCGCTGAAAATAGGCTTTGTCCATAACGTGCTGGCGGCCGGGCCGGCTGGTGGCGGTTTGGCCGAGCAAACCAGACAGCGCGCCAATAATAGGATCCAGCGGCGAGACCATGGGAATGCCCAGGCTGGCGCAGCGGCTTTCCAGCCGGTCCCGCACCTTGCCGTCCACCAGCGTATAGATCACCAGCCCCGGCCGCTTGGCAATTTCCTCAATCACCCGGTCAAGATGGCCTTCGGAGCGCACCATTGGCCAAAAATGCTTGATAGCTTCCGCGCCCTCGAATCGGGCCAGTCCGGCCTTGGCGATCATTTCCAGCGTCTCACCGGTAGAATCGCTGACCAGATGCAGGTGTAGGCGGGATGTGGCCATGGTCATCAAGAAATACCCCTACAATAAAGCTGTGCATAACCAATGGACAGCCATGGTCAAGCGGCGGGGAACTTGTAGCCTTGATGGGTCAATGTCCAAAATCAGCCATCCATCCCCGGCCCTCGCCCCTGCTTCTCCCCTTGGGGACAAAACGGCTCGCAAAGCTGTGAACATCGGGGATAAAACCAACGACTCGCCAGAATCTATAAACTTAGGAAGCCGCAATGCCCGGTCCGTATAAGGGGACAGATTCTTATCCCCGGTTTCCCCCGCCCAACAATCACTACAAGATTCATTTAAAGATTCTTGTTTTAGTGAAGACTCATCGAAGGGCTTGACCCTGCGCGTCCGGCTCGTGAAGGAGAGGGCATGAGCAGTATCACGACCGCAACCCCCCCGCTTTTAGCCGTCCTGAAAGGCGAGCGCCTCGATCCCCCGCCGCTCTGGCTGATGCGTCAGGCGGGCCGCTATCTCCCCGAATACCGAGAGCTGCGCGCTGAAAAAGGCGGTTTTCTGGAGCTGGTGTACGATAGCGATGCCGCAGCCGAAATCACCATCCAGCCGCTCCGCCGCTTCGGTCTGGACGGCGCTATCCTGTTTTCCGATATCCTCATCGTCCCCCACGCCATTGGCCAAAAGCTAACCTTCGGTCCCGGCGAAGGCCCGCAACTCTCTCCCGCCCTCAAAAACGGGGACTGGTCGGCGCTGGAAGCCGCGCCGCATTATCTCGCGCGTATTTATGAAACCGTCGCCAAGGTGCGCGCCGCCATTGATCCGTCGGTTACCATGCTGGGCTTTGCTGGCAGCCCCTGGACGGTCGCCACCTATATGGTCACCGGCCATGGCAGCAAGGATCAAGCCGAAACCCGTCAACTCGCGTACCAAGATCCTGAAGCCTTTCAGAGCCTCATCGATCAGATCATCAATGTCACTGTCGAATATCTCTCGGGCCAAATTAAAGCCGGCGCGCAAGCCATTCAGCTGTTCGATAGCTGGGCCGGCAGCCTCAGCCCGGCGCAATTTGCTCGCTGGGTTATTGCCCCAAACGCCGCCATCACCAGCCAGGTCAGAGCGCTTCATCCCGATGTGCCCATCATCGGCTTCCCCAAAGGCGCCGGTGCAAAACTAGTCGCCTATGCCCATGAAACTGGCGTGCAAGCTGTCGGCCTTGATGAAACGCTGGATCCGGAATGGGCCCACGCCGTGCTGCCCAAAGATATGCCCGTCCAAGGCAATCTGGATCCGCTGGTGCTCATGGCCGGCGGAGACGCTATGGCAGAAGCCGTTGTCCGCATTCGCCGCGCGTTCGCCAGCCGCCCGCATATCTTCAACCTCGGCCATGGCATCGGCCAGTTCACGCCCATCGCCAATGTTGAAGCGTTCGTTGAAATGGTTCGCAAACCGCTATGATCGGCTGGCTTGGTGACGCCTATCTCTGGGTCAAATCTCTCCATGTCATTTTCGTCATTTTCTGGATGGCCGGCCTGTTCATGCTGCCGCGCTTTCTGGTCTATTGGATGGCAGCAGCCAGCCTCGCCGAAGAGAAGCTCTGGGCCGAACGCTGCGTCCGCCTGCGCCGGATCATCCTAACCCCGGGCCTCATCATCACTTGGGCTGCCGGGCTAATGCTGGCCTTTCATTTAGGCTTTGCCGGCAATGGCTGGCTTCACATCAAACTTGTGATCGTGCTGGGCCTTACCGGCTATCATGGCTGGTGCGTGGGGGCGTCTAAACGCTTCGCCGCTGGCCTGCGTCCCTATTCAGAAAAGACCCTTCGCCTGCTCAACGAAGTGCCGTCGCTGGTCACTATCGCCGTGGTCATTCTGGTGGTCGTGAAGCCCTTTTAGCCTTTTCATCCAACCCCGAAACGCCTTCACGCCGCACCAGCTCAGCCCGCACATCCTCCAGCGTCAATCCGGCATCCACTAACAATATGCAAAGATGAAATAGCAAATCTGCGGACTCAGACACGATCTCCCCGCGCGTGTCCTTCATGCCGGCAATGACTGTCTCCACAGCCTCCTCGCCCAGCTTCTGTACAATCTTCTCCCGCCCCCGTGCTGTCAGTTTCGCCACATAGCTGGTCTGCGGATCGCCCAGCCGATTGGCTTGAATAGTGGCAATAAGCCGGTCCAGCACATCCTCACTCATAACCTGCTCCTCACCAACACCCCTGCCGCCGCCAGCGCCGCTTTGGCATCATCAATACTGGCTTCCCCAAAATGGAAGATAGACGCTGCTAACACTGCACTGGCATGCCCCTCAGTAACCCCCCTGACCATATCCTCCAAACAGCCCACCCCCCCACTAGCCACCACCGGCACCGGCACCGCATCCGCAATCCGCCGGGTAAGCGCCAGATCATAACCAGACCGCGTTCCATCCCGGTCCATACTGGTAAGCAATATCTCACCGGCCCCCAACCGCGCCGCCTCTATAGCATAAGCCACGGCATCAATCCCAGTTGCTGTCCGTCCGCCATGGGTGAAGATCTCCCAGCCTTCTCCCACCCGCTTGGCATCCACTGCCACCACCACACACTGCTCCCCGAACTGGCTGGCCAACTCCGCGATGAGTGCGGGCCTTGCTACGGCGGCGCTGTTTACGGCGATCTTATCGGCGCCGGCCAAGAGCAGGCTGCGGCCATCTGCGACTGTTCTGACGCCGCCGCCGACGGTGAGCGGCATGAAGCAGGCTTCGGCGACTTGTTCGACCATGTGGAGCAGGGTGCTCCTGCCTTCGTGGCTCGCGGTTATGTCCAGGAAGGTGAGTTCGTCGGCGCCGGCGGCGTCGTAGGCGCGGGCGGCTTCTACGGGGTCTCCGGCGTCTTTTAGGTTGGTGAAGTTTACACCCTTTACGACTCGGGCGTTGGCTACGTCTAGGCAGGGGATGATGCGGGTGGTTAGAGGCATTCTGATAGGTCCAGGCGGCCGTCGTAAATGGCTCTGCCGCATATAACACCTTGAATATTTGGGTATTTTCTTAATTCTATGATGTCGTTTATGTCGGCTACGCCGCCGCTGGCTATTACGGGGATTTTTACGGATTCTGACAGGGCGGCGGTGGCTTTTATGTTTACGCCTTTTAGGAGGCCATCTCTCCCTACGTCTGTGAAGAGCAGGGCGGCTACACCTGCGTCTGTGAAGCGATTGGCGATATCGAGCACGGAGATGGTGCTGACGTCTGCCCAGCCTCTTACGGCGACCATGCCGTCTCTTGCGTCTACGGCGACGGTGATGGCCATTTCTTTGGCGAGGGTTTTTACGAGATCGGGGTTTTCTAGGGCGGCGGTGCCCATGACGATGCGCCAGACGCCGGCCTCTGCCCAGGCTTCGGCCTGAGCGCGGGTGCGGATGCCGCCGCCTACTTGGACTTTTCCGGGGAAGGCTTTGAGGATGGCGCGGACAGCGTCGCCGTTGCGGCTTTCGCCGGCGAACGCGCCGTCCAGATCTACGACGTGAAGGTGGGTGGCGCCCTGGTCTGCGAAGCTTTTAGCTTGGGCGGCGGGATCATCGGCGTAGATGGTGGCGCGGTTCATATCGCCTTCGGCAAGGCGGACGACCTGACCGTTTTTAAGATCAATTGCCGGGTAAATTGTTAGTGCCATCGGCCGTCCTTGAGCCAGTCTGCGAGAAAGGCCAGACCGTAAGCTTGGCTTTTTTCGGGGTGGAATTGCACGCCGGTTATGTTGGCGCGGCCGATGAGGGCGGGGAGATCTTCGCCGTGAGTGGTGACGGCGCGGACATCCATGGGATTGGCGGCGTTGAACCGATAACTATGCACGAAATAAGCGTTTCCGGGCGGGATTTGGTTCGCGCGGGTGGAGGCGATCTGGTTCCAGCCCATGTGCGGGACTTTTAGCGCGGGGTCTGTGGGCGTGAGGCGGGTGACGGTGCCTTCTATCCAGCCCAGCCCGCGATGGACACCGTGCTCATGGCCTTCGCTGGCGAGCAATTGCATGCCGACGCAGATGCCAAGGAACGGGCGGCGCCGTTCCATGACAGCTTCATGAAGGGCGGCTTCGAGGCCGGGGATGTCGCGTAAAGCGCCTATGCATTGGCCAAAGGCACCGACACCGGGGAGGACGATGCGGTCTGCTTTCAGGAGCTCGGCCGGATCGTTGGTGATGGTGACGTGGGCGCCGACAGTTTCCAACGCGCGGCGGGCGGAGCGTAGATTTCCGGCCCCATAATCTACCAGTGCGATGGTTTGGGGCGCTGTTTTGGTGGTCACGGCCTGTGGATCAGGCTCCATGATCGGACACGCCGCGGCCAGAAACACCCCCTAGGGTGCCTTTGGTGGACGGCACGGCATCGGCCTTGCGCGGATCAATGGCCACGGCGGTGCGCAGCGCGCGGGCGACGCCTTTGAAGCAGCTCTCGGCGATGTGGTGATTGTTGACGCCATACAGAGTCTCGATGTGCAGCGTGATGCCGGCAGCGCCTGCGAGGGCGGCAAAGAATTCCTTGACCATTTCAGTATCAAGATCGCCGAGTTTGGGCTGGGTGAAGGCCGAGCGCCAGACGAGATACGGCCGGCCGGAAATATCCAGCGCCACCCTTGTGAGGGTTTCGTCCATCGGGATGAGCGCATCGCCGTACCGCGTGATGCCGCGCCGATCACCCAGCGCTTTGGCGATAGCTTCGCCCAGCGCAATGCCGGTGTCTTCTGTGGTGTGGTGACCATCGATGTGCAGATCACCGGTGGCTTTGACCTTGATATCGATGAGGCTGTGGCGGGAGAGCTGCTCCAGCATGTGATCGAGAAAACCGATGCCAGTGCTGATATCATACTCGCCCGTGCCCTCTAAGTTGAGGGCGACAGCGATCTGCGTCTCTTTGGTGACGCGGCTGATGGTGGCTTTGCGGGCATTCATGTTGTTCGCGCGGTATAGGATTTGGGGGGTAAGGGCAAGGCGGAGCGTGGCGCGGGCGGAGCGTGGCGCGGGCGCACCTTGTGCGCCCCGACTCACGCAAGCCCGGCCGGCGGGGCGGCTGGCCCTCCGCCAGCCGAACCCGTTCCACGTGGGGCGCGGCTTTGCCGCGACCTCTGCTTGCGTGAGAGGACTGAAGAAGAAGCCTCCGGCGGTTGGGGCCTTGGCCCCAAACCCCATTTGAAGGCGGCGCGGACGTTGCTTAGGTCCCGGGACTAGCCCGGGGCGACGGTTATGGGTGGTGATGGTGGCATTTTTAGAGTGTGATCAGACGATTTTTCGGCCTGTGAATAGGCGATATACGATGCCGATGAGGGCCAAGACTAGCAGGATATGGATGAGGCCGCCGGCGACGTGGAATACGGTGAAACCCAAGATCCAGAGGATGAATAGGACGACGATGATGGTCCAGAGCATGGTTTATTCCTTTACTAATAGCTGTGCTGATTAAACTGTTAAGCGACGGGAATGTTCCGTGAGGGTCTATCGGGGTGGCTTGTGCATAGACCCCGACCCTGGGCCCCGGGACTAGCCCGGGGTGACGGGGAGGCTTGGGTTTGGCATGGGGTGCAGGGGACGAGTCCCCTGCCCGCCGGAGGCCATTACTGCCCGCCGGAGGCCATTTCCTACTCTGCCGGAGGCCGCTTTCTACGACCCAAAAACCCGGATTATCCCGGCTTTGGCATAGGCTTCGGTGCGGGCGGCGTGGATGAGGGCTTTGAGGGGTTCGAGTTCGGCGGGCCTTTGCTCGGCAGGCGCGGTGCCTTCGCTTGCGGCTTGGCGGATGAGGGCGGCGACCATGGGGTTTGCAAAGGCGCTGCGTTCCATGCGGTTGATGTGGTGGAGGATGGCGTCGTCTTCTAGCCATTCACGCAGGGAGGTGGCGAGCGCCAGGTTGGTCATTTGGTGGCGGAATTGGGTGACGGCGTAAGACTCGGCTTTGAGCTGCTTTTGGGCCGGGGTTAGTTTGTGGGTGGCGGGGTGGAGACGATCGGCTTCGAGGCGGGCTTGGATTTCGGGGGTATTATAAGGCGCGAGGTCGGCGCTGAGGGGGCTATCTTTTGCGGTTTCGGGGCGGTCGTAGTGGGTGAGGAGGCGCATGATGAGCTGGTTGTTTTGGCGGGGGCGGGTGCCGACGAGCTGGCCGGCGTGGTAGACGGGTTCTTCCTGGGGGTGGAGGGCGCGATCGAAGGCGGTGGCTTTGAGGGCGGCGATGCCTTTGTTTAGGGCTTCGTCCCAGGCGGCGGCAAAGCTTTGGGCGCCTTTGGCGGCGCGGAGCTGATAGGCGCTGGCGCGGGTGAGGCCGACGGCGGCGGCGGCGGCTGTTACGCTGCCGGTGGCGGCGAGATGGGACAGGAAGCGGGCTTGGGCGGTGGGGGTCCAGCTGCGTGTGGACTTACGCGGGACTGGAATGAAGGTGGGGGTGAAATCGGGCTGGTTGGTCATGGCTTGCGTATAACCTATTTGGTTATTTTTGTCCAGTGGGTTGGTATGGTGGTTTGGGGGGCTACATAGGCTTGGTGATTTTGAGGGTTTTGCGATGTCTGATGGGATGGAGTGGCATGGGACGACGATCGTTTCTGTGCGTAAGGGCGGGATGGTTACGGTGGCCGGGGATGGCCAGGTGACGATGGGTCAGACGGTGATGAAGCCGAATGCCAGGAAGGTGCGGCGGCTGGGGGCTGAGGGGCGGGTGATTGGCGGGTTTGCCGGGGCGACGGCGGATGCGTTTACGCTGTTTGAGCGGCTGGAGAGCAAGCTGGAGCGCTATCCGGGGCAGCTGACGCGGGCGGCTGTGGAGCTGGCGAAGGATTGGCGGACGGACCGGTATTTGCGGCGGCTGGAGGCGATGATGATTGTGGCGGACGCGGATGTGACGTTGGTTTTGACGGGCACGGGCGATGTTTTGGAGCCGTTTGGGGGGATTTGTGCGATTGGCTCTGGCGGGAATTATGCGCTGGCGGCGGCGCGGGCTTTGGCGGATGGCGAGATGGGGGCGGAGGCTATTGCCAGGCGGGCGATGGTGATTGCGGCTGAGCTTTGCGTTTATACCAATGATCAAGTGACTGTGGAGACGTTGCGGGCATCTGGCCGGGATTCTGGGGGACCTGAGGGCTCTGGCGGGAGGGATGTGCAGTGAGCGTGGTGGATAAAGGCATGACGCCTCGGGAAATTGTGGCGGCTTTGGACCGGCATATTGTGGGACAGGATGATGCCAAGCGGGCGGTGGCTGTGGCGCTTAGGAGCCGGTGGCGGCGGCAGCAGCTGGGGGATGATTTGCGCGACGAAGTTAGCCCGAAGAATATATTGATGATTGGGCCGACGGGGTGCGGGAAAACCGAGATTTCCCGGCGGTTGGCGAAGCTGGCGGGGGCGCCGTTTTTGAAGATTGAGGCGACGAAATTTACCGAAGTTGGGTATGTGGGGCGCGATGTGGATTCCATTGTGCGCGACCTTGTGGAGGAGGCGGTGCGGCTGGTGCGTGAGGCGCGGCGGGCGGATGTGAAGGAGGCGGCGGAGGCGGCGGCTTTGGAGCGGCTTTTGGATGCGCTGGTGGGCAAGGATGCGAGCGAGGCGACGCGGCTGGCGTTTTTGGCGCGGCTGCGGGCGGGGGATTTGAAGGACCGGGAGGTGGAGCTTGAGATGGCCGATGTGGCGGCGCCGAGCTTTGAGATGCCGGGGATGGGGCAGATGGGGATGATTAATCTCTCCGATATGATGAGCAAGGCGATGGGCGGGCGCATGAAGCGGCGGCGGTTGCCGGTGGAGGCGGCGCTGGCGGCGCTGGTGGCGGAGGAGGCTGACAAGCGGTTGGATGATGAGGTGATTGGCCGCGAGGCTGTGGCGGCGGCGGAGGCTAATGGCATCGTGTTTTTGGATGAGATTGATAAGATTGCGGTTTCTGATGTGCGCGGCGGGTCGGTTAGCCGAGAGGGGGTGCAGCGAGATTTGCTGCCGCTCATCGAGGGGACGACGGTGGCGACTAAATATGGCCCGGTGAAGACGGACCATATGTTGTTTATTGGGTCGGGGGCGTTTCATGTATCCAAGCCTTCGGACTTGCTGCCGGAATTGCAGGGGCGGCTGCCGATAAGGGTGGAGCTGAAGGGGTTGGTGTATGAGGATTTTCGCCGGATTTTGACGGATACTGAGGCGTCTTTGCTGCGGCAGTATACGGCGCTGCTGGCGACTGAGGGCGTGGATGTGCGGTTTATGGACGATGGGATTGATGCGATTGCGCGCACCGCTGAGCTGGTGAATGCGAGTGTGGAGAATATTGGCGCGCGGCGGTTGCAGACGATTATGGAGAAGCTGCTGGAAAGCTTGAGCTTTGAGGCAGATGAGCGGGCGGGTGAGACGGTGGTGGTGGATGCCGCTATGGTGGAGCGGGAATTGGGCGAGATTGCGCGGGATACGGACTTGTCGAAGTTTATTTTGTAGGCGAGACTGGGGCATGCGGATTTTTGCTCTGGCGTTCGGTTTGGCGGTTTCGGTGCAGGCGGCGGAGGTGCCTATAGGGCGGTTGCCGGCGGGGGTGACGCCTTTGGAGTATGAGCTTTCGTTTGTGGTGGATCCGGCGAAGGCGCGATTTTTGGGCGAGACGCGGATTGAGATTGAGGCGGGCGCGCCTGCGGATGAGATTTGGCTGCATGGTAAGGATTTGGCGGTTTCGGCGGTGCGGGTGCTGGTGGGGAAGCGTGTGATTGCGGCGCGGTATGAGGAGCGGGATGCTTCTGGGGTGGCGCGGTTGGCTTTGGGGGAGACGTTGCCGGCGGGGCGGGCGCGGATTGAGATTGCGTATACAGCCGCGTTTGCGAGCGGGGCGGAGGGGATTTTTCGGGCGAAGGTGGGGGCCAATTGGTATGCTTGGACCCAGATGGAGCCGCTGGATGCGCGCCGCGCGTTTCCGGGGTTTGATGAGCCGGGGTTCAAGACACCGTTTACCGTGCGTGTGACGGCGCCGGCGGGGATGAAGGCGTTTGGCAATGCGCCGGAGGTTAGTGCGGTGCGGGCGGGGGATATGGTGGGGGATATGGTAGTGCATCAGTTTGCGTCGACGAAGAAATTGCCGACCTATCTTGTGGCGTTGGGGGTGGGGGATTTTGATGTGCGGGGGGTGACGATTCCGGCCAATGACGTGCGGGGGCGGGATTTGGCGTTTCGGGTGATTGCCACCAAGGGGCAGGCGGGGCGGATGGGGGTTACGCTGGCGGAGACGCCGAAGCTTTTGGCGGGGCTGGAGGCGTATTTTGGGACGGAATATCCGTTTGAGAAGCTCGATCTGATTGCCTCACCGGTGCAGGGCGGGGCGATGGAGAATGCCGGGCTGATCTTGTTTTCGGACAATCTGATTTTACTGGGCGAGGATGCGCCGTTTACGCAGCTCAGGCGGTTTGGCGAGGTGGTGAGCCATGAGCTGGCGCATCAGTGGTTTGGGGATTTGGTGACGCCGGATTGGTGGACTGATATCTGGCTGAATGAGGCGTTTGCGGAATGGATGGGCAAGCGGATTGCGAATCAGTGGCGGCCTGATTTGGGCATTGATGCGATGGAGCTGGATGAGGCTTTTGGAGCGATGGACCTGGACAGTCTGGGGCGGGGGCGGCCGATACGGCAGGCGATTAGCGAGAATTCTCAGGTCGCGAGTGCTTTTGATGGGATTACCTATCAAAAGGGGGCGCAGGTGGTTTCGATGTTTGAGGGGTTTGTGGGGGCCGAGGCTTTTCAGAAGGGCGTGCGGTTGCATTTGAAGCGCTATGCTTTTGGCAATGCGACGGCTGAGCAGTTTTTTGCCTCGATTGGTGAGGCGGCGAATGATGACCGGGTGGTGCCTGCGTTGGAGAGTTTTCTGACGCAGACCGGCGTGCCGCTATTGGCGGTGGATGAGGGGGCGCGGGGGATTTCGCTTATCCAGAGCCGGTATGCGCCTCTTGGGGTGACGGCTGGCGAAGCACAGGTTTGGCAGGTGCCTTATTGTCTGGCGCGGGGTGAGGGGCGGCGGTGTGATTTTCTGGCCAGTGCTTCGGCGGCGGTGCCGGCGTTGATTGGAACGGAGCTGGCGCTCAACCCCAATGCCGAGGGCAAGGGCTATTACCGCTATACGATGGACGAGGCCGGGTGGCGGCGGCTTATTTCGGACCCTTTGTCTGGCCGGGATGCGATGGCGATGGCGGATAGTCTTTGGGCGGATTTTTCAGCCGGGCGCGCGAGTTTTGGGCTGGTGCTGGCGGCGGCGGCTAAGCTGGCGGGGCATCCGGAGCGGCTGGCGGCGGGGTATCTGGCCGGGCGGCTGGCGGGGCTGGGGAACCGGGTAATTTCTGAGGCGGAATTGCCTGCGTATCGGGCGCTGATGGCGCGGACTTATGGGCCGGCGTTTGCGGAATTGGGGTTTGACCCGTCAGCGGGGGCTTATGGGGAAGAAGCGGCGGATCGGCAATCGCGGCGGCAGACGTTGGCGCCGGTGATGGCGCTGGAGGCGCAGGACAAGGGCTTGCGGGCGACGTTGGCAGCGGCGGCGGGGCGGATTTTGGACGGGGATAAGGCGGCGCTTGATCCGACCTGGCGCGGGCTGGCGCTGGCGGTGGCGGTGCAGGACGGGGGACCTGCGGTGATGCGCAAGCTTTCGGCGGCATTGCTGGCTTCAGATGAGCCTTTGTTCCGGGGGCAGGCGGCGTCGGCACTGGGGGCGGCGGCGAATGCCGAACAGGCGAAGCTGGCGTTAGAGCTGGCGTTTGCCGACGGGATGCAGCCGCTTGAGACAACCGGGCTGGTGGCCAGTGTGAGCCGGCAGCGGGCCGGGCGCGGGGCGGCGGTGGACTTTGCCGCGGCGAATTTTTCGCGGTTGATGAACAGCTATCCCGGCTTTGCCAAGCGCAATATCGTCAATTTGTTTGCGGGCTTTTGCAGCGAGGCGGATGCGGTGCGGGTGGAGGTGCTGGTGCGGCCCCGGCTGGCGGAGCTGGGCGGCGGCGAGCTTGAACTCTCACAAGCTGTGGCTGGGATTCGCCGCTGCGAAGCGTTAAGCAAGGCCAAAGGCGCGGACATTGCCGCTGCCCTTTCAAGATAGGGCAAACGATGGGTCAGAAACAGTATAAACGCATCTCCATAGTGCTGCATTGGGCGATGCTGTTTTTGTTTATCGCGGTTTATGCCACGATTGAACTGCGTACCAGTTTTCCGCGCGGAAGCGACATTCGGGAAGGCCTGAAAACTTGGCATTTCATGCTGGGGCTGACAGTGTTTACGCTCGTATGGCTGCGTATTGCGGCGCGGCTGCGCTGGCCGGCACCGCCGATAACGCCCGCCCCCGGCCTGTGGCAGATGCGGGCGGCGAAGCTGGCGCATGTGCTGCTGTATGTGTTGATGATCGGGATGCCGATTGGCGGGTGGTTGATTTTGAGCGGGGAGGGGAAGGTCATTCCGTTTTGGGGGCTGGAATTGCCGGCGCTGATGGGGCCTGACAAGGCGTTGGCGCATCAGATTGAGGATGTGCACAAGACTGTGGGCACGATTGGCTATTGGCTGATTGGCTTGCATGCGCTGGCGGCGTTGGCGCATCATTACTACTGGAAAGACAATACGCTGCGGCGGATGTGGTTTCGGTAGGTCCTCCGGCGGCAATATAGCGGCCTCCGGCAGCTGGGGCCTTAGGCCAGACCCCATATGGGGGCGGTGCTTTTGTTTCGGAGAGCTGTGATAGCTTGGCCATGGACCACGGTCTGAGCCGGGGTGACGGCGAGAGATATTGGGGTTTGGGGCCTGAGGCCCCAACCGCCGGAGGCCCTTTTCTAGCCTGCGATCAACTTCGGGATACCGGCTTTGAAGGCGAAAAAGCCTTTGTTTGCTAGGGGCCATGCGAGATCATCCCAGCGGCGGCGGCGGCGGATGAGGCGAATGCCTTCAGCGGCGAGGGCTGGGGTTAGGGCGTCTAGGCGGTCGGCTTCTGGGCCTGTGGGGGCTTCGCCGGTGATGATTTGGGTGAGGTTGTGCTGGGCGGCCCATGTCAGCATGGCGTCTATTGGCGTGGCTTCGTTTAGACGTTCAGGGGGGAGGCCGGTGAGGGTGCTGGCGCGGGTGAGGGCGTCGGTGAGGGCGGTTTCGGCGTAGGCACGTTTTAGGGGGGCGGGGTGGCCGCCGATATGGGTGGTGGCGGCGAGGGCGGCGAGATTGGGGAGGGGCTGGGTTTCTACCGAGAGGTCGGCGGTGGTGATGAAAAGCCCGGTGCGCTGGTTGGGGTCGGGGGTTTCGGCAGGCGGGAGGGCACGGGGGGCGGGTATGAGGTCGAGAGGCAGCGCGATGGCTTCGCGGGCGAGGGGGGCGCTTATAGTGAAGCGGCTGCCGGACATTTGGCGGATGCGTTCTGCGCTGGCGAGATAGGTTTTTCCTTGGGTTTGCAGGCCGGCGACCCAGCGCCATGACAGGGTGTTGGCGGCGGGGCAGGCGTCTAGGAGGTGCTGGTAGAAGAAGTCTGCGCCTAGTTGCCAGGGCAGGCGGAGGGTGAAGATCCAGATGGAGGCGAAGTTCATGCGGACGTGGTTGTGGAGCCAGCCGGTGGCTGTGAGTTCCTGCGCCCAGGCGTCGAAGCAATCTATGCCGGTTTGGCCGGCCATGGCGGCTTTTACGGCGTCGTTGGGCTCTAGGCGCGTGAGGTCGGCGCGGTAGCGAGTCCAGATTTCGGGGCGTTGCTGGAGCCAGCCGACCCAATAGGTGCGCCAGCAGACTTCCTGGATAAATTTTTCGGCGCGCGCATAGCCTTGGGCGGACAGGGCGCGGCTGACGACTTCGGCTTCGGTGATGAGCTTGCGGCGGATAGCGGGGGAGAGGCGCGAGGTGGTGTCGCCGTGGAAATTGCGCTTGCTGGCATAAGCTTTGCCGGCTTCGGGGAGGAAGGCTTCGAGGCGGGCTTTGGCGTCTGCGCGGGTATTTGCGAACACGTGGGCTTAAACCATGAAGCTTTCGCCGCAGCCGCATGAGCCTTTGGAATTGGGGTTTTCGAAGACAAAGGCGGCGGAGAAATCATCTTCGCGCCAGTCCATGACGCTGCCGATGAGATACATCAGCGAGCCGCCATCGATATAGAGTGTGCCGCCGGGGGTTTCGACTTTTTCATCGGTGAGCTTGGCTTCGGTGACATAGGCCAGATCATAGGCGAGGCCGGAGCAGCCGCGTTTGGGCGTGGTGAGGCGCACGCCGATGGCGCCTTCGGGGGCTTTGGCGATAATCTCGGCAATGCGGGCGGACGCGGCTTCGCTGACCGTGATGGGGGCGGGGCGGGGGCGCCTGATGGTGCTGGTGGACATTAGAGCATTCCCATTTCGAGCTTGGCTTCGTCGCTCATTTTGCCGGGGTCCCAAGGTGGATCCCAGACGAGATTGATGTCGGCGGACTGGATGCCGGGGACGGTGAGGACGCGGGTTTCGACCTCGCCGGGCATGGTTTCGGCGACCGGGCAGTGCGGCGTGGTGAGCGTCATGGTGACGACGGCGTGGCCATTGTCGATTTCGACGGCGTAAATGAGGCCGAGGTCGTAAATGTTTACCGGGATTTCGGGATCGAAGATTTGCCGGATGGCGGCGATGACTTCTTCGACGAGATCGTCGGTGGGGCTTTCGGGCGCGGCTTCGGTTTTTTCTGGGGCAGGGGGTTTGGGGTTTAGGAAGCCGTCCAGATAATCGGGGCTATGCTCTTGCATGGCGCGCAGCGGCGGGGCTTTGGCCACGGGCCGGGCCTCGCTGACTTCTTCTACTTCCAACTTACGATCTTCCATCATTACACTCCGAAAATCCGGGTTACACGCCTTACGCCTTCGACCAGACGCTCTACATCGCGCAGATTGTTATAGATGCCGAAACTGGCACGCACGGTGGCGGGGACGCCGAGCAAGGCCATTAGCGGCTGGGCGCAGTGATGGCCGGCGCGGACGGCGACGCCGGCTTCATCGAGGATGGTGCCGACATCATGGGGATGTACGCCCTCCACGGCAAAGGAGATGATGCCGGCGGCGTTTGCCGGGCCGAAGAGCTTTACGCTGCCAATATGGCTTAGGCCCTCGCGGGCGGCCTGGACGAGAGTGGCTTCGTGCGCGGCCATGGCGGCGAGGCCGATGCTTTCGACGAAATCTATGGCAGCGGCGAGCGCTATGGCGCCGACGATATGGGGCGTGCCGGCTTCGAAGCGCTGGGGGGGCGGGGCGTAGGTGGTGCTCTCGAAGGTGACGGTTTCGATCATGGCGCCGCCGCCTTGCCAGGGGGGCATGGCGGCGAGGATTTCGCGGCGGGCCCACAGGATGCCGATGCCGGTGGGGCCGTAGAGTTTGTGGCCGGACCATACGTAGAAATCACAGTCTAGCGCGGCCATGTCTAAGGGCATGTGGGGGGCGGCTTGGCAGCCGTCTATGAGCAGCAACGCGCCTTTGGCATGGGCGGCGTCGGCGATTTTGCGGACGTTTAGCACCGAGCCTAGTACGTTTGAGACATGGGCGAGGGCGACGAGTTTGGTCTGGGGCGTAATGAGCGCGATCAGGGCTGGCTCGTCGATGTGGCCGTCTTCGGTTAGGGGGGCGACGTCTATTTTAAGGCTGCGGCGCTGGGCGAGCATTTGCCAAGGGACGATATTGGCGTGGTGCTCCAGCGCCGAGATGAGGATGCGGTCGCCGGGTTGGAGCTGGTCGCCCCAGCTGTTGGCGATGAGGTTTATGGCTTCGGTGGCGCCGCGGACGAAGACGATTTCTTCTGCGCTGGCGGCGCGCATGAAAGTGGCGACTTTTTCGCGGGCGGCTTCGAAGGCCAGTGTCATGTCGGCGGAGCGGGCGTAGACGCCGCGGTGGACGGTGGCGTAATCTTGGCCCATGGCGCGGACGGCGGCATCAATGACGGACTGGGGTTTTTGGGCGGTGGCGGCCGTATCCAGATAGGCCCAATCACCGGCCAAGCCGGGGAAACTGGCGCGTATATCTGGGGCGTATTTTGGGGCGGTGGCCATCAGGATTTGGCCCTTTTGGCGATGAGGGTTTCTAGGCGCGCGGCCAGCGCTGTGCGGCTGGTGTCGTCTTCGGGGAGGCTGGAGAGCGCATCATCTACGAAGGCGGCGGCGAGCAGGGCTTCGGCGGCCCCGGGGGGGACGCCGCGGCTGGCCATGTAGAACATGGCGGCGCGGTCCAGTTCGCCCACGGTGGCGCCGTGCGCGCATTTTACGTCGTCGGCGAAGATTTCGAGTTCGGGCTTGGCGTTGGCGGTGGCGCCGCGATCTAGCAGCAGGGCTTTGAAACTTTGGGCGGCGTCGGTTTTTTGCGCTTCGCGGGCGACGGCGACCTGGCCGAGATAGCTTACCACGCTGCGGTCTGCGGCGACGGCGCGGACGGTTTGGCGGCTGGTGGCGTTTGGCCCGAGGTGGCGGGCGAAGGTGACGAGTTCGAGGTTTTGATCGCCGCCAGCGACGAGGGCACCGCCGAGATCGAAGACCGCGCCGTCTGCCAAGCGTACATCAAAGACAATCCGGGCGTAAGCGGCGCCGTGGCTGAGCAGCGTGAGGTCGGCGCGGGCGTTTTCGGCGAGCGTGATGCGGTAATGCTGGGTGACTGTGGCGTCGGCATCAGCGGTTTGGGCGATGATACCGGTTAGGTGGCCGCCGGGGGTTATGTTGATTTCTATGTCTTCATCGTGCCAGCCGGTGCCGGTTATGCGGTCATCCAGGTGCAGGGCTGCGCCTGTGAGGGTGCGGGTTTTTGGGGCGCGGTCTGGCCAAAGCGGGGCGAGACGCTTCAGGTCGGCGTAGCGCCAGGCTTCGTCTTTGCGGGTGGGTAGTGTGGTCATGCAGCTTCCAGCGTGGTGACGCCAGCTTCGGCGGCGATGCGGGCATAGCCTTCGGCTTCCAGCCGGTGGGCGAGTTCTGCGCCGCCGGAGAGCACGATGCGGCCCGCCATCAGCACATGGACACGGTCTGGCTGCACATGGTCCAAGAGGCGTTGGTAATGGGTGATGAGCAAGGTTGATCGCTCAGGCGAACGCATGGCGTTGATGCCGTCCGCTACGACGCGCAGCGCATCGATATCGAGACCGGAATCGGTTTCATCTAGCACGGCGAGCTTGGGCAGGAGAAGCGCCATCTGGATCATTTCGTTGCGCTTTTTTTCGCCGCCGGAGAAGCCCTGGTTGACGCTGCGCTTCATCATTTCAAAATCCAGCCCCATATTGGCGGCGGCAACTTTGGCGGCGCGCATGAATTCGGCCCCGCTGGCTTCTGGCTCGCCGCGAAGCACGCGCTGGGCGTTGAGCGCGGTGCGCATGAACAGCAGGTTGGAGACGCCGGGGATTTCTACCGGGTATTGGAAACCGAGGAACACGCCGGCGGTAGCGCGCTCGTGCGGGTCCAGGGCCAGCAGATCCTTGCCTTCAAAACTGACGCTGCCGCCAGTGACTTCATAGCCAGCGCGGCCGGCCAGCACATAGGAGAGGGTGGACTTGCCAGAACCATTTGGCCCCATGATGGCGTGAACTTCGCCGGCAGGGATTTCCAGCGAGAGGCCGTCCAGGATGGTTTTGCCTTCAATGCCGGCTTGCAGGTTTTCAATTTTCAACACGTGTGATTCAGCCTTTGGTTGCCGACGCGTCTGCGTCGTTGGTCGTTTGGGTCTGGCGTTTGACAATGGTGATGACCGCCGCCTGCCGTGCGTCATCATCGAGCAGTTTTACGGAAGCCCCTGCAACCGCATCTAACTGCGCAGGGGTGCGCTGCGGATAGCCAATCTTGTTGAAGGCTGCGACTTTGGCCACCAAAGCTGCACGGCTGGCGTTGCACAGGTCCAGCGCTTTCAGGGCCAAACTGCCCGCAGCCTCGTCTGCGACGGGCATGGTTTCGGCTTGGCCGGAAATGCAGTCCGCATAGGTTTTGGTCGCGGCTTCCATCTCGGCACGCACGCGCGCTCCTTCGGTTTCTACCGGTGGGGCTGGTGTATCGCAGGCGGCGAGCAGCAGCGCCGGGGCCATCAGGACGAAAGCAGCGCGCATCAGCCGACGCTGCCTTCCAGCGAAATGCCGAGCAGTTTCTGCGCTTCAACGGCGAATTCCATCGGCAGCTGCTGCATTACTTCCTTGCAAAAGCCGTTGACGATGAGGCCGACGGCGGCTTCCGCATCCATGCCGCGCGATTGGGCATAGAACATCTGATCATCGCTGATTTTTGACGTGGTGGCTTCATGCTCGACTTGGGCTGTGGGGTTGCGGACTTCGATATAGGGCACGGTGTGGGCGCCGCAATCGCCGCCCAAGAGAAGCGAATCGCATTGGGTGAAGTTGCGGGCATTTTCAGCCGTAGCGGCGATGCGGACGAGGCCGCGATAGGTGCCGCTGGAGCGGCCGGCGGAAATGCCTTTGGAGATGATGGTGCTACGGGTGTTCCGGCCCAAATGGATCATCTTGGTGCCGGTATCGGCTTGCTGGCGGTTGTTGGTGACGGCGACCGAATAAAATTCGCCGATAGAGCCGTCGCCCGACAGCACGCAGCTGGGATATTTCCAGGTGATGGCGGAGCCGGTTTCGACCTGGGTCCAGCTGACTTTGCTGTTTTTGCCGAGGCAATTGGCGCGCTTGGTGACGAAATTATAGATGCCGCCCTTGCCGTCTGCATCGCCGGGATACCAGTTTTGCACGGTGCTGTATTTGATCTCGGCATCGTCCATCGCGATCAGCTCAACCACAGCGGCGTGCAGCTGGTTTTCATCGCGCATGGGGGCGGTGCAGCCTTCCAGATAGGAGACGTGGCTGCCTTTGTCGGCGACGATAAGCGTGCGCTCAAACTGGCCGGTGTTGGCGGCGTTGATGCGGAAATAGGTGGATAATTCCATCGGGCAGCGCACGCCTTCGGGGATGTAAACGAACGTCCCGTCCGAGAACACGGCAGCGTTCAGGCAGGAGAAGTAATTGTCCTGCGGGGGGACGACTGAACCCAGCCATTTTTTCACCAGCTCGGGATATTCCTTCACGGCTTCCGAGATGGAGCGGAAGATGACGCCGGCTTTTTCCAGCTCGGCGCGGAAAGTGGTGGCGACGCTGACCGAATCGAACACGGCATCCACGGCAACGCGGCGGGCGCCTTCGACGCCGGCGAGCATCTTCTGCTCTTCGATGGGGATGCCGAGTTTTTCATAGGTGCGGCGGATTTCGGGGTCCAGCTCATCGAGCGAACTAAGCTTGGGCTTTTCCTTGGGGGCGGCGTAATAATACGCATCTTGGTAATCGATGGGGGCGACATCTAGCTTGGCCCAGTCCGGGCTCTCCATGGTCAGCCAGCGGCGATAGGCTTTTAGCCGCCATTCCAGCAGCCATTCAGGCTCGGATTTTTTGGCGGAAATGAAGCGCACAATGTCTTCATTCAGGCCTTTGGGGGCGAATTCCTGCTCGATATCGGAGCTGAAGCCCCATTTATAGCTGGAGAGGTCTGCGACGGCTTCGCGCGCGGCAGCGTCCTGAACCTCTGTTTCAATTAGGGGGGCTTCGATCACGGGTTCGTTAAGGCGTTCGTTCATGGCATCCATCTCATTCATGCCGGCACCTTAACTCTCGTAAGGGCTGGCTTTAAAAGGTCTGCGAGCGTGACGTGCTCCAAGGCGGCTCTTACCGCTTGATTGATCGGCCCCCAATGCCCGCGAACGCCGCAGACGCCTTCAATGGCGCACTCATGCGCCTCCCCGGTGACGCAGGCTGTCAGCGCGATGGGGCCATCTACGGCTTCGACGATATCGGCGACTGAAATTTCTGCGGGCTCCCGGGCCAGTGCGAAACCGCCGGCGACGCCCCGGCTGGCGAGCAGCAGCCCGGCGCGGGCGAGCGTGCCCATAAGCTTGGCGACGGTGGGCATCGGGATGGCCGTTGCTTCTGCGGCGCGGGCGGCCGAGAGCCGCTGCTCCGGTTCACGCGCGGCGGCTGTCATCAGCACCACGGCATAGTCTGCAAGGTTGGTAAGCCGGATCACAGGCTCTCCCTGTTAATGTGGAGTGTTTAATGTGGAGCAAATCAGTCCAGCTTAGATGGTCTTGGCGGGGCGGCTTGTCAACCACGAGGCGCAAAACCGGGGGGCAAAAGCCGGGGGCGGACCGCCAAAAAAATGGCCCGGACCATTTCTGGCCCGAGCCGAAAGTTGGGGAGATATCGCTACCTTGCTCAAGTGCAGGGGCAGCGATTCTCATCGGGTCGCACGATCTTTCTAACAGGCCCGGAACCCGGCTGATTGTAAATTTGCGACACGCGCAAAAAACATCTCGGATCAGGGGGCGGCTTTGGGCTTGGGCTTAGCTTTTGGCTTGGCGGCGGCTTTTGGTTTCGCGCCCGCTACTGGTTTGGCCTTTGCTTTGGGCTTTGCCTTGGCTTTGGCTTTGGTTTTCTTGCCCTTGGGGGGCATTGCGGCGCGGGCATCGATCAACGCGGCGGCGATCTCCAGCGTCATGGCCATCGGGTCTTCGCCTTTGGGGACGTTGGCGTTGGTGGTGCCATCTGAGACATAGGGGCCAAAGCGGCCGGACAGGACGCGTATCGCAGCGCCGCTTTCGGGATGCGCACCTAGCTCCTTGAGCGCCGTGGGGGCACCGCGCGCGCCGCGTCCGCCATTTGCGGCGGCTTCTGCCAGCTTTACGACGGCGGCGTTCATGCCGGTTTCGAACACTTCAGCGGAATTGGCCAGCCGGGCGTATTTGCCTGAATGGGACAGATAGGGCCCGTAGCGGCCTATTGAAGCGGTGATCGGCTCGCCGCTTTCGGGATGCGCGCCGATGGTGCGGGGAAGCGAGAGGAGTTGCAGCGCGATGGCGAGATCATCGGGGCCGGTGACGGGCATATCCTTGGGGATGGAGGCGCGCGGCGGCTTGGCGTCTTCGCCGATCTGCACATAGGCGCCAAAGCGGCCATCGCGGAGGGTGACTGGTTCGCCTGACGCTGGATCGATGCCCAGCAACTGGGGGCCGGTGTTTTCCTTGGCGCCGCCTTCGCTGCCGAACTGGCGGGTGTACCGGCATTCGGGATAGTTAGAGCAAGCGACGAACGCGCCGAATTTGCCGGTTTTGAGGCCGAGGCGGCCGGAGGCGCATGCCGGGCAGGCGCGGACATCAGCGCTATCCTCATCATCGTCTTTTCGGCCTGGGAAAAGCATGGGTTCCAGCCATTCATCGAGCGCTTTGGTGACATCTGACGGGCGGATTTCCAGCACTTCTTTGGTGCGGGCTTCGAAATCTTTCCAGAAGTCCCGCATAAGGGCCAGCCATTCCAGGCTGCCGGCGGAGACTTCATCGAGCTGCTCTTCCAGCCCGGCGGTGTAATCATAGCTGACGTAGCTATCGAAGAAGCGCTCGAGGAAGGCCGTGAGCAGGCGTCCTTTTTCTTCGGCGTGGAAGCGTTTGGCTTCCATTTTCACATAGGAGCGGTCTTTGAGGACTTGCAGGATGGAGGCGTAGGTGGAGGGGCGGCCGATGCCGAGTTCTTCCATGCGCTTGACGAGGCTGGCTTCAGTGTAGCGCGGCGGCGGCTGGGTGAAGCTTTGTTTGGCGTCGGCGGCGGTGGTTTTGCAGGGGTCCCCTTGGGTGAGCTTGGGGAGGCGGCGGTCGTCTTCGTCTTCCCCAGAACTTAAGCTGTCTTCGTTGGTTTCGGTGTAAACGGCGAGGAAGCCGGGGCTGATGATGACTTGGCCGTTAGCGCGCAAAGTCAGCGTTTTGGCGGCGTCTTCCAGCGTGACGCTGGTGCGTTCCAGCCGGGCACTGGCCATTTGGCTGGCGACGGTGCGCTTCCAGATCAGCGCGTAGAGCCGGTCTGCTTCGCTGCTTGCGGTCCGGGGCCGGGCGGAGAGATCGGTGGGGCGGATGGCTTCATGGGCTTCCTGGGCGTTTTTGGCTTTGGTGGCGTAATGGCGGGGTTTTTCGGGGAGGACGTCTAGGCTGCGACCATAGTCTTCGCCGATGACGGCGCGGACATCGGCGATGGCTTCCGGGGCCATTTGGACGCCGTCGGTGCGCATATAGGTGATGCGGCCGGCCTCATAAAGTTGCTGGGCAAGGCGCATGGTTTGATCGGCGGAGAGGCCGAGTTTGCGTGAGGCTTCCTGTTGCAGGGTGGAGGTGGTGAAGGGGGCATAGGGGTTGCGGGTGGCGGGCTTGGTTTCGACGGCTGTGACGCTGACGCGGGCGGCGGCGACGCGGGCGCGGGCGGCTTCGGCGCTGGGCTCATCGGCGAGATCGAATTGTTCGAGCTTTTTGCCATCGAGGCTGACGAGGCGCGCGGTGAAACTGTCTGTAGCGGCGGCCAGCGTGGCGGTGATGGTCCAATATTCGCGGGCGACATGGGCTTCGATTTCGCTCTCGCGCTCACAGACCAGCCGGAGCGAGACGGATTGGACGCGGCCGGCGCTTTTGGCACCGGGGAGCTTGCGCCAGAGCACGGGCGAGAGGGTGAAGCCGACGAGATAATCCAGCGCGCGGCGGGCGCGGTAGGCGTCGATGAGCGCATTATCGAGCGCGCGGGGTTTTGCCATGGCGGTGGTGACGGCGGCTTTGGTGATGGCGTTGAAGGTGACGCGGCTGGCGCCGCCTTTGGGCATCAGCTTCTTTTTGGTGAGCCATTCTTGCAGATGCCAGGAGATGGCTTCGCCTTCCCGGTCAGGATCGGTGGCGAGGATGATCGAATCGGCGCGTTTGGCGGCGTCGGCGATTTCTTTGAGCTGGCGGGTGCGATCGGCGGAGAGCTGCCAGTCCATGGCGAAATCATTGGCGGGATCAACCGAGCCATCACGGGCGGCGAGATCCCGGATATGGCCAAAGCTGGCTAGGACTTCATAGTCTTTGCCGAGATATTGGTTGATGGTTTTGGCCTTGGCCGGGGATTCAACGATGACAAGCTGCATGGCCGGTTAAATACTTTCTCTCATACGCACACGCGAGGGTGGCTGTGCTCTGCGCCTTTCGTCAAGCATCTGTTTTGTGAAATTTTGGCTCATGTTCCCAAGGCAACGCGTCCACCGGCGTGGCGCTCCATGGCGCCTTCCAGCTCCAGATCTAGCAGCACGCTGGCGACATCGGCGGCGGGCAGGCCGGTTTGGCGGACCAGCTCATCGATTTGAACGGGGGCGGGGGAGAGCAGTGCCAGCACCTTGGCGCGGGCTTCTTCCGGGGCCCAAGGGGAGACATTTGGGGCAGGGGATTCGGCGAGCTGGAACCGCTGGCCCAGCGCGTCGCCAGTGTCGGCGGCGAAGGCGGACAGGGCTTCGAGGATTTCGTCTACGCGCTGGACGAGGGTGGCGCCTTCGCGGATGAGCTGGTTGCAGCCCTGCGCGCGGGGATCGAGCGGCGAGCCGGGGACGGCGAGCACATCGCGGCCAAATTCTGCCGCCATGCGCGCGGTGATGAGGGAGCCGGAGCGGGGGGCGGCTTCGACCACCAATGTGGCGGCGGCGAGGCCGGCGATGATGCGGTTGCGGCGGGGAAAGTGCCGGGCTTGAGGCTCGGTGCCAGGGGGGGCTTCGGCGAGGATGAGGCCGCCGGCGGCGATTTCTTCGGTGAGGGCGGCGTTTTCGGGGGGGTAAACCACGTCTATGCCGCCGGCGACGACGGCGACGGTGGTGCCGGCTTCCAGCGCGCCGCGGTGCGCGGCAGCGTCGATGCCGCGGGCGAGGCCGGAGACGATGGTAAGCCCGCCTGCGGCCAAGCCTTCGGCCCAGAGCCGGGCGAGGCGTACACCGGCGGCGCTGGCGTTGCGCGCGCCGACGATCGCCAGCGCTGGCCGTTCCAGCACGCTGAGGTCTCCGCGCGCGGCGAGCATGGGGGGGGGGCGCTGTCGGTGGCGGCGAGCAGCATCGGATAATCTGGCGTGCCGAGGAACAGCGGTACCGCGCCTAGTTTTGTGAGGGCTGCGAGTTCGTCTTCTGCTGCGGCGGCGCTGAAAATCTCTAGCCGCCGTGCGCCGCGTTTGGCGAGATCTGGCAGGGCGTCGAGCGCACGGGGGGCGTCTGTGAAGCGGGCGATGAGCTGGCGGTAGGTTACGGGGCCGATGCTGGGGGTGCGAATCAGGCGTAGGCGCGCGACGGCATCATTTGGAATCATGATTTTTGGCCAATGCGGGTTTCGGTGCCGGCGCGGAGGCGCGCGATGTTGTCACGGTGTTTCCAGAACAGCAACACGGCCAGCCCGGCCATTGTTGCGGCCCAGTGCGGCTGGCCTAGCATCAGGGCGGCGAGGGGGGCGGCTACGGCGCTGGCCAGGCCGCCGATGCTGGAAAACCGGGTTAGCAGCGCGCCTGCGGCCCAGACCAGCAAGGCTATAAATCCGGCGAGGGGAACGGCGGCACAAGCCGCGCCGAGCAGCGTGGCCACGCCTTTTCCGCCCCGAAAGCCGAGCCAAATTGGCCATAAATGCCCGCAAAACGCCCCGATAGCGGCGATTTGTGCCCCGGTTTCACCCCAGAATATCCGCGCTAGCACGACGGCGAGCACGGCTTTGCCGGCATCGAGCAGCAACGTGGCCGCTGCCAGCCCTTTGCGGCCGGTGCGGAGAACGTTTGTGGTGCCGATATTGCCCGAGCCGACGCTGCGGATGTCTATGCCCGCGGCGCGGGTTAGCAGCCAGCCGAAAGGGATGCTGCCTAGAAAATACCCAAGGCCTAACGCCAGCAACAGATTTGTCCCCATTTCTACAAACTAGCCGGGCGGGGGCAAAGTGGAAAGGCCCCCTACCCAAGCGGGGCGTGTCGCTTTACACCCCGGGCATGGCCAGCCTCACCCTTGCTCTTGCTCAGCTGAACGCACGTGTGGGCGCTCTTGGCGGCAATGCGGACGCTATTCTTGCGGCGCGGGCACAGGCGGGAGGCGCTGATCTGGTGATTACGCCGGAGCTTTCGCTGGTTGGTTATCCGCCTGAGGACCTTGTTTTGAAGCCGGCGCTTGTGGAGGCGGCGGCGGCGACTTTGGAGAGGCTGCGGGTGCAGAGCGAGGATGGCGGGCCAGCGCTCTTGGTGGGGCTGCCGCTAGCGAGGGATGGCAAGCTGCATAATGCTTGTGCGCTGGTTGACGGGGGGCAGGTGCAGTTTAGCTTGAAGCATGAGCTGCCGAATTATGGGACGTTTGATGAGGCGCGGCTGTTTCAGCCCGGTCCGCTGCCGGGGCCGCTGGCGTTTCGCGGCGTGCGGCTGGGGATTGCGATTTGTGAGGATATATGGCTGCCGGATGTGACTGAATGTCTGGCCGAGACCGGCGCGGAACTGCTGATTGTGCCCAATGGCTCGCCGTATGAGTTGAACAAGCATGACCGGCGGCTTTCTGTGGCGGTGTCTCGGATTCGGGAAACCGGGCTGCCGATGGCGTATTTGAACCGGGTGGGCGGGCAGGATGAGCTGGCGTTTGATGGCGGCAGTTTTGTGTTGAATGCTGATCTTGTCCGCGCTGTTCAGCTGCCGGATTGGGAGGAGGCGGTTGCCCTTACCCATTGGGAGAAGACGGCGGGCGGCTGGGTGTGCGCGCCGGGCTTGCGGGCTTCGCTGGATGAGCATCCGGCGGACATTTGGCATGCGATGGTTATTTCGCTGCGGGATTATGTGAATAAAAATGGCTTTCCGGGCGTGGTACTGGGGCTATCGGGCGGGCTAGATTCGGCGGTGTCTGCGGCCGTGGCCGTGGATGCGCTGGGGCCGGACCGGGTCTGGTGCGTGATGATGCCTTCGCCTTACACGGCGGAGCTGAGCCTGAGCGAGGCGGCGGAGACGGCGCGGCGGCTGGGGACGCGGCTGACCACGCTGCCGATTGCGCCGGCGATGGGGGCTTTTTCTGAGATGCTTGGCGAGGTTTTTGCTGGCAAAGTGCCTGATACGACGGAAGAAAATATCCAGTCCCGGATTCGCGGCCTGACGCTGATGGCGCTCTCCAATAAGTTTGGGCCGATGCTGCTGACCACCGGCAATAAGTCCGAAATGTCGGTGGGCTATGCGACGATTTATGGCGACATGGCAGGCGGCTATTCGGTGCTGAAAGACCTGTACAAAACCACGGTTTTTCAGATGGCGCGCTGGCGGAACAACCATCATCCTCGGTTGGCGCTGGGGCCGCCGGGCGAGGTGATTCCTGAGCGCACGATTACCCGTCCGCCGTCGGCTGAACTGCGCGACGACCAGACCGACCAGGACAGCCTGCCGCCTTATGATGTTCTCGATCGGATTTTGATTGGGCTGGTAGAGGATGAAAAATCTGCTGCTGATCTTGTGGCGCTAGGGCTGGATGCCGCGACTGTTGGCAGGATCGAACGCTTGCTGCATCTGGCCGAATATAAGCGCCGCCAAGCGCCACCGGGGGTGAAGATTGGTCGCCGCAACTTTGGGCGGGATAGGCGCTATCCGATTACGCATGGGTTTCGGACGGCGGGATAGCGCGCAAGCGTTACGGCGCGGGATATCACCTACATAATGCTTGCACACCCTTCGCATTACTGTTGAACTTAGAGTCTGACTCATTAGTCTTCAACTTTCGCTTAAGCCCTTACGATTCTTCGAGTTATCATTTGGATTGAGGCCAGGAAGAGCCACGCAGTGGCGCTTTCGATGGTTCGTTCGAAGTCTT
>Ga0105050_10000365_pt1 | contig 68582 bp, 71 predicted proteins | sample FRY01_FD_78088 | JGI IMG/M metagenome (GOLD analysis project Ga0105050, IMG submission 78088) | Freshwater microbial communities from Lake Fryxell liftoff mats and glacier meltwater in Antarctica - FRY-01 | ecosystem: Environmental > Aquatic > Freshwater > Ice > Glacier meltwater ... | reverse complement strand
TGGTGCATGACTTCTTTGTCACCAAAACCCATGCGATCTTCCCGATCTTTCCGCTGACGACCAGCATCGAACGGGTCATGACCGGTGGCCCGATGATGGCCTGGGAGCCGGACAAGGGTTCGCACTTCGGAGTGATTCCCCGCGACGGTACCGCAGCCGACGTGCGCTGGTTCAGCGGTGATTCGCGTTTCATGTTCCACATGATGAATGCCTGGACCGATGGTTCGAAACTCCACGCCGACGTGACCGGTTCCAACGCGACACAGTTTGCACCGAAGCTGGATGGCAAGATGGCCGATGTGTCCGATGGGGTGGCGCCAACTTTCCGGCGCTGGACCGTGGATCTGGCGGACAACACGAACTCCATCAAGGAAGAACTGTTCGACGATTTTGCCTGTGAATTTCCACGTACGGATGACCGGTTGAGCACCTATGCCTACCGGCACGGTTATGCGGTGGGATCACCATCAGATCGGCTGGGCGGCTTTTCGCATGTGGTCCACTACGACACACAGGATGGTAATCGACGGCGTACCTGGACACCCGGTCCGGGTTATTCGCTGGGTGAGGCGATCTTTGCACCGGCCAGCAATGCCAAGGCTGAAAACGATGGTTATCTCATCGTGCTGGGCTTCAACGAAGCCACCCAGAAGAGCGACCTGTTCATCCTTCGGGCGGATGACGTGGAAAAAGGGCCGGTGGCGACAGCCATGCTGCCGCTGCGGGTTCCGGCCGGTTTTCATGGCAACTGGGTTGCTGCCTAGCAGCTTGCCAGTTGCAGAAGACAGGAGCGGGGCGGTCCGGAGGCCGCCCCATCGGAATCGTGTTAGCTGGCCAACGGGGGTAAGGAGGGCTTGTCGATCCCAAACCAGTCCACACGTCTCGATACGTACATCGCAATCCCCAGCACCACAAACAGCAGTGCCGAGCCCAGCAGAAGGGCGTAGTCCTCTGCATTCAATACCGTGAAGAGCACGCCATACACGGCCGCAAGGCCGGTACTGAACCCGACCGCACGAGACGAGCTCTTCAATACCGAGCGCAGGTAACCGCCGATCAGCATCACGCAGGCAGTAGTCGACGTCAGGTAGGCGGCTGCAAATCCGATGTGCTCCGATAGCGATAGCAGGAGCAGATAGAAAATCACCAGTGCCATCCCGACAAATCCGTATTGCACGGGATGGACCGCTATGGATTTGAGCACTTCAAAGAGGAAAAACCCTGCAAAGGTGAGGGCGATGAACAGCAGCCCGTATTTGAGTGATCGTTCGCTCTGCACATATTGATCAACGGGATCAACCAGACTGACCCCGAATTCGCGTCCATGGAGTTCCTCGCACCCGGTAGAGTCGTAACATTTGTCGAAGAGCGCCTGCAGGTTGGTGGCAAAGAAGGATGTAGACCAGGTGGCTTCGAACCCATCTTTCGAGATGGCGCGCTCAACCGGCAGAAACTCGCCGATGAAAGAGGGATGAGGCCAGTCGGACGAGAGCCGCACCTGAGTGGTTTTGCCGACCGGCATGAGGCGAAGCTGTTCGGTGCCCTGCAGGTTGAGTGGAATCTCGAAGGTATGTCGCTGCTGGTTGGCCAGATCGAGCACTGGCACTTCGGCGTGGGCACCTTCCTTCAGGATCGGGCTGCTGGAACCGGGCAGAAAGGGTGTTTCTGCATCATCGAAAGATAGCTTCAGATCCGACTGGATTCCCCGGATATCGCTGACGCCGATGCTGAGCAGGGGTTGCCCGAAGGTGTAGTCGACCAGGTCCTGTGTAACACCGAAGTGTGGTGGTACCAGGAACGCCCCCTTGATGAGAGTCTGGGCGCGATACAGATGTGTACGATAGATGCCTCGCGAGCGCACTTCGTTGTGCAGTGCACCGTCGATCTCCAGCAAATCCGGCAGGATGTGAAGATGCCCGGTAGAGATGCGTTCAACCGTCTGGTCGCCAGTACCATCGACGCGGACGGTCTCACGAACCACCCGTCGATAGGGGATGACCAGCACAGGACCACTCACTTTCTGCTGGTAGGCAGAATTGCGTGCAATGTCCTGTTTGACCTCCATGCTGCGTACCTGGCGTTCGTAGACGATGTTCTGCACAGCGCTCAGGCAGATCAACAGCACGATGGTGAGCCCGCCGATGGCGAGCAGGCGATAGAGAAGTTTGCGTTGCACGACTGGTTTGCTCCGGCAAATGAAGAAGTGACCAGCCTGTCTGCCGACTGTGGAGATCCGGCGGTTGGTGTGTGGAATGCGTGTGGAATCAGTGTGGAGATTGTGTGGGCAGGTGCCGCGCCGTGTAGTTGGGTAGCGTCAGGCACGCGGCAACCCCTTCCGCGGTATTGCTGATGTTCAGCGCGCCACCGTGCAGCCCAGCCACTTCCTCCACAAAGTTGAGACCCAGGCCAGTGCTCTTCCGGCCCGTGTTTGGTCTTGGCAGGGAATAGAACCGCTCTTTCAGACGAGGCAGGGCGTAGTCGGGAATCGGCGCGCCGGTGTTGCCAATCCGGATGGTGATATCACTCTCGGTGCACGTTGTGTCGACACGGATATGTCCACCATCCGGTGTGAACTCGATGGCATTGTCGAGCAGGTTGCTGATGCCATGCTGCAGAAGAAATCGCTCGCCATGAACATGCAGGGTAGTTGGGACATCGACCGCCAGTTGCTGGTTGCGTTGGCGCAATCGTGGCGTCTGACTGTCGACCACCGCGTGGACCAGTTCGTGCAGCGACAGTACTTCAGGGGACTCAAGTCCCTGCCGAGATTCCACCTGGGACAGACGCAGCAGGCGTTCACTGAGTTGGTGCAGCCGTTCCGCCTCCGTTTCGATGTTGAGCAGGAACCGCGCACGATCCGTAGCTGACAGCTCCTGATGCAAGAGTTCCGCTGCACCGTTGATGGCCGCCAGTGGCGTCTTCAACTCATGGGTCAGGGTCTGTACGTATCGCTCGACGTAGGCCTTGCCCTCCAGCTGGACACGCATGGCCTCAACAGCGCCAGCCAGTTGTTTGAGATCACTCCCGTTCAGGTGCGGCACAACCGCTCGCTCGCCTTCACTGATGGCCGTGGCGTAGCTGGTCAGTTGTTTCAGCGCGCGCCCGAATCGCCAGGACAACACTGCGCCGAACAGCAGTCCCAAAGCGATCAGTCCACCGCCAATCAGCGCCAGCCGTCGTTGTGAACGTTCGATATAGGGCTGGAAGGTGTGATTTGGCTTGGCCACGGTGAGTACACCGACAATCTGGTCGTTCATCCGTAGTGGCGCCGCGACGTACATGACTGTTGAATTTTCATCTGCTGGATCATCACGTGTCGAGCGTGCGCCGTACTTGCCGTGCAGGGTCAGGTAGACATCGTTCCATCGGGAGTAGTCCTCGCCGACCGCGAGCCCGGCGGAATCAAAGCGGACAATACCGCGGTCATCGGTGATGTAGATGCGATGACTCACCTCGTTTTTTGGCATACCCCAGATGTGAGCAGCCGGTTGGCGGGCCTGATAGCGTGTCAGTACCGACGCCAGCCTGCCAGCCTGCAGGTCCCCGGGTTCAAGTTCCTCGGCGAGCAGTTCGGCCAGCAGATTGGCGGTATCGACCAACGTTTCTTCAGTGGATTGGCGAACAGCGGGCTTGATCTCCTCATTGACCATTTGCAGTACGAAGTAACCGATGAGCCCGACAAACACACCGTAGACGAGGAAAATTCGCAGGCCGAGTGACAAAGGCATGAACGTCAGCTGCCGCCCTTGTCCGCAGCCCGTTGATAACTGTACCCAAAGCCGCGGTTGGTGCGGATCGGCACGCGATGTGCATTCACCTGTCGCAGCTTGGCGCGCAGGCTCTTGATATGGCTGTCGATGTTTCTTTCATAACCTGCATAGGACCTGATGCCACCTGCCTGCAGGAGTTGCTCCCGAGAAAATACCCGCTCCGGCTGACGCACCAGGCAGGCCAGAATTTCGAACTCAAACCGTGTCAGGAGCAATGGTTGACCCGCGTAGATGATCTGTTGGCGATTGATATCGATGATAAATTCCGTGTCGACTGCATCCAGGCTGCCTGACTCCGTGCTGCCTGCCTTCGAGTTCCCCGTCCGCTTGAGAATGCCGCGTATCCGGGCAGCGACTTCGCGTGGACTGAACGGCTTGACTACGTAGTCGTCGGCGCCGATTTCAAGCCCTACAACGCGGTCCACTTCGCTGCCACGAGCCGTGAGAAAAAGGACCGGGACTTCGGAAAAGAGGCGCAGGCGCTTGCAGGCTTCAAAACCGTTCTGATCCGGCAGGCCCACGTCCAGGATCACCAGGTCCGCGCTTTTTTCCTGCAGATAGGCAATCGCCTCGCCGGCCAGGGTCGTCCAGTGTGTTGAATGACCGTCTGCGGTGAGGGCGTAGACGAGCGTATCGGCAATGGCCGGCTCGTCTTCTACGATCAGGATGTGAGACATCTGGCTGGGTTACGCAACTTTGGCCGGGATCGACTGTCTGACTTTACTGGCTGGCCGAACAGAAGTGGAGTGCGATACCCTCATTGAATGAAGGAATCGCCTGAATGACGTATGAGTGAAATGAATCGGGAACGAACCCTGCACCGTATCTGTCCGATCTGTGAAGCGGGCTGTGGCTTGCGGGTGACCATGGCCGGGGAAACCATCGTCCGTATCCGGGGGAATGACGACGATCTGTTTTCGGAAGGCCATCTGTGTCCCAAAGGCGTTGCATTGGCGCAGTTGCACACTGACCCACGACGGATTGTGCAACCCCGCATCCGGGATGAAATGGGCACCCGGACCGCGTCCTGGCATGAGGCTTTTGGCGTGGCTGCGAGGCGCTTGACTGACCTGCGTCGCCAACATGGCAACGATTCAGTGGCGATTTACATAGGCAATCCGTCGGCACACAACGTCGGGCTGGGGATGGGGCTCGGCGTGTTCGCCGGGCAACTGGGTTCGCGCAACCTGTATTCCGCCGCCAGTGTTGACCAGTTGCCCAAACAACTGGCGAGTGAGCTGATGTTCGGTAACGACATGGCGGTGCCCGTGCCGGATATCGTGCACACGGACTTCCTGCTGATGCTCGGTGCAAACCCGGCGGTCTCCAACGGCAGTTTGTGGATGGTGCCGAAATTCCGCGAAAAAGTACGGGCATTGCACACCCGTGGTGGACGTCTGGTGGTCGTCGATCCGCGGCGTACCGAAACCGCTCGCCTGGCCGATCAGCATCTGGCCCTGCGGCCCGGGTCTGATGCCTGGTTGCTGGCGGCGTTGATCAACAAATTGACGCAGACGGGTGTGCAGCTGCCCCTGGTTCATGCAACACGTGGTCTGCAGACCCTGATGGCGACGCTGGGCACCATCGACATGGACACGGCTGCCCGGCACACCGGCTTGTCCGCCGAGCTGATCTGTGGGCTGGCGGCGCAGCTTCGTGCCGCAAGATCACCGGTGGTTTATGGTCGGATCGGTACGACGCTGCAGGCTTTTGGCACGCTCACGAGTTTTCTGGTTGAGGTCATGAACCTGCTGCTTGGCAGCCTCGACGTTCAGGGTGGTGCACTGTTTGGCGAACAGGTGATGGCAAGTCCACCAGCCGCGGCGAAGACCGGCCTTGAGTATGCCCGCTGGCACAGCCGCGTCTGGGGCCGGCCAGAAGTCGGCGGACAACTGCCGGTGACTTGTCTCGCGGAGGAAATCGAAACTCCGGGGCCGGGACAGATTCGTGCACTGGTCTGTTTTGCCGGTAATCCGCTGTTGTCCAACCCCGATGGCCAACGCCTGCGCAAGGCCCTTGAGTCGCTGGAACTGATTGTGGCGGTGGACATCCTTGATTCGGAGACTGCGTCGTTGGCGCATGTCCTGCTGCCGGGCACGTCTCCCTTTGAAGAGAGCCACTACGATCACTACCTGGGCTCGTGGGGCTGGAAAAATGTCGCCCGCTATTCACCGCCGCTGCTCGCTGCTGGTGATCGCCCTGACGAGTGGAGCCTATGTCTGCAAATGGCCTATGGGCTCTCGTCCGGTGGTCAGGTTGCGGACGCGGCGACGCTTGCCGATTGGGAAGATGACGTGGTCGCCAGCGCCGTGCAAAAACATGTCAGTGATCCAGCCGGGGCGATACACGGCCGTGATGTCCAGGAAATCCTTGGCTTGATCGAACCCGTAAAAGGGGTTGAACGGCTGCTCGATCTCGGGTTTCGGGCCGGGCCTTTTGGTGACGCATTCGGAAAAGTGCATGGTCTGACACTCGGGTTGGTGCAGGCGGCACCCAATGGTGTGGAGCTGGGCCCCTTGCGGCCAAGGCTCAAGGAAGTCATCCGCCACAGCGATGGTGTCATCGATCTTGCGCCGCCACTGATACTCGCGGAAATCGACCGATTGAAGAACACGCCGTATGTCGGAGGACTGGTACTGGTGGGCCGGCGCAACGTGAAATCGAACAATTCGTGGTTGACCGGCATCCGTGGGCTCGACAAGGGCGTGGACGTGTGTGTGATCGAGATGAACAAAGAGGACGCCAAGGTCAGGCAGATCGTCCAGGGTGATCGCGTCCGACTCTTCAATGCTGTCGGCTCCATCGAAGCCCAGGTGGTTGTGGGCGATGCACTGCGAATCGGTGTGGTGTGCCTTCCGCATGGTTTTGCGCGGGCCAATTACAACCTGCTTGCCACGGCGAATGTGGTCGACGAACCCACTGGTACGGCCGCGCTGAATGGCATCGTGGTGGAAGTTGAGCGGCTGGGTATTTCTTGATGGATCGTTTTCGTCTCTGGCCTGCTGTGTTGGTATTTTTGTTGTTCTCGGGAGAAGTTACCGCCGTGCCTGATTCAAATGCCTGGAATTTCTGGAATGTGCAAGGCAACGTCTCGCAGGTGGACCATGGGTCATGGCAAGGGTTTCTGGACCGCTACCTGGTCACTTCAGCAGACGGTATCAACCGCGTGAAGTACCGGGCAATTACTGCTGACGATCGAGCGGCGCTCCGGGAGTACGTGAAAGGGCTGGCTGAGCTTGATCCACGTGGGCTTACCAGAAGTGTTCAGCAGGCTTACTGGATCAATCTTTATAACGCGTTGACGGTTCTGGTAGTGCTCGAGTATCCGCGCAAGCGCAGCATCCTGCGAATGGGCCGAAAGCTGTTGTCCATCGGACCCTGGGATGATGAGGTCGTCCAGATCGAAGGCCAGCGGTTGACCCTCAATGACATCGAACATCGTATTTTGCGCCCGTTGTATCGTGATGAACGGGTCCACTTTGCTGTGAATTGTGCAAGCACCGGTTGTCCAAACCTGGCCAGGCAGGTGTACACCGCGACCAATCTGGAGACGATGCTCGAGCAGCAGATGCACGAATACCTGAAGCATGGGCGTGGTCTGCGACTGGAGCGTGGTGAGCTGGTTGCATCGAGTATTTTCGACTGGTATCGCGTTGACTTCGGCAACGACGAATCGGCTGTGCGCGCCTGGCTTGCCAAGCGGCAAGCGTCATTGGCTGAGCTGTTGCTGGACCCTGAAGTCGACCTGCGTTATGAATACGACTGGGCGCTGAATCTGGCCGAGTGATCTGCACGAGTGATCTGCACGAGTGGTCTACGCCTGTTAAGGCCTGTTGAGGCCTATGAAGGCATAAGGAAGGCATAAGGAAGGCATAACAAGGAGAGCTTCGATGATTGATTTGAACACCGTTCGGCCCAACGTCACGCCGGTCAAACACCCCGCTCGCCCTGGAATCAGTCTCGGTATGGGAGCTCTGAACGGGACCCACATATCTCCTGTATGGCGCATGGGCTGCTGGCGACTGCAGTTTGTCAAGCTCGCCGGCGGCGAGACGCTGAAACTGGATGCGCATGGTGATCATCATGTCAAAGTGATCCTGGGAGCGCTGGATGACCCAGGACGTCGTGCTTACCCGGCCGTGGGATCGGTGGTGACCACCAGGGTGTCCACCCATTCAGTCACCGCCGGATCGGCAGGCACCCTGATCTCGATATTCACGGCGAGTGCAGAGGTTGATGAACCGTTGTTTTCCATGGAGCAACTCCGGATCACCGGTCCGCTGGCCGAACATCTTGGCTGGCAGTCGTTCGAGCAGCGATTCAGCGGGTTCACGCCTTTTTTCAATGGCGCCGATGCGCATCTTGTTGCCGGGTTCCACCTGCTCGATACACTTGACACCGATGGTGCCGAGATTGCCTATGTCTACTTCTGGACTGCCGGCAAAGGGGTGGACCTGTCCACCCATGATCATGGCCATACACCGTCGGCAAACTCGCCTGCGTTTGCAGAAGTGCATCAGGTACTCAACAACGGGACCGGCAGCGGGGGGATGTATCAGACTGCGGAACCCGGCGCGGCCCAGCGAACCCGGCTGCCGATGCAGCGTGGTGAGGAGCATGGTCCCTTTTTTGTCATCGATGGCAAAACCGGACTTGCCAGACTGCGGGCAAACGGTGCCGTCGAATATCCTTGGCATGGTTGGGAGGCGGGCAACGACAGTCAGCCGGGCCAGCGGTATGACCTGGTGACTGCCTACGAAATTACCGCGCCGTATTCGAAGGTATGAACAGTCTGCCTGCAGAGGTATTGGCCGTGCCCGTTCGGGAAACCCTGATCAAGCAGGGTTTCCCCAGTGCTACAGGAGTGGTGCACGAATGCATCACCATTTTCACAGCGTGAAACGCTGGCCTCTGGTTGCTGCATTGGTCGAGGAACGCGACGCGTTCCGACCTGAAGAAGTCGCAGGAGCGACTTGTTCAGTGAATCCTTAGTGTAGTCTGACGATGTATCTGCCCGATCACTTTGCAGAGCACCAGCGAGATCGATTGTTGCAGACCATGCGCGATTGGCCATTGGCGACCATCATCCGCGGCAGTACTGCCGGTTTGACTGCAGATCATGTGCCGTTGATCGTCGTTGAAGAGGCTGGCGTGTTGCGCCTGCAGGGTCACGTGCCACTGGCCAATCCGCTGGGTGCAGATGGCGCGGACGAATCGACGGTTCTGGTCATCTTCCACGGCTCCCAGGCCTACATTTCTCCGGCCTGGTACCCAGCAAAACAGGCACACGGACGGGTAGTACCGACCTGGAACTACCAGGTGGTGCATGCAACAGGGCGGCTGCACGTGATCAGAGATCCGGCCTGGATACGTCGACAGATCGATGCACTGACGACTCAGCAGGAAACGGACATGGAGACGCCGTGGCACGTTGACGATGCCCCGGTCCAATACACGGCAAAGCTCGCCAGTCAGTTGAAGGGTATTGAGATCGAAGTCAGCCAGCTGATCGGCAAAACCAAAGCCAGCCAGAATCAGTCGGAGGCGAATCGACGCGGTGGGGTCGCCGGGCTGAGTGGTATGCCGGAAGGTCGTGGTGCGAGCATCGAAACACTGGTTCGCCAATCCCTTGACGGAGTTTCTGACCCCGAGTCCGCGCAGTAGCAGGCCACTGCAGCCTCCCGACTTTCTATCACGACGACTTCCGATCTGGTTGGTGCTTCAAGTTGGCACTGGATCCGTGAGAGGCATCACGGAATCCCATGCTGGCCTGCGTTTGTAAGTGCGACCGTGCGCACCGGCATGCCATGCAACGGGTTTGAGTATTACGCTTTGGTTTTCTCCAGACACCCGTCTCCACGACGCCAGGAGATGCACCAGGATTCCATGAAAATCTGACATCATGTGGACGCCAACACGCTTCGACGACGCGCTTGAACGCGATTATCAGGCGGAACTTGCCCCGCGCAAGATCCTGCTGACACGCGTGACTATGTTGCTGGCTGTTGGCCTGAACCTGGCTTATGCACTGCTTGATCTGTGGGTGATCGAGTCGGCGCTGTACGAGGTATGGCTGCTGCGTGGTCTCATTGGTCTGTGTGCACTGGTATGTTTTGCGTGGTCCTGGCACCCGGCGTATCCCGGATATTACCCGATCGCTGCCACGGCTTCGTTTGCGCTGCTGGGTGGCTGCATTGTCGGCATGATATGCGTCGCCTCGCCTGATGACCTGGCCTATCACAACTATTTCATGGGGCTTATTCTGGTAACGACGGCTCTGCATGCGCTTACGCTGCTGAGGATGGAGCTGACCAGTGGGTTGTCAGCCGTCATCGTGTTTGCCTACGTGACGGTTGCTGTATTCGAGCAGAACTATCTGTCGACCGGTAACGAAGCGAAGCTGATGACGAATCTCTTCTGCTTTATTTCGGTTGTACTCATATCGATCGTCGCGCAAGTCGTTCGCGAGCAATACGCGCGCGAAAACTATGTCCTTCGACATTCCCTGGCGCGGGATGTCGAATTCAAGGATGAAGCCAGACGCAGGGCGATCTGGATCGCCGAGAATGATCTGCTGACTTCCATCGGTAACCGTCTGTACTTTGAGCGGGAAGGTGCGCGGTTGCTGGTGTCGGCGATGAATCAGCGGCGTTTTGCGTTTCTGCTGTTCATCGACCTGAATGAGTTCAAGTCAATCAATGACCACCACGGACATGCAGTCGGCGACCGGGCGTTGAAATTTGTTGCTGAGCAGTTGTATCGGTGCCTGCAACCGGACGATGTTCTGGCCAGGAATGGTGGCGATGAGTTTGTCGCTTGTCTGGAACGCGATGGTCACGAGTCCATTTCGCTGGTGGTGACGCGAATCCTCAGCCAGCTTGGCACAGGATTGCGGATTCGCGGCACGGTCATCCCGATTGGCGCCAGTATTGGCGTAGCCTGCGCCCCTCTGGATGGAGTGTCCCTCGTTGATGTTCTGGCAGTTGCCGACCGCGAGATGTACCGGATCAAGAACCTCGGCATAGCCGGGTTTTCCCTGAGCGAAGGGATTCGCAAACATGCGCTGAAACGGGGTGAAGCCGATATGGCAGCACGTCGATCTGCTTGATTCCTGCTCGTCCCCGGACTACGTTCCCGTACACGACGGGAACGGAAGGTAAAAAATGGCCGACGGGCGTTTGGCGGACAAGGTCTGCCTGATAACGGGTGGGGCGCGAGGACAGGGTGCCGCGGAGGCTCGACTGTTTGTGCAGGAGGGCGCGCGGGTATGGATAGCGGATGTGCTCGATGCGGAAGGTGAGGGACTGGCTGCTGAGCTCGATGCCGAGTACCGTCACCTCGATGTCAGTGACGAGGACCAATGGGTCAGCGTGGTCGCAGATCTGATTGCCGAAGAAGGACGCGTTGATGTGCTTGTCAATAACGCCGGCATCTTTCGCAGCAACCGTCTGGTTGCAACTTCCCTGGATGAGTTTGAGCTGGTCATGGCCACCAATTGCACCGGCGTATTCCTTGGCATGCGAACGGTTGCTCCGCACATGACCGAAGCGGGCACCGGTTCCATCGTCAACATTTCATCCCTGGCCGGCATGCGAGGTGCGTTGCGGGCCATCGCTTATGGTGCGTCAAAGTGGGCAGTTCGTGGCATGACCAAAACCGCTGCGGTCGAACTTGCAAGAAGCGGGGTCCGCGTGAATTCGATCCATCCTGGCATCATCGAAACGCCCATGGCGGCACAACTTGGTCCTAATACGGACAAGATGATCCGACGGATACCACTGGGTCGAACCGCGGCTGCGGAAGAAGTTGCCCGGATGGCGTTGTTTCTCGCCAGCGACGAGAGTTCCTACTCGACGGGGAGCGAGTTCATCATCGATGGTGGGTTGCATGCGTTGTAGGGCCTCTTCCTTCGCTGCGCCTGCAGGCATCCTGCCGCATTTTACGAGGAGTTGGCTTCGGGCATCCTGCCCTCACGCCAACACCGGTCGCTCCGCTCCGCCACGCTGCGGGAATCGGCTACGCCGATACCCTTGAGGCCCGGCCTCTTCCCTCATTGCGCCTACGGGCATCCTGCCCTTACGGCGCTATCGGTCGCGCGCTCCCTCACGCTGCGGGAATCGGCTACGCCGATACCCTTGCGGCCCGGCCATCCGTGGCCGGGTGATTCTGCTCACCGACTTCGCGCGCGCTCGCAGGCGTGGTCGAGACCGCGAATCCGATCTCCTGAGGTCGCTGTTCACGGTTGGAGACCGTTCGCTCGTACAATCCACCTAACAGGACCTGTCAGCCGCGAGGATGGTGACATGGGCAAGGCGGCACATGGAAGCGCCGCCCCACCGGCACTATCGGCGCAGCCGATCACGCCAGTGTGAGGGAGCGAAGCGACCCGCTACGCCTAAGGGCAGGATGCCCTAAGGCAAGAATAAAAAGAGAGCTCAACGCTCGGTCGCATCCTTGCCATCCTTTGGCGCACCGGTTCCGGAAGAGCCCAGGAAGAGCTTGCGGCCATCGGTGAAGGTGACGTCACGACCGTTGGCACGCAAGGAGCGATCCTTGGACTGGTAACCGTCGACAACGATGACCGTGCCAATCTGGAGCGTCTGTTTGGTGAGGCCTCGTCTGAGCAGCGTGTTGGGCGTGCCACCTTCGACCATCCAGTTTTCCTTGGAGCCGTCCTCCTTGGTGACCTCCATATGAATCCAGGCGTGTGGATTCACCCATTGGACTTTGGTGATCGGTCCGCGTAACACCAGCGGTCGGTTTGGATCGAATTCAGCACCAAACGCATGGTGGGCCTGGGCGGCTGGCAGGACGAACAAGGTGACACCGATCAATGCAAGTCTGCGAATCCACATGAAAAAACTCCGGTAATAGGGCAGCACGCGTGTGGAGCCGAGCCGCCGTGAGAGCCAGCATGAAGGTTAAATGGGAAGGGCGCTGTCAGTCCAGCCAGCGCCCACCAAAGGTTCAGGAACCGCTTGCCAGCGTTCGTTTGAGGTAAGCCTTCAATCTCTCCCACGCGTCAATGGCCGGGCCGGTGCTGGTTTCGGGATCGCTGTCAACGTGCAGCCAGAAGCCATGATTCACGTCGTCGTAGATATGAACGTCATTCTTGATACCAATGCTCCGCAGGGTCTCCACAAATTTATTGACACTTTCCAGCGGAATGCCCGGATCGTCTTTCACGAACGTACCGTAGATCTCGTGATGGATGTGCTGCATGCGCTCCGGGTCATCCAGCAGGCGACCATAAAAAATCGCAGTACCGTCGTGATTCTCGCCACCCAGCGCAAAGGACAGCGCGACACCACCGCCGTAACACCAGCCAATGGTCGCCACTTTGCCAGTGGCGTCACTGCGGCCCTTCAGCAGCTTTACCGCCGCATTCAGATTCGCAATCAGCTGATCTGGCTTGGCCAGGGTTTCTCGAACCAGAGCCATATTCTCGTCGGGATTGTTACCCAGCCGGCCGCTGTAGAGGTCGGCAGCGAGTGCTACGTACCCTTCAGCCGCAAACGCATCGGCAGTTTCCTTGACACGGGGGACCAGGCCATTCCACTCATGAATCAGTATTACGGCGGGAAACGGCCCGGTGCCTTCCGGAACCGCGAGGTAGCCCATCGCCTTTGGATCAGCGTCGAAATAGGCGACGTTTTCACCTTGGAGGGCGGCAGCCCTGCCCACGATTGCGGCCGGCAGCGACCCGGGCTCGGTCGCGGCCCTAGGTACAGTCGCCTCCAGCGATAATGCAACGATCAACAACCCGATGGTGATCCAAAGTCTTGCGTGCATGTGTCCCTCCCGCGTCGACTGTCTTCTTCGATTCATCCTGTCTGGTTAAATCCAGCCGTCCCGGGTAACCGGAACGACCAGATTCACTGGTCAGAATCCGCCGTCCACAACTCCCCCAAAGAGCGTGGCGACTTGGCCCGGTCTATTCATGAATCTTCTGCTGCGGCTGCCGATTTACGGGAAAACACAGCGTGTGCTCTCTTGAGGGTGCAGAGGGTGCAGAGGGTGCTGAGGGTGCTCGCAGTACCAGGAAGTACGGCTCCGCGCCTTGCAGTCCGCGCCACCCTGTCGTTTTCCGCATCTCCGCACTGGCGACGAACCTTCATGAATAGTCCGGGCTGGGAGGGTACCACGATGGTGCAGCAAGAAAAGGTCCCGTCGGAAGTTGTCGACCGAGGATGGCCCGAACGGTTTCAGCTGCGTGGACTTGCGGGCCTGCCGGTTCCTGCTCCGGAGTGTTAGGCTCTTCGAGAACCCAACACTGCAGGAGAACTGCATGCTCGCAAAAACGCCCTTCGTGGCGAAAACCGAATTTGAAACGGCGACCGGATGGACTTTCAAACCTGAAGGCGCCTGCAAGGCCGAGGTCTGCATTCCCCTCACCGCGCCTGTCGGAGAAGTGGTTGATCTGGTCGCCATTGCCGGTGAAATGGGGCTGCCTGTGGTGAGCGAGCCGGAACTGGGGTATTGGGCAGTCGGCCCTGAAAGTGTCGGCGCGCGTGCGCTCACCAGTGCGCAGGCGCCGGCACTGGTGCTCCCTGATCTCGACGGTAACCTGTTTGATCTGGCTTCGCTGCGTGGCAAGCGGGTTCTGCTCTATGCCTGGGCACCGTACTGAGGCTGCTCCCGCGACCTGCCCGTGTGGCAGGCATGGCGAGATGAGATGGCAGGTTTTGGCTTCGAACTGGTCACTGTCGGGCTGGATGCACTGGGCGCGCAGGGTTGTCGTGAATTCATGCAGGCGGCCAAGCCGACCCATCCCATGTTGCTCGACACCCATCATGTGCTGGCGGCAAAATTTGGCGTCATCAATATTCCGCAGGCCATCTGGATTGATGAAGACGGCATGATCGTGCGACCGGCTGAAGCTGCGCCGGCGCCACCACAACCAGTAGCGCCTCCGCCACCACAAGCCCCGGCTGGTGCCATGCCGCCGCGGTTCATGGAAATGATGGGTGAAGCGATGAAGATTCCGCGGGCGACCGGTGAGTACCATGCCGCACTGCGTGACTGGATCATCAATGGCAAACGCAGTGCATATGCACTGTCGCCTGATGAAGTTTTGCGACGATCCAGGCCGCGCTCAGCGGAAGTCGCGCACGGGCATGCCCATTTCGAACTGGCTTGCGCGCTGGAAATTGATGGTCACCATGATCGTGCAGTCGTTCATTTCCGGGCTGCCCATGCCCTGGTACCCGATAGCTGGACATTCCGTCGTCAAGCCTGGTCGCTGGAAGTGGTAGGTGACGGCCCGTTGCGCCGGTTCTGGCAGGGTCCGCATCCAGATCGTCCGGAGGACTGGCCTTATGCAGGGGATTGGCTGTCAGACGTCCGCAAGGTCGGCGCCGAAAACTACAGCGAACCCTGGCAGCCCTGAGCTGCCCGTCTGTCCCGGGGCGACGGTTCGATGTGAAAACCAGTAGAAAGATGGGCAGTGTGGGCGCTGAGGCTGCACTGCCGACTTGATGAAGGGGGGGGAGGTGGGTCCACAGGCACGAATCGTCAGATTGCATGAAATCCTTAACGGTCGGTCCACGCCGATCCAGTCGGTCGCCTTGCAGGAAGCCCTGGGCTGCTCCCGGAGCACGCTACAGCGCATGCTCACCCGACTGCGCGATGAGCTGCATGCGCCTGTGATACATGTTGCCGAGCAGGGTTATGGTTATGACGTCACTGCTGGCCTCTATGAACTCCCCGGCATGTGGCTGGAGACGGATGAACTGGCGAGTCTGATGGTGGTGGACGCGCTGCTCGCACGGCTTGAATCTGGTGTCCTGCAATCCCAGGCCCGCTTGCTGCGTGCACAGATCGAGGTCCTGCTCGGCCAGGCAGTGGTCGACGAAAGTGTGGATGCGGCACGATTGCGGGATCGACTGCAGATTGTGACGCCCAGGTTTTTGGCACAACGGCCGGAGATCTTTGCCGCCGTTTGCGACGCGACATTGCACGGACAGCGACTGAGCTTCTCCGACTATGCACGCAAAAAGGGTGAACCACCGACCCGTCTCGTTTCTCCGCAGCGTCTGCTCTATTTTCACGAAAACTGGTTCCTGCAGGCGTGGTGTCACGATGTTGAGACCATGCACGTATTTGCGCTGGCGAGGTTGCACCACCTCAAGCAGGTCGCCGGCAAGGTGCATGTGGTCGATTCCCAGGTTGTCGAGCACGGTCGCCTGCCCGGTACCACCCCGATACGACATGTCGCCCGTTTGCGCTTTTCCCCGTCTGCAGCGGCCAGCGTCGCCGGAGAGTTCTGGCATCCGGAGCAACACGGCCAGTTTGCCACCGATGGCAGCTATGAACTCAGCGTTCCCTATAGCGAGGTACAGGATATCCTCGGTCAGATCCTGAGCCACGGGGTAGCGGTTTTTGTGGAAAGCCCCAAGTCGTTGCGCAGGTCGGTGGTGAAAGCACTGAACCGTGCAAGCGCTCGTTATACGGAGCCATGAGAAGAGCCTTGAGTGAGTAACTCGTGATCAAGGCGATATGCCCTACGCCTGTTTGCCGCAGGCTGCTCGTTGCCTTCACCACGCCGTTGTGGTTGCTGGCCTGTTGGATTTTTGTCGCGCAGGCCGATGCCGGGGCCGATAGTGACATGGTGTCCAACATGGTCAAAAACGCAAGTTCGATTAACTGCAAACACAGCGCAGCACTTCGGCAGCCTTTTTTCGGCGATCTGCACGTCCACACGCGACACTCACTCGACGCCAGCACACAGGGGACATTGACCACTCCTGATGAGGCCTACCTGTTTGCCAAAGGCGCGGAACTTGGTGTTCAGCCATGGCTGGCGGACGGCCAGCCGGGTCGACACATCAAACTCGATCGGCCGCTCGATTTTGCGATGGTCTCCGATCATGCCGAACTGTTCGGTGAAACCAGCATCTGCGCCGATCCGTCCCATCCGCAGACGGACTCCTGGCAATGTGTGGTCTATCGCCGAACACCGCGACTGGCGTACTACTGGTTCAATTACTGGTCGGCCATGCAGGCGGAGCGGGTGGGATTCTGCGGCCAGGACAACACCGTCTGCCTCAAGGCTGCCACGGGAACCTGGCAGGAAATGCAGCGCGCTGCGGCCACACACGATGATTCATCCTCTGACTGTGTTTTTACCACCTTTGTCGGTTACGAGTGGACGGGCGGATTCCTTGGCGATGCCTCAGGCAATATCCATCGCAACGTGGTCTTCCGCAGTGCCAGCGTGCCGCTGCGGGCTTATTCTTTCATTGACGAACCCAGTGCCGAACGACTGTACACGGCATTGGCTACGCACTGCCGGATTGGAGACGGCTGTGAGGCCCTGGTCATTCCACACAACTCCAATCTGAGTGCCGGCATCATGTTTCCGCAGGTAAATGCTGCAGGAGAGGCAATTTCTGCCAAGTCAGCGGCAATTCGACAGCGCTACGAGCGACTCGCCGAAATCATGCAGCACAAAGGCAGTTCCGAATGTTACTTCGGACCGCTGCAGGCGACCGACGAAGCATGTGACTTCGAACCGTTGCCGCGTCGCAGCTTTACGGACAGTTCACTGCCGGGTCCCAGGGACGGTTTCCTGCGTGAAGTGCTGGGAGAAGGGCTCGAAGTTGCACAGCGTCTGAATATCAATCCGTTCAAGTTCGGGTTCATTGGCAGCTCGGATACCCACCTGGGAGCGGCAGGTGCCGTGGAAGAGGATGTGTTTCTCGGTCACGGTGGTGCGGGCATTCCGGCGCGCAACAGGATTCCTGCCGGATTGCCTGACCTGCTCGAATACAATCCCGGTGGACTGGCGGTGCTGTGGGCCGAAGAAAATTCGCGTGATTCGCTGTTTTCTGCCATGCAGCGGCGAGAAGCATACGCCACGAGTGGGCCGAGAATGGTGGTCCGGTTTTTTGGTGGCTGGAATTATCCGGCTAACGCCTGTGACACCGATCGGTTTGCCACGACCGGCTACGAAGGTGGAGTGCCGATGGGAGGAGATCTGCCGGCCGCAACAAGCCAGAGCCAACAACCTACCTTCATGCTCAGCGCGCAGCGTGATGCCATCGGGCCTGATCTGGGCAACGGCATGCCACTGGAACGGCTGCAGATCATCAAGGGCTGGATCGATGCCGATGGAAACGTTCGCAATCAGGTCCTGACCGTTGCCCGGGACGACGGTGATGCAGCCGTCGACCCGGCAACCTGCAGGGTGTCGGGCCATGGAGCAACAAGCCTGTGCACGGTCTGGCGGGATGATTCATTCCTGCCGAAACAGTCGGCGTTTTATTACGCGCGGGTTCTCGAACATCCGGTCTGTCGGTGGAGTCAGCGACAGTGCGTGGCCGCCGGCGTGGACTGCGGCCGTCCCGAGACGATCGGCAAGGGATTTTCCGGCTGCTGTGATGCAGCCCATCACCCGGTGATCCAGGAGCGAGCCTGGACATCGCCGATCTGGTATACCCCTCGGGGCGAAGTTGCGAACGAACTGCTTGAAGGTACTGCTCATGACTGACCACAAAATCATTGAGACTGATGAGGTGTGGGCGCGTCACGCGTCGCTCGATCTGTTGGCGAGAATCTATCGCCGCACAGATCTGATGCACCCACTGCCACCGATCATCAGCGTCCACGGTGGTGCATGGAATCACTTCGATCGAACGGCGGGCACGCTCTATCAACGGGCGCTGGCCAGGGCTGGCTATCTGGTAGTCGCCATCGACTTCCGCCAGGCGCCTGACTACCAACATCCGGCGGCGAGCGCCGACGTTGTTGCTGCGGTGCGGTGGCTTCGGCTTAACGCCGGTAGAATTGGTGCTGACGGTTCGCGGATCGGCCTGCTGGGCAGTTCGTCAGGTGGTCATCTGGCAATGTTTGCTGCCGTACTGCCCGATGCCAGCTTCCATCGCGGCACACCGATTGTCGTGGATGCAGTGGCCGGAGTGCACGACCACATCGAAGCTCGTGTGGACTACCTTATCGCCCTGTGGCCGGTCTCGGATCCCTACTATCGGTATCGATATGCCAAACGGGCCGGCATCGAACGGTTGTCACAAGCACACGAACGTTTTTTCAAGGATGAGCAGGCGATGCGCTCTGCCAGCGTGCCACGTGTGGTGCAGGCGGGAGAAGCTCAATCTTTACCGCCGTTGTTGGTGGTGATGCCCGGTGAGGACGGGAATGTGCCGATGGACATGACTTTCGATCTGCTGAAAGCCTGGCAGGCGCGCGGAGGGTACCTCGAATACGCTCACTTTCCGGGCGAGCCACACGGATTTGGTTACCAGGAGTCCGACGCGACGCGGGCCTTGGTGGTCCTCATTGAAGCGTTTTGCAGCCGCATGTGTGGTGGGTGAAAGCCCGGTTACAGCGTGTGTACCAGAAACCCTCATTGGAAGCTGCGTCAGCCAGACGACGGTCCAGACAGACAAAAGGAAGGGCCAGGCGTCTGCGTCAGCGGCAACCAACGCCAGCAGCCAACGGTAGAGCATCTGTCGTGCGAAAAGGATGTCAACGCACCAGTCGTTCGGCATGACGATGAACGGTTTGCGCCGGCAGAATCTCGGTCCATGAGGCCATATTGGCCCTGTCGAGCAAGGCCAACAAGGCCGGACAGACTCCGATTGGCTGAAACCACGGCTCTCGCGTAAACGTTACTTCTTGTAACGACTCGGAGTTACTCGAATGGAGCAATCCAGATAGACTGCCCGGCAAACACGCTAGGGACCTGCGGATGAAAACGGCAAGACTCGGATCGCTGGAAGTGAGTGCGCTGGGACTGGGCTGCATGGGCATGTCGCAAGCCTATGGCGAAGCTGATCTCGATGAATCCGAGCGGACTCTGCATCGTGCGCTGGACCTTGGCATCACCTTCCTGGATACGGCGAATGTGTACGGGATCGGTCACAACGAATCGCTCCTGGGTCGCGTTCTGAAGGCACGTCGACAGGAATTTGTCCTGGCAACGAAGTTCGGCATCGCCGTCGGTGAGAAGGGTGCACGTGGCGTCAACGGCAGGCCCGATCAGGTTGAAGCACGATGCAACGAGAGTCTCGCGCGCCTGCAGACCGATGTCATCGACCTGTACTACCTGCATCGTGTGGATCCGGATGTGCCCATTGAAGACACCGTCGGGGCGATGGCGAAATTGGTCAAGGCTGGCAAAGTACGTCATCTTGGTTTGTCGGAAGTGTCGGCACGCAACCTGCGCCGGGCGCACGCTGTGCACCGTATCACTGCGGTCCAGTCGGAGTACTCGCTCTGGACACGCGATGTCGAAGACAAGGTACTGCCGACCTGCCGGGAACTGGGCATTGGTTTTGTGCCCTTCAGCCCGCTCGGAAGGGCGGTACTGACCGGTGCAATTACCGGGGAACAGTCATTGACCGGCCCGAAGGACATGCGATCGAGCATGCCACGCTTCCAGGGCGAAAATCTCAGTCGTAACCTTGCACTGGTCAACGAACTGGCCGAATTGGCCGCAGCCAAACGTTGCACACGCGGGCAGCTCGCGCTGGCGTGGTTGCTGGCTAAAGGCAGTGACATTGCGCCCATTCCGGGCACCAAGCGTGTTCGTTATCTCGAAGAAAATGTTGCCGCTGCATCGATCCCTCTGGATGCAGACGAGGTTCTCGCGTTGGACACCTTGTTCGCACCCGAGAAGATTGTCGGTGCCCGCTACAACGAGGCTGGTCTGCGCTCGCTGGATCGGGATTGATCGATCCAAGCGCGTCTGAAAGTTGAGTGGGTTACGCGTTTGACCACTTGCCGCTGAGCTGGACAGGGTGCGCCACGCTGCCTCCCGCAAGACAGGTCAGCGCGAGAATATCAGCGTGAATCACTTGCTGAATTTGTGGCGACCACTCACCCACTGCCCCCGAACCGGGAAGTGCCAGCAGCAAAAATGAAAGTACGCTGACCAAGCCGGCAGACAGGGCAAACGACCGATAGCCAGGCCTGAACGCAGCGTAGATGAGGAACGTACCCAGCAGAACGAACCGGGCGGCGCGAAGCCGCAGCAGCAGAACAAGAGAGTCGTCCTGCAATCTGATGCCATACAAGGCGTACAGCTGATCCGCGCCCAACAACCCAGCCCGGATTATTCATGAAGGTTCGTTGCGAGGGTGACGAACTTTCATGAATAGTCCGGGCTATGCTGGGAAGCAGGTGGATGAGACCTGCAATGATCAGGGCTGCGGTGACAAGAAGATGCATTGGAGTGTCCGACGATCAGAAGTTCGAACAATGGCTTCTGGCTACTCAGCTCAACTACCCATGAGGTAATTGCGCAGATTCAGGACCGGCGTAAGCTCCATTCGTCCACCTGCTGGTAACACCATATGAAAAACGTCTATTTTGGGCTTGCGGTCATTGGCGCAGTGATTCCCTACGTCTTTTTCGCCGATCACTTTGCGACAGCAGGGTTCGATCCTGTCGGGTTTGTCAGCGCGGGGTTTGCCAACGGGGTCGCGGGTGGATTCACCGCCGATGTGCTCATATCGTCCGTGGTTTTCTGGCTCTACCTGTTCAGTCGGAACACGCCTCAACGCTGGATCTACATCGCCCTCAATGTGCTCATCGGTTTATCCTGTGCGCTGCCTTTTTATCTTTGGCGGCAAGCTGTGTTGGCGGAAACCAGACTGCAGCCGTCGTCCGCAACCTGAACCGGACTTGGCCAGATGATGAACGTCGAATCGACTGCCGCAGGCTTTGGAAACATGCTCAGGCAATGGCGAACCCGTCGCGGCCGGACACAGTTCGAACTGTCGCAACATGCCGGATTTTCGCAGCGACACCTGAGCTTTCTGGAGTCCGGCCGATCAAAACCCAGCCGGTCCACGGTGGTTATTCTGGCCGATGCCCTGGAAGTACCGGTGGGTGAGCGCAACGGGCTGCTGCAGTCGGCGGGATTTGCGCCGCTGTATACGGCTGAACCTCTGGACAGCGCCAAGCTGCGTTATGCCATCTCGGCACTTGAGGCCGTCATTGAAAGCCACCAGCCGTTTCCGGCGCTGATCGTTGATCGGGCGTGGAACATGCTGCAGGCCAATTCCAGTGCGCTGATTCTGTTCCAGAAGTTCCTGCCGATACCTCTGGTGTTTACTCCTGATAAACCTCTGAACGTGATGCGGATGTGCATCGAGCCGGGAGGCATGCGATCGAGTATTGCCAATTGGCCGGCATTTGCCGCGGCTTTCCTGCCACAACTGAAGGCGGAGCAACTGCACACACCGCATCAGGTGGTGCAGGAAGTGATCGAGATGATCGAGCAGGATCCGGATTACCGGGAGCGGGGCAGGGAAGCGGCTCAAGCGGTCAGAACACCCGTCGCCACTCTGCAACTGGAGCACAGCGGCCTGAAGATTGAACTCTTCACGTTACTGAGCATGTTTGGTTCACCAAACGATTCGAATCTGTCGGAACTGCGTGTCGAGACGTTTTTTCCGGCCAATGAGGCGTCGCGGGAATTGTTGTTGGCATTTGATGCGGAGCGTCGGGAGAAGGCCGGGTAAAAAAAGGTTGGGATGTCGGGTTCCGGCTCGGAGGAGCCCTCCCACCTGTTTCGCCGCGTTCGAGCGCGATGAGCGATATCCGGTGGGAGCGTTCTGCGAACGCGAACTCTGATCGGCTACGCGCGTGGAATGATCACCACAGCAGTACCAAAAACGCGGGTTTCTCCAGCATCATTGGTCACGGTCAGGTCGATTTCCACCTGGCCCAGATCTTCATCGATGTCGGTTACCACGCCGGTGATGTGATGTTGCTGATCGACAATGACGGGTGCCCTGAACACCGTATCGATGTTGGTGATGTTTGCTTCTGGCGCCCAGCGATGAATCATTGCCGCGAGAAACCCCTGGCTCATGATGCCGGGTACCAGTGCACCGGGCAGACCTTCTTTCCTGGCCGCCGCGTGATCCGTAAATCGTGGTGCCATCCAACCGGCGGCCTGGCAGAAACGGCGGACATTGTCGACACCGGTGTCTGGATCGAATACCGGCAGTTCTTCACCAAAATTGACATCGGCCAGGCAGCGGATGGTACGAATGCTCATGACGCGGGTTTCTCCCGGATGACGATGCTGGTATCAGCGGTAGCGAGCAGGGTTTCCTGCTGATCGAACAACTCCATGCGGATCAGCGAAAAAACCATGCGTCCGGAGCGGCCACTCTTCGAGTAGATGTCATGTACGTGTGTGCGTGCCGTGATGGTCTCGCCAGCCCTGATCGGCCGAATGGGTGCAACGGCCTTGCCGGCATCCATGCCGAGCCCGTTGAACCGCGGATACCCATCGGGCATTCGCTTGTCGGGATGCAGGCTGGTCGGGAATGTTGGTGGTGCCTGGAATTCGGGATGGGCCGGGTCGGTGTACCGCGGTGCGGTTTCGCCACAGGCGCGGGAAAATTCGGCGAACTGTTCGGCCGTGAACGAAAAGGTCTTTTCGTCATAAACCAGGTTCATGAACTGACCACGCGCAGCCTGGATGTCTGCCTCTTCGATATTGTGTTCGGTGTCCTGTTTGGTCATGCCGCCTGTTCCTTGAAGGTAATCGCTTCGAACTCGCCGCTCTTCAGTGCAGCCACGAGTTCCCGTTCGGTGTGAATGGCCGTATTGAATCGGGTCGCACAACGACCGATGTGACTGACGATGTGTGCGTCACTGCCCCCGATGCCCCGGTAACCCTGCTCCCTGGCCATCTGCTGGGCGATGGCATCTTCGTTCTCACGGCTGCCACCATTGAAGGTCTCGACGATCCGTACGCCGGCAGGGATGCCATAAGTGCCGATGTGCGCTGCCATGCCAACACGTGGTCGGCCAGGATGACAGGGAACGGCGATACCCCCCGCCCGGTCGGCGGTCTCGATTACGTCCTTCAGCGGCAAGCGGATGCTCGTCATGTCGAATGCCTGGGTGAAGGATTCATTCACGCCAAAGACCAGCACGTGCCCGTATTCGGTTTCGACTTCACTGCCTTTGAGGATGACGATGTCGTATTCGGCGGCCAATGCGCTGTAATCGGATTCAAAGTCGAACTGACGATGTTCGGTCAGGACAAAGCCGTCGATGGGAATTTTTCGCGTGCGAATCCACTGGCAATAGTTCTGCACCTTGGCACGGCCGTCGTCCGACTTGATGGAGTGAGCGTGCAGATCAAGGATCATGCTGCGCACCTGAGTTTGACGGCTTGCCACGCATCGGTGACTTTGGTCTTCAGCGTGTCGAGGTCGCCTTCATTGCGGATCACGACATCGGCCACAGCCATACGCTGATCGTTGGTGGTCTGGGCAGCGAGTCGCTTGCGGATCGATTCTTCGTCGACACCATCCCGCGCCATGGCGCGTTGCACGGCAACTTCAGGGTCAACGACCACCACCCAGACTTCGTCCAGACCGTTCTGCCAGCCTGCTTCCAGAAGCACTGCAGCCTCGAGAATGACGATTCGCTTCGGGTCCTCGGCAAGCGCTGCGTTCATCTGCTCGCGAGCCATGCGGCCGATTTCCGGCCAGACGATGGAGGTAAGTTTTCTCAGTTCCTCTGGTTTGCCAAAGACCTTGCCCCCCAGCACCTTGCGGTCGATTTTGCCGTCCGCCCCGACGATGTCCGGACCGAACACATCAACGACTTCCCGAAATGCCTGTCGATGCGGCTCGTAGACTGCGTGCCCGAGCTTGTCTGCATCCAGCACAAACGCCCCCAGATCGCTGAGCAGCTTCGCGGCTGTGGATTTGCCAGAGGCGATGCCTCCGGTCAGACCAATGATCACGTCCATCTCCTGATTTGTTCAGCCGGCGATTCTAACACTCATGGTCCCGGCTTCTTCAGGGCATCGTAAGCAGCTTGAGGAACGTGTAACCACCGGCATAGACGATGTTGTCGATCTTCCACTCATCGGCTTCACGGACCAGGAGGTAGACCAGTGGATAAGTGTTCCATGCGTTGGCAAAGACGACCTCGACGCTCGCCCGGTTGTTGTCGCCGGTGATGCGGGTAACTTTGAAGCGGGTTGGATATTCCTGGCTGTCGGTGAATGGGTCGCCATTGATTGGCGGAACCTCATCGGCGGGTCGCTGGATCGCAAAGTAGCCTTCAATCGCCTGGTTCAAATCACGGCTGAAAAAACCTGACTTGTTGTTGGTCGTCTGCGACAAAAACCCCATGTCTGAGGAGAAATGCATCTCCAGCAGCAACTGGACACGACCCTCCGCCTGGTTGTCGGCGCTGTTTGCCGAATCGGTGCCGGCGGTGTGTGACAACGTCCAGACACGATTGTCGAGGCCGACGAGAAGGGTTTGTGCATCAACCTGATACAGATCGAAGCTCGCATCGGCACAGGCCACGCGGGTGGTGGCGACCGGAAAATGTGCCAACCCCAACGAGTGCGCGGAAGTCTCGGCCGGCACGGGTAGCCCACCTTCGAACAATCCCTCGGCCGGAAGGTTCAGGCGGCTGAATTGTGCGGGTTCGCACTTCAGGTATGCCGGTCCCTGGAACCGGTTGTCCAAGATGGTGATGACCTCGCCCCGCAGATCTGGCCCGAGCGGATTCCGAGGATCCCACGGTGCTGGCTGGGCATGGGTAAAACGCCACGCGCCGGAGGCAATCGGTACCACGGGTGACGCAGGAAAGGCACAGTGCTGCTGTTTGCCAATGCCCTTGAGATAGGCGCGTCGGACCAGTCCCGCACGAACCGCCGAGGCGATAGGCTTTGAGTCGCGCTCGGCGCCGCTGAGTCGACGGAACCAACTGCGGTCGGGGATCCAGCCTGTCGCGCGATCCTCGATCGCGTCCGTGGCGGCTTTCGCAGCTTCATCGGCGCCATTGTCGACGATCGTTTTCCGGGCTGGTTTGACGGCGTCCAGGTCAGCGCCCAACGCGTTGTTGAGTCCGATGATTTCATCAGCGATTTTGCCGCACTGACCATCTTCGGGAATTGCGTAGGGGGCCTTCCTTGCAGCTTCAAGCACTTGCGGAATCTTCTTGCGCAGCAGGTTGAGATCAACCGCCGGCGCCGTGACGGCTGATTCGAGCGCGGGATCTTCTGCTGGCGGCGATGAGGGTTTGGTTGTGCAGGCGAACAGGGTCAGCCCCAGAACCAGACTGAGCGGCAGTGACAGTGGGGTGCGGATAACGATTTTCATGGTCTGCCAGATACCGGAGATGTTGTGGATTATGGTGCAGTACGTATCGTCATGGCTGACAATTGATCGCTGAAACTGGCCGAAGCACATGACCGATATCGTTTTCCTCACCGCTGACGGCAGCCGGTTGCCTGTGACCCTTGAAGTGGGTCGCACCGTGATGGATGCAGCGCTTGATCACAACATTCCCGGCATCAAGGCGCAGTGTGGTGGCGGCTGTACGTGTTGTACCTGTCACTGCTATGTCGGCACGCAATGGGTTGCAACATTCACGCCGGCATCGCAGGACGAACTGGACTTGCTGGAGTACGCCTGGCAGCCCCGCCCCGAAAGCCGCCTGGCGTGTCAGCTCAGATTGACTGCCGAGCACGGGGGGCTTGTAATCGAGGTTCCCGCACAACAGGCCTGAGACCATGATCGAATTTCTCGACCCACGAGCTCCGACAGAAATGAAGGTGACGCCTTATACGCTTGGTATTGACCTTGAAGCTGAACATGGCGTGACGGTCGGCTTCCTGGCCAACGGATTTCCCGACTCGGTGGCTTTCCTGGAAGCGGTTGCCACCGCACTGGCCAGCAGGGTGACTATCACTGCGCGACACTGGAACAAAGGCAATGCTTCCATCCCGGCGAGCCCGGAAATTCTTGGCGAAATCGAGGGCAGTTGCCACGCGGTGGTAGCCGCCTACGGGCACTGAGGCAGTTGCACCACCGGCACCGTGCGTGACGGCATCATGGTTGCAAACCTTGGCATTCCAGCGGTCTCTCTGGTGACAGAGAAATTCTGGCCGCAGGGAGATTTTGTTGCCAATTCTCTGGGTATGCCGGACATACCTCGTGTGCGGCTGCCTCACCCGGTTGCCGGAACCGGTGCAGACAGCATGCGACGCATCGCCGAGTCCGTTGTTCCGGACATCCTTGAGGCCCTGCGCAAATCCACATGAAAATCCACTGATGAGAAACACGGTATGACCACGATGCTGACTGCTGCGGATGAGATGGCTGCCATCGAACAACTGCATGCGCTGCGGTGCACCGACGGGTTACCGGTCATTGTGCCGACCCGTGAGCGAGTGAATCGACTCATTCTCGCTACCGGACTCGATGGCGATATGGTGCTGGGTAACATGGGTCCCGGTGGCGGGATTGCGACGGTGGAAAAGGTTGCCGTTGCCGCAGTGATGGCCGGTTGCCTGCCCGACCACATGCCGGTCGTGATTGCGGCTGTCAGAGCCGTGATCGATCCGGCCTTTGATCTCACCGAAATGCAGAGTACGACCCATTGCACGGCGCCACTCATCATCGTCAATGGTCCTGCGCGGGAGGCGTGTGGCGGAATCTCCGGTGGCTTCGGTGCGCTGGGTCCGGGACATCGCGCCAACGCCAGCATCGGTCGCGCGCTCAGGCTTGCGATGATCAACATCGGCGGTGCGCGACCGGGAGAATCGGACATGGCCCTGCTCGGTCATCCGGGCAAGTTCACCTATTGTCTGGCTGAAGATGAAGAGAGCAGTCCGTTTCCACCGCTGCACACGTCACTGGGATTTGCACCTCATGACAGTGTGGTGACCGTGATCGGCGCCGAGGCACCCCATTCGGTGCTGTACAGCCCGACCGGGGAAGTTGCACAGGATGCTCAACGGCTCTCAAAGGTCCTGGCAACCGGTCTGAGCAATATCGCCACCAACAACGCGATCTTGCGCAATGGTGCGGCGGTGGTTGTGCTCAATCCCGAACACGCCGGTGTCTACCAGAAAGCCAATCTCACACGCGAGATGATTCAGAAGGCGCTGTTTGGCCTCAGCTTCCATCGACCTGAAGACCTGCGGGAGATCGGTGGTGGATTTGCACCGAAGGGCGATGATCGCGGCCCGATCCATTGTTTCCGGTCCCATGAGGACATCCTGGTGATGGTCGCCGGGGGCACCGGCCTCTACTCGATGGTCATGCCAACCTGGTGTGCAGGTCCGCACGTGAACCGGTTTGTCACCAAAAGGGTCGAGCTGGACATCTACTGTGAGGTGACGTTTCCCAACCAGACCGCGAGTGTCTGACGCTATTCCCAGATCTGGACCGCGGGGATATCGCCTGATCTGCGCAGCACGTCATTGAGTGATCCGGAACGGAAGCCGCCAAGATCGAGCGTGACGTACAGATAACCAAAGGACTTCATGGTTGTCTCGATTTGCTGGCGGTGTTGCAGGAGCATGGGCATGTCGTCCGGCATGACTTCAAGCCGGGCGATATCACCATGATGCCTAACCCGGAACTGCGTCAGCCCCAGTGCGGCCAGCAGCTCTTCGGCCTGTTCAACCTGGGCAAGCAGAGTTTCGGTGATCGCAGTGCCGTAGGGAAAGCGGCTCGACAGGCACGCGGCCTGCGGCTTTTCCGCGTTCTGCAGCCCCAACTGACGTGCCAGCGCACGTACATCGGCTTTGCGAAAGCCAGCCTCGACCAGTGGTGATTTCACCGCATGATCATCGGCCGCGATGAGACCGGGGCGATGATCGCCAAGATCATCAAGATTGGTGCCGTTCAGAAGCACGTCGTAGCCTTCCTTGTCAGCAATGGCGCGAAGCAGCGTATACAGCGATGTTTTGCAGTGGAAACAGCGGTTGGTGGGGTTGGCCCGATAGTCAGCCTTGGCAATTTCGTCCGTCATGACCACACGATGCAACATACCCCACTGGGCAGCGAGTCGACGAGCGAGTGCGAGGTCTGCACGCTTCAGGCTGAGTGACCCCGAAGTGATGGCAAGTGCCCGTTGGACAAGAACCTGATGCGCAACAAAGGCGACCAGAGAACTGTCGATGCCCGCGGAAAAGGCGACGATGGCCGAATCGAAACCGGCAATGATCTGTTGCAGTCTTGCATATTTGTCTTCAATTCCGAATTCCGTTCCGGCCGTTAACACTTCAGTCATTGTGAACTCCTGACATGAGTACTCCCAACACGCTCACAGACGATTCATGCGGTTTGCCAGGTGCGCGGCCCCGAACCCGTTGTCGATATTCACGACAGCGACTCCGGACGCGCAACTGTTCAACATGCCGAGCAGTGCGGCGATGCCGCCAAAGGCTGCGCCGTAACCGACCGATGTAGGGACTGCGATCACCGGCTTGTCGACCAGACCGCCCACCACGCTCGGCAGTGCGCCCTCCATACCCGCGACCACGATAACCACTCGCGCGGCACGAATCTCCGGTAGACGAGCCAACAACCGGTGCAATCCGGCAACGCCGACATCATAGATACGTGTCACGGGATTGCCAAAAAACTCGAGGGATACTGCGGCTTCTTCACAGACCGAAAGGTCCGACGTGCCGGCCGATACGACGGCCACTGCGTGGGTTGTCCGATCCGGTTCACGGGCCACGTAGCTGACAATATGAGCCACTGGATGGTAGATCGCGCCTTTGGCCAGCGCTTTGAGTGCGGCGGCTTTCTCCGGAGTGACCCTGGTGATCAGCACGTTGTTCTGGCGCGCCGTCATATGATTGAAGATGTCATCGATCTGGGCGGGAGATTTACCGGCGCCGTAGACTATTTCGCTGGTCCCGGTTCTGGCGGCGCGATCATGATCGAGTGTCGAGTGGCCAAGGTCTTCGAAAAAGCAGGCCCGAATTTCCCGCTCGGCAGCAAAAACGTCAAGGCGACCCGAGTCAAGGTCCGCGAGTATGGATCTGACGTCCCGCATCAGGTCAGCATCCGGTGGGTTGGCGCGCACCATTTGTGAATGGCGATGTCATGCGGACACGCGCCCTGGCACGGTTGTCCGGAACACGACAGGCAGGCTGATGCATTGGTGGTCAGCATCGCGTATTCGCGTCGCGCAAAATCCACATCCTGATAGTCGGTCGCATACATGCGGGTACGCAGGACGTCGGCAATCGGTACACCATACGGACAGGCGCCGTCGCAGCGGTTGCAGGCCTGCCGGCAATAGGTATGACCGTTGAGTGCAGCATAACGCTGCAGCAGCGGCAGATCAGTGGCGGCAAGTGCCGTCGAGCCCGATGCACCAAGGTATTCATCGATGTCAGCTGTGTCTGTCATGGAGATGATGACGGCGTCGACGTTCTTGTTTGACAGCACCCAGCGAAATGCGGCCTGCGAAAATGTTGCGCCGTTCTGCTCGTACGGCCGCATGTCGTTCAGGCGTGCACCCATGAGGGTTTTCATCGCCACCACACCAACATCCTTGGTCTTGGCCTTCTGCAGGATGCGAGGCAGTTCATCCTGGGTGGCGATCATGTCGAAGGAGCGGGTGATGCTCTCGTAGAATTTGGGGTCCTGCCCAAAGTTGTAGGCGACCAGCATGGCATCAACCATATCCTGATCGAGTGCGTAGTCGAGACATTCCGCGAGGTTGCCTGCGTGGCCCGAGACACCGACATAACGGATCTTGCCTTGCTGTTTGGCGCGGGCGGTGAACTCATGCCACTCCGGATTCCTGAGCCTTTCGACGCTGTTGATGGCATGCGTCATGAAGAGGTCGATGTAATCGGTACGCAGGCGGGTGAGGGACTCCTCCAGTGCCAACATCATGCTGGCCCGACCTTCCGTGCTGCCAGTGATCCGCTTGCCGACCAGATAGACCTGATCGCGTCGACCCTGCAGGGCGTTGCCAAGCACGGTTTCGCTGGCACCATTGGTGTAACTCTCTGCGGTATCAAAATAGTTGATGCCACGATCCAGCGCGTGCTGAACCAGACGCTCCTGACCCGACCGCAATCGGCTGGCGCCAAAACTGATGTCGGAGATCTTCATTTCCGTTCGCCCCAGGCGCACGTATCGGCGTACTTCAGCACTCGCTGATGCGGAAGGTGCGCCGGCGGCGGTCTGCCCTGACAGCAGGGCGAGTCCGCCCAGTGCGGAGGACTGGAGGAATCGGCGTCTACCTGCGTCGGTGTTGGTCATACGGTGATCCTCCTGGCCATTCGGAGTGCCTACCTTAGCCGGGGTTGTCGCGCAGGGGAATCGGGATCAAGCATCGGCGCGTCAATCAAAGGAGAATTGTTGTGGTTGACCGATTCCGGACACGGCATCAGGTCCTTCTTCTGCCACTGCAGGCGACATGCCGTCGTTGAACCGATGTGCCCGCAGCCAGTTGTAGTGATCCATTTTCGACTCTGTTCACAGTCTGAGTGCGCTGGCGCATAGACTCATAGCGCCCGGCCAGCAAGGATCTTCAGGCTCGTTTCGTCGCAGCGGCAATTCGCAGGCGCTGAGCATTCGTCGCACGGAAGAGGCTCTCATGAACTACATCACGACTACCGACAAGACCCGGCTTTATTTCAAGGACTGGGGCACGGGTCGGCCCGTCATCCTGATCCACGGCTGGCCTCTGTCTGCGGATAGCTGGGACGACCAGGCTATGGTCATCGCCAATGCCGGTTATCGCGTGATCGCATACGATCGCCGCGGTTTCGGCCGCTCGTCACAGCCGTGGAGCGGTTACGACTACGACACACTCGCCGACGACCTGGCGGCAGTAATCAAAGAGACGGGTACGAAGAATGCGGCGCTGGTTGGCTTCTCGATGGGTGGCGGTGAAGTTGCGCGCTACATGTCACGTCACAGCGGCAAGGGCGTGGTGCAGGCAGTGCTGCTGTCGTCGATCCTGCCGTTCAGGCTGAAGACCGCCGACAACCCGAGTGGCACGGATCAGGCCGCCTTCGACGATACGGCCCGTGCACTGAACGAGGACCGCCCGATGTTCCTGTCCAGCTTCTTCAAGAAATTCTTTGATGGGGATTCGGGAACAAGTCCGGTGAGCGAGCCTCTGCTGGAGTGGGCTCGCAGCGTCGCTATGCAGTCCAGCCTGAAAGCCACGTTAAACTGTTTGAGCTCCTTCTCGAGCACCGACTTCCGGGCCGAACTGCCGGAGTTCAACGTGCCCACGCTGATCATCCACGGCACCGAGGACAAGACGGTACCAATTGCAGCCTCCAGCCACCTGGCAGCCAAGAGCATCAAAGACTGCTCCCTGGTCGAGTACGAAGGCGCGCCGCACGGTTTGTTCGCGACCCACAAGCTGCGATTGAACGGGGACCTGCTCGACTTCCTCAAACGCTGACCTGAAGGCACCCACGCCGCTGCACAAGGCAACTCAACAGGGGCTGGCGCGGCACAGCGACAACAGCCGCCGCGATAGGGCTCAGCCCGTTTTGCGCTGGGTGAGACGTGGTTTTTGCGCTGGTTCGTCGATAAGTTCTTCGCCAAACGTTACCGCCACCGGGGCATCGTTCCGGAGTCCATAGCAGCAGTTGGACGTGGTTGGTGCGATTGCACGCACCTGCATTGCCGGGGCCGCATGCAACGCCGCGTGGTCGACGATGAGTGCTGATCCATAACCTGATGCACGAGGCCGAGAACGAGCGCGTGCACGTGATGACCTTCATACAGCCGGCCAAGGCCACCGGCGTCGAGCCTGTGCTCGTCCTCATCGCGCAGTGGATCTTCTTCATTGGGTAGATTTGACCACAACAATTTGGCAGCGCATCGTGCAGGCGGGCATACTTCCGCTCTTTCAGAATGGAAGGGAGCAATGGACGCCAGTAAAACAGCAGCCCACTTCGATCTCACCGGCAAGGTTGCAGTGGTGACCGGTGGCAGTCGCGGGCTCGGTCTCGCCATGTGTACCGCATTTGCGGAAGCGGGTGCCGATGTCGTTATCGCCAGTCGCAAACTTGATGGCTGCCAGCTGGCCGCAAGCGAAATCAGTTCAGCCACAGGTCGCCGCTGCCTGCCGTTTGCTTTTCATGCCGGCGATTGGGCGGCGGCGGATGCGCTGGCGGAGTTTGCCTGGCGGGAATTTGGTCATGTCGACGTGCTGGTCAATAACGCCGGGATGTCGCCGTTGTACGACAAGCTCTCCAATGTCACCGAGGCTCTCTACGACAAGGTTCTGCAGGTGAATCTGCGTGGACCGTTCCGGTTGTCTTCGCTGATCGGCGAGCGCATGGCGGCAGGCACTGGCGGTTCGATCATCAACGTCAGCAGCATCGCTGCTGTCCAGCCGACACCCAATGAACTGCCCTATGCGATGGCCAAGGCCGGCATCAATGCGTTCACCATTGGTCTGGCACGAGCCTACGCACCCAAAGTGCGGGTGAACTGCATCATGCCCGGCCCGTTCCTGACGGACATCGCCAAGGCCTGGGATCTGGAGGCGTTCAACAAGCGCGCAGCAACGACCATCCCGTTGCAGCGTGGTGGCGAAGCCGGCGAAGTGGTCGGCGCAGCGCTCTATTTCGCCAGCAATGCGTCCAGCTATACCACCGGTTCGATTCTGAAGATCGACGGTGGCTCAGCGTTTCCGGCCGCCTGACAGCGGGCGGCTGGTCCACGCAATGGTCTTCTCGCGGCGGACTACTGTCGCGCAGACTTCGGTTGGGCAGACTCCTGGCGTGGTCAGATGTTCTCGAAGAGTTTGCCGTGCTCTCGCTGGAAGTACCTGCCGCTGACCACCCAGATGGCCGCCAATATCAGTTCAACCGCAATGAAGGTCGTTGCGAAGGGTGCGTCGTGGAGAAGGCTCGCAATCGTCCTGCAGATGGCGGCGCCGCCAATGAGCAGCGCGGCCACATACAGGAGCAGCGGGGAACGATTCCAGGCGCCATAAAACGCGGCGATCGCAGAGCACAGGAAAAACGACCCAAAATCGCCGATCTGCGTACTGCGGCCCATACCCTCGAGCAATGGCATGCCGAGTTGTCGAGCGGCTGTCTCGGGATCGGTTATGAACATGACGCCGTTGCCGAAAAGCGGAATGCCGGCGGCAGCTGACAGCAGTCTGAGTATTGAATCCATGGTCTCTCCTTAAGTTTTTTTGCGCGGTTTTGTTGGCGAGAGCACCCGATGCTCGCACACCGTTATACTCATCTCCAGAGACATAGCCGGAAAATCATGTGAGCTTTATCGCACAGACCATCATCGTCACCGGCGCCGCCGGGATCCTCGGCCAGGCCGTTGCCAGCAAGGCAAAATCGCTGGGTGCTACCGTTGAACTGATCGATGTGGTGCCAGGTTTCACCTCGCCGCTGGGTCGCACCCATGTGGTTGATCTCACGGACAGCGAAGCAGTTGCGCGCTGCATTGCTTCCATCGGCGATTTTCACGGGGTCGCAAATATTGCGGGTGGATTTGACATGGGTACCCCTGTGCATGCCACACCGGACCGGATGTGGGACTTTCTGTTTGACATCAACGTCAAGACCCTGCGTTGCATGCTCGCGGCCACCACGCCGGTGCTCGTGTCGCGCGGCCGGGGCAGTATCGTCAATATCGGTGCACTGGGCGCCCTGCATGGTGTTGGCAACATGGGCGCCTACACGGCTGCCAAGAGTGTGGTCATGCGGCTGACCGAAGCTTCCTCTGATGAAGTGCGGCAGCAGGGTGTCAACGTCAATGCAGTGCTGCCCTCGCTGATCGATACCCCGCGCAATCGTGCTGACATGCCGAACGCGGACTACAGCAAGTGGGTGAGCCCGGAAGCGCTGTCTGAAGTCGTGTCCTTTCTCCTTTCAGATGCAGCCAGCGCGGTGCACGGGGCACTGATTCCGGTGCGTGGGCTCGTCTGACCCAACGTTGGGCACGATCCAGACCCGATCCAGACCCGACCCAGACCCGACCCAGACCCGACCCAGACCCGACCCAGAAGAGGACCTGCAGCGAAAGTGAAGTGGGGAGAAGATAAAAGCAGCAGCGCGCGGCACGTCCACCGCAGTTTCAACCCCGTGCGTTCATCTCCGGATGATGTGTTGATGAGCTTATTTGCCAACCACCCTGACCAACCGCCGACCCCGCGGTGTGAGGGGGCCGACCCGAGCGTCGTCAAAACAGCGCTCCATTGTTCCGGGCGGCGCCATCATCGTGCGCTGCAACTGACAGATTTGGTGGCGCGGTCGTTGCTTCCGGCATCGGCTATGAAATAATCCCATCCACCTCAAACGATCGAAAAGGAGATCAGCATGTCGAAAGGTGAGGATCGGAAAAAAGAAACGAAGAAAAAGCCGGAGAAGACGCTGAAGGAAAAGCGTGCGGCCAAGGCAGCCAAAAAAGGCTGATAGCGGTTTGTCCCTGCCGTTTCCGGAGCTTGTTCTGGAAACGGCACCCCATAGCGGTCCCGCTGCTTTCCACTGCCATTTGAGGAGCGAGTTCCGGAAGGCGCCCCATTGCAGGCTTCCGCTGTGGACCCGTCTGCTCAGGGCTGCGTTCTGACCCGGTCTGCCGGTACGGCAAGCTGCTGCATCAGATAGCGCTTGAATTCTTCTTCCCACGGCTGGGCATCAACCGCGAGTTGCATGCAGAGCATCCAGGCATTTTTTTCGGCGGTGCCGATTGCAAAACCCCGGTGTACTCCAGGAATGCTGATGGCGCCGTATTTTTCCTGGTAGCGCTTCGGTCCGCCCAACCAGCCACAAAAGAACCGGGAGAGTTTGTCCCGGGCACTGCCCAGGTCTTCGGCGTGCAGCCGCCGAATTGCCCGGGCGTCAGGGAGATTGTCCATGTTGGTGTAGAACTGGTCGATCAGGGCACGCACGCCAACCTCACAGCCGGCTGCTTGAAAAGAAGAATCTCCGATCCCGTAAGGGCTCGCCATAGTCTATGCCCGAACTGCTGGTGCAGGGGGTGGTCTTGATCGAGTGGCTTCCTGCAACACTACCTGGCAGGTTCCAGGCGGTATCCCGTGATGCCCAGATCACGATTTGGATCGAAGTTGGTGTCGTTGGTCAGGAACTGCCGGCCGTCACCGAGTTGCCAGGCGTTTGAGTAGTGAATCGAGAGATCGAGCTGCTGTCCGCTGCTCGGATCTCGCCACGGCTGTACTTCCTGCAGGTAATCCTTGAACGCCTCATGCTGTCGGCTACCACTTGCATCATTGCTGGCCACGATCTGGTTGTTGATGCGACCGATCTCGTTCAACGTCTCCATGCGGACCTGGTGGCGAGCGGTCATACCCGCCAGGTTGATCTCCGCCATCCGGCGACTGTGCCAATCCTGGATGGATCGTATCTGCCGCTGGTTCAGTGTTTCCACGGCCTGCCGTGACCACGCGAGCAACTGCTCACCCCACGGTTTGTCGACGCGGCTGGACTGCCTCACGTGTTCAAGTACCGCAAAGTCGAGCAGGCCATCAGGTGCTCGCAAGGACATCGGAACATCTGACCAGGCGACCATCGTTCCCTGCAGATCCGAGATCGTGACGCTTGCGACCAGGGTCTCGCGCATCGGAATACCCAGCAGGTCGTAGCCGATCAGCAGTTCACCGCTTTCAACATGAACGCGAGCAGGACCCGCATTCTGAGTCGGCTGACTGGCACGCAGCGCTTCGGCCAGTTCAGGTCTGGCGCGGAAGTCGAGCACTCGAGCTGAAGGTCTGCTGTGGTGGGCGAGAAATTCCAAATACTCGCGAACACCACGCATCGGTGCTGCCGGACAGGGATTCATTGCAACCACACCACCGGGTGCGGATTCCACCTGCCAGGTCAACCCGGGAAACAGGCTGATCTGGTGCATGGCGTCGGCGGAGGTTGCTGACCAGTTGAACGCGTAGGTGTTGCCGACACACTCGACACTGCGGTTCCATTCGACACCTCCCTGTGTTGACCAGCCTTGCGGAATATCGATCTGCATGGCCGACGTCGGCAGTGCAAAGCCGGTTGCATCCACGATGGTTGCTGATTGCATCCGTTCAATTGCGGGTCGTGAACTGCTGGCCAGTGCGCCGGCGTGTGACAACAGGGGACGTCGGTCAAAAAAGACACCGTTCTGGTGAGGCTCGACGATTCTGCGGGGAGAGGAGTCGCCCTGACGAGATGGCAGCAGGGGCGCGGGTTGGGAGGAGGTGGGTTGCGCCTGGGTTTCTGCTGCGCCGACCGACTGGTCAGGCGTTTCAGCACTGCAGGCGGCCAGCATCACCACAACCACGGCGACCAGGAAGTGAAGCCTGAATGGCTTCCGATCAGGTTTCATCTGGCTGCTCTACAACCGCTGATTGAATTCGACCATGTTACCGCTTGGATCGTGGGTGAACGCCTGCAGGCAGACCTGCGGGATTTCGCGTGCTTCGGAGCAGCGGAATCCGGCGTCGCGCACGGCGCAGGTGACGGCAGCGAGATCCTTCACTTCGAATGCAAAGTGTTGTTCTTTGGGAGGTGGTGTGGACTCGATACCCAGGAGATGAACTTCCTGGATGCCGCTGCGCAGCCAGGCACCGGGAAATCCGAGATCGGGTCGGGGCAGTTTTTCCATGCCGAGCACCCCGACATAAAAGCCAAGAGCGTCGACGACGTTTTTCACGTTGATGGAAACATGATGTATGCCGGTGAGGAGCATTGGTGTTCTCCGCTTCAGATTGTCGTCGAGAATATCACGGCGTTGCCGTTGCAGGCTCGCCTGGCCCAGTGGGAACGGTGAGTGCAGCGAGTGTCCTGTGATCGGTGAACCCATGTGGAAGCCAGCCCTGGCTCTTCTGGAAAGCCGCGATGGCGCGACGGGTACTGGGTCCGACCAGACCATCAATGGCGCCAACCTCAAATCCCCGATCAGCAAGGCTGCCCTGCAGGGACACGATGGTCTGCATGGGCAGACGCTTTGGGGCGTCCGTGGGTATCGATCGCACCAGCTTGCCACCACCGGCAATCTGATCCGCCAGGCGGCCCACACTGATGGCGTAATACTCGGAGCGGTTCCATTTCATGATCACATCGAAGTTTGGATACACGATGAACGCCGGTCCATCAGCACCGCTGGGCAGGACGATCCGCGCGGGTGTCTGCGATATCTTCAGAGGGCGACCCATGGAATCACGCACGCCCATCACGGACCAGGTGGACAGCGGCTGGATCTGATCCAGCAGCAGATAGTCAAACCCAGTCGGGAGCAACACCTCACGTCCCCATCGCATGCCCGTTTCCCAGCCGAGTGCAGCCAGAAACCGGGCCGCCGAGACGAGTGCATCGGTAGTGCTGTTCCAGAGGTCCCGCTTCTTGTCGCCGTCACCGTCGACGGCGTGTTTGAGCCATGCGGAGGGCATGAACTGCATGTTGCCCATCGCCCCTGCCCACGAACCGGTCAAACCCTGAAGGGTGCTGTCACCGCGATCAACGATCAGCAGCGCGTTGATGAATTCCTGCCGGAAAAAATCACTGCGTCTTGAATCGCAGGCGAGGTTTGCCAGGGAGGCGGGTACCGATCGGTTGCCGAGAGTCCTGCCAAAATCGGTTTCAAGCCCCCAGAACGACAGCAGGTATTGCGGCGGTACCCCGGTTTCACGCTGGATTTGTTCCAGCAGATCCTGATGTTTGAGCAGCAGACCTCGACCTTCCGAGATCCTGCTGTTGGTGACTCGCACCGGGAAATACCCCGCGAACGTGTTGGTGAACTCGGGCTGGGCTTTGTCGAGCATCAGAACGGTGGGGTCTTCTCGAATGATATCTCGTGCGCCTTTCAGCGTGGCATCGGAGACGCCGAGCATCCTCGCGTCCGTCAACAACCTCTCCACACAGGCGTCGAAGGCAGGCACCGTGCTCGGTGATGGTTCCTGCGTAGCTGAGCGAACAGCGGACGCGGTGACCGCATCGCTGGTGGCTTCACCTGCGCAGGCGTGAAGCGGCGCGAGCGCAACCAGGGCCACCAGCACCAGCGGTCGATGCAAAACCTTAATCAACCAGCGACCGGCCGATGACGTATCGCATGATCTGACTGGTACCTTCAAGAATCTGATGCACGCGAAGGTCACGGAGGAATCGCTCTACCGGATAGTCCATCAGATAGCCATAACCACCGTGCAGCTGCAAGGCGTTATTGACGATTGCCGAACCTGCTTCGGTGGCCATCAATTTGGCCATCGCGGCAAAGCGGGTTTTGTCGTGTGCGTTCTCTGTGACCTTGAGCGCCGCGATGTAGAGCAGCGCTCGGGACGCTTCGAGCTGCGTCGCCATATCGGCGAGGGTGAACTGGGTGTTCTGAAAGTCGGCGATACGCTGACCAAACTGATTGCGTTCCTTGACGTAGGTGACTGCATCGTCGAGGCAGCGTTGTGCACCACCCAGGGAGGAGGCGCCGATATTCACACGTCCACCATCGAGCCCTGCCATGGCAATCCGGAACCCCTGGCCCTCAGATCCAACCAGATTGGCGATCGGCACCCTGACGCTGTCGAACATCACCATGGCGGTGGGCTGTGAGTGCCAGCCAAGTTTGCGTTCCTGGGCTCCAAAGCTGACACCCGGCATGTCTTTCTCGACCACGAGGCAGGAGATGCCGCGTGCGCCGGCACCACCGGTACGCGCCATCACGACATAGATTTCGTTATCGCCGGCCCCGGAAATGAAGGCTTTACTGCCGCTGAGGAGATAATGGTCACCTTCGCGCAGCGCGGTGGTCTTCAGTGAAGCAGCGTCGGAACCCGCACCCGGTTCCGTCAGGCAGTAACTCGCCATATGTTCCATGGTGATCAGTTTGGGCAGATAAGCCCTGCGAACGGCGTCGCTGCCAAAGGCATCGATCATCCAGGCTGCCATGTTGTGAATCGAGATGAACGCCGACGTGGACGGGCAACCATAAGCGAGCGCCTCGATGATCAGGGCGGCCTCCAGACGACCGAGGCCACAGCCACCCATTTCTTCACTGATGTAGATCGACCCGAAACCAAGCTCCGCACCTTGACGGATGGTGTCGCGGGGAAAAATCTTGTGTTCGTCCCAATGTGCAGCATGGGGCGTGATGGCGTCCGCAGTGAACCGGCGTGCCATCTCCTGTATGGCTCGTTGATCATCTGTCAGCTGGTAGTTCATCGCTTCTTTATCTCTTTCGCTCGCTGTAACCAGGTTTGTCTGATTGCGGGTATCGGATTGCGGGTAGTTTCTGTGTTTCGAGCAGGCAACTGCTGACTCCGACCGCAATCAGCGGCCGGTGACCAGGGAAACCTGCCGGTGTCTGGTCCGGGCTGGTGGCCGTCAGCCGCCAGCGTTCATGCTCTGCGCGATTACCGCAAAGCCGGTTGTTGCCGCCAGTCGCTTGCCGACCACGGCCTGATAAGCGCCGCTGTCATACCAGGCTTTGGCAGCTTTGGTGTCAGGAAATTTGATGATGACGGTTTGTGGGCCCGGAGGAGCTCCTTCCACGGTGACCGCTGCTACATCGAAGGACACGAGTTCAGCGCCGTGCGCGGCGAGCGTCGGACCTGCTCCGGCAGAATATTCGCGGTACAGCGCTGGATCCTTGACGACATACTGGGCAATGAAATAAGCGGCCATGATTTTTCCCCGGGCTTGGTGTTGATGGCTTGTTGAGTTGACGCCTTGACGGCATCGAAAAACCGAAGCCGGCAATGGTACCGTGAGTCCCGCGATACGAACAGACAAGGGTGACTGTTTTATGGCAAAGCTTCGTGTGGTACTGACCCGCAGGTGGCCACAACCGGTTGAAAACAGGCTGGCTGAACTCTGCGACCTGTCAATCAATGCAGACGACCATCCGCTCAGCCGAGCCGAACTGGCGCAGGCACTTCGGGAGTGTGATGTCCTCGGTGCGACGGTCACGGATCGCCTGGATGCGCATTTGCTCGGTACCGCAGATCGCCGCACCCGGTTGATCGCCAACTTTGGTGTGGGTTTCAACCATGTCGACAAGGCAGCTGCTCAGGCCGCAGACATTGTTGTCACCAACACACCTGGCGTGCTGACCGACGCGACCGCTGATATCGCCATGACATTGATCCTGATGTGTGCACGCCGGACCGGGGAAGGCGAGCGATTGTTGCGGGCGGGCCGCTGGCCTGGCTGGTCACCCACTTCACTCCTGGGCACACAGGTGACTGGCAAAACACTCGGCATCATCGGCATGGGCCGGATCGGCGTAGCAACTGCGCGCCGGGCGCACTTCGGATTTGGCATGAAAATCCTCTATCACGGCCGCCAACAGCTCTCGATGCTTGACGAAACCGTGTTCGGCGCGAACTGGCATGCGGATCTCGATACGATGCTGACGCAGTGCGACTTTGTCTCGCTGCACTGCCCCAGTACTCCCCAGACTCATCATCTGCTCGACACCCGGCGGCTGGCGTTGCTCCCGGAGCGTGCGTTTGTGATCAATACTGCACGTGGTGATGTGATCGATGAGGAAGCATTGGCGGCTGTGTTGGCCGCAGGCTCTCTCGCGGGTGCTGGTCTGGATGTCTACGAAGCCGAGCCAATCGTGAATCCTGCCTTGTTATCTCTGGAAAACGTTGTGCTGTTGCCACATCAGGGCAGCGGGTCGCGCGAAACCCGCGAGGCCATGGGGCACTGCGCAGCCGACAATATCGAGGCCTATGTGCAGGGCAAGGCTTTGCCGAACCAGGTGATCTAACGAGCCACTTCGGCAGGCGCGGTGGTTCAGCCGGGTTGGGTTTCCCAGGAGCGAGCACGATCCAGTAAAAGGTCTCTTCCTCGAGCAATGCAGTGACCGGTTGAGACTCCGATCATGACAAGGCTGCACCAACCATCGGCAGCAGGAAGAGTGAAGCCACAACACCGAAGAACTCCCAGGATGTTCGGTGTATTCTCCTGTTTCTGCAAACCAACAGGCCGGAAAAACACATGGAACTACGCAGCGAATGGGCGCGACGCCCATGGTGGATGAACCTGATTTTTGGCTTCTGTGTTTACATGACCTTCATCTACATGCCCTTCGATATCTTCTGGAAGCCCGTGGCAGAGGATGAAGAAGTGTGGTTTGGCTTCATGCTGACGGGTTGGTGGGCAAAAGCCACCGCGCCGCTGCACTGGCTCATCTACGGGACACTCGCCTGGGGCTTCTGGAAGATGCGACCCTGGCTCTGGCCCTGGGCTTCGCTGTACGCAGCACAGGTGGCCATCGGCATGCTGGTCTGGTCGCTGCTCGCAGCGCACGGACCGGGTGTGGTCGGCGGGCTGATCAGTTTTGCGATCTTCATGATCCCAACGATTGCACTCTGGCGTGCGCGCCCGCTTTATGACGGTGCGACCACCTGATCAGTCGCTGACCCGAACGATACGTGTGCCCAGGTTGCCCCCTGCCAGGAGATCAACAAATGCAGCCGGGGCTTTTTCCAGACCCTTGAACTCGTCCTGCCAGACCTTGAGTGATCCGTCCTGCATCCAGGCGAGCAGGTTCTGTCTGGCTTGCACATACCGGTCTGCGTAGTCGAACACCAGAAATCCCTGCATGCGGATGCGTTTGTTGACCAGCAGCCCAGGCACGCCTTTTGGACCAGGAGCGGGATTGCGGGTGTCGTATTGACTGACCACACCACAACAGGCTATGCGGCCGAAAGTATTCATGCGAAAGAGGGCAGCCCCAAGGACCTCACCGCCGGTGTTGTCGAAGTAGACATCCACACCTTTTGGTGCAGCCTCCTTGAGCGCTGCCCGGAAATTGCCGTCCTTGTAGTTCACACAGGCGTCAAAGCCAAGTTCGTTTACCAGCCGCTGCCCCTTGTCGTCCGACCCGGTGACACCAATGACGCGAGTTCCCTTGATCCGGGCGATCTGGCCAACAAGGTGGCCGACGGAACCGGCGGCTGCTGAAACCAGCACGGTCTCGCCGGGTCTTGGATCACCAACCTCCAGCAAGCCAAAGTACGCGGTGAGGCCATTGGTACCCAGTACGCCGACGTAGTGTGCGGGATCATCGATGGGATCAACCTTGTTGACCGCCCTGGCGGGATGTACCGCATAGGCCTGCCAGCCGGAGCCGCAGATCACCAGATCACCCGCGCGAAGTGAAGGGGCTTTGGATTCAACGATGCGCGAGATGGTCTGGCCGTTCATGACAATCCCGGTCTGCGGCGCGCCGGCGTAACTGGCGCTGCCCTGCAGCCCGGCACGAGCGCCGGCGCCTATGCCGATTGCCAGCGTCTGACAGAGCACCTCACCGGTGGCTGGTTCCGGCATGGGTGAGGCTACCACCTCAAAGTCACTGGCCTGCAGTCTCTCCTCTGGCAGGTTCCTGATCAGTACGCGGGTATTGGTGTTGGCAGACATGGCGGTTCTCGTTGGGTTATTCGCGTGTATTCGTATGCGTTGGAGATTGGAAGCTGACTATCCTGACAGAGCTGGCCCGGTCCGGGGAGTCTGATGATTCAGTGGCGGCAATTCAGCCGGGCGTGAGGCCCAGAAGTGTCTCCGAAGTTGTCCAGAGTCGTTTTGCCAATGCCTGGTCCAGGGATATTCCGGAAGGTCTGGCCTCGTGGCAGTCCGCGAAGTATCGACCCGTAACACCGTCGACTGCGGGTGAGGTGGCAACGTAACACGTGGTCGCAGCCCCTTGCTCGGGTGATTTCATGAATGGAAAGAAGAACACGCCCATGAGCAATGGCAGGGGGCCCTGCATGTTACGGCCGAGATTGGTCCGTATGACCCCCGGGTGCAGCGAGTTCGCCGTGCTGCCTGCTGGCAGACGCCGGGCCAGTTCATTGGCAAACAGCACATTGGCGAGCTTGGATTGTCCATAGGCTCTGAAACTGCTGTAACCCTTGTCACCGGACAGGTTGTCGAAATCTATCCCGGCTCTGGGTGCCTGCCTATGGGCTGCACTGCTGACCACCACCACCCGGACCGGCTGCTGATGACCCAATGCGGGTTGCAGGAAATGGGTGAGCAGGAAATGTCCAAGGTGGTTGGTAGCAAACTGCTTTTCAATTCCCCGAACCTGTTCCAGCCTGGGCAGTGCCATGATGCCGGCGTTGAGGATCAGCATGTGAACGCCATTGGTCTGCTTGTCAAGGATGTGCTGGGCACAAAGTCTGATGCTGTCCGGATCGGTCAGCTCGCATGCAAGAGGCTCAACCTGGCCCGACAAACGGGCACACGCTGCCGTCGCACTGTCGAGTGTTCGTGCCAGCCCGATCACCCGGGCGCCACGCACCGCCAGTACACGGGCGGTTTCCAGGCCGATACCGGAATTCACGCCGGTGACCACCGCGAGTCTTCCGGAGAGATCGATGCCCCGCGTAACGTCTTGCGCTGTACGGCTCACGCGGCACTGCCGGTTTTTTGCGCATGGATGTCCGCCAGTATGTTGGCATGCTCCTGCCGTGAGATCCGGAAGAACGAGATTGCGATGATCGATATCAGACTCAGGACGATGACGCTGGGTCCCTGCCACCAGCCGAAGCGCATCACGACGTCTGCGGGAATGGTTGCCGGATCGCTGCCCGGTGGTATACCGGCCAGGTCGATCACGAGCCCGGCCATGACCGGCCCTGCGCCACCGATTACCTTGCCCGCAAAGGACGCTGCGGCGTAGTAGATGCCTTCCTGCCGGTCGCCATGTCGTCGTTCGTGTTCATCCGTGATATCCGCCACCATGGAGCCGATCATCGGAATGGCAACACCGAGACCTAACGCGGACACCATCGCGCTGCCGATGTACAGCGGACCGACCAACGGGTGGCCATTGGGTGGCAAGAGATCAAGCAACCTCAGGATGATGACAATCGAAGTGAAAAACGCATACCAGGCCAGCCCCAGTGCGAAGACAGTCTTTTTTTCGCCGATGAAGATGGAAACTGGCTGACTGATCAGGCTGCCGATGACGATCCCGATGACAGCGATCCCGAACAGCGATGTTGTCTGCGCCGGAGTCAGTGCAAAAAAATAGGTCGCGGTATAGAGGATCAATGCCTGCACCATGCCCTGCGTAATGCCAAACACGACCGCTGCGATCACCAGTGCCGTAAATGAGGGAATGCGGAATGCTGTCCTGACTTCCTGTACCACGCCGCGCAGTGAGAAGGCAGTCTTGCTGGTCGGAATGTACAGAGATGGAATTTTTCGATGGGTACCCAGTGAAGCGATGAGAATGCCAGTGATCAACAACGGAACACACGCCAGCGCAAAAGGTTGGTAGGCAGCGGGATTGAGCTGGCCGTTGGCAAATTGATCAGTGGCGCCGAAAAACAGCAGATTGCCCCCGATCAGCACAGCGAACATCCCCAGCAGTTGAAAGACGTTGCGCAGCGCTGCCAACAGGGTTCGCTCATCGTAGTTCTGAGTCAGCTCGGCGCCGAGCGCCATGAACGGCACCGAATAAAACGTCATGGCGGTACGGGTGAGTGTTGCCAGGACCAGCAGCCACCAGAACAATCCGGTCTCTCCCAGACCCTCTGGTGGCACGAAGATGCCATAAAAAAGGAGGGCAAAAGGAACTGCTGCTGCGTACATGTAACCGTGCCGTCGACCAAAGCGACCGCGGGTGGAATCCGACCAGGAGCCAACGATGGGATCGCTGATCGCATCCAGACACAGCGCGATGAAGATGGCGATGCTGGCCATAGTTGCCGCAAGCCCGAGTACCTGGTTGTAGTAGAACAGGAGAAAAAAGCCGAAGGCAGCTGACTTTATACCTTCTGGCAACTGTCCCACGGCATAGGCAATTCGGGTTGACCATTGCAACGGAGGCAACGGAGGCAACGGAGGCAACGGAGGCAACGTGCGTACTGACGTCAGCGCCGGGCTCGGGGTTGCAGGCATTTGATCACAACTCGGATGGTGACATCGTTATACCGGAGTGACTCTGGTGGAGAAAGCACCAATATGGATTCTGGCTTGTCTTCCAGCCTGTTGCCGGCTCGCCAAGAGCCCGCGAACGGTTCGCCAGTGGCTTGCCAAGCGGACCGCACCCCGGAGATAGTATGCTTTTCTCACATCGATTCTCCACATCCCTTCTCCACATCGCCGGCACGGTTTTTCTGCAAGCCGGGGGTGATTCATACGGGAGCTGCAACTTGAAGTTCGGAATCTTTTTTGAACTGTCCGTCCCACGTCCCTTCACACCCACCAACGAGGCGCTGGTGTACACCAATGCGCTGGAGCAGATCCGTCTCGCCGATGAACTTGGTTTCGCTACGGTCTGGGCGGTCGAGCACCATTTTCTCGAGGAATATTCGCACTGCTCTGCGCCCGAGCTGTTTCTGACGGCTGCTGCCATGCAGACCTCGAACATCCGGGTTGGCCACGGTGCTGTGGTGTGTGTGCCGGAGATGAACCACCCGGTGCGAATCGCAGAGCGGGCTGCTGTACTCGATATTTTGTCCGGTGGCCGACTCGAGCTGGGTACGGCGCGTTCGTCGACCTGGACCGAACTCGGTGGCTTTGAAGTGGATCCGGACCGTACCAAAAAAACCTGGGATGAATTTGTTCGCACCATTCCACGGATGTGGATGCAGGAGACATTCAGCCACGATGGTGTATGTTTCTCCATGCCGGAACGCGCCATCCTGCCGAAGCCGTTGCAGAATCCGCATCCGCCAATGTGGGTCACGGTGACCTCTCCGGGCACCGAACTGGATGCGGCGGAGCGAGGCCTGGGCTGCCTGGGTGTCGCGTCGGCCGGGTTCGATGAGCAGGAACGGCGAACCCGCGAGTATCACCGTCGCATAAAAAACTGCGAACCCGTGGGAGCCGTGGTCAATGACCGGGTGGCCACACTGAATCATCTGTTCTGTCATGAAGATGCCGATATCGCGGCCCGTTATGGTGGGCAGATGATCGGCATGTTCGGCCTTGCCAACAGCCATCTGCTGTTCACGCGAGAAGCTTATCCGACGACAGCGTATGGTCTGCTCGCCAATCTGACACCCAGTCGTGCACCCGCACGCAAGACCATCGAAAACCCTGGTGAAGCCAGCAAGTTGCCAGAAGGAGTGACCATCGGCGATCCTGCTCGCATCACGTCGATCATTCACCAGTGGGAGGCCATCGGCATCGATGAAATCAACTTCCTGCTGAACGCCTTCGAGCACATTCCGCAAGCCATGGTGCTCGATTCACTGCGGCTCTTTGCACACGAAGTCATGCCACAATTCCGGGAGAAGCGCTGATGTTTACCGGTGTCACGCCGGTGTCGGAACTGGTGGCCGATATCCCACGTGTCGAGCAGTGGTCGAAGGAGTCTGCCGTCTTCGAGGGAGTGGAGATCCTGCAGGTGTCGTACGAACTGGCGGGTGGCAGCGCGGCGTTTGAACGCTTGTTGCCACCGGCGCTGCACCCGACCATCCCGATGCTGGTGCAATGGGTAGGCTGGCAGGTTCACGACAGTGCCTGGGGGGCATTCAATCTGGCCCAGCAGCGGTTGACCTGTCGCAGCGGCGCCAGGCCACGGGTGTTCCTGGTGGGTGCGATCATCGACAATGCAATCGCCGGGCAGGCCCTGGCGTCCCGATGGGGTCTGGGCTGCCGCACAGGGGAGGTGAAGCTGACGCGTCACTATGACCGTGCCGGAATGACGGTGATGGTCGACGACGATGTTGCGCTCAACGTTGAACTCCAGGATGCGACGGTACTGAAGCCGGATGATCTGCAGTTTTTCTCCGGATTCAACACTGCGACTACGCCGACTGGTCTACGACTGTTGCAGATGGATGCCCACATTGACGTTCAACGGGCTGAACGATATCTGCCAAGACTTGATGACTATGAACCCGCAGCGTGGGGTCCTTTGTCATTGCAACCCCATTATGCGGTGACGGCCTGTGGTGCTGCGGCCCGGATTGAAGTGCCGCCAGTGCGCATCATCTGCAAACCCGATCAACCAGCCTTTACAGGAACGGAGAAAGTGGGTGGGTAAACTCGACGGCAGGGTCGCGCTGGTCACAGGTGGTGGCCGTGGCATCGGTGCGGCCACGGTACTGAAACTGGCCGCGGAAGGTGCGAGTGTGGTGGTCAATGATCGTGACATCGATGCGGCCGCCGCAGTATCGCGCAAGTTGATCGTCGGTGGTGGCCACTCGGTGCCGGTGCTGGCCGAGCTCACGGAGGCAGGCGCAGGCGAACATCTGGTGGAAACTGCAGTCAGAGCGTTTGGCAGTCTCGATATCGTCGTCAACAACGCAGGCTATGTCTGGAACGGTTCCATCCAGAATCATTCGGACGAACAGTGGCAGGCGATGCTTGACATGCATGCCACCGCGCCTTTTCGACTGCTGCGCGCCTGGTTGCCCTGGTTGAAAGAAACTGCCAATCGGGAACGTCAGGAATCGGGCACCCCGCTTTGTCGCAAAGTGGTGAACATCTCGTCCGTCAGCGGGACAACAGGAGCGGCAACGCAGATTGCCTACTCCGCCGGCAAGGCGGCAGTGATCGGCATGACACGGACGCTGGCCAAGGAATGGGGCCGCTACAACGTCACGGTGAATTGTGTCGCTTTTGGCCACATCGACACCCGATTGACCCAGGTTTACGAAGACGCTCCGCCGACCATCCAGATTGGCGAGCGGGCGCACAGGGTAGGACTGTCGGCAGCGCAGGTTGAAGCCATCAAGGCGACCACACCACTGGGACGTACAGGCCGGCCTGAGGATGCAGCCGGTGCGATCATGTTGTTCTGTCTGCCGGAGTCGGACTTCGTGACGGGTGAAGTGCTGACCTGCTCGGGCGGCGTTCGTTGACACCGGCGCAGTAGATCAGTCTCAAGGCCGGTCTATTCATGAATCTTCTGCTGCGGCTGCCGATATACGGGAAAACACAGCGCGTGCTCCTTCCAGGTGGTCGCCGTACTGGTAAGTACGGCCGCGCGCCTCCCAGTGCGCGCCACACAGTCTCTTCGCGCATCTCGTCACTGGCGACGAACCTTCATGAATACTCCGGGCTAGTCCGACAGGCTCCCAGCCCGGTGTCAGAGACGCAGATAAACCCGGCGTCGATGCAGCCACCGGCAGAACAGGATCAGTAACAGGTACTCACCGAACCGTGCAGCAAACGTTGCCGCAGTCTCCGTCAGCCCTGCAAGCAGATTCCAGTGCAAATGGGTTAGTAGCAGATCGCTGAGGAATGGGTCCCACACGTGCAGCACCACATACAGTGCCAGACTGTTCAATCCGACGATGCGCAGGATTTCGAACGGTCTGGCTACGCCGCGAATGTCCGTCAACCCATACGTTGCGGCCACCAGCAACCCGATGATCCCGCTGCTGATCACCACCCAGGATGGAGTCCACAGGCGTTTGATCGACGGACATAACCCGGTCTGATCCAGGATCAAACCCACGACGACACCCAACAGTGACCAGCCGGTGATCTGACGCGCACATTTCGTGGGATTCGTGGTCGATCGTATGGCTTCGCCAGTCATTACCCCCGTCAGCATCGTGACGATGGATGGAATGAAGTTGAGTGTGGTGTAACCGCCGGGGTCATCCGTGAACACTTCGGTGCGTGGCAACAGGTTGATGAACCAGCGATCAAAATCTGCTGCAGTATTGGCATGCCGATCCCAGTGGGATGCGTAGTCAGGTGCCGGATAGAGCAGAAAGGCTAAAAAAGTGAGCGCGAGTATCAACCCGCAAGCCAGCAGTTGCGTCCGGAGCGTTGTCCACGCCAGGGCAAACACCACCAGGTAACCAAGACCGATCTGGGTGAGTACGTTGGTGAAGTCAAATCGGGTATGGCTGGCATCCAGCGATACCAGCATCAAGCCCAGCAGAATCAGCGCCACGGCCCGCCAGAGCGCATGTCCCCACAGACCATCGCTGGTCTGTCCACGAGTGCGCCGATTCGCAACACTCCAGGGTAGTGCCACGCCGACCATGAATATGAACGCAGGTTGGATCAGATCCCAGGCGGTCATCCCGGTCCAGGGTGTGTGCGACGCCTGAGTCGACACGATCTGCCAGAACTTGCTGTCCGGAAAATTCTGTACACCAAGGGGTAGACGCAGTACCTCCAGACACAGCAAGGCCATGGTCGCGCCGCGCAGGATATCGAGAGAAACCAGCCGCTCGGACGTCATGTCGGGTCAAAAGTCCTCGTCAGCCCTTAGTTGTTGCAGTTAGTCATTCAGCGATCGCCCAGCTTCGTTGGCTTACCGCTGCTGCAGTATCTCGCAGGAGACGATTCGGTCGGCGCGGAATGTGCGGAAATCGCTACGCAGTTCACACTAGGCGCCCAGCGTCCAGGTACGCCCCCAGAAGAGCAGGACAAGTGGGCGAACGTGACGTCCGGTTTCTTTTCCATCGATAGCCCGATACTGCAGCATGACCAGTTGCCGGGAAGAAATGGCCTCGCGGAGTTGTGCCAGGACTGCGGCGTAGTCTGCCAGTCGCTCTTCTGGCGGCACCAGCAACGGGCTGTTCAGGAGTTGTTGCCTGAGTCGTGCCGGGAGCACCGCTTCAATCTTGGCGAGCAGGCGTTCAGCTGCAGCCTTGAGTCGGTCATCCGCCCAGGCGCTCGCTACGCCTGCGCCAAACTGCAATGCCTGGATCTCGTCCGTATCAAAGCATGAGCGGTGGAACGTGATAACCCGGCCGCAGGCGATAGCCAACCCCCGCTTCCCCTTCAATCGGCACTCCGCTCGAGGCCAGATCCGTGATGTCGCGGTAGATCGTTCGCTCCGATACTTCCAGATGATTCGCGATCCCGGAAGCGGTTCTGACTTTGCCGGCGCTGAGCAACAGGATGATTTGAAAGAGGCGGTCGGCGCGGCGCATGGGCTCCCCCGCAGATCAAGAGTGGCTTCCAGGGAACAGTCTTCCTGGCACAGCGAGGGCCTCAGTCAGGCAGTCCGAGTACACGCTTTGCAATGATGTTGAGCTGAACCTCTTTTGTGCCACCGGCGATGGTCAGTGACTTGCGATACAGCCAACCCTTGACCTGCTCGATTTCTTCGTCCCGATGGCCACTTGCGGGAACCAGGCCGAGCGCCCGCACTCCCATGGCTGACTGCATCAATTCATCCCCGCGTTGAATGAGCAGCGCGTTGGTCAGCTTGACAGCAGAGGAAGTGAATCCGGGTGCGCGTGCCTTCAGTTCTTCGATTGCACGCGCCTGTGTCAGACGCTGGGCATGATCGTTGATCTGAAAGTCGATCAAGTCTCTGCGTATCGCCGAATCTGCAATCCGTCCGTGGTCGAGCGGGACGTAGCGCCTGACTCGCTCCGGCATTCTGTTGGCTTCGGTGCGACCGCCTTGCGCGCCGGAGATGTTGATGCCGGCATGGGTCGAGCGTTCGAACTGCAGCAGGCGCTTGCCAGCGGTCCAGCCATTGCCGATGCCACCGATGACATCCTTGATGCTGGCGACGGCATCTTCGAAAACTGTTTCGTTGAATGGCGAAGCACCTGAGAGCAGCCGGATTGGATTGACGAGTACACCGGGCTGTTGCATATCAACCAGAATCAGGCTGATGCCTTCGTGCTTTTTTGTGCTGACGCTGGTGCGGGCCAGCACGAAGATGTAGTCACAGTGCATGGCATCCGAGGTCCACGTCTTGCGACCGTTGATTCGCAGTTCATCACCAAATCGTTCGGCACGCATGGACAGTGAGGCGAGGTCGGATCCTGCGCCAGGCTCGGAGTAACCCATCGCCCAACCGCCTTCACCACGGGCAATACCGGGCAACCAGCGCTGCTTCTGTTCTTCGGTGCCCAGTTCAAGAATGGTCGGCCCGATGTAGTTGACACCTCGCCCGGTCAATGGGGTGCGCGCGCCAAAGCGGGTAAGCTCTTCGATCAACACCCGATACTGCGCGTTGTCGAGCGCCGCGCCGCCGTATTCGCGCGGCCACGTCGGCACTGTCCAGCCTCTGACAGCCATGCGGTCCAGCCACAACCTTGTGTCGGGCTCAATCTCGATGCTTTTGCTGCCAAACGGAATCTGGCCAGCGCCGCACGCGCCGGGCGGGCAGTTTTCCGCGAGCCAGTCGCGAGTATCCTGGCGGAATTCATCGAGGTCGATCATGGCGGTCCCGGTCAGTGAGACTGCCATTCTAACCGTGGAAGAACAAAGTTCGCTTTGTGCATCGGCCTGATCACTTCTTCCGTGTGAAATGATCAGGCTCTGGAGTCTGTGCCGGAATCTGTCGATCTTCTGCTGCGCAGACTCCAGCTCAGTAACGGATGTCCGGAATCCCTTGCGGAGGCACAAACTGCTCCTCCTGGCGAGGTGCCTCCTGGACCGGTTCCGCGCGCTCCTCTCGCATCGGCGCTTCATACGCGGGTTCGCGACGTTCTTCACGCGCCGGCGCTTCAAAACGCGACGGTGCGTCGAATCCCGACCGGCGAGATTCTTCACGCATCCCATCGCCGCCATTCTGGCCGTGGTTACGCGCCCTGGAAATGGCTTCCTGAACTGCCGGGTTGTCCTGCCATCGGGATTGCTGTTCCTGAATCTGCTCGGGTTGCCGCCACTGCGGACGATCTTCCTGGACCGGTGCCGAATACACGTCGGCCTGACGCTCTTCCCGCGCTTCAACGCGCGACTCGAACCGTGAAGACATGCCTCCACGATCTGGCGCCCGGCTACGTGCTTCCTCGCCTGCGCGATTGATGGCGTCGTGGTCAATGACCTGCGGCTCAGGACTCATATGGACGGCAGGCTGCTCGTCGCGCCAGGCAGGCGTTGTGTCGACACCCGGCTCAGGGCGTGAGTACGCTTGTTGTTCACGGGCCTGCTGGCGGGCGCGTTCGATGGCTTCCTGAACAGCGGGGTTATCGATGACTGCGTTTCCAGGCCCGTTGCCAAGGCCATTTTCAACCGTGTTCTCAACCCTGTTCTCAACACTGCTTTCGATGACAGGACTAGGCGCCGCCTCACTGACCGGTGCAGGTATCTCACCGACAAGCGGTCTGGCATCGTTGCCACGTCGGGTTTCAAAGTTTGTACCACGTCGGATCACACGCACCTGCTCGCCATTGACGTTGCCTTCATAAACGACGGCTTCGTCCGCAGTCTCCTGGTGGACGATCGGTTGTTCGGGTACGGACACCGCAGATTCTCCGCCACCCCCGTGGGTCTGGCCACCCATCTGCGACCCCAGCTGCGTGGGCGGGGGACTGCCGACCGGGCTCTCGGTGTGCTCTCGACGGCCACCAATCGGTCGGGCGCCATGACCCGCGCGCGGATACCACACGGTGTCATCCGCCTGCACCGGTTGGCCATTTACGGTCTGTGGTCCATGCGCATCACCGGAATGTTGCCGTGGTTGCTGATGCCGCCACGAACGGCGACGATCATGATCGCGATACGATCGACCATAGTAGGGATGGTGACGGTAGTCGTGACGCAACGAATGCAGGTGATGATTGCTCCAGCCGATGTTGTACCAGGTGCTGACACCCCAGAAGTTGTCATGCGGGAAACGGTACCCGTAATCATAGGGGTAGTAATAGACAGGATAGGCATCGGGGTAATAATGATAGACACGTCGTGTGCGGTAGGTTGTCACTTCCCAGGGGTCATAATACGGGACGTAAATGACCCGCTCATTCACGGGACGGATATAGACGACCTTTTCCCGGACTTCGACGACCTGCTTGTCGTCGCTCTTCAGATTGCCAGCAAGCTGAGCACGCTCGCGAAAGCCGGTGATGGCAGCCAGAACATCCGGCTGCTGGTTGATGACGGCTTCACCAAGGCGCCAGGTCCAGTCGAGGTCGTCGTTCAGCTTTTTCAGCACTTCAGGATAGTTGAGCAGGGCGACCACACTGTCATCCCATTTTTCATCCGGCGTTGCGTCCGGTGTGCGCGCGCGAAACCGGGCAGCCTGGACAATCTGCAATGGAAATGTGCTGGCCGGCAGGACGATGGCCAGCAGGTCGTCGGGATAAAGCGCAACCGGACCCAGCAGTTCTTCCAGCTGTGCCTGATCCAGAGGCGTGTAGTCCGATTGGGCCGGTGCCGGTTTGATTTCAACCGCCAGGGCTGGATTCCAAAGAGCGAAGTTCAGACCCGACAGGAAGATCAGGCTGAAGACCCAGCGCGTCAGGTTGAGCATGGTGAACATGCCTCAGATCATGGTCCACCCACGATACCGCATTCTGCTGAATGCCGACTTAATGAAGTTGGCAGATTCCGGTGCGTAGATGGAGCGCTGAATCAGAGCCCGGTTCGGTAGTTTTCTTCGACCGACTGATCGATGGCTGTGGCCATGGTGTCATCAGCGCCATGCAGTTCTGCGAAGAGCTTGCCAAACGATATCCGGCCTGTGGCGCTCCAGCTTTCGGGTTCCCACAATCGGCTGCGGATGAAGGCTTTTGCACAGTGAAAAAAACACTCATCAATGTGCACCCGGATGGCGATGACCGCGTTTTTGCCGCGTGCAGAGAGTCGTTCCAGCAACTGCGGATCCGCGGTCAGTTCAGCCCGGCCGTTGATCCTGAGTGTCTCCTGGGTATTGGGAATCATGCACAGCAAACCGACCTGCGGGTTGGCGAGAATGTTCTCCAGACCGTACACGAGTTTGTTACCGGGACGATCGGGGATGACGACGGTCTGATTGTCTTCCACCTTGATGAACCCTGGGGCATCGCCTTTTGGTGACGCGTCGACACGCCCTCGTGCATCGGCGGTGGACAACACCACGAAGGGGCAGCGGGCGAGAAAGTCGATGGCTGTAGCATTCAGGCGTGGCTGATTTTTGGCGGCAAGTCCCGGGCTGGCGTCGCCGATGATCTGTCGCAGCCCCGTAAGATCGCGAATGTCATGCGTGCTCAAGCGGATGCTCCGGCGCGCGCCAGTTTCGGTACGGTATAACGCTGCATATCGTCGACAAAGGCGCGCAGAGTCTCGATGCCGCTGGCTTCTGCATCCTGACACCATTGTCGCAGCGCGTTGACGACGTCTTCGAGGTTGCCGGTGCGTTTGCTCCAGATGTCCTGCAGGCGCAGACGCAGATCGTAGACAGTCTTCAGTTCCGGAACTTCCACAAGTGTCGCCAATCGGGCCCGCCCATTTTCGTCCAACAGCGAAGCGTCGCGACACAGCAGGCGATGGGCGCTGCGCAGAAGCTGCTTCGATGCTGCATTGGCATTGGACCTGGCATTGGACCGCTGCTGACGAACGATCGGGGCGACGACGGTGCGTGCGTAAGTCGCCATAACGTTGAAACGATCGTTGACCAGCGCCATTGCCGTGTCCTTGTCGAGTTGGGCCGTGCTCCGTCTTTCGATGACCGGCCCGGTGCTCAACGGGCGGGCAAGTCCTAGCATCCTGAACAGGCGGATATACATCCAGCCGATATCAAATTCCCAGCTACGCGCCGAGTACTTTGCCGAATTCGGATACGTATGATGGTTGTTATGCAGTTCCTCGCCACCGATGAGAATACCGATCGGCACGATATTGCGGGACGCATCCGGTGGTTCGAAGTTGCGGTAGCCCCAGAAGTGGCCAATGCCGTTGATCACACCGCCGACCAGCGGAACCCACATCATCTGGATCGCCCAGACTGACAGCCCGATCACGCCAAACAGAATCAGGTCGATGAGGGCCATGAGCGCGATGCCGATGACGCTGTACTTGTAGATATGGTGTTCGATCCAGTCATCGGGAGTACCTGCGCCATAGCGTGCGAGCAGTTCGGGTTTTGCCGCAGCAACCCGATAGGCGCTGGCCTGATCCCAGAGGATCGTCGACAGCCCCATGACCACCGGACTGTGTGGATCTTCTGCCGTTTCACACTCGGCGTGATGTTTGCGATGTACAGCCGTCCATTCCTTTGTGGTCATGCCGGTACCGAGCCACAGCCACAAGCGGAAAAAATGCTGCAGGGCAGGGTGCAGCCACAGTGCGCGATGGGCCGAGAACCTGTGCAGATAGAGTGTCACGGCGAGTACTGTGATGTGAGTCAGCAGCAGCGTCACGCCGATCAGGGCCGGTATGGAAAGATCCAGCACGCCGTGTGCGAGCAGATCCAGAATGTTCACAAGCACCTCCTGTGGTGATCACTTGACGGAACAGCGGTCAAACAGCACCGCTGCTCAGGAGCAGAACAGCGGTCAGAACGCACCACTGTTCAGGAGCAGAACAGCGGTCAGAACGCACCGCTGTTCAGGATAAACGCATAAATCAGTGAAACGGCCATAACTGACAGCAGCAGGAAAGTCCCCTGTGCGCCAATCAGTCGCGGGTAGTTTGCACCTTCGTTGCTGGACAGTCCCCAGGCATGGAGCAACCGGCACGCAATCAGGCTGAGGCCAAGCAAGTGCAGCATCAGATGGCTGGTTCCATTGAGTTCCATCATCAACAGCAGCAACAGCGCCAGCGGGACGTTTTCGACAAAATTTGCCTGTACTCGAAGTACCGCGTCAGGGCGCCATTTCGGTTGGCTGGCGGAGCGCAATCGGACGTGCAGCACATGATTGGCCAACAGCACGGCGAGCAAACCGCAGAGGCCGGCGTAAAACGCAGTGACCAGAACACTCATGCGATCACTCCAGCCAACACGGCAATCAGACCACCGCCAGCAAGGGTGAGACCGATGTACCCATACTGATCAATCCAGAACAGACCAAAGGCTTCCGGAGAGCCCTTTGGCGCCGTTGGTGTCGGTCCACTGCGGAGTTGGCGTGGCAAACGACCATTGGCAACGATCTGTATACCCAGCCAGATACCACCAAAACCGAAGATGATCAGCCAGTCAGCGGGCTGCAGCAGCGCCATCATTGATCCTCGTGTTGGTCATGCCGAACTGCAAAATTTGCGTAGACGTTCAAGGTTGTTCCCAGGTTCCTTGTATGCTCTGTTATTGCGAGCATAACAAAAGGGGTGTTGATGTCGCTAACTGGACGCAGGATTCTGATCACAGGCAGCGGTGGTGGAATCGGTCAGGCGATCTGCCGCTTACTGTCCACTCGCGGTGCAACACTGATTCTTACGGATCTCGAGTTGCATGGCGCTTCCATCGCCAACGCCTGCAAGGCGCGTTACCTTTCCCTGGATGTTACCCAGGAGCATGCATGGCGCACGGTGACCAATGTGGTGCGGGAGGAGTTTGGCGCACTTGACGGTGTCGTCAATGTTGCCGGCGCCATCCTGATGCAACCGCTGCTCGAAACACCGCTCGCCGAGTACAGGCGGATCCAGGCGATCAATCAGGACAGCGTTTTTCTCAGCCTCCGCTATTGCACGCCACTGCTCATCGATTCGAGTCTCGAACATGGCGCGTCGGTCGTGAATTTTTCATCGATCTATGGCCTGGGTGGTCAGCCAGGGTTCAGTGCGTACTGTGCGGCGAAAGGAGCGGTCCGTTTACTGACCAAGGCCGCAGCACTGGAGTTCGCCGAGGCCGGATATCACATTCGTGTGAACTCGGTGCATCCTGGACCGATCGATACCCCACTGGCGCGAATGCCTGTCGAACAACTGGTTGCCCAGGGGAAGGTGACATCGATCGACGCTGGCATGAACAGGATCGCGGCAAGCTATCCCGGTGGACGGATCGGTCAGCCCGATGATGTTGCGGGGGTGGTTGCGTTTCTGCTCTCGGACGATGCGCGTTTCCTGAACGGGGTCGAATTGCCTGTGGACTACGGGTTCACTGCGAGGGCGCAGTAAGCGCGCGAACTGGGGCCAGTCAGGCGGCAGCGTAAGCGAGTTGCTCAATGACCCCGGATGAGCGTGCTTCCCGGATCAACTCGCGAGTGAAGTCCTGGCAGGTCCCACAGCACGTACCGGCACCCAGCATCCGGGCGATGTCGGTCACCGAACTGGCACCCTCCGCTACGGCCTCGCGGATGTCCCGGTCGGTGATTCCATGGCAGACGCAGACGTACATCGATGATCTCCTGAGGTGCGCACCACGCAGTGGTCTATAGGTCGTAGTGTAAATAGAAATGATTCTCGCTAGCAAGCGTCTTTTGTTTTGATTTGTGATCGTCAGACAAGTTTGAGCACTTAGTTAAAAACCATTAATAATCATGTAGTTATGTGGACATGGAGAGATCTGACTGCTAGGGTGGAGCGCACTGAATTCAAGGACTTCCGCATGAAAGCTCTGCACAAGGACACGATTGTTCACCTGAACAAGGTACTGAAGAACGAACTCACCGCCATTAACCAGTACTTCATGCACGCCAAGATCCTGCAGAACTTCGGGCTGCCAGTGCTGGCCGAGAAGGCGAAAGCGGAATCCATTGACGAGATGAAGCATGCCGATGCGCTCATGGAGCGAATCCTGTTTCTCGATGGGCTGCCCAATCTTCAGGAACTGGGCAAACTGTTGATCGGCGAAAACGTCCGGGAAATTCTGGAGTGCGACCTGCAACTCGAGATGCTCGCCATGCCGGATCTGCGCGAGGCTATTCAACACTGCGAGATCGTGAAGGATTTTGTCTCCCGGGAGTTGTTCGAATCCATCCTCGAAGGCGAAGAGGAACACGTCGACTGGCTGGAAACGCAGCTTTCTCTGCTGGATCGGGTGGGCGAGCAGAATTACCAGCAATCCCAGATGAAATAAGCCTGGGCCGGCGTCAGGAGGCACACGCCAAACCAGTTTTTCTCAAACCACCCGGTTCAGGAAAGCACCGTCAGCTGCCCCCGAGGAGGGGCAACGGATGGGCAACCGAGTGAATTTCTCCGCTGCGACCGGCGAGTGGTCGAAAAAACCTGACTCTCGCAACCGAAAGATCGAATGGACCGAATGAGCATCGCCGGTATTTTGTGCTGTACCGGACGGCGGAGTTCATGGTCATGTTCAAGCCCCTGATCGTTCCAGTGCAAGCCCGCTCGAAACCCGACAGTCGTGAGCGAGCGTCTGCAGTGGTGCCAGCGCAATCACGCCCTCGAAAGGCTTTTCACTACGCATGGCCTGCTGGTTATGACCCCTTTCTCTGGGCGGGTGACTCGCATCGGGTCAGGCGACCGCTACTTGCTGACGAGACGCGCAGCGTCATGCAGGTCCGGGAGCACTACGAGGTTGAAATCGAGCTGGCGGAGCGCTTGCGCCGTGCCCGGCGGGAAGAGCGGCCGTTGCTGTATGGCAGGCTCTATGACGAACTGTTCGAACGGGTCACCGACCATCCGCAGTTGACCCGCAAGAACACCGCAGAAGGGCAGCGACTCGATGTCGAACGACAGTTGTCGTTCCTGCGCCCGCACGTCAAAGCGCAAGATGTCTTCATGGAGGTTGGTGCCGGAGATTGTGCGTTGTCGCGACAGGTTGCGAACCTCTGCTGGTCCGTATACTCGGTTGATGTATCACCGGTAATCGCTGGTGGACAAGCGCTGCCAGTGAACTGCGAGTTCGTGCTGAGCGGAGGCTGTGACGTGCCGGTACCGCCGCAGTCAGTCGACGTCGCCTACAGCAATCAGCTGATGGAACATCTGCATCCGGAGGATGCGCAGGCCCAGTTGCAGAGCATCCAACAGGCCATCCGACCTGGCGGCAAGTATGTCTGCGTGACTCCGAACCGCATCAGTGGACCGTGGGATGTCTCCATGTACTTCGACGAGGTTGCCCGTGGTTTTCATCTGCGTGAATACAGCGTGGACGAACTGACAAACCTCCTGGTCCGGTCGGGTTTCAGTCGTGTCGACATTTACGCAGGCGGGCGTGGGGTTTTTATGCGTGTCCCGAAAATCGTCGTGCGCGTGGCGGAGGCGCTGCTTGAGAAACTCCCGTACTCCCTGCGTAGCCGGCTCGCCCACTGGATGCCGGTGCGTGGACTGCTTGGATTGCGGGTAGTGGCTTGGAAAGCGGTGTAGAAAGTGATGTAGAAAGTGATGTAGAAAGTGATGTAGCAAGTGGCGTAGAAAGTGGCGTACAAAAAGGCTGGTAACGAGCGCGCGGTCAATGTCGCAGAAGTCCGAAGACGGAAGATCGCTCGCTCGTGAATATGACCATGCTGCGGTCAACGACTACTCAAGATCGTCCGGTGTGTTGAGGTTCCGGAAGGACTCCGCAAGATCAGAACAGACCACTGTGTGTCGTTGGTTTTGCGGCAGGATGTTGTACCAGCCCTCGACACTTCGATGGCCGCCATCCAGATAGGCCGCCAGCATGGGTTCAAGATCCCGGTGCACGAGCAGGTGCAGTACCTGCGCTCTGGTGCCGTCGTGAGCGATCACAGCGCCTGGCTCGTGAGCCACCCGTCCCAGCCGCTCTACCAGATCGTTGGCCAGCAGCGGTGCATCCCCAGGTACGATCATCACCCAGGGCCGGCTGCTCTCCTGCAACGCCCTGAGTACGCCGGTCAGCGGACCCTGTGCCTCCAGTGGGGCGTCGGTAAACACCGGTGCATAGGCTCGATAGCGCTCGAGGTTGCGGTTGGCGCTGATCCAGACGCCTGCAGTCTGAGACGCCAGTCGGCGGACCACCTGCGCTGCCATGGGTTCGCCACGAAAATCGAGCAGGGGTTTGTCGGTTCCGCCCATGCGGGTACCACTGCCGCCACAGAGCACCACACCCTGGATTTCGTTCGTGCTTGGCACCCGTCTGTGATCTTGTCAACAGATGCCGTCAGAGGCCAGCCAGCGGCGGCAGATCGTCGTACGCTGCCTCCCTGCCTTCCGCCTTGGCCTTGAAATGCCGGGCCATCTCTCCGCCCTGGCTGACTGCGCCCATCCAGACGGTCTGATACTGCAGTGTTTCACCGATGGAGTGTGCGCGCCCATAGTTCAACAGGTGTTTGGTTGAGTGAATGGCCAGCGGCGATTTACTGGCTATCGTGCGGGCGATTGCAGTCACTGCTTCGAGCATGGATGCCTGATCTTCGAAGACCTTTGTCACCAGTCCGGCGGCCAGTGCTTCGTCTGCATGCAGGCGCCTGCCGGTGTACGCCAGTTCGCGCATCAATCCATCGCCGATCAGATGCGGCAGGCGTTGCAGCGTGCCGACGTCTGCAGCCAGACCGATGTTGATTTCCTGGATGCAGAAAAACGCATCCCGCGTGCAATAACGCAAGTCACAGGCGGATACCAGATCGACACCGCCACCTACCGCGCCACCCTGGACGGCCGCAATCACCGGCATGCGAGCGTTTTCAATGGTGCTGATGGTGGCCTGCATCACCCCCAGGCGCCGCACCGCCTGTTCGCCAGCGCGCCCTGCGTCCAGGGGTTTGTCTCGCTCGCCACCAAAAGCAGAAACGTCGAGGCCGGCGCTGAAGTGCTTGCCGGTTGAGGACAGGACGATTGCGCGTACTGCTCCGCTTGCATCCAGTGACTGTACCGCGGCCGGCAGTTCCCGCCAGAATGCCGGCGGCATGCGGTTGTACTCATCGGGCTTGTTCAGGACGAGAAAACCGACCCCATCGTCAATGCGCACACTCAGTCGTTCGTAAGTCATAGGGATTCTCCTCAGGTTATCAGTCTGGATTCCAGACCGGGTGAGTGTCTTGTGTGTTCGTCTTCTTGTGTGTCCTGAGGGGCGGGTTCTCAGCGAATGCCTTCCCAGGCGCTGCGGATGTCCGCACCGGGGTCGAGTTCAAGTCTGCTGTTGTCATCGAAGACAAACGTGGCTCGCCGGGCAAGATCATAGTCATCCCAACCAGGATTCCCGAAGCGAATGAATTTTATCCATGCACCATGCATCAATTCTGCCACCGACTGTGGATCTCCACCGGTGCCGAGGAAAGGCTGCACGCCGGGTTGCGTCAGATTGTTGAACGCAAACGGAATTTCCAGGGCGTGCGTCGCACCGAGCTTGCCTTCGTTGGCGCGTGACCGCCAGGCAAACAGGTACATCCAGGTTGGTGCACCATGCCGGGCACGTGCCTCGGCGAGGCGGACAGCCGGAACCCGGAACATGTGGTCGGTGGTCAACGCGATCAGCAGCGCTTCTGCGGTGGCATCCGGTTTGGCACGGCGCCAGGCAGCGAGGGGACGCTCGGCGCCATACCCCTCTACTGCGCGGGTGAGCTTCGCATCGTCGACCTTGCCATATCCCCAGAGCGTCGTTTCGTCCTGGTTGCTGCCGAGTAAAACGGCAACAGTGCTGCCAGCGCCTTTGTCTATTGCCTCAATCGGCATTTCCGGAATGAAGGTGTTGCCGTGCACCGGATAAAACGGCGACACCGTGGATCCCAGACGATTGACAAAGCCGCCACTGGACTCGAGTTGTGCGATCACCTTGCCCTGCGCTGCGAGGATGTCTGCCACGCTGGCTGCTTCGAGCGACAATGCCGTGTCCGCGTTCAGCGCACGCAGAAAGTGCTCGCCGACCACGCGTCCGCAGTCGGCGGGAAGCGTGTGGTGACCTGCACCTGATTGTGGAATCGCGCCACGAAACAAACCTGAACATCGTGGATTCGCCAGCAGCGTGCCAACGCTGAAGCCACCTGCTGACTCACCGGCAATGGTCACCTTGTCTGGATCACCGCCAAGTCGATCAATATTGTCGCGGACCCATTCCAATGCGGCGATCTGATCCAGGGTACCGTTGACTCCGGACGATGCAAACTCGCTGCCAAGCATCGACAGATCGGTAAAACCGAGCGCGCCGAGTCGGTAGTTGATGCTGACTACAACGATATCGCCATGACGACAGAACGAAGTGCCGTTGTACCAGGGAATCGCGCCCTGGCCGGTACGATAGGCGCCACCGTGTATCCAGAAGAGCACGGGCCTGCGTCCGTCATCGAGGGCCGGGGTTTGAATGTTGAGCGTCAGACAGTCTTCGCTCCAGCGAACCGGTGCCGGATCGGTCAACCCACCACTGGAAACCTGCGGGGCGGCCGGCCCGAATTTGCGTGCCTCAAGCGGTTCTGCCCAGCCGCTGTGTGGTTGCGGAGCGCGAAAACGCAATCTGCCGACCGGCGGCGCGGCATAGGGCACGCCGGCAAACAGGAATACACCACCTTTTTCACGCCCGAGGATCGGGCCACTGGTCGTCTGGACAATGGACATTTTCGGGTACCGTAGCGCTGGAACCGGCGACTTTAGCATCCCCGGACCGGCAGCTAACAGGACATGCAACAAGGCATTGGCCAAGGTGCGTTCGACGGCGCGATGCGAGGCAGGACCATTCCACCGAGTCTGCGCGGCGGAAGTCGACGCCGCTACTTCATGCAGACACTTCATGCCGGTCACTTCATGCCGGTCACTTCATGACGGTCCTGTGCCACGCAGACTCCTTGTCCCCGAAGACCGCAGGTTTACCGTTGGTCGGCAATTTTATACAGTGTGTCGCGCATCGGCTGCGGGGAAACCATTGCCTCGTTATGTTTCAGGATCAGCCGTTGAGTCACCAACCGTGCCAGAGAGCCGCATCGTGATGGAACACCAGAGTCCGTTGGGACAAGCCACCACCTACACCGACACCTATACACCCTCACTGCTGTTTTCGATGTCACGCAGCACTGGCCGTAAGCCTTTGCATCCGCCAGCGGATTTTGAATGGCATGGCGAAGACATCTGGCATGGATACGAATTCACCTGGCTGGATCGTTATGGCAAACCGGTGGTGGCCGGGCTACGACTGCGAATTCCCTGCAACTCGCCATGTATCGTCGAAAGCAAAAGCCTGAAGCTGTACCTGGGTTCGTTTGCGCAAACGCGGTTCAACGGTCAGGCCGATGTGTTGAAGACGCTGGACAGCGATATGCGGCTCGCCGTGCGAGGGCCGCTGACCGTTGAGCTGATTCCGTTGCGACAGTTATCCATGCTGCCTGCGGTTCTGCCTGGTATCTGCCTGGACGACATCGACTGTGAAGTCGTGGACTACACCGTCAACCCGGGGCTGTTGCGGGGAGAGGGTGCAGATGCGGTGGTGAACGAAAGTGTGCACAGCAATCTGTTTCGCAGTCTGTGTCCGGTGACTGGTCAACCGGATTATGCGACGGTCTGGATCACCTATCGAGGCACCCCGATTGCACGGCGGGGATTGCTTCAATATCTCATCAGCTATCGTCAGCATGCGGGGTTTCACGAGGCGGTCGTCGAACAGATCTACATGGATCTGTGGCGTCAAGGCGGACTGCAGACGCTGTCGGTCATGGGTTGTTTTCAAAGGCGTGGAGGGCTGGATATCAATCCGTATCGTTCTACGGATCGGGAACCTCCCAATCCGGTTCGATTGCCCAGACAGTAACGAGGCTATCAAAAGAGGCAATAATCAGCGGTCAGGCAGCCTGGCCTTTTTCGAGTGTGGCCTTGAGCGCCTGGTTTTCTTTTTCCAGTTGCTGAATGCAGCCCATCATTTCCCGACTGTCCTGCGTGAACCGTTTCAGCATCTTGCGCAGATCGTCGTCGGTTCCCGCCAGCACCGAAGCGAGTTCTGCCTTGAGCGATGCGTTTTCTTCGGCAAGGGAACCGGACTCGCCATTGGCGCCCTCGGGCAACTCTGGAAAGCGCTCAGGCTGGTAACCAAGCTGGGTGTCGACGCTCGTGTAGTGCTCAAAGTCCTTGATGGCAAATCGTGCACCTGATAGCCCAGATGGTGCAGCGGCGATCAGATCGATGATCCGGTTGGTGTGCTCTGCCCGCAACCTCGACCACTCATCGCGAAGATCCGGGGGGATCAACAACGGTTGAAGGAACTTGCCGAGGGTTCTGCCATCCTTTTGCTCGTGTTCCAGTACCAGTTTACGAACGACGCTTACCGGCTCATCACCGATGAGGGTGTTGGCCCGTTCGGCGAGCCAGTTTTTGTGTGCATCGTCTCCCTCGTTGCTGCTCAGCTCGGCAGAGGCCTGCTCCCACGCCTCGAACGCGAGAATGCCTTCAGCGTGAAGTCGGCGGGCATGCAGGAAATACACGATGCCTGTGCCCAGTGCACAGACTCCAACCTGGATCAGAACAAAGGTGGACAAAACCACGCGCCAGTCATCCCATCAACTGCCATGGCGTGAAGTATAGGCGGGTCTGGTGATTGTGCTGGATGGATGCCTGTCGGACTCAGATAACGCAGATTGATTCGTGCAGAGCAGAGGAGAAGAGGGGGCAAACGAAAACGCCCGGCGAGCGCCGGGCGTCTGAGACCATCACGCTGACAAAAAGCCAACGCAGGCTACAACCAAAGATCAGAACTCGTAGGTCGCTTCGATCCCGAAGGTTCGAGGACGATTTACGTTACCGACTGCAAACAGGGCGGCGATCGGAGTGAAGATCTCGTAACGCTCGTCGGTCAGGTTGCGGCCAAAGGCTGCAACCGACCACTGTTCGGTGTAGTAGCCTACCGATGCGGTCACGTCCTTGCGTGAGTCCACTCGTCCCTGCGACGCGTTGATCAGACTGCTTTCCACTTCGTCGATGAACGCATACTTGCCAAAGAGTTCAACCGTGCCGGCACCCATTGGAATGGAGACCGTACCGCCGATACCCAAAGTCATTTCAGGTGCATTGCGCGGTTTCAGGAAGGACGCGTCCTGTAGACACGCACCTCCAATCACACCACCTGGTGTCGATGGGTTGAATGTACCTGGGCAGGTCGCAGCTGTAGTTGTTGCCGTATCCGAAGCATTGACGTCCGTCTCAAATTCTTTGTACTTGGCATCCAGGTAGCCGTAGTTGACGAACGCGCTGAAGTATTCGCTGAACACATACTGGGTTTCGATCTCGAAACCCTTGTATTCGGCATCAGCCACGTTGTCAAAAGTGCTCGCGACGGTACGGGTGTCGTCGTCGAACTGAACCGAACTCTCCTGCTTGTCTGTGAATTTGTTCAGGAACGCGGTCACGTTCAGCCGCAAGCGATTATCTAGCCACTGGCTTTTGAAGCCGGCTTCGTAGGACTTGCCAAACTCCGGATCGTACTGGTCACGATTGAAATCCCGGATGTTCTGGTTGACACCGAAGAACCCGCCGGAGTGGAACCCTTCCGAGTACGACACGTAAGCCAGCGCATCGTCGTTGATCTGATACGCAAGCCCGGCTTTCACGGACGTGTCCTTCCACGTGTTTTTCAGGTCGGCGTACGCAGGGAAGTTACGCGCCAGCTGGCGTGCAACGTTTGACAGATAGGCCTGACCTGCCTGGAAGTCTTTTTTCTCCTTGGTCCAGCGTACCCCGAGTGTTGCCGTCCACTTTTCCATGAACGTGTAGTCCGCCTGACCGAAGAATGCGATGGAGTCAGTCTCCTGGGTTTCGAACAGGATCTGAGTGACATCACCACCCGCTTCAACCTGGGACAGACCGCTGTCACAGGCTATGGGTGCAAAGGCACCTGCGAGACATGCACCCCACGCGCCAGGGTTATAGGCAACACCGCCAAACAACGTCGCCCAGAATCGGCCACCGGTGACCCAATCCTGCTCGAACTCGCTGTTCCAGTAATGACCACCGACCGTAAAGTTCAGGTTTTCGTAGGAACCGTTGAGCTGGAGTTCCTGACTCAGCTGATCGTAGTCGTTGAAACGCTCGATGGTGATGAACGGTGCGGATGATCCGTCGAAGTCGAATATCCGATATTCATTCTGCTTTCTGTAGCCGGTGATCGACTTCAGTTCGAGGTTTTCGTTGAGGTCCAGGCTCATGTTGAGCGTGTACGCATCGGTGTCCAGCAGTGATTCGTTTTCGGTATCGTTTTCCGAAACCTTCGGCCGCTTCTCGCTGGTGCGGCAAGTCTGCGGGAACAGCGTACAGTTCAGGAAGCCGCCGCTATAGTTGGTGTCGTTCGGATCTGTAGGAACGGGCAGCACACCCGGTGCAACGTTGTAGTTGGTGTGGAATGCGTCCAGCGTACCTTCATCCTTGAACTTTTCGATCGTGAAGGTCGCTTCCAGGGCTTCCGTTGGCGTGAACAGGAAAGTCGCGCCGTAGTTCTGGTAGTCCTTCTTGGCGCTCTTGCCACCGATCGTGACGTTTTTGATGAATCCGTCGTCTTCCATCACCGTGCCGAACAGTTTGAGAGCAAGCATGTCCTGCATGAGCGGTGCGTTGCCCACGAGGCGCAGTTCACGATTGCCGTCGTCACCGAGAGTCAGCTTGGTCTTCGCACCCAGTTCACCGGTCGGGCGGGAACGGATGACGTGGATGACACCACCCACCGTATTTTTCCCGAACAGCGTACCCTGCGGACCGCGCAAGATTTCCACTCGCTCGAGGTCGAAGTTTTCGAGGTTCTGGCCAGCCAGTGAACCCAGATAGATACCGTCGATCATCACGCCAATCGGTGAATCGAACGAGTTGTCGTCGGTGCGGGTTGCGCTGATACCCCGAATCTGGATCGCGCCACCACCACCACCGCGGCTGCCGTTTTCGCCGAAGTCGACGTTTGGTGCATAACCGTTGATGTCGCGCAGTTCGCGAATGGTTGAGCTGGTGAGCTCTTCAGACAATGCGGTGATTGCAACCGGAACGTCCTGCGCCGCTTCTTCACGCTTGCGTGCGGTGACAACGACTTCTTCGATTCCGATGTTTCTGGCGTCTTCAGCCGCAGCAACCGCTGGCAGAATCAACCCCGTGCTGAACATGATGGCTGCCGCAGGTAAACCTGCGACCAGCGGCAAAGCCGCCCACGTTGATCGACGTTTGATCATTATTGAATCCTCTCGTTTATCTCTCCCAAGGCGGCGCGAGTATATCGAGTTATATTACTCAGGGTCAATTATTCGGAAAATCTGGAAACAATTTTTTTGCAACTGGTATTTTGGGCGAAAATCTTGTCCAGACGAGCGTTGTCTTCCATAGAAAGGGGGTTCTTTCGAAGAGCGCAGAAGGCAGAATTCACGAAAATAAATACATATATAACAATATGATGAGTAAAATAGTGCAGAAAATACATGAAGTTTTAGTCCGACTCATCGATTACCTGTGCTCAACTGAGAAAGGTGTAAGTGAGTGTTGATATGAACAACGATATTGACGGTACGGGGCGTGGATGAATGAACAAAGATTACAAAGAGCCAGCGATCGATGTCGCTTTGTATCAGTCACCAACCCGGCAATTCACGCCACGCCAGCTCCGGTTGCGGGAGGTCATCCTCGCGGTGACCCGAACCTTGATCACGAAAAACGGTTATGAAGGTGTGAACATGCGGGATCTCGCCCGACATGCAAAAGTCACGCCCAAGACCTTGTACTATCAATTTGGCAGCAAGGAAGAACTGCTCCGGACGGCGGTCGAGGAAATGTTCCACGCGCTCTATACGGCGATGGATGCCGAACCCATTGCCAGGGGCTTCGACAGGCTGCTCTTCATCATCGATCGCGTAGCGGACCTGACGCGAGAACACTGGGCATACGCAAAGGCAGCGATGCCGATATTCACGCAGAAAGAAGCCTCAACGTTCACGACCATCCGCAAGGCCACCTACCGTCGCGCCATCGATCAGATTCATGGCGAGGGAGATTTTCGGGAATGGGTCGACATCGGATTGATCTCGGGCCTGATCGATCGACAGGTGAACCCGATTTACCAGGCACCCTGGATTGCGCACGTTTCGCTTGACGTCACCAATCAGGTCACCAAACATGATATTTCGCTGATGCTGGCAGCGGTCACAACCGGGTACACCCATGAGCGGGCGATCGAAACGGCCAAAGCGATGCACGATCAATTGAGAGGTAGTCCCTACCTTTGAGCGGGCTGCGAACTGAAGGTGAAACTTCTCCGTGAATTCAGGCTGGAATGCCGCTAGCATACCGCGCTCTATGGTGACCCACCCGGTCCCCTCGCAACGACAGGTTGTGAACCCCGCCAGGCCCGGAAGGGAGCAACGGTAACAACTGATGCGTGTGCCGAGGTGCGGCTGTGTGGGTCGCCGCCAAAATGCAACAAGATACAAGCGGATTGGCCCGCCTCGGCCAATTCAGGCTGGAACGACTGTGGCGCCGCAAGGCATGCGCTGTTCGCCGAGCACTATGCCGAGCACTACGCCGAGCACTACGCCGAGCACTACAAAGAGGTTATACCGGAGAGGTGTCCGAGCGGCTGAAGGAGCACGCCTGGAAAGTGTGTATACGGCAACGTATCGAGGGTTCGAATCCCTCCCTCTCCGCCAAATGAAGAAGGCCCGTCAGGGCCTTTTTCATTTGGCGGACAGGCTGAGTGATCGCACCCGAGAAGAGGGTTC
>Ga0105050_10000364_pt1 | contig 68614 bp, 61 predicted proteins | sample FRY01_FD_78088 | JGI IMG/M metagenome (GOLD analysis project Ga0105050, IMG submission 78088) | Freshwater microbial communities from Lake Fryxell liftoff mats and glacier meltwater in Antarctica - FRY-01 | ecosystem: Environmental > Aquatic > Freshwater > Ice > Glacier meltwater ... | reverse complement strand
GCTTTAGGCTTTAGCACACGCGGTTTTGGTGTGCCCCATCGCTCTTTTGCAGACAAGCGCATCAGCGTCCTTAACGCGACGAGCAGGCCAATCACTTCGGTCATCGCAGCGGGGATCCACATCGTCAGGCCACCAATCATCTGGTCGGTCTGGGGCGACATGGCGATCGCCCGGCCGCACAAATCAAAAAGCGGGTAGAGATCGCTCTCCGTAAACGCAATCACCGCACCCGCCACCATTTGGGGCGCCATCGTGACAATCGGCGAGATCACTCGACCACCAGGCGACATCGCGGCTGGTGGGTTAGGTCGACGGTCGAGGATGAGATTCCAGTACATAAAACCGGTGATCACAACCGACCAATTCATCAGTCTATAAAGACGCCAATCCAACATCGAATAAAACTGTACCGAAGGGATCAACCAGATGACGACCAGAAATACAAATAAGGTCGGCACGATAATCGGGTTGGTCAAGATGGAGATGAGCGTGCGACCTGGCAGCGTCTGATTAAAGCGATTGAGCCGCACCCGCCAAGACAACGGTAAACCCGCTCGCATCACCGAGCCTGGATAAGCGGCCATAATGATCAACGGCCCGAGATGATGTAGCACCAGGTGTTGCACCCGATGGATAAAGAACATCCGCTCGGCGTAATAATCCAACATGGTGTGCATCGACAGATACAACATCACCCAGCCTAACCAGAAAAAAACCTGGCGCGTGCGAGAGATTTTGTGGACGCGCTGACCACGCACAAACAACCAAGCACTCGCCAGAAAAAACGCCACGAGTAATGGCGAGAGCTCCCAAGGCTTGAACCAACTTAGCCAATCCATCGATACAGCCTTTAAGTAAATACGCTTTTTAGAACAAAATTACCGCTCAATTGTAGTATGTTGACATGGGAATGCTCCCCTACACCTCAAGCCCTTTCAGTTCATCCTTTATTACCTCGCACTCTGCAAATCGCACATGTCAATCGCCCATTCTCCCAGCCAGACTTTTATTGCTCGCCGTGAACAATTATTGACATGGATGCATGCCCAAGGAGGCGGCATCGCGCTTTTGCCGACTGCGCCGCTTAGGCACCGCAACCGTGACAATCACTTCACCTTTAGACATGACAGCGATTTTTTTTACTTGTCTGGTTTTAAAGAAAGTGAGGCCTGGCTGATCCTGATCGCGGGTGAATCAAACCAGAGCATTTTATTTTGCGAAGCTAAAAATCCAGATGTTGAAATTTGGAACGGTAAACGCTGGGGGCCTGACGCGGCGGCCGAGCATTTCGGTTTTGATCAAGCCTACGAGATTGCTGAGCTCGATCAGCGCCTGCCAGAGTTGCTGAGCGGGCAACAACAACTTTTTACGCCTCTTTCTAATTTTTCGAATCAACAATTACTGACGCGCGTGCACGACTGGGTCGCGACGGCACAACGCAAAAGTCGCGGATCGCGCGCGACGCCGGTTAAATGGTACGACTTGGGCGAGCCGCTCTCCGAAATGCGTCTCATCAAAGACACGCACGAAATCGCCACCATGAAAGCGGCAGCCTCGATTTCGGCCCAAGCACACGTTCGCGCCATGCAAGCCACGCGTCCAGGCATGCATGAATACGAAATCGAAGCAGAACTGCTCTACACCTTTCGCAAGCTTGGCGCGCAAGGTGTCGCCTATGACAGCATTGTTGCGACTGGCGCAAACGCTTGTGTCCTGCATCACCCTGCAGGAGATAGCATCATGCAAGCACACGAGCTTGTATTGATTGATGCGGGCTGCGAACTTAACGGCTACGCCTCGGATATCACCCGGACTTTTCCCGTCAGCGGTCGCTTCTCGGGGCCCCAACGCGCCCTATACGAAATCGTCCTGAAAGCGCAAGAACAAGCTGTTGCCCGCACGTCACCGCAACACCACTGGAACGCGGGACATGAGGCCGCCGTTCGCGTGTTGACGCAAGGGCTGCTTGACGAAGGGATATTAAAAGGCACGCTCGAACAGGCACTGGAAACCTCGACCTACAGTCGGTTTTATATGCACAGAACGGGTCATTGGCTGGGAATGGATGTGCACGACGTAGGCGCTTATCGCGAGCCTCCGCTCGGCACACAGGACAGGCCCTGGCGCAGGTTGCAGGAAAATATGGTGCTGACAATCGAGCCCGGTTTATATATCCGACCGGCTGAGGATGTACCTGAAGCCTTTTGGAATATCGGCATTCGAATTGAGGATGATGCGCTGATCACCGCAGACGGATGCGAACTCATGTCCCGTGGTGTGCCGGTCGCCATTGCCGAGATTGAGGCGTTGATGCGGCATGCGTGAAAAGCCGCCTATCCCTGCAAATTGAGTCCGTCGAGCCAGCCGAGTGCCGTCCAGACGTAAATCACAATCATCGCAATACCGAACATAAAACTAACGGTACCAAACAGCACGGTGAATGCAGCCACCAATACAGCGCCCCAGCCGCTTGGTCGCGTACGCGTCAAGCCAGGATTAAAACGCGCGTCAAAGCGCGCGTCGCTCATCAAACACCAAATAACGGCTTCGATGAAACCGTTTAAGGTCGGTATAAACAGCAGGAAGAATGCGGGATTCTCCCACCACACGTCGGCAAAGGCGCTCGCCACCATCAGCGCAAGACTAATCGCCGTGACGAGCCAGGCATAAGGTCGCCGTAAATACCACCAGTGTGCGCCCACACAGCCAAAGAGCGCGGCCAGCAGACCCACGGTGACTTTACTGCGAAATTTAGGACCGGCTTCAGTGTTTGACATACGACTCGACATTCCTACAGACTCAAGATCTGCACGAGATTGATTGGACGATGTTGAGCATAACTGATTCAGGGCCATCTTCTGAGCCCATCGCGCTCAACGGTAAAATAACCCTATGTTGCGACCAGAATTCGATGTTGTCATTATTGGAGGCGGGCCCACAGGCTGCGTCTTGGCGCTGCTGTTGTCTCGCTACGCGCCGCATCCTGAGCGCATCCTGTTGCTACAGTCAGGCAATGCTTCCCAATATGGCTACACACCCGAAGACGATCCAAGGGTGTTGGCACTGAATCACGGTAGTCGGGTGCTCCTCGAGTCGCTCGGTGCATGGCCGACACACTCTGCGCGCATTCAAACAATTCACGTGTCACAAAAGGGTCGACTGGGTCGAGCGATTATCCGACATCGAGATTTTGATGTCCCACAATTGGGCAGCGTCGTGAGCTATTGGCGACTCCATGATCGTTTAATGCAGGCGGTGCAAGCGAGCGGCGTCCAAGTACGCAGCGGCACGACGGCACAAATCACCACCCAAGACAGTCATGCGATCAGCGTCGCACAGGATGGTCACGTGCTGCGCGCGGCTCTGGCCGTGCAAGCGGATGGCCACCCCAGCAGCCCGGTCCAGCGCGAATATCCACAAATGGCCTTGCTCACCCGCGCCCGCGCTAGCCTTCCGCGGGCGGGCTGGGCGTTTGAGCGATTTACACGGGAGGGCCCACTGGCGGTGCTTCCCCATCCAGAGGCCGTTGACCAGCAATCCGTCGTCTGGTGCTGCGCGCCAGAGCGTGCCCGCAGCCTGCATGCACTGCCACCAGAAGCCCTCTCTCGTGCCCTCACTGAAACATTTGGCAGTCGCTTAGGTGACGTTGAGATCACAGGCCCTGCGGCAATCGTGCCACTGCGCCTGAATATGCGTCTCAATATGGTCGAGGGTCGCTCTGTGGCGATCGGCAATGCCGCACAAACACTTCACCCAGTCGCCGGCCAAGGTCTGAATCTCGGACTCAGGGATACCGCAGCTCTCTCAATTGCCCTGCGTGACTGGCTGCCTGTTGCACACCAACCAGTCACCCCCGCCTTGACGGATTTTCAGAAACTGCGTCGCACCGATCGTCAATTGACCGCTCTGCTCACGGACTCGATGGCGAGAACATTTACCACCGGTTGGGCACCCGTCGAACATCTGGCTGGCATGGCCTTGCTTGGTATGGATTTGATCCCCGCTGTCCGCGCACCACTGGCGCGACATTTACTGCAAGGTTTACGCCGCTGAAGCTTCGATTCAGTCAGTCAAACGGCAGGACCAGCCTCCCCCCGCAAGGGATTACAATTTCGTCATGAAAATTGGTACTTGGTCACTCCCGAACAACGTTTTTGTCGCTCCGATGGCAGGGGTCACTGATCGTCCGTTCAGACAGCTTTGCAAAAAGTTAGGCGCAGGCTATGCCGTATCAGAAATGGCGGCAAGCAACCCGCAACTGTGGAAAACAGTCAAATCTTCACGCCGCTTGAATCACGACGGAGAGATCGACCCGGTTGCAGTCCAGATTGCCGGTGCCGATCCCACGATGATGGCCCAAGCCGCAGTGTTCAATATCAGCAAGGGCGCGCGGGTCATCGACATCAACATGGGCTGCCCGGTCAAAAAAGTCTGCAACATGGCCTCAGGCTCGGCCTTGCTGCGACACGAAGACCTCGTCGCACGCATTCTCGAGGCCGTGGTTAAGGCATGCCTGCCGCACGGCGTTCCCGTCACACTTAAAACGCGCACGGGATGGGACAGAGAACACCGCAACGCCCTGCGCATTGCCAAGCTTGCCCAAGACTCCGGTATTGCCGCACTGACCTTGCACGGCCGCACGCGCGCCGATCTTTACCTCGGTGAGGCTGAATACGAGACGATTCGCGAGGTCAAGTCGAGTCTGTCGATTCCAGTGGTGGCCAATGGTGATATCGATAGTCCGGCCAAGGCCCGCGTTGTGCTCGACTACACGGGTGCCGATGCGATCATGATTGGTCGTGCCGCCCAGGGCCGTCCATGGATATTCCGTGAAATCGACCATTTTCTGCGCACGGGGACCATTCTTGCCCCGCCGACTTGGCTGGAAATGCGGGACTTGCTGTTGGAGCATTTAGCCGACCACTACCATTTTTACGGTGAGCTCCCAGGGGTGCGCACCGCCCGCAAGCATATTGGTTGGTACGTCAGCGGCCTGAAAAATGGGAAATCTTTTTCCGATCAGATCAACCGCCTTGAATCGACCCGCGAGCAATTTGAAGCCGTCAACCTGTGGTTTACCGCACAACAGGAACATTCGCCAGACATGGCGGAGGCAACCTGCGACAATCACTCCGTCCGCACAGATCATCTGCAAGCGGCCTGACCGCCGGACGCCGATATCCCATGAAAAAAAACAACATACTCGAAGAGGCGGTCCGCCTGAGTCTAGAACAGTACTTTAGCGATTTGGGCGATACCGACCCGAGTGACATGTACGAAATGGTGATCCGTTGCGTCGAGCGCCCAATCCTCGAAGTCGCGATGGAACGCACCAATCAAAACCAATCCAAGGCAGCGCTCCTGTTGGGCATGACCCGCAACACGCTGCACAAAAAACTTATTTTTCACAAACTCATCTCTCAAGACTAATCAAGTAATGAACATTCAAACCGCCCTGCTTTCCGTCTCAGATAAAACCGGTATCGTCGATTTTGCACAAGCACTCGCTTCGCGTGGTGTGCGTTTGCTCTCCACCGGTGGTACGGCCAAACTGCTGGCCGAAGCCGGGCTCGAGGTCACCGAGGTCGCCAACCATACGGGCTCACCCGAAATTCTGGATGGCCGCGTCAAAACATTACATCCAAAAATTCATGGTGGACTTTTGGCGCGTCGTGACAGCCCCGAACATCTAAACACCCTCGAAGAGCACGGTATCGATCGCATCGATTTGCTTGTCGTCAACCTCTACCCCTTCCGTCAAGCGGTCGCCAAGCTCGACTGCGCGTTTGAGGATGCCATAGAAAACATCGATATCGGTGGGCCTGCCATGTTGCGCGCCGCCGCTAAAAATCATGGCACCGAAGTCGGTGGCGTGACGGTGGTGATTGATCCAGCTGACTATGCCGCGGTACTCTCTGAAATGGATCAATCAGGCGGCACCTCTTACGCATTGCGTCTGCAACTTGCCACCAAGGTGTACGCACATACGTCGGCCTACGATGGCGCGATCGCCAACTACTTGAGCAGCATCAGCGAAGCCGAGCCTGCCCAGGCCGTCGCACCTGCCCGTCATACCTGGCCAAACATTCTCACGCTGCAGGTCTATCAGCAACAAGTCTTGCGCTATGGTGAAAATGCACAGCAACGCTCGGCTTTTTATGTAGATCCCTATTGCCCAGAAGGCTTACTGGCCAACTTTAAACAGCTTCAGGGCAAAGAACTCTCTTACAACAATATTGCTGATTCCGATGCGGCTTGGGACTGCGTGCGCAGTTTCGACGCGCCTGCCTGCGTGATCGTCAAGCATGCCAATCCCTGCGGCGTCGCAACAGCGGGCAGCCCGCTCGATGCATATTTGAAAGCGTTCAAAACTGACCCAACCTCCGCCTTTGGCGGCATCATCGCGTTTAACCGTAAGGTGGACTTGTCCACAGCCCAAGCGGTCAGTGGACAATTCGTCGAGGTGCTTTTGGCGCCCGCCTATGATCAGGACGCACTCGAGCTGCTCGCCGCTAAAAAGAACGTCCGTGTGCTGACCGTGCCCATGGGTGTCGGTCAGAACGACATTGACGTCAAGCGCGTGGGTGGGGGATGGCTTGTTCAAACGCCTGACTTTGAAACGGTGAGTGCTGCGGACTTGCGAGTGGTCACGCACAAACAACCCTCATCAGAACAATTGCGTGATCTGATGTTTGCTTGGAAAGTGGCTAAGTTCGTCAAATCCAACGCCATCGTCTTTTGTGGAGACAGCATGACCCTGGGCGTGGGTGCTGGACAAATGAGTCGTATTGACTCGGCACGCATCGCAGCGATCAAGGCTGAAAACGCCGGCCTCAGCCTCGCTGGCTCGGCCGTCGCGTCGGATGCATTTTTCCCGTTCCGTGACGGATTGGATGTTGTGATTGATGCCGGTGCGAGTTGTGTCATTCAACCCGGCGGCAGCATGCGCGACGACGAAGTCATTGCAGCGGCAAACGAACGAGATATTGTGATGGTGCTGACAGACATGCGACATTTCCGTCATTAATTAATTTGACACACTAAGGGCATCAAATGCGAATACTTGGGGTCGATCCGGGTTTACGCCGAACAGGTTTCGGCGTGATCGACGTCAAGGGCGCACAGCTCAGTTACGTGGCGAGCGGCACGATCATCGTGCCGCCCAACTTGACGCTCCCTTTACGTCTCAAGATGATCTTGGATAATCTGCGCCAGGTCGTGGCTGAAACACAGCCTGATGTCGCCGCCCTGGAAATCGTCTTCATGAACACCAACCCTGCTACCACATTGCTGCTTGGGCAAGCGCGCGGGGCGGCGTTGTGCGCACTGGCGGATCGAGATTTGGCCGTTCACGAATACACGGCACTGCAAATCAAAAAATCAGTGGTGGGCGCGGGACGTGCGGCCAAAGAACAGGTGCAACTGATGGTGCAGCGGCTGCTGAGGCTAGACGGCGTGCCAGCGCCCGACTCAGCCGATGCGCTCGCTTGCGCGATCTGTCACGCACATATCGCGCCGCTCACTGAAAAGCTCGGAGAAATGAACTATCAGACACGTACTTCTCGCGGACGCAGTCGCGTGCGCGCGGGTCGGTTATTGGGCTAGCCCCACAAGGACTCAGAATGATTGGTCGCCTCACCGGTACCTTATTTGACAAAACGCCCCCACGGATCGGACTCGATGTGCAAGGCGTGGGCTACGAAATTGATGTCTCCATGACGACGTTTTACGCACTTCCCGAGCTGGGTGCGCAAGTGACCTTACTGACGCATCTGACCGTTCGCGAGGATGCCCATATTCTTTTTGGCTTTGCCACTGCACAAGAGCGTGCCACCTTTCGGGAGCTCGTGAAAGTCAGCGGTATTGGCGCACGTACTGCGTTAGCTGTGTTGTCTGGCATGTCGGTCGAAGAGCTGTCACAGGCCATCACACTACAAGAGCCCGCACGACTCATGCGCGTACCGGGCATTGGCAAAAAAACAGCCGAGAGGCTCTTGCTCGAAATGAAAGGCAAGTTGGGCGCAGACCTCGGTCATTCGCTCAACGCACAAACGAACGCCGCCTCAAATACACAAAACGATGTCATGCATGCGCTCACCGCACTCGGCTACTCTGAGCGTGAAGCCATTGCGGCCGTCAAAGGACTGCCTGATGGGTTGAATATCTCTGACGCGATCAGGCAGGCACTCAAAGGATTGTCTAAATAGCACAACCACGCCACATTAATCGACTCGTGCGCCCGAGAGACGAACGGCTTCAGACCAGTTTTTGAGCTCAGCATCAATGACTGTTTGAAAGGCCTCAGGCGAGCTGTTATTCACATCACCGCCCATGTCAACGAGTCTCTGAGTCATGCCGGGCTCGGCGACGATTTTTTGGATGTCAGCGGAGATTTTCTGGCGCAGTGCGTCATTCATCGTTCCAGGTCCATAAATACCAAACCATGTCGCTGCCGTGAACCCAGGCAAGCCTGCTTCTGACATGGTGGGGACATTTGCGATGGCGCCCACGCGTTTATCATGCGCCAACGCGATGGGCCGAAGTTTGCCAGACTTGATATATGGCAAAGCTGCGGATAGTGTCACAAAGGCAACTTGTACCTGTCCACCGATCAAATCAGTCAACATCGGCGTATCACCCTTGTAGGGGACGTGCGTCAAGGGTGTGCCTGTTTTAGCCTTAAAGAGCTCACCAGCCAAATGCTGTGGCGTGCCATTGCCAGTAGACGCCATGGTCAGACCATTTTTCTGAGCTTTGGCATACTGAATAAGCTCTTGCAAGGTATTGACCGGCAAAGTCGGGTTAGCCACCATCACCAACGGAATCGTGGAAATCAAAGTGATGGGTGCGAAATCTTTGACAGGATCGTATTTCAACTTACTGTAGAGACTTGCACTGATGGTGTGCGCCGCAGTGGTGATGTAGAGGGTGTAGCCATCACCCGCTGCGCGGGCAATAGACTCGGCCGCCACAGTGGTCCCGGCGCCAGGACGGTTTGTGACAACCACCGGCTGATTCCAAGCCGATGGCAGCTTTTCAGCCACCATCCTGCCAATCACATCGGTCGCGCCGCCAGCCGGATAGGGCACCACAATCGTGACTACTTTTTGCGGAAAAGTCTGTGCCAACGTAGCACCCGAAAAACCAGCCCCAACTAGCCAAGCACACGCAACCAACAAGTGATTCAATTTCATAACCGTCTCCTCTTTTATATTGTGCGCAATCAAGCCACTCCGTTGCGCATTGTCATCCTAAACTAATCAGCCAAGCTTTTCCTGTTCCTCACGCCATGCCAACAAACGCGTCACACCTTCGCGCATCTGAACAATAGGCTGCCATCCGATGACGTCACCCGCTTTGTCATGCGGAATATGGAAGGCACCACCGGAGGTCAGACGAACTTTGCCTGGTGGATCGGGACGCACGACTGGTTTGAGGTCGCTCTTGCAATATTCAAGCACCAAACCGACGAGTTCGCCGGTCGTGATCGGGGCAGGACCTGAAACATTAACCGCCACGTCGGTCGCCGCGCTTTGAAGCGCCGCGAGGTTCGCGCGCGCCACATCCGAGACATGGACGAAGTGCTTTGTATCCTTGCCGTCACCCGGCAATACGGGTGCCTGACCCTTGCGCACCAAATCGTAGGTTTCCATGATGTAGAGCGAGTTTGCTGCGCGGTAGTGCTGACGCTCGCCATACACCGTGGAGTAGCGCAACACAACGTAATCCTGACCAAAGGTCTGGTGATAGTGACGGCACAACTGCTCACCCATGATCTTGGATGCGCCATAGAGAATGGCAGCCGGAGGCGCGCCGATCGAATGAAACGGAATCTCCTCTGAGAGTGCCCCTTTGATGCCCGAACCGTATCCATAGACAGCATTGGAGGAGGCAAAAATAATTTTTTTGACCTTGTTCACGCGACATGCTTCAAGCATGTTTTGTGCGCCACGGATGTTCACATCCACAGCCTGCCAAGGTGTTTGCGAAAAACCAAGTGTCATATAGGCGGCAAGATGCACCACGCCATCCACGCCCTCGGTCGCCATCAACAAATCCGGTAGTCTCATCAAATCAGCGCGCACAATCTTAATGCGCGGATCGTCCTGCAAATGCTTGATCGCTTCCATCGAACCGAAAGCAAAATTGTCTAGCAGGATGACTTCACGTGCGCCTTCTTTGAGAAGTAGATCGGCAGTGTGCGACCCCACCAAACTGGCTGCACCTGCGATCAGGATGCGCGAGTCTTTGATATGAAGAGCATTGCCTTGTTTTGTCGTCGTCATTGTGTTTTTACCTAAAATAAGTGCGGGATCAAGCCGTAGGTTTGAGATAAACCGGTGCGATCGATTCAAGAGCAGTCGGCACGATACCAAGCAAAGGATTCATCGGCTCTGTGCTGATGTTATCCACCGTCAAGGAAGCAAGGTTGTCGCGAGACATCAAAGGCTGACCCGGCAAGCACTCAAAAAACCAAGCTTGCATGCGCCCGATCGACATTGGCAGGGCAATCACGGGACGAGGATGACCGCTCCAGCGCGCCGCCAGCTCGACAAGCTCGCCAAGCTTGTAGACGCGCGGACCCGCCAGATCAAACGTTTGGCCACACGCCCAAGGCTGTGACATGGCATTAAGAATGGCTTGAGCGACATCCAACACAAAAACGGGCTGCATCTTGGCACCGGCGCCCGCAATCGGCAACACCGGAAAAAATCGAGCAAGCTTGGCAAACATATTCATAAATTGGTCTTCTGGACCAAAGACGACCGAGGGTCGGAAAATCGTAAAGGCATCGCTGTCCGCGGCAGCATAGGCCTCATGAATGGCTTGTTCACCCGCCGCCTTGGAGCGCAAATAGCCACTTGGTGCCTGCGCATCCGCACCTAATGCACTCACATGAATAAAGCGCTTCACCCCTTGGGCCAGACAAGCCTTGGCCACACGTCCGGGCAATTGAACGTGTGCCAGATCAAAGTCTGGTCCAAACGGCTGGCCAGCCCGACTATGCAAAATACCGATCAGGTTTAGGACGACGTCACAGCCGCTCACCAAGCGACTGAGGGTCAACTCATCATGAATATTCGCCTCCATCACCGTGACAGTGGGATGGACCAATAATGGACGCGCGTGCTGGTACTGCCGCGTGGGGACATGTACAACATGGCCTTCAGCCACCAGACGACCGACAATCTGTCGCCCGAGAAAACCAGCACCGCCAATCACTAGAACACGCATGGACTACTCCGAAAAAAACTTAGGCTTGCGTCAGAAATCCTGCATAGGCCTTTAAGTCTACATTACCACCACTGATAATGACGCCTACGCGGGCGCCCTTTTCAATAGGGAGAACACCCTCTAAAAGCGCGGCAGCACCCAGACATCCGGTAGGCTCAACGACGAGCTTCATCCGTTCTGCAAAAAACCGCATCGCCTTCAGTAACTGTGGATCGGTCACGGTCAAAATATCGGTGACGCGCTGCTTAATCACACCAAACGTCAATTGTCCGAGATAGAGCGTGAGTGCGCCATCGGCGATCGAACGCGGTGGATCAATATGCACGACCTCGCCTTTTCGCAAGGATTGTTGACCGTCATTACCCGCCTCGGGTTCGACGCCATATACCTTGCACTGAGGACTCAAGGCACTTGCAGACAGTGCGCTGCCAGCAAGTAGACCGCCCCCGCCCAAGCACACCAGCAAATAATCGAGCTCGCCGACGTCTTCAAAGAGTTCTTTTGCGGCGGTGCCCTGGCCGGCAATCACATGAAAGTGATCATAAGGAGGGATCAATACCATCCCCGTTTTTTTCTGCATTTCGCGCGCGATATCATCGCGATTTTCCTTATAACGATCGTAGCTAACAATTGTGGCGCCATACTCTTGCGTGGCGGCTTTTTTAGCGGCTGGCGCATCTAGCGGCATGATAATGGTCGTGGCGACACCGAGTAACTGACCAGCCAAGGCGATCGCCTGCGCATGGTTACCAGAAGAAAAGGTCAGCACGCCGGCACGTCGCTGCTCGGGAGTCAGGTTCGCAATGGCGTTATACGCCCCGCGAAACTTGAAAGCGCCCATGCGCTGCAAGTTGTCGCACTTGAAAAAAACGCGCGCACCCGTCATTCGGTCAGCGGTCGCAGACGTCATGACCGGTGTGCGGTGTGCAACACCCTTGAGCGTCTCAGACGCATGCACTACATCTTCGTATGTTGGCAACACAATGGACATCGCTTTCCTCTCATTAACAGTTCCGGGATGCTGAATAGTGTACGATTGTCCGAGCATTAATGCGCATACCGTATGTCTAACGGTTTATTTTTTACGTTCACGAATGGCCATACAGTCTGATTCTCTCAGTTCCCGCGCTGAGGCCTCGCGCCTCGTGACGCCCCAAGCGACGACGCCCAACGAAGAAACGATCGAACGGGCGTTGCGTCCGCGTGCGCTTGAGGAATACGTCGGTCAGCAGCGGGTACGCGAACAATTACAGATTTTCATTGCGGCGGCGCGCAACCGTCAGGAGTCGCTTGATCACGTGCTGCTGTTTGGCCCGCCTGGCTTGGGCAAAACAACGCTGGCACATATCATCGCCCATGAAATGGGGGTGAACATGCGTCAGACTTCTGGCCCTGTACTGGAACGTCCCGGCGACCTGGCGGCCTTGCTGACAAACCTTGAACGCAATGATGTCCTGTTTATTGATGAAATTCATCGTTTGTCACCCGTGGTTGAGGAGATCCTCTACCCCGCCCTCGAAGATTTTCAGATCGACATTCTGATCGGTGAGGGACCCGCTGCGCGCAGCGTCAAACTGGATCTTCAGCCTTTTACGCTCGTCGGCGCAACGACCCGTGCGGGCATGCTGACCAATCCCTTACGGGATCGTTTCGGCATTGTGTCGCGCCTGGAGTTCTACACCCCTGAAGAACTGACACGTATCGCCACGCGTAGTGCCGGCTTGTTGCAGGTCCCGATTACGCCGGATGGCGCTTCAGAGGTGGCCAGACGCGCCCGTGGGACGCCTCGCATTGCCAATCGCCTGTTGCGTCGCGTGCGAGACTACGCGCAAGTCAAAGCCGGCGGCACGATCGACGCTGAGGTCGCCAAAGCGGCACTCTTGATGTTGGAGGTCGACCCGCAAGGACTCGATCTGATGGATCGCAAACTCCTCGAAGCCATTGTCCATAAGTTCGATGGTGGACCCGTCGGTGTCGACAGCCTTGCAGCCGCGATTGGCGAAGAACGCGACACCATCGAAGATGTCATCGAGCCTTATTTGATTCAGCATGGCTATTTACAACGTACCCCACGCGGCCGTATGGCCACACAAGCGACCTGGCGACATCTGGGGCTGACACCGCCCAAACCGACCTCCGCAGACGGACCGTTATTTACCTAACGTCAGTTTCAGCGATGCACTTGAGTATCAACGCACCGTAAGCCTCTAGTTTGCGCACACCGACTCCGTTGACATGCCCAAGGGCTTCCAGACTATCTGGTTTGGCTAGGGCAACCTCCCGCAACGTCGCATCATGAAAAATGACATAAGCCGGCACACCATGGCTGCGTGCGATATCGGCACGCCAATGTCGCAACGCTTGAAAGATCTCCTGCGCACCGGCAGGAAGATCGGGCTGCAGCGCACTCGGTCGGCCGACTGGATTGCGCGCGACGCGGTCAGCTTCTCGCCGCAGCATTAAGGTGCGCTCACCTTTAAGTACAGCACGGCTCTCCTCTGTCAAGGCGAGCGTACCGTAGCCCTCTTGATCGACCACTAACAGTCCGTGCGCGAGCAATTGTCGTAACACGCTGCGCCAGGCCTGCTCTGAAATATCCCGCCCCACCCCGAACACCGAGAGTTTTTCGTGTTCATTTTCCAATACGCGGGGCGTTGTTTTTCCGCGCAAAATATCGATCAAGTGACCCGCACCGTAGCGCTGAGCACGTTCTTTCATGAGTCGATAAATCGCGGACAACATTTTTTGAGCGGCCACGGTGCCATCCCAGGACTCGGGGGGCTGCAAGCAGTTATCACAATTGCCACACGGCTCAATCCGCTGACCAAAATACTGGAGCAATCGCTGACGCCGGCAGGCAATTGCCTCGCACATGCCGAGCATTGCATCGAGTTGCGTGCCCAACCGGCGTCTGAACACATCATCACCGGCGGACTCATCGATCATGCGCCGCTGTTGCACCACGTCTTGTAAACCATAGGCGAGCCATGCCGTCGCAGGCAAACCATCCCTGCCGGCCCGCCCCGTTTCCTGGTAGTAACCTTCGATCGACTTTGGCATATCGATGTGCGCCACAAAACGGACATCAGGTTTATCAATGCCCATGCCGAAAGCGATCGTCGCCACCATCACAATGCCATCCTCGCGTAAAAAGCGAGACTGATTTTGGGCACGCACCTGTGTGCCGAGACCAGCGTGATAAGGCAACGCCTCGATCCCTTGCGCACACAAAAATGCGGCTGTGTCATCGACTTTGTTACGGGATAAGCAGTAGACAATCCCCGCGTCCCCGGCGTGCTCCCGTTTGAGCAATTGAAGGAGTTGCTTGCGGACGTCCTGCTTTTCAACGATGTTGTAACGAATATTGGGTCGATCAAAGCTCGCGACAAAATGCTGTGCCTCACCGAGCGAGAGTCGCTGGGCAATTTCGCGGCGGGTCACATCGGTGGCGGTCGCGGTCAGCGCGATCCGAGGGATGTCGGGCCAACGCTCATGCAACACAGATAAGCCTAGGTATTCCGGACGAAAATCATGACCCCATTGTGAAACACAGTGTGCCTCATCAATGGCAAACAACGCGATCTTGCCACGCGCAAGTAGCTGCGTGCAGCGGTCAGTCAGCAAACGTTCGGGCGCGACATAGAGCAAATCGAGTTCACCCTTTAAAAAAGCCTGCTCAACATCACGCGTGTCCTGCCAATCTTGGGTGGAGTTTAGAAACGCCGCCCGCACGCCCAGTTCAGTTAAGGCATCCACCTGATCCTGCATCAGGGCAATCAGCGGAGAAATCACAATCCCCGTGCCCGAGCGCACGAGGGCAGGCACCTGGTAGCACAAGGACTTGCCACCGCCTGTCGGCATCAGCACCAGAGCGTCTCCGCCGGCGATGACATGTTCGACAATGGCCTGCTGATCTCCACGAAAAGACTCGTAGCCAAATACTCTCGACAGCACTTCGCCCGCGCCCAATTCACGAGGGCGTGATGACGGGTCGTGCGGGGAAGATGAGGCTGGAGCGAAAGCGCTGAGCTCAGGCATGGGAGACTTTTTTGAACAACATTGTGGGATTGTAGAGGAACAAAGTAGGGAGATTTTCCAAACTGCCACGTCCTTCTAGGCGGCTCATGGCAAAATGAGTGTTTCTTGCTTGCTATAGCTGCCTACAAAACCTTGTATGACCACTGAAACCAACGCACCCGTCACGACTAATTTTCTGCGCAACATCATCGAAGCTGACTTGGCTTCTCAGCGCTTCGCAGGCAAACGCTGGGCCGGTCACCCTGGCTCCGCACAGGTCCAGGCTGCCGGTGGACTCGACAGCGCGCGCATCCGCACACGCTTCCCCCCCGAACCGAATGGCTACCTGCATATTGGTCATGCAAAAAGTATTTGCTTGAATTTTGGCTTGGCGCGTGACTATGGTGGTGTGTGTCACCTGCGTTTTGATGACACCAATCCGGAAAAAGAAGAACAAGAGTACGTGGATGCCATCATCGACGCGGTGAAATGGCTAGGTTTTGACTGGAACGTCGATGGCCGCGAGCACCTCTACTTTGCGAGTAGCTATTTTGAGGATATGTACGCCTTCGCTGAGGCACTGATTCAAGCAGGTCACGCTTATGTAGACGAGCAGAGTCCTGAGGAGATGCGTGCGATGCGTGGGACGCTGACCGAGGCGGGCAAAAACTCTCCATTCCGAGATCGTCCTGTCGCTGACTCGCTGCGGCTGTTACGCGAAATGCGCGAGGGTCAACATCGAGACGGCAGCATGGCCTTGCGCGCACGCATCGACATGGCCTCGCCCAACATCAACATGCGCGATCCCGTGCTTTACCGTATCCGTCACGCAGAACATCACCGTACCGGCACGGCATGGTGCATCTATCCCATGTACGCCTACGCACACCCGATTGAGGATGCGCTGGAGGGGATCACCCATAGCATCTGTACGCTGGAATTCGAAGACCAGAGGCCTTTCTACGACTGGACACTCAATCGGCTGCAGGAGCTCGGTAAGTTTGCCTTGCCGCTGCCCCACCAATACGAGTTTGCCCGCCTCAACGTCAGCTACATCGTGACGAGCAAGCGCAAGCTCTTGCAACTGGTCAAGGAAGGCCACGTAAAAGGTTGGGACGATCCGCGGATGCCCACGCTGGCGGGCTTGCGTCGGCGCGGCTATACCGCCTCGGCGTTGAGACTTTTTTGCGAGCGCACCGGTGTCTCCAAGTCCAATTCACGTATTGATTACAGTCTACTGGATCAGGCACTGCGCGAGAATCAGGATCCACTGGCACCGCGCTCGGTTGCGATTCTCGATCCGTTAAAACTGGTCATGACCAATTTTCCAACGCAGCATGCAGAGCTCTGCCATGCAGCGCGCAATCCGCACGATCCTACGATGGGGCAACGCGAGTTCCCGCTTACGCGCGAAGTCTGGATCGAACGCGAAGACTTTGCAGAGGTTCCACCTAAGAAATATTTTAGGCTCTTTCCTGGCAACGCCGTGCGACTGAAATATGGTTACGTTGTGACCTGCACCGGCTGCGTCAAAGATGAAGCAGGCAACATTATTGAGGTGCATGCCGAATACAACCCTGAAACTAAGAGTGGCACGCCTGGCTCGGACGCCGTCAAGGTCAAGGGTAATGTAACGTGGATCAGCGTCGCCACTGCCGTTCCCGCCGAAATCAGGCTGTATGACCGGCTGTTCACGCAGCCTTTCCCTGACGCGGGCGAAGGCGACTTTCTGGACCATATCAATCCCGAATCGGTGCAATCCGTTCAAGCCTGGCTTGAGCCCGGCACCTCCCTAGAACCCGGTATCGTTTCGCAATTTGAACGTCTGGGCTATTTCGTCATTGATGCGCAGGATTCGACGACACAAAAACCCGTGTTTAATCGCGTGACAACCCTCAAAGACACCTGGGCGAGCGCCAGCTAGGTAGGGTATGATCACGGCCAATGACGACCGAACTCTCTCCCCTTGAATTTAAAAGCGCCACACTCTACGCAATCCGTGTGGTGCTCCAATCCGTCGACACAAAAGACCTGATCAAAGCACTCAAAAAACGCATGGCCGATGCTGGTACCTTTTTTGAGAATGAGCCGGTCGTGATCGACGCCACCCGCCTCGAAGAAGCCATCGAGTGGTTGCCTTTGATTGAAGCATTTCGCAAACATAAGCTTCCCGTGATCGGCGTGGTGGCCCAAGGCGAAAATCTTGAACGCGCTCAGGCCTGTGGCTTAACGGCCGTCGATCTGTCGTCAGCGCCTGCTCGTCATGCCTCGGACACACAGACCGCCTCAGCGGTGGCCGAGCCGGTCACCGCCGCGCTGCCCACGCCGGCCGGTGCCGCAGAAGCAACGCAGGCCGATACGGATCAGCCCGCCGCGCTCACTGCCGCTGCGCTGACCGCACCCTCTGCCGCGCCCACCATGGTCATCAAAGGACCTCTGCGTTCTGGGCAACGCGTCTACGCACGCAATAGTGACCTGATTGTTATGGGTGTGGTGAGTCGTGGCGCCGAAGTCATCGCCGATGGCAATATCCACATTTATGGTCCCCTACGTGGCAAAGCCATGGCGGGTGCACGCGGCGATGTTGCGGCCCGTATTTTTACGACAGGGTTTGATGCAGAGCTCGTGGCCATTGCCGGCATCTACCGAGTGATCGATACAAAAGTTTCACCAGAAGTGCATCAGCGACCCACCTTCATTCAGCTGGAAAAAGATGCGCTTCTTATCAACGCCCTTGGGCAGTAAAATCAATATTTCCATTTAAAGGTTCTCACGTCATGACTCGAATTGTGGTGGTGACTTCAGGCAAGGGTGGCGTAGGCAAGACCACCACGAGCGCCAGCTTTTCTTCCGGATTGGCCATGCGTGGCCACAAAACGGCCGTGATCGATTTTGACGTCGGTCTACGTAATCTTGATCTCATCATGGGTTGTGAACGTCGCGTGGTCTATGACTTCGTCAACGTCATTCAAGGTGAAGCCACCCTGAATCAGGCGCTCATCAAAGACAAGAATCTCGAAAATCTCTTTATCTTGCCTGCATCTCAGACGCGCGACAAAGACGCGTTGTCGCTAGAAGGCGTGGGGAAAATCATCAATGACCTGAAAGACATGGGTTTTGAGTACATCGTATGCGACTCACCAGCCGGCATTGAAACAGGCGCATTGCTTGCGGCGTATTTTGCCGATGATGCGCTTGTGGTCACGAATCCCGAGGTGTCCTCGGTCCGTGACTCGGACCGTATTTTGGGCATTCTGGCTTCCAAGTCACGTCGTGCGGTTGAGGCCGATGAGCCCATCAAGGAATATCTGCTGCTGACGCGCTACAACCCAAAGCGTGTCGAGGACGGCGAAATGCTGTCACTGAAAGATATCGAGGATATTCTGCGTATCAAGCTGATTGGCGTCATACCCGAGTCAGAGTCCGTGCTGCAAGCCTCCAATCAAGGTTTGCCCGCTATTCATATTGAAAAGAGTGATGTCTCCGAGGCGTATCGTGACGTTGTGTCCCGCTACCTCGGTGAAGAAAAGCCCTTGCGTTTTGTCGATTACGAAAAGCCCGGCCTTTTCAAGCGCATCTTCGGAGGTAAGTGATGTCATTTCTGTCTTTTTTACTCGGTCAGAAGAAAACCTCCGCAAACGTTGCCAAAGAGCGTCTGCAAATCATTCTGGCGCATGAGCGCGTAGGTGGCGGAAACAACTCACCCGACTACCTGCCTGCACTCCAAAAAGAGTTGTTGGCTGTGATTTCCAAGTATGTGCAGATCAACCCCGAAGACATCAAGGTCCAATTCGACAGACAGGACGATTTAGAGGTCCTTGAGGTCAAAATCGAGATGCCTCAGCGTTAATCCAGAGCAAGCTAAGCCACAAATCCTAGGGGAAAATCCCTAGGATTTTTTTTTAGTCATTTCGAGTAGACCGGTTTATGCTAAACCATGGTCTACCTCAGCACATCTCTCGACAGTCCTTCACCGGCCGACGACAAACGCTCTCGCACCCAGCTGCGAGAGGAAACTCGCAGCCGTTTAATTCGTACGGGCGCAGAAATTCTTTGTGAACAGAGCTATGCCAGCATGGGCATTGAAGCCGTTTTGCAACGCGCTGGGCTTTCCAAGGGATCTTTCTATCATTTCTTTGCTTCCAAAGAGCTTTTTGGCCTCGAGGTGATCCAGCACTACGCAGAGTTTTTTAATCGAAGACTGGATCGAACACTGAAGCCCGATGGCACTTCTGCCCTGACGCGCTTACGTCGCTATACCGAAGATGGCATGGAGGGCATGGCACGCTTTGACTTCAAACGTGGTTGTTTGATCGGCAATCTGATGCAGGAGCTTGCTGCGACACACCCCGCTTTTAGGCACGCCATTTCAGAGGTTCTAGCCGGCTGGGAAGATCGCATCGCCGACTGCCTCGAACTGGCGATTGCCGATGGCGATGTCCATCCTTCAACAGATATTCGTCCCTACGCCGAATTTTTCTGGACGGGCTGGGAGGGTGCCCTCATGCAGGCCAAACGCCATCAGTCCGTCAACCCCGTCACTCAATTCGTGCATGTTTTCTTTATGGCGCTACCCCGCGCCGACAATCGCTCGCCGACTCATCAAAAACAATGAACATCGCCTCCCCCTTTCTGACACGGGCGCGCAGCCACCCAGAGCTCAATGCCTTAACCCATGCCGGAAACACCGTGCGTTTTGGCGAGTTGGCGAAGCGAATTCTAGGGATGGCCGGTGCACTCAAACACGCAAAAAATATGCAATCCGGTGCACGCGTGCTGATTTGTATGGAAAACAGACGTGAGTTCATGGAGGTACTGTTTGCAACTTGGGCAGCCGGCCTCTGCGCTGTACCGGTTAATGCCAAACTGCATCCCAGAGAGATTAAACCAATCGCGCTCGACAGCGGCGCCAGCATTATTTTTACGAGCGACGCACTCTATCCTAGTCTGAGTCAGGAACTCTCAAACGCAGTTCAAGGCTGTGAAATCCTAAGTGTTGATGACCTTGAATACGAAATCAATGTCAACCATGCGCCCATCCAATGTGCAGACAAACAACCAGATGATTTAGCGTGGATTTTTTATACCAGTGGCACAACAGGCACGCCTAAGGGTGCCATGCTGTCCCACCGCAACTTAATGACGATGTGTCTGCAATATTGCACAGATGTCGATCAAGTACTCCCTGGTCAGACCATGCTGCATGTCGCACCGCTTTCACATGGCTCGGGGCTATATGCCTTGCCGCATTTATTTGGCGGAGGGCATCAAGTCATTGAGAGTGGGTTTACAACCGATATCGTCTTTGAGTCACTGCAACGCTATCCAGAAATTTCTATGTTCGCGGCCCCCACCATGCTGTCGCGCTTGATCCGTTCTGCCGGTGGCTTGGCCAACCCTGCAGGCAACCTGCTCACTGCCTATTACGGTGGTGGACCCATGTACGTCAGCGACCTCATCCAAACACTTGATTTGTTCGGCCCAAAGCTCTTCCAAGTGTACGGACAGGGCGAAAGTCCGATGACCATCACTGGTCTGTCAAAGCGAGACCACGAAGGCATACTCGACGATCGGCACCTCGCGCGTCTGGCCTCCTGTGGCACCGCACGTACAGGTGTCGATGTGCGTGTCGTCAACGATGACAGACAAGATGTTTCGACGGGGGAGCTCGGCGAAGTCGTCACACGGAGTGACACACGGATGCTGGGCTATTGGAATAACGAAAAAGCGACGCAGGCCACGATCCGAGATGGGTGGCTCTGGACGGGCGACATCGGCACGATGGATGAAATGGGATATCTCACGATTCGAGATCGATCCAAAGACATGATCATCCGCGGTGGCAGCAACATTTATCCCCGAGAGATCGAAGAAGTCTTACTCCGTCATCCGGCGATCGTGGAAGTATCTGTCGTGGGTCGCGAGCATCCGGATCTAGGAGAAGAGCCCGTTGCCTTCGTCGTGACTCAACCCGGCCTCGTCGTCACAAGCGAAGAAATGGACATCTTATGTCTTGAAAATATGGCGCGTTTTAAACGACCACGTGAATATATTTTTAGCGAAAATTTGCCAAAGAATAACTACGGAAAAATTTTAAAAACTGAACTGCGTAAAACATTTATCAAAGGAGATGCATGATGCGAGATGTCTTTGTCGCAGGCATTGGATCGACAACGTTTGGCAAACACATTGCCATACCCATAGAATCGCTGGCAGTCGATGCTGCTGCCCAAGCAATCATTGACTCTGGTTTAGAAAGAAAAGATATCGGTGCGCTCTATCTCGGCAACTTTATCAGTGGCCCGTTGAATGGCAAAGAGGTATTAGCAGGTATTGTCGGGGATAGATTAGGTCTCAAAAATATTCCCTGCACCAAAGTCGAAGGCGCCTGCGCCTCGGGCGGGATTGCCTTTCGCCATGCATGGATTGCAGTTGCTAGTGGCATGTGCGACGTTGCCATCGTCGTTGGTGTCGAAAAGATGACACATGCGTCGACTGCAGAGGTCACCTCGGCACTGAACTGCGCAATGGATAATGAGAATGATGGTCCCAGTGGCCTGACGTTCCCAGGACTGTTTGGTCTGGCATGGAGAATCCATGCTGAGCGCTATGGCACGACTCGGGAAGAAGTGGCTGCCGTGGTGATTAAAAATAAAAGTCATGGTCTTAAAAATCCGCTCGCACAGATGGGGGCCACACTCTCTCTCGAACAGATTCAGCATTCAGCCATGATTGCGGATCCCCTGCAAATGTTTGACTGCTGTCCAGCGAGTGATGGTGCTGCCGCCATTGTGCTGTGTTCAGAGAAAATGTTGTCTAACCAAATCAATCCTCACGTGCGTGTACTCGCCTCGGCACAAACAAGTGGTTCACCGAGGATCGCGAGTCATCCTGATCTTTGCTCGTTCGAAGCGACTGTTGTCGCAGGTCAAAAAGCATATGCGCAGGCAGGCCTTGAGCCAAAAGATATTGACATCGTTGAGCTGCACGACTGCTTTTCTATCGCTGAAATTATCGACAGTGAGGATCTCGGCCTCGTGCCACGCGGTGAAGGTGCAAAGTGGGCGCTGGAACAGCGTACGGGCTTGCATGGAGACGTTGCCATCAATCCGAGTGGCGGTCTACTCGCCAAAGGCCATCCGGTTGGCGCGACAGGGATTGGACAAATTTATGAGGTCGTCAAGCAACTAAGAGGCGAGCATCCAAACCAGCGCACTGATGCGCGCATTGGTATGACGCACAATCTTGGTGGGACAGGCGTGGCGTGTACCGTCAATATCTTTGGCAGAGAGTCATGAGCACACCCGCCATGCTGACCTTCCATCAATGCAACCACTGCGGCGCGATCGACGCCTCTTGCATCGACACTTGCGCCACTTGCCTCAGTCACGACATGATCTCCGTACAAATACCCGGTCGGGGCCACCTCGTGAGCTGGACCACCATTCGCAAACCACCACTCAAGTTCAAGGCCGATGGTGTCTACCATGTCGGTGTCTTTGATCTGGAAAATGGCGTGAGAGTGACCGGCAGATTTCTTCATGAAGAGGGTGATGCCCTTGGAGATCGCGTCGTCGCGGTGACAGACCCGCGCATTGAGCACACGAGTGCCACATTTAAAGTTGAAAAACATGTCTAACATTCTGTATGAAAAAAAGGGGCATGTGCGCCTCATCACCATTAATCGTGCCGACAAGATGAACTCGCTTGATTTCACTGCGAATGATGAGCTTGTCGACGTTTGGCATGAATTTAATGATGATGAAGATGCACGTGTCGCGGTTGTCACAGGCGCTGGCCAACAAGCTTTTTGCGCTGGTGCGGACTTAAAAACCTACACACTCGCTTTTGCACAGTCTTCCGCGCCCGAGTTTCGCAAAAAGTACACCAATGGTCCTGGCTTTGGCGGTATTACGCGCAACATGGAGATCGACAAGCCCATCGTGGCTGCCATCAATGGTTTTGCGATTTCAGGTGGATTTGAGCTCGCGCTTGCCTGCGACATCAGATTTTGCTCTCCGAATGCCGAGTTTGCCCTGCAAGATGCCAAATGGGGCTTTCACGCTTGTGACGGTGGCCTGATTCGTCTACCGCAGATTGTAGGCATGGGCCATGCCATGGAAATCATTCTTTCTGGAGAACGCGTCGATGCCGAGCATGCCTATCGCATCGGCTTAGTCAATCGCGTACATCCGCAGGGTGAGTTACTGGAGCGCGCACTGGATTACGCCCAAATGCTCGCCTCTCGTGCACCACTGTCACACCGTTTCGCCAAGGAAGTCGTGCGAAGGTCCATGGGCATGCATTTAGAGGAAGCACTTAAGTGGGAATCCCGTTCTTTTTATGACGTCGGGATGACGGAAGATCTCAAAGAAGGTGTGACATCGTTCAAGGAGAAAAGAGCAGCAAATTTTAAAGGTCGCTGATTGATAAGTGATTTATTTCCGATTTAAAACTGGAGAAGACAACATGAAAAAAATACTAAATAGCAAATTACTTAAAACCTCAATCGCGACTGCGTTGATCGCCTGGGGAACCACGGCTGCAGCGCAGGTCAAAGTCGGTGTGATTGAGGGTCTAAGCGGGCCGCCGGCGATTGTCGATTTTGGCGAATCCTACCTGCAAGGCATCAAGCTTGCGCTCAAAGACTATCAAGCGGCAGGTGGAAAAACAAAAATCGACCTCGTGATCTATGACGATGAAGCGAACCCACAAAGAGCGGTTTCGCTCGCGCAAAGACTGATTCAAAATGATAAGGTCCCTGTCGTCATTGGCACGGTCAGTAGCGGCAACGTCCTCGCAATGGCGCCTATTTTTCAAAAGTCGGGTATACCACTTGTCGCTGGTCCTTCGATCGCAACAAACATTACGACACAGTTCATCAAAGAAAGTCCCAGCTATATTTTTCGCTGCTCGATGGTGGAAAAATTCCAAATCGATGAGATGCTCGATTGGGGCGCCAAGAACTTTAAGCGCATTGGGCTGATTCACTCGACGACCGGCTATGGCAATTTCGCCGCCAAAGAGATCGTTGAGGGTCTCAAGTCGAGAGGCATTACACTCGTTGCATCCGAAGCCGCAGCGCCAGGCGTGAATGATTTGACGCCACAAATGGTGAAATTGCGTGATGCAAAGGCGGATCTTGTCCTGAATTTCCACGAGTCGTTTGAATTGCCGTTTCGTCCTTTGCCACGTTTGAGCTACAAACCCGTCATCGCTGGAAACTGGGGACTTTCTTCACAAAAAGTACTTGAAATTGTTGGTAAAGATGCCATTGAGGGTACTGTGATGGGGCAAGCCCTCGACATCACAACGCCTAGGGCCAAAAGCTTTGATCAGCGCATGGCCAAAGAGTATGGCAAAGACTATCGCTGGCCTGTCGTTGCAGCGCTTGGTTACGATGCGGGCATGATCGTCTTTAAGGCTGTCGACAAAGTTGGCAAATCAGATCCAGTTGCCATCCGTAACGCCATTGAAAATATTGATGGCATTCAGGCAATCTCCTCCACTCCAGCCAAACCGTTTAGCCCAACTGACCATGAGTGTCTCGACAAAGAGCACGTCTTTCTTGGTGTTTGGAAAAATGGCGTTGTGACGCGACTGAAATAATATGGAACTGAGCAACGTCATCCAGCTGTTATCGGGCGGCCTGGCGATGGGGGCGATTTACGTCCTTGTCGCACTCGGCCTCTACATCACCCATCTGACGACTCATCGTGTCAATTTTGGACAAGGTGACTTTCTCATGGTGGGTACTTTTCTCATGTTGATCTTGAGAAAAATCGGTGCACCCTTGGGACTCGCGATCGCTGCGACCGTGATCATTCTTGCAGTGATGGGATGGCTATTGAACCGAATCGCCATTCAACCACTGGACCGCAAGAAGTCCTCTACTGTCGGTGCGTATTCTTGGATCCTGACAACAGCGGGGATCGCGCTCATCCTCCAAAATGTGATCGAACTCGGTTTTGGAAAGACCTCCCAATACTCTCCACCACTTTTTAGCGCGAAGCGCGACGAAGTCGTGCAGGTACTTGGGGCGGGTCTTTTTCTTGAAGAAATATTGGTGATTGTGGCGGCAGTGACAATCGTCGCTCTGTTTTACGGTTTTATGTTCCATTCAAGGTGGGGGAAAAATATTCAGGCAGTCGCCTTTAATCCTGAGGCTGCGATGTTGTTGGGTATCAATACATTTCGTGTCAAAACAGGTGTTTTTGTGATCGCCTCTATTTTGGCGGCTGTTGCAGGTATTTTGATCGGACCTCTTGTCACCATTAATCCGCATATGGGGCTCGTATTTACCATCAAGGCTCTAATTGTTGCGGCCATTGGTGGTTTTGCCAATCCGATCGGAATTTTGATTGGCGGCATTCTATTTGGTGTATTTGAGTCACTCTCTAACTATCTAGACTCAGGCTTTGGGGATCTATACCCCTTGCTCGCCGCGCTCATCATTATCGCGATCAAACCCTCGGGACTTTTTTCAGAGCGAGGCACAGATGTCCGGTAATCATTCCTTAGTCAAAGCGTCCTCTAACAGAAAGATTTACGCGGTCGCCTTAGCGGTATTCGTGATTTTTCCCTGGTTGCCACTAAATGGTTTTTACGTATTTTTAGCCCAAACATTTTTTTACACTGCGATAGCGGTGATTGGGCTGAACCTGCTGCTCGGCCTGTCTGGTCAGATGTCGCTGGGTCAGGCTGGTTTTTATGCGCTCGGTGCCTACGGCTCGGCCCTCACTGCCCTCAAACTCGGTTGGCCAGTGCCTTTATCAATCTTATTCGGAACGCTCATCGCCGCGATCGGGGGAGGCTTGGTCGGCATTTTTGCGCTACGAACACGTGGCTTGTATCTCGCCATGACGACGCTTGCAGTCGGGTATATCCTGGACATTCTGGCACAGAGGTGGATCGGTCTTACGGGTGGGGCGATGGGCTTAAGTAGCATCCCCACTCTCGATTTCGGACTGTCGAAATTAGGACCTACGGTGTTTTTTTACATCGCAGGCCTCAGCCTCTTTGTGATTCAATTGATCTCAGACTTTATCGAACAAGGTCGCCTGGGTCGCAATCTACGCGCGATTCGCGAATCTGAAGTGTTTGCAGCGTCTGTCGGCATCAACGTGAGTCGTTGGAAAGCGGGTATTTTTGCTTTTGCTGCGGCCTTAGCGGGTCTGGGTGGTGCGTTTTTCGCCCATCAATCCGGTTATGTCGGAAGTGATGCGTTTTCAGTCAGATTAAGCATCGCTTTACTGATTGCGGCGGTCGTCGGCGGACTCGGCACGAAAAGCGGCCCACTGCTGGGCACGCTCATCCTCCTAGCCATCGTCGAGGTCATTGCTGGCATCGATAAGTATGGCTTAATCATTTATGGTCTCATCCTGCTGATCGTACTTTTATTATTTCCAAAAGGGGCGGCCGGTATTGTTGAAAGCCTCATCAATCTCCTCAGCCCCAAGCATGTCGTCGCAACGTCGTCCGTCATGCCTGCAACGACCGCTGATGATAAACAGAGACTCCCCGCCATCATGGAAAACATGAGGGGTAGTCAAGCCACACTCTCAATCAATGAGATCAGCAAAAGTTACAGCGGCCTGAAGGCGGTCGATGCTGTTTCTGTCGATGTGAAAGGCGGCACAATTCATGGTCTCATCGGCCCGAATGGTGCTGGCAAATCCACAATTATCAATATGATTGCAGGTGTTTATCGTCCCGATCAGGGCTCAATCAAGATTGATGGCCAAGATATTTCGGCCCTTGATGTCGCACAGAGAGCACAACATGGACTCGCCCGAACATTTCAGAATCTACAACTAATTGAGGCCGTCTCAGTGCTTGATAATGTGATGCTTGGCATTGAACATCGTCAATCATATTTTCGCGATTTTGGTACTTGGATCACTGGGGCCGAACCCGAACGCGCGGCGCAAGAGGACTGTTTGGCTATTTTGGAATTCTTTGGTATCGCGCACGCTGCGAGCCAGCTTCCCGGACAACTCCCCTATGGACACCGCAAACTTCTTGAGCTGGCACGGGCCATTGCGCAACGCCCAAAAATCTTGCTTCTCGATGAACCGATCGCGGGCATGAACAGTCAAGAAGCGCAAGAAATCGCGCAAGTCATTAAAAAGCTAAGTTCGCTTGGGATTACGATCCTTTTGGTTGAACACAACATGGAGTTTGTCATGTCGGTGTGCGATACGGTGAGTGTGTTGAACTTTGGAAAACTCATCGCGGATGGAAGTCCTGCCGATATTCAAAAGAATCCCGATGTGATTCAAGCCTACCTTGGCACAGGAGCTCAAGCATGATTCAGGCTCAAAATATCTCTGCCAAGATCGGTGCCAACCAAGTTCTGAAGGACATCAGCCTCAACGTTCAGGAAGGTGAGCTTTTTACCGTCATTGGTGCCAATGGCGCTGGAAAAACGTCCTTGCTGCGAGCACTCTCCGCTCTACTCCCGATTGAAGCTGGCAAGATTTCTTTTAATGGATCAGACATTCAAAGCCTACCCGCGCACAAACTACCGAAGTTGGGCATCATCCATATTCCGCAGGGTCGACAAATCATTCCTGGTCTTTCTGTACGAGATAATTTGCTGATTGGTGCTAAAAATATTGGTCTTGAGCGCGCCGTCATTCACCAGGCCCTAGAAGATCAATGGATCCGTTTCCCGATTCTGAAAGAACGTCAACACATAGCGGGGGCTGCGCTCTCAGGCGGCGAGCAACAAATGCTGGCGATTGCGCGCGGTTTGATGATGCAGCCCAAAGTTTTAATGCTCGATGAGCCCTCGCTCGGTCTAGCGCCTCAAATCGTACAGCTCATTATGACCACGCTGCGCGGCCTCGCAAGTCAAGGACTCGCCATTATTCTTGTTGAGCAGGTCGCCATGTTGGCGCTTGAATACGCGGATCGCGCCATGGTGTTGCGTAACGGGGTCTGTGCAATGGAAGGGCCCGCCAGAGAGTTGCTGGCGAGCCGCGACTTAGTGAATAGCTATCTGTCGTAAAACAGATTGACGACAGTTCAGCGTTTTAACGCAGGGCTTTGTAGCGAATACGCTTAGGTGCGGCACCTGCCTCACCTAGGCGGCGCTTCTTGTCCGCCTCGTATTCCTGATAGTTGCCATCAAAGAACACGATTTGAGAGTCGCCCTCGAAGGACAGGATGTGTGTCGCAATCCGGTCAAGGAACCAACGATCGTGGCTGATCACCATGACCGAGCCCGCAAACTCCAGCAAAGCATCCTCAAGCGCACGTAAAGTCTCGACATCCAGATCGTTTGAAGGTTCGTCAAGTAGCAGCACGTTGCCACCAGTGATGAGGGTCTTAGCCAAATGTAAGCGACCACGTTCGCCGCCAGAGAGCTGGCCAACTTTTTTACCCTGATCCGCACCCTTGAAATTGAAACGGCCAAGGTAGGCACGGGCAGGCATTTCAAAACGCCCTACGGTCAGCAGATCAGCCCCGTCGCCAATCGTATCAAACACGGTTTTTTCATCAGGCAAGGCGTCGCGTGACTGGTCGACAAAGGCAATTTTGACAGTCTGGCCAATATTGACCTCACCACTGTCAGGCTTATCCTGACCTGCGATCATACGGAACAGGGTCGATTTACCCGCACCGTTTGGTCCGATAATCCCGACGATCGCGCCTGCGGGTACACGAAAGCTCACATTGTCCATCAGCAGTTTGTCACCGAAGGCTTTGCTGACATTCACAAACTCAATGGCTTCATTGCCCAAGCGTTCAGCCACAGGAATAAAAATCTCCTGCGTCTCATTACGCTTTTGGTACTCGTGGGAGGACAACTCCTCAAAGCGCGTCATCCGTGCCTTAGCCTTAGCCTGTCGGCCTTTGGCGTTCTGGCGAACCCACTCCAGCTCCTTCTTGATGGTCTTTTGACGGGCGGATTCGTTTGCCTCTTCTTGTTGCAGGCGATCGTTCTTTTGCTCAAGCCACGAACTGTAGTTGCCTTTCCAGGGAATACCGTGGCCGCGATCCAGTTCGAGAATCCACTCGGCGGCATTATCTAAAAAGTAACGGTCGTGGGTCACGCCCACCACAGTGCCTGGAAATTTAGCTAAAAACTGCTCGAGCCACTCAACGCTTTCGGCATCAAGGTGGTTGGTCGGCTCGTCAAGCAGCAGCATATCTGGCTTGGAGAGCAACAGGCGACACAAGGCAACACGGCGCTTTTCACCGCCGGATAATTTCCCTACATTGGCGTCCCAAGGTGGCAAACGCAACGCATCGGCTGCAATTTCCATTTGTGTCTCGGTATCATCCGAGCCGCTAGAGGCCGCAGCAGAAATGATAGCCTCTAGATCCGCCTGTTCGGCAGCGAGCGCATCAAAATCGGCATCCGGCTCAGCATAGGCCGCATACACCTCATCAAGGCGTTTCTTTGCCGCAACAACGGGGCCCATGCCCTCTTCGACGACTTGACGCACAGTGTGTTCGGGGTTGAGCTTGGGCTCTTGCTCAAGGTAACCAATCTTGAGTCCGGGCATGGGGACTGCCTCGCCCTCGATTTCCTTGTCCACACCCGCCATAATTTTAAGCAAGGTCGACTTACCTGAACCATTCAGCCCCAGCACGCCAATTTTGGCACCCGGGAAAAACGACAGGGAGATATCGCGCAAAATCTGGCGCTTGGGGGGGACAATTTTGCCCACGCGGTGCATGGTGTATACGTATTGAGCCATAAGTCCGTCAAAGAGTAGAAACGACAATAGGTCTATTGTAGGGGTTTGAACGGCTATCATAGGGGCTTGCCGTATTTTTCCCCTCCCGGCTCTCGCTTTTGCAATAGCCTTTGCCCTGATTCATGATGAACACATCCGATTTCGCACTACTTTTTACAGAACAAGAACTCGCCATGCTTGGCAAAACTGCCGATGGGCTGAGTGCCTATATGGGTAAATCCGTACTCGCCGAGATCGGCATGGATGACGACGCCGAGTGGGTCATCTTTGCGATCCCGCTGAGTGTGGATGAAACGCCTGATGAAAAGGCCACTCACGTTCAAATGGGGGGTCCAGGCGCGCGTTTTGTGGGTAACCGTGGCGGTCTGGATCTCGATACCGAGGTCTATGACTGTCAATATCTCTGGGCGATCCAGATCACCGAAGATCCCGAGGCACGCTTTGTGCGCTTGGATGAAAAGGGTGAGGAATTCGACTTTTCGATGGAATTGTCTGAACTACTCCCCTTTGATTTAACGGAAGAGGCCTTGCCAGACCCAGACCTCGAGTTGCTTGAGGATGTTGAGGACGATGAGGCCGATGAGGCGGATGATGGCAACTTGGACGACACGCCCTATCCGGGCGGCAAGCCACCGTCGATTCACTGAGCCATAGACCTGATTTTGCCTAAATCCAAAGAAATCAATCAACTGACAGGTAAGCGATACAGATAATTCACTTATTGCACTTATTGCACTTGTGATGTTTAATGAAAACTGTACTGATTTAATTTTCAAACGACTGCGAACCAAATGCGATGAGAGATAAGAATGGGCAAAACGCTCGATAAGGACAGAATTATTCCTCCTGATTTGAATGAAACCGAAGCTGAGATGGTAAAGGCAGCTGAACGTTTGATCATGGCGTGCCTCGACCACTCCCGAGCCGCAACAATCACGATCGAAAGTGATGATGGTTCATTTCCGAGCGTTCAAGTCCCCACCCAAATCCTACGCATTCTTGGACAGACGCTTGGTCTGATGGCACGCAATCAACCAATCATGCTGGTTCCTGAAAAACAGGAGCTGAGCACAGTAGAGGCCGCAAACTTTTTGAACGTCTCTCGGCCATTTTTAATAAAAGAAATTGAATCGGGAAGGCTGGCGCATCGCATGGTGGGCACACACCGTCGGATCCGATTTTCAGACCTCACATCGTACGCAACGTCGATGCGGATCAAACAGCAAGAAGCGCTCGATAAAATGGCAAAAAATGCTCGTGAGCTCGGGCTCGGATACTAACACTCTAGATTATGGCGGGACACAACCGATACACAGCGCTACTCGATGCAAACGTTCTTTATTCAGTTGCCATTTGTGATGCATTGATGGAAGTTGCTGCAACAGGAGTTTATGCAGCAAAATGGTCCAAAGAGATTGATCATGAGTGGATCAGAAATCTTGCCAAAAATAAAAATCGCCCCGAGGAGGATTTTTATAGAAGAAGAGATCTCATGCATGACATATGCCCAGACTGGGAAGTCTTAAAAAAGACTTGGAAAATTATTGAACCATGCATTGAACTGCCAGACCCAAAGGACTGCCACGTATTAGCTGCTGCCATTGCGGGGCACGCTGACTCTATAGTGACTCAAAACCTCAAAGACTTCCCCGCTGCAATAGTGGGCCCTCTAGGAATTAGCGTTTTACACCCCGATGAGTTCTTACTTCAACAACTAGAGCTAGAGCCATTAGTCGTACTGCCCGCTTTTAAGGTTATGCGCGCTCGATTAAAAAACCCTACCTATACACCTGAATATTTTGTGCATGCCATAGAACGCAATGGCCTCATACAAACAGCAGCTTTTTTAGGCCAAGCCCTCTCACTCATTTAAATTTCAATGCAATCTCCAGACGGCTGTCCATCGGCATGGAACCCGTTGGTGGGAGTCCGAAACAGTTTGAGCAGTTCGTGCAAACAGACATCAAAAAGTGGAATGAGCTCGTCAAGGTGCGCAATATCAAGACGAACTAATTCGATCGCAATGCGCTGATGCCACTAATCCTGCATCGGCCAACCTTCTGCAACACCGTGACAGGCGATTTCTACACCTTTAAAGTTCTGTGTCGCGGGCGCTTCGATCTTGCAGCGCTCGCGCACGAACGGACAGCGTGGGTGAAAGGTACAACCTGAAGGGGGATTGAGCGGATTAGGCACCTCACCGGCAACGGGTGTCCGCGCGCGTCCCTGCCCTGTCATGTCGGGAATCGCTGAGAGCAGCATGCGAGTGTAGGGGTGCTGCGGATTGGCAAACAACGTATCTCGATCTGCAATTTCGACAATGCGTCCGAGATACATCACACCAACGCGATCCGCCACATGGTGGACCACCGCCAGGTTGTGTGAGATGAACAAATAGGTCAGGCCGAGATTTCTCTGCAAGTCCTTCATGATGTTCAGAACCTGAGCTTGTACAGAAACATCTAGCGCTGAGGTGGGTTCGTCACACACCAAAAACTCAGGATTGACCGCCAAGGCACGCGCAATCGAAATCCGCTGTCTTTGACCACCAGAAAACTGGTGCGGGAAACGAGATTTGTCGGAAGGATGCAGACCCACCTGGGTCAACAACACATCGACCCGTGCCTCGCGTTCTTGCTCAGTCATGTCCGTATGGGCCAACATCGGTTCTGCAATGATGCGGCCCACGCGCCAGCGCGGATTCAAACTCGCATAGGGATCCTGAAAAATCATCTGTAGACGTTTACGCAAGGCCAGACCGGAACGTCCCTGCATATTCGAGATGGGTTGACCATCAAAGGTGATCGTGCCGCGTGTCAGTGGATAGAGGCCAACCAACAAACGGGCAATCGTGGATTTACCGCAGCCTGACTCACCTACTAGCGCAAGCGTTTCCCCCCTGCGGATCCCAAAGGAGACGCCATCAACTGCGCGCAACATACTGCGAGGCTTGCGTGACAACACACGCTCAAGCCAGGGTGCCGACACATCAAACCATCTGGCGGCATCGTGGACTTCGACCAAAGGACGCTCAGTGCTCATGACGCCTCCTTGAGTTCATGCAGCCAACAGGCCGCTTGTGACGTACCGACTTGTATGATTTCAGGGCGTTCCTCGCGACAGCGGTCCATCACCTTGGGGCAGCGTGGGTTAAACGCACAGCCCTTTGGGATCGCGTTCAGTCTTGGCATCGTGCCATCAATCTGCACCAGGCGATCGACGTGTTGATGAATCGAAGGAATCGATCCCATTAAGCCGACGGAGTATGGATGGCGCGGCGAATGAATCACATCACGCACCTTGCCGATTTCGGCGACACGCCCGGCATACATCACGACCACACGATCGGCTGTTTCGGCGATCACGCCCATGTCATGCGTGATCAGCATTACTGCAGTGCCTTGCTCACGACACATCTTTTTAATTAATTCGATAATCTGGGCCTGAATGGATACATCTAAAGCCGTCGTTGGCTCGTCGGCCACGATTAGTTTTGGTTGCGCCGCCAAGGCGAGTGCGATCACGACACGCTGACGCATCCCTCCTGAAAACTGATGAGGGTAGTGATCAATACGCTCACGGGCAGCGGGGATGCCGGTCGACTCAAGCAGCTCAATCGCGCGCTGGCGTGCCTGTGACCAAGTCATCGGCAAGTGCGTCACAATCGTCTCCGCAAGCTGATGGCCGACGGTGTAAAGCGGATTGAGAGAGGTCAACGGATCTTGAAAAATGGCACCAATCTGTCTTCCACGAATCGTGCGCATCTGATCATCGGTCAGGTTATCGATGCGTCTGCCTTCAAGCAGCACCTCACCGCCAGAGATACGGCCCGGAGGCTCAAGCAAACCGATAATGGCGGCACCTGTCAAGGACTTGCCGGCACCTGACTCGCCCACCACGCCGACGACCTCGCCTGCTGCGATGGAAAAAGACACATCGTCCAACGCTTTTAATGTGCCTCGGCGCGTCGGGAATTCGACGCTGAGGTTTTTAATTTCTAAAATGTTTGACATGTCTGTCCTCAACTCAAACGGGGATTCAAGGCATCACGCAGCCAATCCCCAAGCAGGTTGACAGACAGCACCAACAACACGAGCGCGGCGCCAGGAAAGATCGTAATCCACCACTCTCCTGAAAACAAAAAGTCATTACCAACACGAATCAGCGTGCCGAGTGATGGCGAGGTCGGCGGAACACCAACTCCCAAAAAGGACAATGTCGCTTCAGTGATGATCGCGGTGGCGAGATGCACCGTCGCCAACACTAAGACAGGGCCCAACACATTAGGCAGCACATGACGAAACATAATGACCGGTGAAGAAATCCCGATCACGCGCGCGGCCTGAACGTACTCACGATTTTTTTCCACTAAGGTCGAACCACGCACCGTCCGTGCATACTGGGGCCAGCCTGCCAAAGCGATAGCACCGACCAACACGGGAAATGCGATCACCTCATGCATGTCACCCGGCACCACGGCACGCGCGACACCATCGATCAACAACGCAATCAGAATGGCTGGAAACGATAACTGCACATCTGCAACGCGCATGATCAAGGCATCGATGCGGCCGCCTGCATAGCCAGAGATCAAGCCCAGCACGACCCCTAACAACATCGCCCCCGCAACTGCGGCCAGACCAATTAAGAGGGAAACCTTGGTGCCATACATCAAAGCAGACAGCAGATCGCGACCTTGACTATCCGTGCCCAGCAGGAATTTCGTTGTACCGTCTTCATGCCAAACTGGCGGTTTAAGTGCATCGAGTAAATCAATCGTGGCCAGATCAAAAGGATTATGAGGTGCGATCCAGTCTGCACCGAACGCTGCGATCAACATGATCAGCAAAATGAGCGTTGCAATGATTGCGACAGGTGTGTGGCGCCATGACCATGCAAAGTCTCCATCCCAAAATTTTGCAAGAGCGGCGCGCATCAGTGGCCCCCTCCCGACTTACCCAAACCGACACGCAAGCGCGGATCAACTGCAAAATACAACAAATCGACAATCAGATTAATCACCACAAAAATGAATGAGATCAAACAGAGGTAGGCAGCCATCACCGGAATATCGGCGAACTGAACCGCCTGAATAAACAGTAAACCCATCCCCGGCCACTGAAACACGGTCTCCGTCACAATCGCAAACGCGATGATGCCTCCGAGCTGCAGACCCATGATGGTGATGACAGGCACGAGCGTATTTTTAAGCGCATGTCCAAAATGGATCGCACGCTTGGTTAAACCGCGCGCACGTGCGAACTTGATGTAATCCGCGCGCAATACCTCTAACATCTCGGAGCGCACTAGACGTAAGACTAGTGCAACCTGAAACAGTGAGAGTGTCACCGCTGGCAGAATTAAGTGTTTCCATCCACTGGTCGTCAACAGACCGGTTGACCACCAGCCCAGTTTGACGGTGTCTCCGCGGCCATAACTTGGCAGCCAGCCAAGTTGCACCGAGAACACAAGAATAAGCAGAATACCGATTAAAAATGTTGGAAGCGATACGCCTAACAAGGAAAATGCCAGAAAGGCCTGGGACAGTTTGCCATTGCGCTTGAGCGCCGTGTAAACACCGAGCGGCACGCCCACGACTAACGCAATCAGCGCAGCAGCGATCGACAACTCCAATGTGGCGGGCAAACGATCACGCAACAGTACAGAGACTTTTTGACCTTGCCGGAGCGATAATCCAAAATCACCCTGAGCGGCATTGACGAGGAAGTGATAGAACTGCACCACAATAGGATCATTGAGCCCGAGTTCCCGACGCAACTGCTCTCGCTCGGTCGGTGTACCCTCCTGACCCAACATGATCATGACCGGGTCGCCGACATACTGAAATAAAATAAAAGCTAACAACGCAACAGTCAGCATCACGCCGACGGCCTGCAACAACCGGCGAATAATAAAAGCGAACATGCATTCTCACAAAGACGCGAGCTTCCACCTGGAAGCTCGCTTTTGAAACATCGATTAATCGATGCGTACCCACTCAATCACAGGACGATTGTCCGGACGGTGAATCACCTTGACGTTCTTTTTCATGGCCCAGGGGATGATCTGGTCATGCAGAGGAATCGTACCAAACTCCTTAGCATGAATGCCCAAAGCCTCCTGAATCATGGCGGTGCGCTTGGCATCGTCCGTCTCTGTTTTGATCGTATCGATCAAGGCATCAACCTTGGGGTTTGAGTAGCCGCCGTAATTGAAGGCACCCGCTGCGCCAGTACTCTTGGTGCGGATCAATGACTCCAGTGTGTAGAACGCGTCAAAGGTTGGAACACCCCAGCCGAACAAGTAAATACTCGTGTCGCCGTTCGCGACTTTCGGGAAGAACGTCGCACGAGGCATCGCATTGAGTTTAGTTTTCACGCCGATCTTGGCCCACATCGCCACGACAGCCTGACAAATGGCCTCATCGTTGATGTAACGGTTGTTTGGACAATCAATGGTGAACTCAAGGTTGTTGTCGTAACCCGCTTGCTTGAGCAACTCACGCGCTTTGACAGGGTCATAAGGCACGCGCTTACCCAACGCATCCGAATAGCCATTCACCTGTGGTGAGATCATGGCGCCTGTGGGCAACGACATGCCGCGCATGACAGACTTTTTGATCGCATCAACATCGATGGCACGGTAGAGGGCTTCGCGGACACGCACATCCGCGAGAGGATTCTTATCCTTGACGTTGCTATATTTCAGCTCAGGACTTTTGACATCCATTGCGATGTAAATGGTACGGTATTCGTTACCGTCCAACACGTTGACCTGTTTGCGCAGTCGATCCAGATCTTGTGCAGGTGGATCGAGAACAAAATCAACCTCACCGGACAACAAGGCTGCGGTGCGTGTCGCATTTTGCTTGATGGGGGTGTAGACGATTTCAGTCACGTTACCCGTTTTAGTCGGCTTGCCCCACCAGTCTGGATTTTCAACATAGACCGTCTTGATATCGACTTCGCGTGACTTTAGCTTGTAGGGGCCTGTTCCCATCGCATTGCGAGCAGCAAAGCTCTCTTCTTTTTTATTGAAGTCCTGGGGTTTCTCGACTTTATTTTTTTCTGACCAAGCCTTACTCATGATGCCAAGCGAGGGCAACTGTCGTAATAGCACTGGATTGGGTCCCGCTGTGATGACATCGACCGTTAGTGGATCAACTGCGACGACATCACTAACTCCTGCTACGTAGGACTTGAATTGTGAGGAAGGCGCCATGGCGCGCTTGAGTGAAAACACGACGTCATCGGCCGTGAAGGGTGTGCCGTCCTGAAACTTTACATTTGGACGCAACTTGAAACGCATCGTAGTCGGATTGAGGCGTTCCCAAGACGTCGCCAGTGAAGGCACGATTTCGTATTTTTCGTTGTACTTCACAAGCGGGTCGTATACCCACAAGTTGGCCGCGATGTTCAGGCCTTCATTTTGTGAGTGCGGATCAAGGGTCAGGATATCGCCTTGACTTGTCCATTTGAATGTTTTGGCAAAGCCCATTCCGGGCAACAATAAGGCGGCTGATAAAGCCGCAGCAATAAAGGTACGGCGCATGGCACCCTCCTGGGATTGTTAAGTAACCAGGACATATTGCCCCACCCGTGATGGGTGCGTCAACCATAAGCTTATCCAAGCTTTCGTCAAACTTACAACACCATTGAAGACGCCCTCACTCCGTCAAATGCGTGCACACAATCGGCCTTTGATGCAGGCGCGACCGTGGTGCGCCTGCAATTTAATCAAACCGTCGCAACCGCTGTGGCTGGCGAACCGACAGCGCCGGGCAAACGCAAGGGAGGAGCCGTCAACAGGAAACGGTTACGGCCATTTTTACGTAACCATTGGGCCAAGGGGGTGAGATAAAACATCTCACCCAAATGAACACCCAATTTAAATAAACAATGCTCATGCAAAGGCAGTGTCGCGCAGCAACCGATGTGGCTCGTGGCGGGATAGGTTTCTACCGCATAGTTATCGGCCATCAACACGACCAATTGACTGTCAGTGATCCACTTGAGGAGCTTTTGATCGCGACCGTCTAACGCCGCACAACTGGTCTCAAGCGTATGCAGGTCTGGATTGCCTTTCATGTCCATCAGCATCTGGGCAAAGCCCGTGTGCAGACACACCATGTCACCTGGCTCGACCTCGACCTTATCCTGCTCCATCACACGCATTAAGGTGTCGTAGCCAATAATTTCGCGCTTGTTACCAAAGTGCGCGTGAAAATCGATCATCACGCCGCGCCCCTGTACGCAGGACTCAGCCATGTTTTGGATACCGAGCGCCATTGCGTTGGAAGTGGACTTGTTCTCACCCGGTCCTGGAACGCCCGCGTCTTTACCATCGGTCGGTCCGATGATGTGTTCGCCGGCGCGGTAACCGTTGTAATAAACCGACTCTGGGATACCGTCACCATTGGCATCGAACCGGGAGCCCACGTGCGCCAAACTGTCCCATTGCGTGGAGTACTGCAGGTGCATAACCACCAGGTCATCGCTGATCACATCCGTCTGCTGATCATTGTCACGAAACAGGCCGTAATTCATGTTGGGGCGGTCGCCCCGCAAGGTCGGACGAATGACAGGCGGAAACCGTCGTGGATTGAGCAAGTTACCGCCTGGCAAATCCAGCGGCAAGCTCAAGCAGAATGGCTGAAACTCCTTAACCTCGGCGATGCCTTGTTTGAGTTTCTCGGAGGTGAGTAAATTAATCCGACCGCGCTGATCATCCTCACCAAAATCACCCCAGGTAGATCCCTCTGGGCGATTGACCCAACGCTTATTCCCACTCATGCATTTCTCCTAGTTTTATTTGTGCATTCAATGATATACGAGAGCACCGTCAGGGAGAGGTACACGGAGAGATATGAGTAGAAAGAGGTACGCAGAAAAATACGCGCGCAAGGAAAACTTCTTTTGCAAAGTAAAAGGGCTGCAAACCGTTAAGTTTGCAGCCCCATACTTGATTCAATCGCTTGGATTAATCACTAGGATTAATCACTAAGCGGTCAGATTGCCAATACTTAGGCTTTCTTGACTTTTTCCAGCATTTTGAACACGCCTTTTGGTGCGTTGACGAACAGGCGCTTAAAGGCCTTGCCCAAGCAACGGCGCTCAAGTGTGTTGCGGCGCGTGCGTTTTGTTTCTGAAGCCATAGCAATTCTCCGGTAACGAACCTCGTATAGTACCCTATATCCGACCAGAGTATTCGTCTGGTTTTCTACGTCGCCTGCGGGCCGCCGCTCTATGATTACAGTATGAACCCTACGATACGCATTACTGGCGCGCGCCAGAACAACCTCAAAAATCTCGATCTGACCATCAATACAGGCGAATTGACCGTCATCACTGGTGTGAGCGGCTCAGGCAAAAGCTCTTTAGCTTTCGATACGCTCTACGCAGAGGGTCAGCGACGCTACGTCGAGACTTTTTCCCCTTACGCGCGGCAGTTTCTAGATCGTATGGACAAACCGGTCGTGGACCGCATCGAAGGTATTTTGCCTGCGATTGCGATCGATCAGACCAACCCAGTGCGCAGTTCACGCAGCACGGTCGGCACCATGACCGAGCTCAATGATCATCTGAAACTGCTGTTTGCCAGAGGCGCGCAGCTCATGTGTCGCGGTTGTGGTCAAGCCGTCTGTCGGGACAGTACAGCGTCCATTTTTGCAGCCGTTCAAGCGCATGCTGCCAATGCGGCGGACCCACGCTTGGTCGTGACCTTCCCTGTTCAAGTCCCTCTTAACTTTACTGAAGAGGAAGTACGCGGCTTTTTGGAGCAGCAAGGCTATACCCGTGTGCATGCGGATGAAAATCCCCTGCAGTCCACTGCAGTGAGTGACGCACCGGCCAAAGCCACGGCACCGGCCAAAGGATCCAAAAAGAAGTCGACGAGCCTATCCCCCCTGCTGCGTACCCTGCGTGTTGTCCAGGACAGATTCCGCTTTTCCACGGCCGAACCATCACGCGTTATGGAGGCCTTCGATATTGCGCTCAAAATGGGCAATGGTCTCATGTCCGTGCATGCCGTCGACCAAGACGGCGCAGACACAGCCGTCTGGAAATTCAGCGACAAGTTGCATTGTGCGGATTGCAATATCAGCTACAGCGACCCTCTGCCCAGTACCTTTTCATTCAATTCCCCCTTAGGGGCCTGTGAGGCTTGTCGAGGCTTTGGGCGGGTCATCGGGATCGACTTCGGTCTGGTCATTCCTGATGAAAATAAAACGTTTGAAGGCGGCGCCATCAAACCATGGCAGACGCCTAGCTACAAAGAATGTCAGGTCGAGATGGAAAAGTACGCTAAGCGTGCCAATGTCTCGATGAATACGCCCTGGAAATATCTGCCCCCCGAACATCAAGAATGGGTGCTGCACGGCGATCCACTCTGGAAAGGCGGCAGTCAGGCCTGGAAAACCCAGTGGTATGGCGTACAGCGATTTTTTGACTGGCTAGAAACCAAGTCTTATAAGATGCATGTCCGCGTCTTGCTCTCGAAATATCGAAGCTATACCCCTTGCCCAACATGTAAAGGCGCACGCCTAAAACAGGACGCCTTACTCTGGCGCATTCAGGGCAAGTCGGTGCAGGACCTGATGCTCACACCGATCACTCAACTGCGAGCCTTCATCGATCAACTGACGTTCCCAGGCGCCATGGATGCTGCCATGGACTTGGTGCTGACTGAGGTACGCGCCAGGCTTAAATTTCTCTGTGATGTCGGGCTTGGTTATCTAACGCTCGACCGACAGAGTCGCACGCTCTCAGGCGGAGAAGTCCAACGTATCAACCTGACGACAGCGCTTGGTACGTCTCTGGTCAACACGCTGTTTGTGCTCGACGAACCCTCAATTGGCCTGCATCCGCGTGACATTCATCGCGTCGTAGAGGTGATGCACCGGCTGCGTGACGCGGGCAATACCTTGGTTGTTGTTGAGCATGATCCTCAAGTCATGATCGCGGCTGATCGTGTCATCGACGTGGGACCTGGACCGGGCGAACGCGGGGGTCAGATTGTCTTTGACGGGACGCCCGCCGCACTCAAAGATGCCAGCACGCTCACCGGTCAATATATGGGTGGACGATTAAAAGTCGAAGCACCTCGACCGCTACCCGTCTCGGACAACACGCCTCGTCTGCTGCTCGAGGGCGTCACCGCCAACAATCTCAAGAACGTCTCAATCGACATCCCGCTCGGTCGACTGGTGTGCGTCACTGGAGTCTCGGGTTCTGGTAAATCAACGCTCATTCAAGATGTCCTGTACCCAGGGTTGTTAAAGATCATGGGCAAGCCTACAGAGTCTCCCGGCCCCTTTGATCGCATTCTGGGCGCAGAGCAACTCGCCGATGTCGTGATGGTCAACCAAGCACAGATAGGCAAGACGGCACGCTCGAATCCGGCCAGTTATGTCGGCGCGTTTGATCCGATCCGAAAACTGTTCGCGCAGGCACCCGTTGCCCGCGAACGCGGCTACACCCCCGGGACGTTTAGCTTTAACAGCGGGGATGGTCGTTGCCCGACATGCGGCGGTACAGGGTTTGAACACGTAGAAATGCAGTTTTTGTCGGATGTGTATATCCGCTGTCCTGATTGCGATGGCAAGCGCTTTCGCCCCGAAGTACGAGAAGTCCAGATTGAGCATCTGGGACGCAGGGCGTCGATTGACGGCGTATTGGACATGACGGTATCCGAGGCGTTAGATTTTTTCAAAGGCTTGCGCGATGTGCAGCTCGGCCTAGCGCCACTCGCCGATGTGGGTTTGGAGTATGTGAAACTCGGTCAACCTGTGCCCACACTCTCTGGTGGAGAAGCGCAACGACTCAAATTGGCCGGGCACCTGGCCGAAGCCGCGCGCAGTGGTATCTCGACTGCCAAGGTCGCCAAAAAAGGCAGCTTGTTTTTATTTGATGAGCCCACTACAGGCCTGCATTTTGATGATGTCGCGCGTTTGATGCGTGCGTTTCGTAAGCTGCTTGGGGCAGGTCATACGCTATTGATTATTGAGCATAATCTGGATGTGATTCGTGCTGCGGACTGGGTGATCGATTTAGGTCCCGAAGGCGGTGATGCGGGTGGTGAAGTCCTCGTCGCAGGCAGCCCCGAAACGGTGATGGCCCACCCTCGGTCGCACACCGGCGCCGCCTTACGCGAATACGCCGTAGCGATGACGCCTGATGCGATTGGTGCTCCCGTCACGACCACGACTCATGATCACGCAGCCGCCGGCCTCACGGCCTCCGAGGGCGCAGGACGCGCCTTACAAACCGTTTTAAAAGAACGTCGTCGCGCAAACAGCATTGATATCCTGCACGCGCGTGAACATAATCTGAAAAACATCAGTGTCAGTATTCCGCATGGCAAGTTCACGGTGATCACGGGGGTCTCTGGTTCTGGCAAGTCCACGCTGGCTTTCGATATTTTGTTCAACGAGGGGCAACGACGCTACCTTGAATCGCTCAATGCCTATGCCCGTGCGATTGTCCAACCCGCCGGCAAGCCGGATGTGGATGCCATTTTCGGTATTCCTCCTACCGTCGCAATTGAGCAACGCACTAGCCGCGGTGGTCGCAAGTCAACCGTAGCGACCATGACCGAAATCCATCACTTTCTGCGCCTCATGTATATGAAGCTCGGCACGCAAATGTGTCCGACTTGTCAGGTGAGTGTAGAGCCACAAAGTGCTGATCAAATCGTCGCACGCATCATGCGAGACCTAAAAGGTCAACGCATCGGCGTCATGGCACCGCTTGTGACCGCACGCAAAGGCTTTTACACCGATCTAGCCAAATGGGCCTCCGGCAAAGGTTTTACGCATCTGCGTGTGGATAATGAATTCATTACCACCGCGAAGTGGCCGCGTCTGGATCGTTATAAAGAGCACACGATCGAGTTACCTGTCGCGGATGTTTTAGTCAGCGAAAATGATGAGACCACCTTGCGCGAGGCTGTTCGTAGCGCCCTAGAGTATGGGCAAGGTGTCATGAGCGTAGCGTGGCCTCTAGAGAGGCTTGAAGTCGACATGACGGCCAAACTAGAACAAACGCACTTTTCCGTGAAACGTGCCTGCCCAAGTTGCGGCACTAGTTTTCCAGAGCCAGATCCACGCATGTTTTCTTATAACTCCAAGCATGGTTGGTGTCAGGGCTGCTTTGGTACGGGTCTGCAACTGCAAGGCTTCGATGGTGAGCAAACGGGTGAAGAGGTCGCCTGGAACGCGTCCTACGAAGGGGAAACACAAACATGCACAAGCTGTCACGGTGCACGTCTCAACCCAATCGCGCGTGCGGTACTCTGGCGTGATAAGTCAATCGCTGAGTTGGCCTCCCTGCCGGTATCTGATGCCCACACGTTTTTTACGGGCCTAGTCCTGCGCGGACGTGACGCAGAGATTGCGCGCGACATCCTGAGCGAAATTCGCGGTCGTTTGCAATTTATGCAAGAAGTCGGCCTCGGCTACCTAGCACTGGATCGTGCCGCGCCCACACTTTCAGGCGGTGAGGCACAACGCATCCGACTCGCCGCACAACTTGGTTCAAACATGCAAGGCGTCTGCTATGTACTAGACGAACCCACGATCGGCCTGCACCCGCGCGACAACCGCATTCTGTTGGGCGCCCTTTCCAAGCTCGAAAAAAACGGCAATACGCTTGTGGTGGTCGAACACGATGACGAAACCATCCGTCGAGCAGAACATATCATTGATATCGGTCCTGGGGCAGGTGTGCGTGGCGGTCGTGTGGTGGCACAGGGCACCCTACAAGATCTAATGGATGCGCCTGAATCGACCACAGGACACTATCTCCGGCACCCTCTTTCTCACCCATTGCAACCACGTCGTCCGATCGAAAAGGACACGCCGATGATTACAGTCAAAGGCGCCTCCCTGCACAATCTGCGCCGTGTGACAGCACATTTTCCGATTGGCAGACTGAGTGTCGTGACAGGCGTCTCCGGCTCAGGGAAATCTACATTGGCGCGTGAAGTCCTGTTAGATAATTTATCTGCTGCGATCGCAGCGCGTGGCGCCCAGCCTTGGCATGGCTGCGACGACATCACGGGATGGGAAGTTCTGGACCGCGTCCTTGAGGTCGATCAGACCCCCATTGGCAAAACACCACGATCCTGCCCTGCGACCTACATCGGATTTTGGGATGACGTGCGCAAACAATTCGCCGACACCAACGAAGCTCGCATTCGTGGCTGGAGCGCCGGTCGCTTCTCGTTTAATACCGGCGACGGACGCTGCCCGATTTGCGAAGGCCAGGGCATGCGTACGCTCGAAATGAGTTTCCTGCCAGATATAAAAGTGCCTTGCGATGGCTGCAATGGCGCGCGTTTCAATACCGACACCTTGGCAGTCCGGATGCGTGAAAAGCACGCCGGTCAGGTGCTCTCGATGGAGGTGGATGATGCGATTGAGTATTTCGCCGCCCATCCACGTGTCCGCCATCCTTTACAGTTGATGAAAGATGTCGGCCTAGGTTATCTGACGCTTGGACAGCCGTCCCCTACCCTATCTGGAGGTGAAGCGCAGCGGATTAAACTCGTCACCGAACTCGCCAAAGCAAGGATGACGGAAGGTGTGATTACAACGGGTCGTGCTTCACGCTTGCCGCACACGCTCTACGTGCTGGATGAGCCAACCGTCGGACTGTCGATGGCGGATGTCGAAAAGTTGATTCGTGTTCTACACCGATTGGTTGAAGCGGGTAATACCGTTGTGGTGATTGAGCATAATCTGGATATCATTGCAGAGGCAGATTGGCTGCTGGACCTAGGTCCTGAAGGCGGTTCTGGTGGTGGTCAACTTGTGATCGAAGGCACACCTGAGCAAGTGGTTGCCGTTCGCAAAAAATCCCATACAGGCGAAGTATTGAAAGAGTTTTTAAATCGTACATGAGTCACTGTCGTTTCGAAGATCGTCTGACGCAGCATGCTCGCGTTCTCACTGGACGACGAGAGCGTATTGTGGCGTGTACGGCCTCCGAACTTTCTCTTGCATTTGAGCGGATCGAACAGGCAAAGCAGAATGGATACTGGGTCGCACTGATACTCGAGTATGAGCTCGGAGAGTGGCTTGAACCTGTGCTGGCATTGAGTCAGACGGACAAGACGCCTCGGCTGACTGCCCTTGTCTTTGAGCACATGCAAGTGGAGGCGCCCTGGGCTGTTGATGCTCAGGATGGCACGCAAGCGCGGGATCAACCACGGGATCCAGCGCAGGCCCGTATCACGTCCGTGGAGACGGCCCTGTCCAAGCAAGCCTACATCGCCCGCATTGAGCAGATTCGCGAATGGATTGCGCAAGGTGAGGTCTATCAAATCAACTCAACCTTTCCGCTGAATGTGCGTACGGAGGGCGATCCAGCGCAGCTTTACCGATCCATCGCAACCCGCCACCCCGTTAGTCACGCTGCCTATATCGAGGACGAGCACAGAAATATCTTGTCATTCTCACCAGAACTTTTTTTACAGCGTCAAGGACACACGCTGGTCACGCGACCTATGAAAGGCACGGCACCCAGATCTGAAGATCCCGTTGTTGATCAGCGTCTTGGTAAGGCACTGCACGCCAGCGAAAAAAATCGCGCAGAAAATCTCATGATCGTCGACTTACTCAGAAACGATCTGGGGCGAATCGCCTTGCCAGGAACGGTTCGGGCAGACCCACTTTTTTCACTGGAGCGCTATCCTTCTGTCTGGACGATGACCTCAACGGTACAGGCGGAGATTGCGGCAGAGACCTCGCTGGAACAGATCTTGCGCGCGCTATTTCCTTGCGGCTCCATTACCGGTGCACCAAAAATTGCGGCGATGAAAAGAATTCAGGAAACAGAGTTTGAGCCACGCGGCATCTATTGTGGCAGTCTTGGCTGGTTGGCACCGAATGGGGATTTTTCACTCAACGTGGCGATTCGCACCTTGCTGCTCAACAAAAACGGCACGGGCCGCTATCATGTTGGCGCAGGCATCGTCTACGACTCAGATCCAGAGCAAGAATGGGACGAGTGCCACTGGAAAGCGCGAATTCTCACGACAGCAAGCGAATAATGAAAGCCGCCTCAAAACCGAATCTGATTGAAACAATGAAAGCAGATGCGCAAGGTCACATTGCCTTGCTGCCTTATCACTTAGGGCGTCTTCATCAGTCTGCGCGAACACTCAACTATGTCTACCCAGGTGATGAGGTAGTTGTTGCAGCGATTAAGGAAGCCATCATCCGTGCATACGACTCAAGCCACTCCCTCGTCGAGACGCAGCCTGAAAAAGCCTCTGAGTCCGAGGACGCTACTGAAACACGTGTGCGTTTACTTTTAAGCCCCTCAGGCCAGCTCTCGATTGTGACGGCTGCGCTACCAGCACTCGTGGGCACACCACTCATCGCGCTGGCCAAAGAGCGGTTGGATAGTGTTGAGTACTATTTACAACACAAAACGACCTATCGCCCCTGGTACGACACCACCGCGCAATGGCTCACACAACACCCGGATTATTTTGATCTGATTTTTTTAAACGAACGGGACGAACTGTGTGAAGGCAGTCGCTCGAACATCTATGTTTTTAAAGAGGGGGAATGGCTGACACCACCGCTTTCTTCTGGACTATTGGGTGGCGTGCTACGTACAGAACTGCTGGAAACCGATCAAGTCAGAGAAGCCATACTGACTCCTTCTGACCTGACCGCCGGCAACGCCTCGATCAGACTATCGAATGCGTTGCGCGGCTGGTTTGAGGTGCGACTCGCGCCTCACTCCTTCCAAGGCATTTCTTTCCAGAGCTGACGCAACTGTTTGTCAGTGTTCTGCAACTCGACCGCATACTCTTTAGGCGCAAGATAACGAATAGGCGCGAACAAATCTCCGGCCTTTTTAATGTACTCGGGATCTGCAGCCGCCTTCGCGACTGCACTCACAAGCTTGTCACGCACATCTGCTGGCAATCCCTTAGGGGCTGCTAAACCGCGTAACGAAGCACTCTCAATGTTGTAGCCCTGCTCGGCAAACGTTGCAACATTAGGTGCCAACACGGTCCGCTTGGCAGACATCTGGCCGATCATCAGGATGGGGGATCCACCTTTGATGTAAGAAAGTGCTTCACCAACGTTGATCGCGCCAATCATGACCTGACCACCCACAACGGCTGCACGTGTTTCACCCGAACCTTTGTATGGCACATGGGTCATCTTGACACCCGCAGCGCGTTCAAAAAACAACATCGCCAAGTGATCATCCGAACCGACGCCTGTCGTGCCAACAGTCACTTTTCCGGGGTTGGCTTTAGCATACGCGGCAAGCTCTTTTAGATTCTTGATCGGCGTTGAAGTATTGACCGTAAACGCACCTGGATCATCGATCAAGTTACCGATCAAATCGTAGCTTTGCCATCCAAATGTCGAGGGACGCTCAATAGGAATGGACAGCATATTGGGGGTATTCACAAAACCAATGGTGTAGCCATCAGGCGTCGCTCTGGCCAGCTCACCAAAACCAATACCGCCTCCTGCACCAGGCCGATTCGTCACGACGATGCGCGCGTCATTACCAAGGTGTTTCTCGATGAATGGCGCAATCAAACGGGCCACCAGATCGGTACCACCGCCCGGACCGTAGGCGACAAGCATGGTAATGGGTTTGCTCGGATACTGCGCTGCCGCCGAGCCGGACCAAGCTGCTGCCGCCAATAAAGCGACACAGCTCATACGACCTAACTTGTTCATCACTTTTTTCATACTCACTCTCCTCGGTTTAGTGCTGTTTTATTGTTGTGAACCAAACATCTTTTTATATCGCTCCAGAAACACTGGAAGTACTTCGGGATTGACCAGGCGCGGCGGACGCTCACCACGCAGAATCACTTCAATTTGAGCAGCACCCATGGCCGCCGCATTACCGCGCGCCTCGTGCTTGACACCAGCTGTGTGATAGGTGGCTGTGACGTTCGGCAAAGACAGCAAAGGGTTGTCGGGAGATGGGGGTTCGACCGACCACACATCCAGACCGGCCCCAGAGAGATGCTTGTCGCGCAACGCCTCGTAAAGCGCCTGCTCATCATGAATGCCGCCACGCGCCGTCGCGATAAATACAGCACCCTTTTTCATTGCACGAAACTGCTCTGCACCAAAGGAATTTAATGTTTCTGGTGTACGTGGACAATGCACCGTCACAACATCCGAACGGGCGAGCAACTGTTCCATGGTGACGGGAGTCGCGCCACGCGCGCGAATCTCTTGCTCCGTCAGATAAGGATCGACGCCCAAGACCGTCATGTCAAACGCTTTTGATAACTGCGCCATGCGCGTACCGATATTGCCAACACCCACGATACCAATGGTCAGCCCGCGGATATCGTTGCCCATCAAATCTTCACGTGTGGTGTAGGCGTTCGCACGCATCACGCGATCGGACTCGGTAATGCGATGCTTGACTGACAGCAGCATACCCATGGCATGCTCAGCCACGGAGTTTGCATTGCAACCCGACTGGTTCACTACCAACACACCATGACGGTTGCACGCCTCAACATCAACGGGATCGTAGCCCGCACCAGAAGTCGATGCGCAAAGCAGATTGGGCATTTTTTCTAAGAGCGCCTCATCCACCCACCATTGCGACGGCACTTCGTCACGCGCCGCGCAAATATGATAAACGTGGGTTTCATTAAAGAGCGCCAACGTCTTTTGTTCGTCATCAGAGTACTGGCACACTGAAACATCGACGTCTTTGAGTCCGCTCATATGCTGATCAAACGCCGGGTTCAACCAGAAATCAAACCTCACTACCTTTTTTTTCATTGTCTCCGCCCAAGAATCTTGTGCCCACCGAAGTGGGCACCTCAACTGATTTTTACTGAAGTCGCGTCATGTTTGTATAGGGGTATGCGCCTATACGCCTACGCATTTATTATTTAAGTACGCCTTTCGCGCGCAAGGATTGATCGACCCAGCTGCGGTCAAGAGTGCCTTTAGCGATTTTTACGAAGATTTCTTTTTCTTTCTTCTCAATATCGGCCACCAGCTTTGCCAACGCGTCGGCCACATCCGGACGGATCGCAAACACGCCATCTTGATCACCGACGATGATATCGCCAGGATGCACCACCATGCCGTCAACGGATACCGTGACGTTGATTTCACCAGGACCTTCTTTATAAGGACCACGATGGGAAATTGAACGTGCGAACACCGGGAACTTGCCTTTGCTCAGCGCATCAAAATCGCGGATCGGACCATCAATCACAAAACCTGCAATTTTGCGGCTCTCCGCCAGCGTCGACATGATTTCGCCAATAATGGCATTCCGCTGAAGACCACCTGCATCCACCACGATCACATCGCCGGGCGCGGCCATATCAATGGCTTTATGCACCATCAGGTTGTCGCCAGGCGCCGTCTTGACTGTAAAGGCACGGCCAAGAATTCGGCCGCCTTTATGAATCGGACGCAAATCAACAGTGCCGTTGGTTCGGCTCATTGCATCGCTAATATTTGCTACTGCAAATTTTGCAAACTTTTTTAATGTTGCATTGCTGACGGTATGCTTGTGTGTATTGACTGAGAATCCAAGATCTGCCATGTTGACTCCGAATTTAAAAAATGGGATGGACATCAAAAAAATGAAGGTACAAAAACTAAACATTCAAACTGCGAGGTACTTCTAACGCAATCGACGCATCGATTGCAAATAAATGGATCATGCGCGTCCCACGTGTATGAGTGACTCTGGGGTCAATTCGCTCAAGCGATTCACGCCCATCATTGCCATGTTGCGCATCACTTCTTCTGAGAGCAAAGCAATGGCATGATCAACGCCAGCCGGACCACCAACAGCCGCGGCGTAATTAAACGGTCGGCCAAGAAACACACAGCGCGCACCGAGCGCCAACGCTTTCAAAATATCGGTCCCGCGACGCACACCACTATCGAGCATGACCGGCCCATCTTTAAACTGCTCAACAATCTGCGGCAACACACGCAGGGGAGCCGCAGCACCATCGAGTTGACGACCGCCATGATTGGAAACAATCACGCCATCCATGCCGTACTGACGCGCAAGGGCGGCATCAGCGGGGTGCAAAATCCCTTTGATCACCATCGGGCCCTTCCAGCGGGTGCGAATCTCTCGCACATGCTCCCAATTCAAGTGGCCGCGCGAAGAAAAGTCGCGCAGCACATTGGCAGACATAATGGGTACGCCACGGGTCGCAAAGGAGTTTTCAAAATGCGGCATGCCGTGTCGCATGAGCGTTTTCAGGAACGTGCCGAACAACCACCGCGGATGACTCACACCCTCCCAAGCTAACCGGAGGCTCGGCCGAAGCGGTGTGGAAAACCCAGTTCGCACGTTATTTTCGCGATTCGCAGACGAGGGTGTATCGACCGTGATCACCAATGTTTTAAAGCCGGCCGTGGCCACTCGGTCAATTAAAGGTGCAATCTGATCTACCTTGCCGGGCAGGTATGCCTGAAACCAAGCATCGGGTGCCTGCGCCACAAGCTCTTCCATTCGAATCAGTGACGAACCGCTCATGATCATCGGAATATTGGCACGCTTAGCCGCCTCAGCTAATACGATGTCACCGCGATAGGCTGACATGGCCGTAATCCCCATCGGCGCCATACCAAACGGAGCGTTGTATTGTTTGCCAAACACCTCAACGCTCTGCGTGCGCTGGGAGATGTCCACCAAAATGCGGGAGACGAACTCGTATTCAGAAAAGACATCGCGATTCGCGCGCAAGGAATGGCAGTCTTCGCAAGCGCCCGATACATACCCAAAAATGGGCTTGGGCAGTCGTTTTGCTGCAGCCCGCTCGAAATCAGCCAAGGAAAGGATTTTGGATAAAGCGCGTGTTTGAGTCATTTTTATTTTGATTTTGATTGAATAATCTTGCTGACGGCCTCCGCTGCCGCCGCAAGTCCCATCGATGCCGTGACAGTAACGCTTGAGCCGTACCCTGCGCAAGAGAGGCCTTGCAATCCGTTCTCATCGGCCTGCCATGCCTCAGGCAGAAGCGTAGGCTGATCCACCCACAAGACTCGCACACCCATCTTGGGGACGCGCTTGCGGGTCTTGCCTGCCTCGGTCGAGGCCCGGGCGAAGCCATGCTGCTTTCTCAGTGTGTTGCGCAGTCGCGCGAGCAGTGCATCATGGGTGGCTTCTGATAAATCTCCCGCGCGCATCGCGAGCAAATCAGTTTTACCTCCCGCACCGCCACAAACAATCAGCGCCTGTTTGTACGCACGCGTCTGCAACACCATCGCCACCTTGGCACTCATCTGATCTGTGCAGTCAATCACGACATTTAGAGTCTTAGGCAGGATCTGGCTCACATTGTCAGGCGTCAGAAAATCATCGACGGCCGTGACACGACACTGCGGGTTGATCCCTTGAATGCGCAAGGCCATCGCCGTCACCTTGGCTTGTCCTAGGGTCTCGGACAAGGCATGTACCTGTCGATTGATATTGGATTCTGCGATGTGATCAAGATCAATCAAGGTCAGTGCGCCAAGGCCTTGGCGCGCGAGCGCCTCGGCCGCCCACGAGCCAACGCCGCCAATTCCCACCACTGCAACGTGCGCACGCTGCATTGCAACAAGAGCATCGGGGCCAAATAAACGGGTCAGGCCGCCAAAGCGGCGTTGGGTGTCAGACAGTTCGTCAGGTTGGAAGTCCACAGGAGATGCGGGCATTGAGTGTTCTAAAAGCATATGAATGATGCATTTTTGCATGATCCTGCATGAAAACTTCAATTCGCGCTCGACAATCGTCAACGAGAGGAACACAATTTGGCTATAACACTGTGAGCATGTCGTCCCCACCCCAAAAATCCTCTTTCAAATCGTCCGCCTTTGCCGGACCGATGACTTTGTGTCTGCTTGTATTGCTGATCCATATGGCAATATCTGGCGGCAGAGTCGCTGTGTCTCTGACAGCCTTGGAGCTCAAGCGCTCTACTTTTGAAGTCGGCATTCTGATTGCTGTATTCGCCTTGCTGCCCATGCTGTTATCGGTCAAGGCAGGGCGCTTACTTGACCGGATCGGGCCGTGGCGACCCATGCGTGCGAGCGCTTTTGTGGTCATTGTCGGCACGATCCTCCCGTTCATTTGGCAAAACTTGATCGCGCTCGTGATTGCTGCAGCCTGTATGGGCGTAGGTCATATGATTTTCCAAATCGCGGTACAGCGCCAAATGGGCCTGAGCGCTGGCGAGGAGCGTTTGCGTAACTTCTCTTGGCTATCGCTTTCCATGGCCACCTCAGGCCTGCTGGGCCCCCTACTCGCGGGTATCTCAATCGACTATCTGGGGCATCGCGCTGTGTTTGCCCTACTGACGATTTCTCCAGTGCTCTGTGTGTTGGGTCTCTATCGGACCCGCAATTATCTTAAAACCTCTCATCAGCCAGCAATAGCGAGCGACACTAAACAACGCGTGACGGACCTCCTCGCCAGTCCGCAACTGCGTCGGGTCTTTACGGCCAACATGCTGCTCTCGAGCGCCTGGGATACCCACATGTTTGTGGTGCCGATTTTTGGCGTGATGGTCGGTCTGTCCGCGACCACCATTGGACTGATTTTGGCCTCATTTGCCGCCGCGACCATTGTGGTGCGCCTGGCATTGCCATTACTCCAGCACCGCGTGCGGCCCTGGCAACTGATCCATTTTTCACTGATCGTGACAGGCTTGAACTTTGTGCTGTACCCCATGTTTGAACAGGTCTGGATTTTGATGTCGCTCTCCTTTGTGCTCGGGCTAGGCTTGGGTTCGACCCAGCCAAGCATTCTCGCCCTGCTCCAACAAAACGCACCACCTGGACGTGCCGGTGAGGCTTTTGGCTTACGGATGGCCCTCATCAACGGATGTCAGGTTACATTGCCGTTAGCCTTTGGTGCGCTTGGCGCGGTCATCGGTATCATGCCGTTATTCTGGCTGACCGCAGCCGGCCTCGGGGCAGGCCGCTGGTTCACACGTCATGCCGAAACCGCAAAGAAGCCTGATAGACCGTCGCAGGACGCCCCTCCCACTCCACCCCCAACTTCTTAAAACTGTCATGAGCACGTCCTCAAACATTCCAGCCGCGCCCCCAGTCAGTACGTTTGCACGTTGGCCCGAGGAGCGTTTAAAAATCTCTCGAGAAACCGCTCTCGCGCACTGGTGTGGGACTCAGGATATCTGGGTGTTTGGCTATGGTTCGCTGATCTGGAAGCCCGAATTCGCGTTTGTGGAACAAAGGCCAGCCCTGCTGCCCGGTCACCATCGTGCACTGTGCCTCTGGTCGCGGATCAACCGTGGCACGCCTGAGCTTCCTGGTCTGGTGTTTGGCCTAGAGGCCGGCGGTGATTGCCATGGCATGGCCTTTCGCATTGCGGCGTCGACCGTACAGCCTATTTTCGAAACGCTCTGGCGACGCGAGATGGCCACAGGCGCCTATCACCCGAGCTGGATCGATTGCCAAACCCCCGATGGTTCAGTGCGTGCGCTGGCATTTGTGATCGACCAAAATGGTCCGGCTTACGTTCCCGAACCTCATGAGGATGCCCTGATTGACATCGTCCTGCGTGCCTCAGGTATTTTTGGTTCTTGTCTCGAATATGTGACGCAAACGGCGGTCGCGCTCCAAGCCGTTGGCATTCACGATGCACGGCTGGCTGCGCTGGTCGCACGGCTCAACGCTCAGCGCAGTCTGGGGCAACAGACCCTTTCCTGAGTATGGGTCTATCGACGACTGACCCCACGTTGTCACGGTACACTAGGTACTACTCCTTAACCATTGTTGGTGACTCACTTAACTTACTCAGTGAGTACGCCGTATCGGATCTGAATCATGTCTATTGCCGATATTCGACAGAGCTACGAAAAATTCACACTTCTTGAAAAAGACGCCAAGGCCTCACCCTACGATCAGTTCGCGCTCTGGTTCGACCAAGCCCTGAGCGAAAACGTTCCAGAGCCCACGGCCATGACGCTGGCGACAGCCGATGCCAAGGGTCGTCCTTCGGCACGTATCGTGCTGCTAAAAGGCGTGGATGCTGAGGGTTTTTTGTTTTTTACAAACTACGAATCGCGCAAGGGCGTGGAGCTCGCTGAGCAGCCCTGGGCCAGTCTGCTGTTTTTCTGGCAAGCGCTTGAGCGCGAAGTCAGGATCGAAGGGATCGTAGAAAAAGTCAGTGATGCTGAGTCAGACGAGTATTTTCAGACACGCCCAGTCGGCTCCCAGATCGGTGCCTGGACGTCTCCGCAGAGCCGTCCGATCACGCTTGAGCAACTCGCCGAGACCGAGCAGGCACTTAAAGAAAAGTACGGCGATCGCAAACCTCCGCGCCCACCTCACTGGGGTGGCTACCGGCTCAAGCCGGAGTATTTCGAGTTTTGGCAAGGGCGCCCTTCGCGTCTGCACGACAGACTCACCTACCAAGCCGCTGGCGCTGACAAATGGACAATAGGACGCATCGCGCCCTAACATGAACGCTACATCCCCCTCATTTGATTCAGCTTTTTTTAGAACAGCACTTGGCAGATTTCCAACAGGCGTGACGGTGATCACCGCGGCGGCCGAAGGGTTTGCAACCGTTGGTTTAACCGTCAGCTCCTTTAACTCGGTCTCGCTGGATCCGCCTTTAGTCGTCTGGAGTCTCTCGCGGAACTCCTCCTCGCTCGAGACACTTGAGCAATGCGAGCGATATGTCATTCACGTGCTGGGTTCAGACCAGATGTCTGTTTCGCAACGCTTTGCCAGCGGAACGGCTGAGCAACGCTTTAGCGGCATCCCCTTGACAAGCGCGCCAAACGGCTCGCCCCGACTTGACCTGCCCTGTGCTGCGTGGTTCGAGTGTGCTAATCATCGACGCTACGAAGAAGGCGATCATATTATTTTCATCGGGGCCGTCGAGCATTGCGCCCGCACGGATGCCCTGCCCTTGGTCTATCACGCGGGTGGCTATGATTTAACGCCCGCCAGTTCTGGCAAGTAACGAAAATCATGAGTACAGATATTGATTGCATCGTTGTAGGCGCTGGTGTGGTGGGTTTGGCCATTGCCCGCAAACTCGCCATGTCGGGACGAGAAGTGATGGTGGTCGAAGCGGCCGAGGGTATCGGCACCGGCACCAGTGCACGCAACTCTGAAGTGATCCACGCGGGCATTTACTACCCAGCAGGCAGCCTCAAAGCGCGGCTTTGTGTGCAAGGGCGACACATGCTGTATGCCTACTGCGCGGAAAAAGGTGTGGGGCACAAGCGAATCGGCAAACTGATTGTGGCGACCAGCGAAGAAGAAATCCCCAAACTCACCGACATTTTGCAAAAAGCACGTGTCAACGGCGTTGACGATATGGAGCTGTTATCGGCTGCGCAAGCGCAAGCCCTTGAGCCCGCCCTTTTTTGTACTGCAGCTTTGCACTCTCCTTCGACCGGCATCATCGACAGTCATGGTCTGATGCTGGCCTATCAGGGTGATGCAGAAAACGCGGGTGCGCAATGTGTTTTCCACACGCCGTTGGTGTCAGGAAAAGTGCGCAGCAATGGTGGATTCGATTTGCAGTTCGGTGGTGCCGAAGCCATGTCGCTGTCATGCAATGTGCTGATCAACGCGTCTGGCCTACATGCCCCCACCCTAGCGCGTCGCATTCAAGGGGTTCCCGAATCAAGCATCCCGACCGAATACTTATGCAAGGGTAGCTATTTCACGCTGCAAGGCCGTGCGCCCTTTACACGCTTGATCTATCCAACTCCGCACCACGCTGGATTGGGTGTACACCTGACGCTCGATTTGGGCGGACAAGCGAAATTCGGGCCTGATACCGAGTGGATTGATCGTGTCGACTACGACATCGATCCGAGCCGTTGCGATGGCTTTTACGAGGCCGTGCGTAGCTACTGGCCTGACATGCAAGACGGCACACTTACCCCCGGTTATACGGGCATCAGACCAAAAGTGTCTGGCCCGCACGAACCCGCTGCCGACTTTATGATTGTCGGTCCCGCCACGCATGGCATTCCAGGCTTGGTCAATCTATTTGGTATCGAGTCGCCCGGTTTGACATCCAGCCTGGCGATTGCAGAGGAGACCATCACTCGTCTGAGTGCATGCGCATCTGAAGCGATGACCTCAAAAGCGACGACCTCAATTTAAATCGGAGACGACCCCATGTCACATCCCGTGCCTGACGCCCATGGATTAAATCTGTTTACCGCAGACTCGGGTCGTGCATTGTTGTCCTGCTACCTGTCAAAAGATTTACATGCTCACCTGTTGCCACACTTGGAGAGACTGGGTGGTCTGGCGGGATCGCTGCTTGACGACTTGGCCGGCGTGGCCGATAAGCATCCGCCGACGTTATCGGTGCGTACCCGCGCGGGGATCGATGTCAATCAAGTGAACAAACACCCGGACTATGTTGAGCTAGAACGTTTCGCCTATAGCGAATTTGGTCTAGCCGCGATGTCACATCGGGGGGGGGTGCTCGGCTGGCCAAGCCCAATGCCACCCGCAGCCAAATATGCATTGACTTACTTATTTGTGCAGGCTGAGTTTGGCTTGTGCTGCCCTGTCAGCATGACAGACTCGCTCGCCCGTACCTTGCGAAAATTCGGCGAGCCCAGCTTGGTCGAGCGCGTGCTACCCATGGTCACGACGCAAGACTTTGACGCACTCCATCAAGGTGCGATGTTTATGACGGAGCAAGGCGCGGGCTCCGACGTCAGTGCCACGGAGACTCAAGCGGTCCAAACTGCAGACGGTCACTGGCAACTGAATGGAGACAAGTGGTTTTGCTCGAACCCCGATGCTGGTTTCGCTATGGTGTTGGCGCGCTCTGAGCCTGTCGATGGCCTCAAGGGTGTCTCGCTATTTTTACTCCCTCGGACTCGGCCAGACGGCACGCCTAACAGCTATCGTATCTTGCGATTGAAAGACAAGCTTGGCACGCGTTCCATGGCGAGTGGCGAAATCCGCCTTGAGGGGGCCTTTGCCTGGCTCGTCGGCGAACGCGGACAGGGCTTCAAGCAGATGGCCGATATGATTAACAACTCGCGTCTCTCGAACGGTGTTCGTGCGGCAGGGTTGATGAGGCGCGCACTGACCGAGGCACTGTATGTGGCCAAACATCGTCAGGCTTTTGGTAGAAGTTTGGATCAGATGCCCTTGATGCAACGTCAACTCAGCAAAATGGCGATGCTGACTGAGCAGGCGCGTACGATGGTCTATCAGACCGCACAAGCCCTTGCTCACTCGGACCAAGATCCGTCCAAACGTCCGCTGATGCGGATCATGACGCCACTGATCAAGTTCCGCGCATGCCGCGATGCCCGCAAAGTGGCCGGTGATGCGATGGAAGTCCGGGGTGGCTGCGGCTATATCGAGGAATGGAGCGATCCGCGTGTCTTGCGCGATGCGCATTTGGGATCGATTTGGGAAGGCACAAGCAATATCGTCGCGCTGGATGTGTTGCGTGCGATTCAGAGAGAACACTCACTGCCTGCCCTGCGAGAGCACGTGCAAATGCTGCTGGCTGACGGTGCCCCTGTCAGTGCCTCACTCGCAGATTTGCAAGCTGAACGAATCGAATGCGCCTTTGCCTTTGCCCAAGCTGCGAGTGACGCAAACACCTCAGAACAAGCACGCCAAGTCGCCTCAGCGCTTTATCACGTCGTCACAATGGCTGGTATGCGCTGGGAGGCCAAGCACGCAAATATGCCGATCCGCAGCCATCTTGCCGACATCGTCCTTCAACATCGCCTTGCTGCGCGCGATCCGATTGCAGACCCGCTGTTTGTCGATACCAAACTCTGCCAATGGCTGGCCGAAACAATTTAGCCATCCTTTTTGCCAGAAGCACCTCGCCAGCGGGGCAACGCCCCTGCTATCGAGATATGATTAGCGTTATCTCTTTCCTCTACTAAAAAGACGCGAAAAAATGAGCCAAGCCCCCTCTACCAATCAGCCACGCACCGGCGGTCAAATTCTTGTCGGTCAACTCGTCAGCCATGGCGTCAAACACGTATTCTGTGTGCCGGGAGAGAGCTTTCTGGCTGTACTCGACGCACTTGTTGACGTCAGCATCGAGGTCACAGTGTGCCGTCAAGAAGGTGGTGCTGCCATGATGGCGGATGCCTTTGGCAAGCTCACAGGCGAACCGGGTATCTGCATGGTGACCCGTGGCCCTGGCGCCTCCAACGCCCTCGCCGGTATTCACATCGCTAAGCAGGACTCCACACCGATGATCGTTTTCGTCGGACAGATCGAGCGTGGCATGCGCGAACGCGAAGCGTTTCAGGAAATGGACTATCGCGCCGTCTTCGGTCAGGCCGCCAAGTGGGCCACCGAGATTGACGATGCCGCACGGATCCCCGAAATTCTCTCCCGCGCCTTCCATGTGGCCACCTCGGGCCGTCCCGGTCCTGTTGTGATCGCCCTGCCGGAAGACATGTTGGTTGAAATGGCCACTGTGGCCGATGCACCGCATTATGAGGCGATCGACTCAGCCCCTGCAGCGGGCCAAATGGCAGCGCTCGCCGAGCGACTCGCCAAAGCAAAAGCACCTGTTGCGATTTTGGGCGGTACACGCTGGAGCGCAAAAGCCGTTCAGGACTTTGCTCAGTTTGCCGAGCGCTTCAAACTGCCAGTCGCCGTATCCTTTAGACGTCAGATGCTGTTTCCTGCCAATCACCCCTGTTTCATCGGTGATGTCGGTATTGGACTGAACCCCGAGTTGCTCAAGCGCGTTCAAGATGCCGACTTGGTGCTCTTGGTCGGTGGTCGGATGTCGGAGATGCCCAGCCAGGCCTACACACTTTTTGAGATCCCCGTTCCAAAACAAGCGCTCGTCCATGTTCACCCCGATAGCGGTGAGCTGGGTCGCGTCTACCGCCCGACGATTGCTATCAATGCCTCACCGATCGCGTTCGCCGCGGAGCTTGCCGCCCTGCCAACACCCACCGCAACCCCCTGGGCTGCCGGCACCGAAAGCATGCACAAGAGCTATCTGGCTTGGAGCGACCCCGCACCGATCAAAACACCCGGTGCTGTTCAGATGGGCGGTGTCATGGAGTATCTAGAGGCACACCTGCCCTCTGATGCAATCATGACGAACGGTGCAGGTAACTTTGCAACCTGGCTACATCGCTTTCATCGTTTCACACAATTTGGTACGCAATTGGCACCGACCTCGGGCTCGATGGGCTACGGCCTGCCTGCGGCAGTGGGTGCCAAACGCTTCTCGCCTGACAAACTAGTCGTGTGCTTTGCCGGTGACGGTTGCTTCATGATGCACGGGCAAGAATTCGCAACGGCCGTGCAATACAACTTGCCACTGGTCGTCGTGATTATCGACAACGGTATGTATGGCACGATTCGTATGCACCAGGAAAAAAATTATCCAGGTCGCGTCTCGGCAACACAGCTAAAAAACCCTGACTTTGCGGCCTATGCCAGAGCCTTCGGTGGTCACGGCGAACGTGTCGAAAAAACTGAGGAATTCGGACCCGCTTTCGAGCGTGCGGTGGCGAGTGGTCAGCCTGCGATCTTGCATCTGTTGATTGACCCCGAAGCCATCACCCCGACCACCACCATCGCCAAACTACGCGCCGCTGCCCAGAAGGCTTAAGGTTTTCAAGCTTGCCGGTGCGGGCATTTCGTACACTTTTTGAAATACGTTTATTTATCTGGAGCAAGTTATGTCTGAAGCCTCTTTCAACTGGGAAGACCCTCTATTGCTGGACAGTCAGCTGACTGACGAAGAGCGCATGGTTCGCGATGCGGCCCGCTCTTACTGTCAGGACAAGCTGGCACCACGCGTCACAGAAGGTTTTCGTCAAGAGAAAACAGACGTCAACATTTTCCCTGAAATGGGTGAACTCGGTTTGTTGGGTGCCACTATTCCTGTCGAGTACGGCGGTTCGGGCCTGAACTACGTCAGTTACGGCTTGATTGCCCGTGAAGTTGAACGCGTCGACTCGGGTTACCGTTCAATGATGAGCGTACAGTCCTCGCTCGTCATGCTGCCAATCAATGAATTTGGCACTGAAGAGCAAAAGCAAAAATATTTACCTAAACTCGCGCGCGGTGAGTGGATTGGCTGCTTCGGCTTGACCGAACCCAACGCCGGTTCTGATCCTGCTGGCATGGAAACACGTGCCGTGAAGACTGCCAACGGTTACTCGCTGACTGGCAGCAAGATGTGGATTTCAAACTCACCGATCGCAGATGTGTTTGTGGTCTGGGGCAAATGCGTAGGCGGCGATTATGACGGACGCATCCGCGGTTTCATTCTTGAAAAGGGCATGAAAGGCCTGTCCGCGCCCGCGATCCATGGCAAAGTTGGCTTGCGTGCCTCGATCACCGGCGAGATCGTGATGGACAACGTTGAGATTGGCGATGAGCAAATGCTGCCTGGTGTCAGCGGCCTCAAGGGTCCATTTACCTGCTTGAATTCTGCACGATTCGGCATTGCCTGGGGCGCGCTGGGCGCAGCAGAATTCTGTTGGCACATGGCGCGTCAATACACGCTGGACCGCAAACAGTTTGGCCGCCCTCTTGCCGCCAATCAGTTGATTCAGAAGAAGCTGGCGGACATGCAAACAGAAATCACCCTAGCTCTCCAGGGCTGCCTACGTCTTGGTCGCATGAAAGACGAAGGCACAGCGGCGGTCGAGATCACCTCAATCATGAAGCGTAACTCCTGCGGCAAGGCCTTGGACGTTGCACGGATGGCCCGTGACATGCTGGGTGGCAACGGCATTTCGGATGAATTTGGTGTGGCACGCCACTTGGTCAACCTCGAAGTCGTCAATACCTACGAAGGTACACACGACATTCACGCCCTGATTCTGGGTCGTGCTCAAACGGGTATTCAGGCGTTCTTTTAATTGATTCGATTCACGCCTGTTGATTCGGTGCTTGTCCAGTTTGCGCACTGAATCTACTCGACGCCTTTAGCTAGATGACTGCGGAACATTCAACAATGTTCCGCAGTTTTTTTTAGATAGAAAAATCTTGATCGAACTTTGGTGGACGTTTTTGTAAGAAAGCATCCATGCCTTCTTTGCCCTCAGGACCCGCCATTCCGATAAACTCAAGCGCGAGTGACGCATCGAAAATCGGGCCGGCCTGACGCAACCAACTGTTGAGCGCATGTTTGGTCCAACGCAATGCCCCTGGAGGGCCATCCGCAAACTTGCTGGCAATATCAATCGCCTTTTGCTCGACTTCAGCATCGTCCAATGCCATCGAAATCAAATTCATACGGTCTGCTTCTTCACCGGTAAAGGTGTCAGCAGTCATCAAGTAGTATTTTGCCTTGGCCATACCGCACAGCAGCGGCCAAATAATCGTGGCATGATCACCCGAGGCGATGCCAATCTTTAGATGTCCGTCCGAAAATTTTGCATCACGTGAGGCGATTGACACATCAGCCAAGATCAACAGCGCAAGTCCGGCGCCGACCGCCCAGCCGCGTGCAGCCGTCACAATTGGCTTACTGCAGTTGATCATGCCGTAGACGAGATTGCGTGCTTCGCGCATCGCTTCCATCCGCTGAGCGTAGTCATCACAGACCTTACGTTCGTGATTCAAGTCGCCACCGGCTGAAAAATTTCTGCCTTCTCCCGTCATAATAATCGCTGATACTGAGGGGTCCGCATCAACATCCTTCCAGATCTCTGAGACTTCCCGGTGCATCGTCGCATCCATCGCACCCATCTTCAGTGGAGAAGACAACGTAATACGCAGAACGCGGGGATGGGGTCGATCAAATTTCAATCGCGTATAACGGTCATAGCAGCTTTGCATGGCAAGTACCTTTGAACAAAAATAAGATTAGAAAATTAAAACACTACATCAAATTCTTTAAGGCTTCGACAGACTCGGGATTGATGAGTGACGACAGATCACCGGGCGGTTCGCCGCTTAAGACCGCCTTGACAACGCGTCGCATCAATTTCATATTGCGCGTACGCGGCAAGGCGGTTGTAAAGACAATGCGACGGGGCCGATACGACGCACCCATCCCATCCGCAATAGCCTTGGTCAGCAAATGCACGAGTGCGTCATCAACAATTTCGCCCGGTGCCGGCACACAAACGCAAACAAGCACCGCACCGTACTTCTTGTCAGGTAACGCAACGGCCGCCGCGTCAATCACACGGGCTGTGGCGAGCAGCTGACTCTCAATCTCTGAGGGCCCCATCCGTTTACCAGCAATTTTGATCGTATCATCCGAACGACCCAACATGTAATACAAGCCATCATTGCCGCGCATGGCTAGATCGCCATGCACCCAGACGCCAGGCAACGTGCTCCAGTACGTCTCGAGGTAACGTTCATCATCAAACCACAGACTCTTGGTCATTCCAATTGAGGCGTGTCGAAGCACGAGTTCACCCGCCTGTCCCATCCCTAAGGACTGACCGGTCTCATCCACAATATCTGCACCCATACCCAACGCAAATACTGAAAAGGATCCAATATTCATAGGATGGTTCGGTGTGCCAATCATGATCGCACCGCCCACCTCCGTCCCACCCGTGACGTTAATGATTGGCATGCGTTGCTGACAGACCTCTTTGAAAAACCAATTCCACGTATCCTCCGTCCAGACCTCACCCCCCGAGGCGGTGATACGTAAGGCACTTAAGTCAAAATGCGCTGGATCAACATTTGTGTGCATCAGACCACGCACTAGACTCGGCGAAACACCAAGATAGGTCACGCGATGATCTTGAACCATTCGCCAAAAACGATCAGGGCTCGGATAGTCGGGGGCACCTTCCGCAATGAACAAGCTCCCTCCAAACATCGTCGGAATCATGGCGCACATCGCACCCACCATCCAACCCATGTCACTCATAAAGAAGAAACGATCAGTCGCTTTAAAGTCGCCGCAGATATGCATATCCCGCGTCACCATTGAACCGAGAAAGCCAATATGCGTCCACACACAACCTTTAGGCTTACCGGTTGTCCCTGACGTATAAAACAAAATGGCTGGATCGTTCGGATCCATATGTTCGGTCGGGACTGGAGTCGCTGGCGCGCGCATCAGTTCGCTATATAAAACATCGCGGCCATTGTTGAGCGAAGTGGACGGATGGACATCGTGCTCGCGCTCAATCACGATGACCTTCTCGACGCTGGGCGCATGCACAAGCGCCTGATCAAGCGTCGCCTTCATCGGGACGACAGCACCTCGTCGATAGGTGATATCGGACGTGATGACGAGCTTTGCTCGCCCATCCACCAGACGTGTTGCAATAGGCTGAGCACCAAATCCAGAGAATAGCGGGAGCAAAATTGCACCCAGCTTTAGCACGGCAAAAAACGCGACAAAACTCTCAGGCAAAATAGGTAAATAGATCGCCACCACATCGCCACGTTCAACACCCAAACGCTTTAAACCTGCAGCGAGAAGGCAGACTTGATCATTGAATTCAGCATACGTCATGGTGCGTGATGACGTGTCAAGCTCCCCCTCCCAAACCAATAAAGTCTTGCTGGCAACAGCTGATTCAAGATGTTGATCCAGACAATTTAAAACGATATTGGTCGTGCCACCGACACACCAGCGTGCATGCGCCTGACCGCGCGAAACATCAAGAATATGTTGATAGGGTGTATAGAACTTAACGCCTGAAAACTGAAACACCTCCTCCATGAGCCATCCCGGATCATGATTCGATTTTTCAAGCAGATCTTCGTAGGAGCTTGCACCTGTTTGGGCAAGAAATGCCGTCAGGTTGCTGGCGTCGATTTGCGCCTGAGTGGGTGTCCAACAAGGCGCATTCATTATTTTAAGAGCTGTTTAAGCTTTCTCACGGCACTATCCGGCGTCGTCAGAATACGCGCTTGAGTGCGTATCGCCGGATGAGACGCCGCAGCCGCCATCGAAAACTGTCCAAGCACGATGGTCGAATACTGTTCAAGCCGATTAACCTGCTCAGCAATCAGTCGATCATGCTGCGCTTGATCTTTGGCTAAGAGCGCGTCTAACGCCCCCTCCACCATATAGGAGTCCATCTGAGCCTCTATACCCTGCACTTTTGCCATCTGAAAAAACTCGTCGCGCAGTGTCTGTACCGACGGTACAAAGGTGGTCAACATCGCGGCCGCTTCACCAAGCTCAAGGAGCTCTTCAAACATGGCTTGGTTAGAGGTCAGGATTGGAATTGTTTGCAGTGTTTTCAAATGATTGATGGCCTCGCCAAAGGCAGAACATGTAAACAAAATGCCATCTGCCCCCGCGTTGACGCAATACTGCCCCAGCTGGGCAAAACGCTCAATCATTCTGGGCGTCATCTTGCCATCAGCCAGCATATCGACTGCCAAGGACTCTTCGAGCAGATTGATGATGCTAGCTTCTGGCCATTGCTTCTTAAAGCTCGTGGATGCTGGCGCCATCGACACGTCGACAGCATGCACAAGAAAAATACGCGGTGCGGTCATGATAATTATTCCGGCTGTATTCCTGCGTCCTTGACAACCTTACCGGCTCTTGCAATCTCTTGATTCAGTAGCTCGGCAAGCTGCTTGGAGTTACCAATCATCGGGGCTGCGCCAATCGAACGAATCCTGGCTTCTGTCTCGGGATCTTTTAGAACAATCTCAAACTCTTTGGACAAACGATCAATAATCGCCTGAGGCGTTTTAGCCGGAGCAAAAACACCGACCCAAGCACTGTATTCAAAACCCGGCAATCCAAGCTCGGCCACCGTCGGCAAGTCAGGCGCCTGTTGGACACGCGTCAGACTTGTGACACCAATCGAACGGATCTTATCGGCTTTGATATTAGGGACAGAGGTTGCTACCGGCTCACACACCACCTGGATCTGTCCGCCGATCAAGTCGTTGAGTGCTTGAGGTGAGCTTTTATAGCTGATCATTTTCAGATCAATGCCTGCCATCGTCCGGAACATTTCCATACAAATCTTTGAACCGACAGTCGCTGTTCCATAGTTAAGCTTGCCTGGATTCGCTTTGGCATAAGCAATGAACTCTTTCAGATTTTTAGCTGGTACGTTCGGATTGATGACTAGCACGTTATAGAAATCTTTTAACGCCATTGAGACAGGTGCAAGGTCGTTTACTGGATGAAAAGGCAGATTCTTACGCAAATGGTAGTTTGCAGCCAACGTTGTGCTGGAGCCTAACACCAGGGTGTACCCGTCAGGATCCGCCTTGGCACCGGCATTCACACCAATCACGCCCTCGGCACCAGGACGGTTTTCTACGACAACCTGTTGACCCAGACGTTGAGAAAGTTTTGCAGCCACGACGCGCGCGACAACATCTGTCGCGCCTCCTGCGCCCAAGGGGACAATCAGTTTGATCGCCTTAGACGGGTAAGTATCCTGCGCAAACGCAACGCCTGAGCACGCAGCGGTCGAAATAGCGAAGGCACAGATTGTTTTAAAGATTCTTTTCATGCTTGTCTCCTGGTTGGATATGGACTCTTGTGAGTGCTCTTATCTTGGTAAAGAATACATCAGACCGTGGGTGTTGCTCCACCATCTAACGGCAAAACAATACCATTCAAATGTGAAGCGAGAGGACTGGCGAGCCACACAACCGCCTGCGCCACATCCTCAGGCGTGCCCTGCCTAGACATAAAAATCGGATTCGCGGAGGGGCTGGTGGCGAGTTTCGCGGCAAGCGCGTCAAAACGAGCTGAAGCAATCGGACCAGGCGCAATCGTATTGGCCCGAATCCCTTGATCCTTATAGCGATCAGCGATGCCTTTTGTCAACAAATTGACTGCAGCATTCATGCTGCCGCCCAGCAAATGCGCTGGCGATGGCAGCTTACCTGCCTTGCCAGAAATATTAATAATCACGCCCCCACCTGCTTGAATCATCCTGGGCAACACGGCACGCATTGAGCGCACATACACCATCAACTTATTTTGAAATGTCTGTTCCCAATCTGCATCGGTCAAATCGAGAAACTCACCAAACGTCGATGAAGCGGTTGAATTGACCAGTATATTTAACTTGCCCGACTGTCGAAAGATTTCTCGTGCGGCATGGGTGACTTCATCCGTATTTGAGGCATCCACCACACGCACTCTGGCTTGACCACCCGCTTGCGCGATCTTGTCCTGGAGTGCATCAAGTTTTGTTTTATCTCGGCCGCTCAACCAGACGGTTGCGCCATGCTCGGCAAGTAATGCAGCGACTGCAGCGCCAATCGCACCTGATGCGCCCAACACCCAAGCGCACTGTCCGACGAGCCCTAGATCATGCGTACGCGCAGGACTCATAAAGCCATCCTGACGTGCATCGCTATCACGATATGTCGAACATCCGCGTGCTTGAATTCCTGATGACCACACATAATCTGACTCTCCTAGAGTGACGCATCCTTTCACAGCGGATAGCCGCTGTCAACCACGCCAGTCATACCGTGCTTGGTACTGCAAGCACTGAGCACTAAGCACTGCGCACGACATACTCCAAATAACTTGGTGTTAGTAAAAATGATTTTCCAGTAAGATCGAAAGCGAAGCTGAACCGCCACCTCAATTGCAATCTCAATTGCAATCTCATCAGGCGCATAAAAATAAGCTCACCCATCATTGGAGACACATATGAAATCTAAAGTATTGTTAAGTTGTTTTGGTTTGCTCGTCTCGACATTGATTGCCGCGCCATCCATGCATGCGCAAACAGCTGCCGATCGACCAATCAACGTCATCATTCCCTTTGCGCCGGGTGGTGGGACAGACGTCCTGGCGCGACGCGTGATGCCTAGAGTTGCCGATAAACTTGGCACCACAGCCGTCATCGAAAACAGACCAGGTGCTTCGGGATCTATTGGCGCACAGTTTGTGGCGCGAGCCGCTCCAGATGGCAAGACGCTGCTGGTGGGCTCAGTCTCTGAAATTGGAATCAACCCAGGACTTTATCCAAAATTACCCTACAACGTCGACCGTGATCTTGTGGGTGTCACCGCACTCGCAGCGGCACCGATGGTGTCAGTGGTGCATCCTTCATCAGGCATGAAAAGCGTTGCCGACCTGATTCGCATTGCCAAGGCCAACCCCGGAAAAATTAATTTTGGTTCGGCAGGTGCTGGCAGTGGTGCGCACATGGCGGCAGAGCTTTTTCTCTTTGAAACCAAGGTCAAGCTTACGCATGTGCCTTACAAAGGGACCGGCGCAGTCACCGCAGACATGCTGGGGCAACAACGCGATATGGTCTTATTTGCACCACTACCCGCCGTGGCAGGCATTGTCCGGTCCGGTCAGCTCAGTGCGATCGCTCTGACGGGTAAAAGCCGCTCACCGGCCATGCCCGATGTACCGACCTTCATCGAGGCTGGCGTGCCCGGCTTTGATATGGATTATTGGTATGGCTTAGTCGCACCCGCTGGCACGCCAGCAGATGTGAGAAACAAAATCCATGTTGCGACGCTTGATATCCTGAGTCAGCCTGCGATGATCGAGGACTTGGCCAAGATTGGACTTGTGCCCACCATCACAACAGAAAAAGACTTCGCTGACTTCATTAAAGCCGATATGACAAAATGGGCTCGCGTTGTCAAAGCTGCAGGTCTCAAACTGGATTAAATCAATTCGCCAAGAGCCGACCGTAACCAGGAATGCGCCACTCTCCGCCCATCAGATTCATCATGGCCCAGATGGCGCAACTGTTTGTACTCAGGACGGGCTTTCCTGTGTCGCGCTCTAGGGCTTCGATGATCTCCATCGTCATCCAATTGCCGCACGCCAGAAAAATCGCGTCAGCCTCAGGACGATCAGCCTGACGCCCCAAGTCGTAGGCAGACTGTGCATCGAGATGCCCCACTTTAATATTGTTGGTGATCCCCATCGCCATCTGATTCAAGACACGCACCCCACTTGCCTCGATAAATTCAGAAACAATCTGGTTAGTCCCCTCGCCCCAAGGGGCTGCAAGCACGATTTTTTTAATGCCCAGCACCTCGAAAGCTTCTAGCATCGCAGTGGCCGCTGTCGTCGCAGGTTTGCCACAGGCTTTTTCAATACGCCCGCAAATCTCGACGTCGTAGCCTTTTCCAAAACGTGTTGACGGCGCTGTCGCAGACAGCACGGCAGCATCGACTTCGGCATCTTTGAGCTTTTCGGCTTCTGATTCGAGTTCGGCCACAATCTTGATCGTGGATTCAGGATCAATATTGCGCAGGGTGAGTCGGGCACAGTGTAACGACACATAGTCAGGCAGGACCTCTGCAAACTCTGGCTCCTGCGTGGTGTTGGAGGAGGGAAGCAACAAGCCAAAACGTTTTGTTTTCTTTATCATTTTGTTTCCTATAACGTTCGCAAATACAATCATCGTGTTACCCAGACATCTTACATAACAAGAGAAGACATCATGCATTCAGGTTTAAAGGGAAAAGTCGCATTGGTCACAGGCGGCTCAAAAGGCATTGGTTTTGCCATCGCAACAGCGCTCGCCGAACAAGGTTGCGCACTGAGATTAGTCGCTCGCGATATGGCCTCTCTTGAGGAAGCACAGCGCGCACTCAACAAAGAGTTCCCAGTCGAAGTCCTGATTCGGTCAGCAAATCTGTCCGTTCCAGGCAGTACCGATGAGGTGGCCGACGCTTTTCCAGAGACCGACATTCTGATTAACTCAGCAGGTGCGGTGGCCCGCGGGGGTCTTTTAGACATTGATCCAGTTGGATT
>Ga0105050_10000362_pt1 | contig 69005 bp, 61 predicted proteins | sample FRY01_FD_78088 | JGI IMG/M metagenome (GOLD analysis project Ga0105050, IMG submission 78088) | Freshwater microbial communities from Lake Fryxell liftoff mats and glacier meltwater in Antarctica - FRY-01 | ecosystem: Environmental > Aquatic > Freshwater > Ice > Glacier meltwater ... | reverse complement strand
TTCAGTGTTTCATACCTTGCGCTTTTCGACTTCCTTTTCAAATTTGAAAAAAGTAAGTGTCAATTTAAATAATCTCTTTAAATCGTTTGTCAGTTTAGATTTAGGGTTCTTACTCATTTTTTTTATCGGACACTAGTAGAATTAAATATCAAAAGAATTGGTAAATTTATAGCTCATGGAACACGTAAAGACTAAAAGTCAGAAAGCTATCCGCACTATTTATGTGAGCATTTTTAGTAATGCACTTCTGGCCGTAATAAAAGGTGTGGCAGGTGTTCTTGGGAATTCATATGCTTTGATTGCTGATGCCATTGAATCTACAACAGATATTTTTAGTTCAATTCTTGTTTTGTTTGGCTTGAAATATTCAACTAAACCTGCAGACGAGAACCATCCCTATGGACATGGTAAGGCAGAACCATTAATCACTTTTGCTGTTGTTGGATTTCTTTTGATTTCAGCTACAATTATTTTTATTGAAAGTATTCACAATATTCAAAAGCCACATTCGATACCTCACCCTTTTACTTTGTATGTTCTTGGAGCCATTATTCTTTTTAAAGAGTTTTCATACCGATATGTGATTAATAAAAGTAACGAAACCAATTCAAGTTCTTTGAAAGCGGATGCGTGGCACCATAGAAGCGACGCCGTTACCTCTTTGATGGCTTTTATAGGGATTTCAATTGCACTTTATTTTGGTAAAGGTTATGAAACCGCCGATGATTGGGCAGCGCTTTTGGCTTCTTTGTTTATTGTTTACAATGCATTTTTAATCTTTAGACCAGCATTGGGCGAAATTATGGATGAACATTTACACGATGACCTCATTGCAGATATTCGAAAAAGTGCAGCAAATGTTCCAGGCGTGATGGATACAGAGAAATGTTTTGTTAGAAAAATGGGGATGGTATACATAGCGGATCTTCATGTCATTGTTAGTGGTAAATTATCGGTCGTTGAAGGACATGAAATTGCGCATTCGGTTAAAAACCAATTGCTCATAGACTTGCCAGATTTATCAGACATTTTAATCCACATAGAGCCAGATTTTATCTAAAAAATAAATTCTTTTTTTATTATTTAACGTTTCTTCAAATTGAGGGGCTAGCCCCTCTAAAAAGTACAATATCCAAAACTATATTTGTAAATGTCTTAATGACATAATAATTCAATTTGTTTTTGTGCGTTCAGCACAAGAATAATCGTTAAGGTTTAGGTTTAGGTTAAAAGGATGACTATCGGTCATCCTTTTTTTTTGAACGTTTCGTTTTCCTTGATGTAATAGTGTTTCAAACTACAAATTATGAAACAACTATTTATTTTCTTATCCATTTTTTCTACTTATACAGTCAATGCTCAAACAAAAGTAATAGCGCACAAAAGCCATAGCGGTAAATCTAAAACGCTTTTTACGAATCCAATTGGTGAATCTAATTTCGGAATGGCACCCCAGCGTTTTGTTCGCAATTCAAAATTAGACAGTGTAATTCTTATCTCTGACAACGTTGCTATCATGATAACAAGTGAGCATTGCCACACTGAAGATTATGATGGTAGCGACAAATCAAGCATGAACCTTTGGAGTGCTGGAAAAGATACGGTTTATGAACACGAAGTGTTTAATTCTCGCAAAAGTGTAGAAGAAATTCGTAAAATGCTAAAAGAGGATTATTTTTTTGTAAACCCTGTTGAATCAATCATTTTTATTGGATTTGACGGTAATTACCCTTTAGTTAAAACAGCGCCTAAAGTGAAAGAGAAAGAATTGAAAACTGAAATCCAACTTATAGAAGAAGAAAAAATACCTAAAAGAAAAAAAGATTCTTTTTTCACGATGTTTATTTTGTCGCTTTTGTCAATTATTTTTAGAAGTCCATTTTAAGTATCTTAAATGGAAATCATCCGATCCGTTTTCATTCGTTGGATTACCTTTTTCATATTAAGTGGCATTCTTTTTATCCCATTTAGTTTCCAATGGTATTCGATTCAATCCAAGATCGTAGAATTCTTGTTTGGTAATTTAGTGAATTTAATAGCGGACATCTTTGATATCAGCTGGCAATTGAATGATTTTTCTTCGGATTCAAAAAGACTCTTTATACTTGTAGGCCTGCTTGTTGTTCTAAGTTTTATTATTTCATTGCTAAGTTTCAGTAAAAAAATACCTCCTATTTCTTGGGGGAAATTTGAAAAAATAATACAACTCATTGCTGCCTATTATTTAGCTTGGATCCTACTTAAATATGGTTTAGATAAAATCTTCAAATGCCAATTCTATCTACCTGAGCCAAATATTTTATATTCTAGGGTCGGTGATTTAGATAAAGACATTCTCTTTTGGTCGTCAATAGGAAGTTCTTATTCTTACAATATATTCATGGGGATAATGGAGGTGATTCCAGCTTTATTCTTGCTATCTCGTCGGACTAGATTAATTGGTGGCATCATTGCAACTGGTGTTTTTATGAATGTAATTGCTATAAATTTCGGCTTCGATATTTCCGTTAAATTATACGCATCATTTCTATTGTTGATTGCAATTTATATTTCATGGCCAGGTTTCAAATTGATTATTGAAATACTCGTTTTAAAGAAAAAACAAATTTTTCCTTCCGCTTCTGAAAATGAAAAACAATCGAGGAAATATGTAATAATTAAAAGTGTTTTTATTCTTTTCATTTTCAGTGAGACCTTCTTTCCCTATATAAAAAGCGGCAACTTCAATGATGATACAATTGAACGTCCGTTTCTTCATGGTGCTTATGAGGTTGAAAAAATTATTCAAGGAAAAGATACCCTAATAGGAGAAAACAACGCTATTCGAAACATCTTTTTCCACCGCGATAATTACCTGATTTTTCAATTTAAAAATGAAGAAATGCTTGACTTCAAAATGAAATTGAATCCTTCGAATACTACTTTAACACTTTTTAATGAAGGGAACAACAAAAAAGAATATGCAATCGCCTATTCCAAACAAAACAAAACATTGAGGTTGACCCATGGCAAGAAACATGAGCAAGAAATCATAATCTGCGAGGAAAAAGATTGGAGAAAGATGCCACTAACTCAATCTTTATTTCATTGGAGTGTAGATTAAAAAGAAAGTAAATTTCTCAATCCTTCTTTCACCTTTTCCGCATTCGTAAGCAACTCAGCCTCTAAAATAGAATTCAACGGAATAGCCGGAGTATCAACGGAACCAATAATTGAAACTGGTGCATCTAAAAACTTGAAATTATCTCTCTGAATTCTACCTGCTAAACCAAGTGTAAATGAAGCTTCAACTGATTCCTCAGTTACCAACATTACTTTTCCATGTTTCTGACTCACGGCATTAATCATTTCATGATCCAATGGATTCAGTGTGCGCAAATCAACAATTTCAACTCGTCCTTCGAATTCTTTGGTTGCTTCCAACGCCCAATAAACACCACGACCATAAGTGATAATGACACAAGAATCTCCTTTCGATATTGATTCTTCTGTTGCTTCTTGAACAACTCTCCCTTTACCAAAAGGAATGATATAATCTTCATCAGGTTCAATTGACATTGCTCCTTCTGTGCCAGGGATTTTTGACCAATATAGTCCCTTGTGTTCCAACATTACAACAGGATTTGGATCATAAAAAGCGGCTTTCATCAATCCTTTTAAATCCGCACCATTAGACGGGTATGCGACTTTGATACCTCGAATATTTGTCAAAATTGACTCAACACTTGAAGAATGGTAAGGTCCACCTGAACCGTATGCGCCGATTGGAACACGAATCACACAACTTACTGGCCATTTTCCATTCGACAAGTAATAAGAACGTGAAACCTCTGTAAATAATTGATTCAATCCTGGCCAAATATAATCTGCGAATTGAACCTCAACGAATGGTTTTAAACCAACAGCCGACATTCCAACAGTTGATCCAATAATAAATGCTTCTTGTATAGGTGTATTAAAAACACGGTCATCACCAAATGTTTGCGCCAATGTTGCCGCTTCTCTGAATACACCACCCAAACGACCACCAACATCTTGACCGTACAACAATGCTTCTGGATGCTTCGCCATCAATTCTCTAACAGCAAATAAGGCAGAATCAACCATTACAGTCTTCTTTTTACCTTTCGGCTCTCGTTCTCCTTTTTCTTCAGTGATTGAAGTAGGTGCAAATATAAAATCTGTTATGGAATTTGGATCTGGATCTTCAGCATTCAATGCGAGTTCATATTCACTATCAACTAACTTACGCGTATCTGCTTCGATATTTATAATATCCGCTTCCCCAATTCCATTCTCACGCAACAAATCCTTCAATTTAGGATAAGGATCACGTGTAGCAGCTTCTTCTAAATCATCTCGGTACCATTCTTTACGAACGCCTGAAGTATGATGCCCTAAAAGTGGAACCTTTGCATGAATAATAAATGGGCGACGCTCTTTTCTAACTATTTCAAAAACTTCTTGTACTGTTTCATAAGACAATTGGAAATCACTTCCATCAATTGTTCGTACTTCAATCCCTTTAAATCCTTGAGCATAATATGTTATATCTTGCGCACGAGTTTCAGCAGCATTTGCTGAAATATCCCAACCATTATCTTGTACTAAATAAACTATCGGAAATTGTTTTAAAGCTGCCATTTGAAGTGCTTCTGAAACTTCGCCTTCTGTGCAGGATGCATCTCCCAATGAACATACTACCACTGGATTTTCACCCTTGTAATCTATTGCTAATCCTGTTTTTTCTTTATACTGAATTCCCATAGCAATTCCAGTCGTTGGGATTGCTTGCATTCCCGTAGCGGAACTTTGATGGGGGATCTTAGGCATGTTGTCACGATTCAAAGAAGGGTGACAATAATAGGTTCTGCCGCCAGAAAAAGGGTCGTCTTTTTTTGCAAAAACTTGTAACATCAACTCATTTGGAGTGATTCCAATACTCAATAAAATACTGTCATCACGATAATATGGTGAAACCCAATCTTGAGGCTTTAATTGCATACCAACAGCAATTTGAATTGCTTCATGACCCCGAGAAGTAGCGTGCACATATTTTGCCGTTACCTCTTTGTTCGCTTCGTATTTTTCTGTAAGAGTCTTTGCCGTGCACATCAACTTAAATGCCTTTAAGAAGTTTTCCTTCGACACTTTTCTCACTTTCTTTGTTGTTTTTGCAACTGTTTCTTCCATTATTGGTATGTCCTAAATCCTACACAAATATAGTAAAAACGAATGTACACCGTCAATAAAAGTACCTACATTGATTCCTGCTAAGCATATCAAAAGCTTGGAATTTGAATTAATTTTCGTCACCAGGACTTCCTACATCCCATTTTAGATTACATCAACATTCAACGATTTATCTCAGAACAATTAGAGATATTAACCGAGATTTAGAGAAATAAGGCGTATAAACTAAAAACCTGAATTCGATTCTAGATTTCAATTCAGAATCGAATTCAGGTTAATATGAAACTTCCTAAGATAAAATAGAAAGATATCTTTTCAGACATTGAATTTCGACATGTGCAACAAAGAGAATGAACGCTTCTTTATTTTTAACAACTCGAGCACTTTCAAGTGCATTATAATATTCTTTTCTACTCTCGAAATCTCCTTTTATATTCGCGATTACGTAACCGGAACTCAATAAAATCAAATTCATTAACAAACGTGATGTTCTGCCGTTTCCATCAATAAATGGATGAATAGTTACAAGCCTTTCATGCATTTCTGCTGCTAAAACAACTGGATGTAAATTGCCTTTATTTTCTTTAAACCAATGAAAGAGCTCTTCCATTTGCTTGGCTACTAAAAATGGTTGTGGCGGCATATGAGAACTACCCTTTATCATAACTTGAACGTTGCGATACTTACCCGCATATTCAGGCATAATTCCACGTAAAATTAAATTATGTATGACGAGTAACTCTCTTTCATTAATTGAAATTTTCCTTTTCATCAAATCCTTGATGTAATCTATTGCTTCGTTATGGTTGACGGCCTCTAAATGCTCGCGCATACTTTTCCCTGAAATCGTTAAGCCTTCATTGATGACTAAATCCGTTTCTTGTAATGTTAAGGTATTACCTTCTATTCGATTGCTTTCAAAAGTATATTCGAGCTCCAAAGCTTCTGTAATTCGAAAACTATCGAATTGACGAATTTCATCTAGTTGAGCTTTCAACTTATCAATTTGGTCTAACAATGAAACGATATCATTTGAGTATAAATACTCGTTGCGTTTAGAATAAGTTGCTAGTTCTTCTCTAACAAGTTGAATTGCCTCTGAAGCTTTAGGATGTTGATTTAACTCAATAAGAATTTTTTCTTTCAACCACAAAACAGTTAGCTGATTGCCTTCAATTTTTAAAAATTGCTCTAATTTTTTGATTTGATTTTCGGTAGGAAGACGTTCTCCATTCTCAAATTTAGAAATCAAAGCTTGATCAACACCGACTAACTGAGCTAGCTCGCGTGATTTAAGACCAAGGATTTTTCTGCGTGATTTCAATAACTCTATCATGACTTATATATTCATGACAAATGTCGTCATATTTTATGTGTTTTCAAAATAAAAGCGAAAATTTCTTCTCGCTTTTACAATTTAACTATTTATAAAAGATAATCTTACTGATTATTCTCTATTACGTAAGTCAACACTTTTTCAATTAAATGAACTCGATCTTTTCCGCTTACATTGTGTTTGTGCATCGGATAAGGGAAAAAATCCATTTGAATTCCTAAATCAACAAATTTTTTCACCAATGCAAAGTTATGTTGCATGACAACAACATCATCAACCGTACCATGAATCAACAATAAATTTCCCTTTAAATTTCCTGCATGCGTCATCAAACTTGCTTGCTCATAGCCTTTTAAGTTTTGTTCTGGTCGGTCCATGTATCGCTCGCCATACATGATTTCGTAGTATTTCCAATCAGTAACCGGTCCACCAGCAACCCCAACTTGAAATACATCTGGGTGACGTAACATCAACGATGAAGTCATGAATCCACCAAATGACCAACCATGAACAGCTAATCGTTTACCGTCAACATAAGGCAATGATTTTAAATATTCTACGCCTGTCAATTGATCTTCCATCTCAACATTACCTAATTGTCGGTGAATTTGAGACTCAAAGGTAAATCCTCTTTCTCCAGAACCTCTGCCGTCCAGTGTATAAACTAAATAGCCTTGTTCTGCCATCCAAAACATCCATAAGTTTGCTCCGTCTAACCACGAATTTGTAACCATTTGTGCATGCGGACCTCCATAAACATAAACCAAAACTGGATATTTTTTTGAAGGATCAAAATTGCTCGGCTTAATTAATCGAGTATATAAAATTGAGCCATCCTTTCCAGTTAATGTTGAAATTTCAGAAGTGCCAATTTTAATGTCTCCTAATTTGTCATCGCTTGTCACTAGTCCTTTTGCCATTTTACCATTAGAAGTCCAAAGCATTGAACTAAACGCTGTTGTATGACTTGAATATGCATCCAAATAATATGCACCATTTGAACACAAATGAAAATCATGCGTTCCTTCATTACGCGTAACTAAGGTTTGTTTACCCATTAAGTCAACCGAATAAATCAAGGTATTGGTAGCGTTATCACCAGTTGCCGAAAAATAAATTAATTTACCTTCATTTTTTACTTCAAGAATATCCTTGCATACAAATTTATTCTTTGTCAATTGCTTGATCAATTTCCCAGAAAAATCATAATAATATAAATTATTGAAACCATCCTTTTCTGAAATCCAAATGAAATTATTTGACTTTGCATTTGGAAAAAATGCTGGATGTTCTGGCTCTACCCATTTATCATTACTCTCTTCAAAAAGCGTTCTTACAAAAGCACCTGATTTAACATCATAAACATTTAACCACATATGGTTTTGATCTCTGTTAACCTCAGCAATTAATACAAATTGATTGTCAGGCGTAAAAGTTACGTTAGTTAAATAATCATCGGAAGCTCCTTTTGGAGAAATATAAACAACTTGTTTAGTTGCCAAATGATAGATTCCAACTTTTGGACTCTCCGATTTTTGCCCAGCCATTGGATATTTAATCGGCATTAGTTCTGCAGGAGTTTGATTGATATCTACTAAAGGATATTCATGAACCGCTGTTTCATTCTTTTGATAAAAAGCTAAATGTTGACCGTCTTTTGCCCAAAACAAACCACCAATGATTCCAAATTCACTGCGCGCAATTGCCTGACCCGAAACGATGTTCATGTCTGAATTATCAGTCACAATTAATTTCAACCCATTCGCAGTATTTACATAAACATTGTTTCCTTTCGTAAAAGCAATATTTTGTGAACTTTCATGAAATAAAGTGTTTTCAGCCGCTTCATCTAACGAATAAATCTTCTTGCCTTTTTCAGTAACCGTATTGAATTCGTAATAGTTGAAACCATCATTCAAATAAAATTCATTTTCATTTTTCCACGACAAACCATAAAAACCTGTTAATTCAGTTCCCATAATCTCATTGATTTTTTGAATAGTAAACCATTCTCTATCTTTTGTATCTTTAACTGAAGATTTATAGAGCGTTTGATAATTTCTATTTACGAAAGAATAGCAATCTGTACTTGGAATCCATTCAAATCCGTTCAAACGATCTGGACCAAATGTTCTGTACTGATTCATAACGGCATCCTTCAATGTCAATTCCTTCTTTTGAGCTATCAATCCTGTTGATAAAATAAATGCTCCAATAAATAAAATTTGCTTTACCATAAAAATTCGTGATTTGTGATTCTAATTTCTATTAATCAATTTATTGAAAAAATCATCAACTGGTCTACCGGCCTCATAACAATTCAAAATCAATTGATCTAACTTTTCATCCAATACTATTTCGGGATCAAATTGGGTGTAAAAATACCATTGTTTATTATAAATCAAGGGCTCTTTCTCAGCTGCTTCTTTTAATTCTTTTGGAATAATTTTGTTTTTATCGCCCAAAATATTACCAAACATCTTTTTGAAAATCGGATTGTTATAGGCTTTTTGAAAAGCCAGAATATCCCCTGCTATTCCTTCTCTTACAGTTAATAAATCTTCTTTATCTATTTCATAAACTCCACCATAAACACGAACATGCTCTGGACCAAATTCAAAATAAACACCATTTACGGCTTTGCTCTTTTTTCCATTTGCAGCAACGACCGCAGAAACCATCATTTTGTAAGGACTTTTTTCCTTAGAAAACCGAATGTCCCGATTAATGCGAAAAATGCAATCTTTCGCTTCCAAGTCCTTAAATGAACTGTCCTTTTTTGCAATCTCATTAATCACATGTTGCACAAATTTCTTGAAAGGTTCCTTTACATTGTTTTCATAACGTTTACGATTCACATCAAACCAATCTTTGTTATTGTTAGGTGCTAAATCAATAAAAAACTGCAGGAAATCTTGGTTAAAAAATGCCATAAAAATGATTTGACTCAAAAATAATGAATTCTTTCAATTGTTCATGGAGAATTGTCAATTACTAAATATCTTTAACTTTGTTCAAAATCTAAGAATTATGAAGCACGTTTCTCTTGCAAGTATTGAAAAAGCAATTAAAAAAGTTGACAATTTAGATGATGATGGATTAGAAAGATTTTCTGAAACATGCGCACTATCACAAGAAGTTCTTTTGGGCTATGTAATGTCAGCTGCCATTGAATACGACAATGAGAGACTTGAGGGCTTATTAATTTATTATTTCTGTTTAATTTCAGAATGCTTTAATCAAGAACAAATCAGCACTCGAGCAGTTAACGAAGATGATATCGATCAGTTCGAAGAACCTTATTTTGACACGCTCGATGCCTATTTTGAAAATGAAAACGACGACGTTCTTGAAGAATTTTGTGATCAACCAAATTTGACGCAATTCATGGCCATGGAAATTTCCACAGAAGATGATGATGGTACAACATTAGATGATGAAACCGCAACTCAATTGTTTATTGTAACGCTAGCAATGATCACTTTGCTAAATCGCGCTATAGAAGCATAAGTCTAAATTTATATAATCTTCCAACCATGAAATCGCCTGAAGAAATTGTCGGAATCATGCTTAAAAAAGACGCATTCAGCAAATGGATGGAAATAAAACTTGCCTACATTAATCTTGGTGCGTGTGAAATAAAAACAACCGTTCATGCTGAAATGTTGAATGGTTTTGAAATTCTTCATGGAGGAATTACGTACTCTTTATCTGATTCGGCTTTAGCTTTTGCATCTAATTCATATGGAAATAAATGTGTAAGCATTGAATCATCCATTTCGCATTTGCGGCCCGCAAAGGTTGGTGATGTGTTAACGGCCATTGCGAAAGAAATTAATCGTGGTAAAACTGTAGCGGTTTATGAAGTCACCATTATTAATCAAGACTTCAAGAAGGTGTCGCATTTCAAAGGTACAGTTCATATTTCTGCAGAGATTTGGTGAATCATTTTTAAAATAAATCTTCGCTTTTTTATATGTATGCATAAAATATTTTAGTACATTAGTCGTGCTAAAAAATACGTATGCCCGATAAACCAGATTATTTATTTGAATTCGCTGTTCGCCATTCATGGCACCGAATTTCAAGAATGTATAACCAAAAGGCCGCAGAACATGAGATGACCATGTCCATCGGCTTTATATTAATGAATGTTGATAAAGAAGGCACGCCAAGCACCGCATTAGGCCCTAAAATGGGTATGGAACCAACCTCTTTGTCAAGAACATTAAAAACAATGGAAGAACGTGGATTGATTTATCGTCAGGAAGTTGATCACGATAAAAGAAAGGTCTTAATATTTCTAACCACCGAAGGAATTGATAAGCGGAGAATGGTGAAAAGTTTCGTTTTAGGTTTCAATGAAAAAATAATGGCAAAGATTCCAAAAAGCAAGATGAAAACATTTTTTGAAGTCATTGAAAAAGTTGACTTAATGATTGAAGAAGATTTTAAAAATTCATAATCAAAAACACATGAATAGACACATTAAAAAAGTCGCCATTTTAGGTTCAGGCGTAATGGGCTCGAGAATTGCCTGTCATTTTGCTAATATTGGATGCGATGTTGTTCTTTTAGACATAGTCCCAAAAGAGCTAGCACTGGATGAATCAAAAAAAGGTCTGACATTGGAATCAGCAGCTGTTCGCAACAGAATTGTAAACCAATCACTTGATACAGCCGTAAAATCGAATCCTTCTCCCATTTACAGAAAATCATTTGCAAAACGAATTGTTACAGGAAACTTTGACGATGACATGTCAAAAATTGCCTTTTGTGATTGGATAATTGAGGTAGTTATCGAACGATTGGATATCAAGAAATTGGTATTTGAACAAGTTGAAAAGCATAGAACACCTGGAACATTAATTACTTCAAACACTTCTGGAATTCCAATTCACATGATGTTGGATGGAAGAAGTGATGATTTCAAAGCACATTTTTGTGGGACACACTTTTTCAATCCGCCCCGCTATTTGCAATTATTGGAAATCATCCCTACTCCATTGACAAAGCCTGAAATTGTAAACTTTTTGATGGATTACGGATCTCGTTTCCTTGGAAAGAAAACAGTTTTATGTAAAGACACACCAGCATTTATTGCCAACCGAGTTGGAGTATATTCAATTATGGCATTGTTTCATGCAGTTTCAGAAATGGGATTAACTGTTGAAGAAGTTGATAAATTAACAGGTCCGGTTTTAGGAAGACCAAAATCTGCAACTTTTAGAACATGCGATGTTGTTGGTTTGGATACCTTGGTGCATGTTGCAAACGGCTTGAAAGCAAATTGTCCTACGGATGAAGAAAAAGCCTTATTTGAATTACCAGAATACATTTCGAAAATGGTCGAAAATAACTGGCTCGGATCAAAATCAGGACAAGGATTTTACAAGAAAGTCAAAATGGCTGATGGGAAAAGTGAAATTCATGCACTTGACTTAAAAACGATGGAATACCGACCTTCGGAAAAAGTGAAGTTTGCCACATTGGAAATGACGAAACCAATTGATGACCTAAAGCAACGTACAAAAATGTTGTTCATGGGAATGGATAAGGCGGGTGAATTTTACCGTAAATTATTTGCTGGATTATTCGCTTATGTTTCGAATCGTTTGCCTGAAATAACAGATGACCTTTATAAAATTGATGATGCATTAAAAGCCGGTTTTGGATGGGAATTAGGCCCTTTCGAAACGTGGGATATCATCGGTTTGGATCAAGGTTTAAAATTAATTACTGACAATAACAAAACTGTTGGGACTTGGATTACCGACATGAAAGCAGCAGGTATCTCTTCTTTTTATAAATTGGAGAAAGGTCAAAAAATGTACTACGATGTTCAATCGAAAGGATATAAAACCATTCCAGGTACCGAAAGTCTTGTGCTTCTAGATGCTTTACGCAGCGAAAATAAAGTGTGGGGAAATGCAGATACAACTATTGTAAATCTGGGAGATGGCATTTTAAATATTGAATTCCACACGAAAATGAATACAATCGGTGGGGGTGTTATTGAAGGAATAAATAAGGCAATTGATCTTGCTGAAAAGGAATATAAAGGATTGGTGATTTCGAACACTGGTCAAAATTTCTCGGCTGGAGCCAACGTCGGAATGATCTTCATGATGGCCATTGAGCAAGATTATGATGAATTGAATTTTGCTGTTAAGGCATTTCAAGACACGATGATGCGTGTGCGTTATTCCAATATTCCAGTAATCGTTGCGCCACACAATATGGCACTCGGCGGTGGTTGTGAAATGTCCATGCATGCGGATAAAGTTGTTGCTCATGCCGAATTATATATGGGCCTTGTAGAATTTGGAGTTGGTCTGATTCCTGGAGGCGGTGGATCAAAAGAATTTGCAAAAAGACTTTCTGATGAATTACATGATGGCGACATAAAAATAAATCTTTTAAGAGAAAAGTTTTTAACTATCGGTCAGGCTAAAGTTTCTACTTCTGCCTACGAAGCATTTGATCTTGGATACTTAAGAGAAGGTATTGATGAAATTGTTGTAAGTCGAGATCATCAATTAACACGAGCAAAAGCAGCTACTTTGGAATTAGCTAATAAAGGATATACGGCACCTGTTCGTGAGAAAAATATTAAAATCATGGGTCAGGAAGGTTTAGGAATTGTTTATGTTGGCGCAAATTCGATGGTTTCTGGTAATTATATGTCTGAACACGATCGTGTAATTTCTGAAAAGCTTGGATTTGTTCTTTGTGGTGGAGATATGAGTGAAAACTTAGTTGTTTCTGAACAATATTTATTGGACTTGGAGCGAAAAGCATTTGTAGAATTATGCGCTGAAAAGAAAACGTTAGAACGATTGGAGAGTTTAGTGAAATACGGGAAGATTTTGAGGAATTAGACATTAGGACACTCGATTTTAGTAATTAAAAAATATTATTTTGAAGAAAGCCCATAATTTTAGACAATTGACAATCTGGAAAGACTCAATGATTCTTGTTAAAAGAATTTACTTGACTACAAATAAGCTACCCAATGATGAGCGATTTGGCTTGACCTCTCAAATAAATCGATGTTCTGTTTCAATCCCCTCGAATATTGCTGAAGGATCAGGAAGAACTTCTGAAAAGGAATTTCTTCATTTTTTAAATATTGCCATATCTTCTTCTTATGAACTTGAAACCCAATTAATATTAGTTGAAGACATTTAAAATATTGAAACAAAATCTATTTTAAACGAATTATAAAAACAGTATAAAATATAATTTATTGTAAAGATTTTAGTCATAACATCCTAAAATCTTTACATTCTAAGATCAAAAATTATGAATCAAAGAGCGTACATAGTAACCGGATTTCGATCCGCAGTAGGAAAAGCCGGAAAAGGCGGATTCCGCTTTTACAGACCGGATGATTTGGCAGCAGACGTGATTAAACACTTAATGGCAAGTGTTCCACAATTGGATAAATTACGAATTGACGATGTGATTGTTGGAAATGCAACTCCAGAAGCTGAACAAGGATTAAATGTTGGTCGAATGATCTCACTAATGGGATTAAACACCGATAAAGTACCAGGAATGACTGTGAATAGATACTGTTCTTCAGGATTGGAAACAATTGCAATTGCAACAGCCAAAATCGAATCAGGAATGGCAGAATGCATCATTGCTGGTGGAGTTGAATCCATGTCGGTAATGGCAATGGGCGGTTGGAGAATTGTTCCCAATCCAAAAGTGGCTAAAGAACATCCAAACTGGTATTGGGGAATGGGACTTACTGCTGAAGCCGTTGCGAAACAATACAACGTTACCCGTGAAGAACAAGATGCTTTTGCCGTTCAATCTCATTTAAAAGCATTGGCTGCGATAAAATCTGGACAGTTTAAAGATGACATTGTTCCAATCAACGTAGAACGCATATTTTTAGACTCCCAAGAAAAAAGACAAATAGAAAATTATATTGTTGACACTGATGAGGGTCCAAGAGCAAGTACAATAGAGGCATTAGCTGGCTTGAAGCCTGTTTTTGCTCAAGGCGGGTCAGTTACCGCTGGTAATTCTTCTCAAACTTCTGATGGTGCGGCCTTCGTTTTAGTAATGTCTGAAAGAATGGTAAAAGAACTAAACCTAGAGCCAATTGCTCGTTTAGCTTCTTATGCAGTTGTTGGGGTTGAACCACGGATTATGGGAATTGGACCGATTGAAGCTATTCCAAAAGCAATTAAAATGGCTGGTTTATCAATGAATGATATCAATTTAGTAGAACTGAATGAAGCTTTTGCATCTCAATCCATTGCAGTAATTCGTGAAACAGGATTGAACCCAGAAATTGTAAACGTAAATGGTGGCGCAATCGCTATGGGACATCCATTGGGTTGCACTGGCGCAAAATTGTCTGTGCAGATTATGAACGAATTGAAAAAACGCCAGCAGAAATACGGTATTGTTACCATGTGCGTTGGAACCGGACAAGGAGCTGCGGGTGTAATTGAGATGTTGTAAGTAGGCGAAGGACATTAAGACAAAAGGATATCAGGACTTTAGGACGATAAGACAAAAGTCCTGATACTTTGACGAAAAATGATTTTTCAATTCTTGAATTTATTAGAATCAATGTCTGTTTTAGTCTTATCGATTTTAATTGTTGCTCTAAAGGATAAACTGTCTTGAACTTGTTATTTATTAAAGATGCAAAACTGAATTTCATAAAGAATATTAAAGCAGCACTTAGGGCAACTATTCACAGGATAATTGTTAAATCAATAGATGCTGTTTTTATCGTATCATTTTTTGACTCAATCTCAAATAACACTTTTTCTGCCAATGATAATTTCTCCCATCTTCGAGGAGAGATCAATATTGTATTAACACCTTGTATACGGTTATTATACAACTTTTCAACATCCAACTCGCGATTGTTAAATCCACTTTTACTAACCGTTGTGCCAAATACAAAGGGAGATTATTCCGTCTTTTTTCTTCAAATACTCTAGTTAAATGTTACCAAGTAGGAACTTATCAAAAGAAAATTTTTAATCACAAAAAAAACCAACTAAAACCACTTGTTTCCTTCCTGAAATCGCGTGTCCTAATATCCTAACGTCCTAACGTCCTAATATCCTATTATCCTAAAGTCCTAAAGTCCTAAAGTCTTCATCTCCTAATATCCTAATATCCTAATATCCTAAAGTCTTAATCTCCTAATTTCCTGAAGACATAATATCTAAAATCCTCACTATCTTTGCATCATGAATTCAGAAAAACAAATTATTGAAACAATTATTCAAAACGCAGGTTTCAAATCACTAAACACACTCCAAGAAGAAACACTGAAGCAATCTGTGACGCATAAAAATGCTTTCATTTTGTCACAAACAGGTTCAGGAAAAACTTTCGCTTTTTTACTGCCGCTTTTTTTACGCCTTGAAGAAAAAGCAACCGGAATTCAAGCAGTAATTGTTGCACCATCAAGAGAATTAGCGGTGCAAATTGAAAATGTGTGGCGCTCGATGAAAACCAATTACAAAGTATTGACCTGCTATGGTGGACATTCCATGCAAGTTGAAAAAAACAGTCTTTCTGAATCGCCCGCTGTTTTGATTGGAACGCCTGGTCGAATTTGCGATCATATCACAAGAAACACATTGAATTTATCTGAAGTGAAACAATTTATTGTTGACGAATACGATAAAAGTTTAGAATTTGGATTCGAAGATCAAATAAAATTCATTTACCAAGAATTTGAGTTATTGCAATATACAACGCTCGTTTCGGCAACCGAACATAAAGAATTTCCAAACTATTTGGTGTTTGATCAACCTGCAGTTATTAATCATTTATCCAATTCAGAAGAACCTGCAATACAATTCTGGAATTTCCCCATAAGAACAAGCACTAAATTCGAACGACTTTTTGATTTGTTGTGTTCCTTTAATGGTGAATTAAATATCGTTTTTTGCAATTTCAGAGAGGCAACAGAAAGTGTGCATGACTATTTAAAGGAAGGTGGATTTGATTCCATTATTTATCACGGTGGAATGGAGCAAGATGAACGCGAACGTGCATTAATCCAATTTAGAAATGGTAGTTTCCACACCTTAATTTGTACTGATCTAGGTTCTCGCGGATTAGATATTCCAGAAATTCAACATGTTGTGCATTTCCAATATCCACACAGCGAAGAAGCCTTCATTCATCGAAATGGGCGAACAGCACGTATGAAAGCAAATGGATCTTCCTACCTTTTAATTAATAAGGAGGAAAACACACCTGATTATATCCAAATTCCGAATTCCGAATTCAAAATCCCAAATGATTTAATGGGGCCGCAAGAAAGCCCATGGATTACACTCTATTTCAGTGGTGGAAAAAAAGATAAAATCAACAAGATTGATATTGTTGGATTTTTAGGTCAAAAAGGTGGAGTAAAAAAAGAAGACATTGGTTTGATTACTGTGCTGGATCACATGACTTATGTATCCGTGAATAGAAAGAATGTACAAGATCTATTGTCTGTCATTCGAAAGGAGAAAATAAAAGGCAAAAAGTTGAAAATTGATATCTCAAAATAAGAAAATGATGAGATCACACTAATCTTTTTTAAATATGCGTGCATAATATTAAAAAGGTTTACTAACTTAGTAGCTCGACACTTAATAAATGCATCTATAGAATGGGATCAATAAGTAATAATCCAATTAAAGGTGGTGAATTCATCATCCGTGACACAAAACCAAGTGAAATTTTTATTCCTGAAGAATGGAATGAAGAGCAAAAAATGATTGCACAAATGTGTGATGATTTTATCAATCAAGAGGTCGTGCCACATCTGGATAGAATCGATAAAATGGAGGAAGGTTTAATGCCTTCACTATTGAATAAAGCAGGTGAATTAGGAATGTTAGGAATGACAGTTCCAGAAGAATTGGGTGGTATGGGTGTTGACTTCAAAACATCTTTATTAGCTACAGAACACTTAGGAAAAGGATATTCTTTTTCAGTAGCTTATGGTGCTCACACGGGGATTGGAACATTGCCTCTTCTCTATTATGGAACGGAGGAACAAAAAGCAAAATACATTCCGAAATTAGCATCTGGAGAATGGAAAGCAGCCTATTGCTTAACGGAGCCTGGTGCTGGTTCTGATGCAAATTCAGGAAAAACAAAGGCAATACTTACAGAAGACGGAAAACACTATGTTTTAAATGGACAAAAAATGTGGATCACAAATGGTGGTTTCGCAAATTTCATGACCGTTTTTGCAAAAATTGATGATGATCAAAATCTTTCAGCTTTTTTAATTGAGGCTGATTCTGAAGGAATTTCGTTGAATCCCGAAGAAAAGAAAATGGGGATTAAAGGTTCATCAACTCGACAAGTATTTTTTAATAATGTAAAAGTTCCAGTTGAAAATTTGCTCTCTGAAAGAGGCAATGGCTTTAAAATCGCCATTAACATTTTAAATATCGGTCGAATTAAATTAGCGGCAGGCGTTCTTGGCGGCTCAAAAGCTGCCATTTCCGATACGGTTCAATATGCCAACGAGCGTGAACAATTTGGTCGTTCTATTTCTAAATATGGTGCAATTCGCTATAAAATCGCCGAACAAGTAATCAGAACATTTGTGTTGGAATCAGCAACCTACAGAGCTGGTCAAAATATTGATGATGCAATCGAAGGATTAATTGCTGGTGGAATGCCAAAAGGTCAAGCAACATTAAAAGGTATTGAACAATTTGCTGCAGAATGTGCCATGCTAAAAGTAGCAGGTTCAGAATGCTTGGATTATGTAGTCGATGAAGCTGTTCAAATTTATGGTGGAATGGGTTATTCTGCTGAATCGCCGGTTGAAAGAGCCTACCGTGATGCACGAATCAATAGAATTTTTGAAGGAACGAATGAAATCAATCGAATGTTAACAGTTGACATGATTCTTCGTCGAGCGATGAAAGGGGAACTTGATTTAATGGGTCCAGCAATGAAGGTTGCAGGAGAATTAATGAGTATTCCAGAAATGGGAGAGCCCATTCAAGGAGTTTTAGGGAACGAGCATAAATCATTAGAAGGTTTTAAAAAATCAATTTTAATGGTAGCTGGCAGTGCCGTTCAAAAGTTGATGCAGACCATGGCGAAAGAACAAGAAGTATTGATGAACATTGCTGACATGTCAATTATGACGTATCAAGCGGAATCTGTCTTACTTCGTGTTGAAAAAATGATTTCTTTAAAAGGAGAAGAGGCATGCGCAACGCAAATTGCCATCGCTAAAACATATTTCTACGATTCAGCAGATCGAATTGAAAAAGCCGCTAAAGATGCCTTGAACTCATTTGCCGAAGGAGATGAATTGAGAATGATGTTAATGGGTTTGAAACGTTTCACAAAAACAGAACCCTTTAATCCAAAAGCAGCGCGACAACTAATAGCTGAAAGAGTCATATCAGAAAACAAATACCAAATTTAAATACTAAAGCCGTCCTAACAGACGGCTTTTTTAATGAATATAAATTGATTTTTCCGTTCGTTCCGCAAGTGAACCAATTTCTACGTAGAAATGATTTTCTCGATGAAATAAGGCTTGAATTTCTTCTAAATTAGCCGGATCTACTGCTAAAAGCAAACCACCATTCGTTTGCGGATCACAAAGTGTCAACAATGATTCTCCGGAAATGCCTTCCACAAATTCACTGTAAGCTTTCCAGTTTCGCATCGTGTTATCAGGATAGATCATTTGACTTGCCAACTGTTTAACACCATTCATTAAAGGAATCACTTTGTAATCAAGATGGGCAGTTAACTTGTTGCCATTAAGCATTTCTAGCAAATGACCAATAACTCCAAAACCTGTAACGTCGGTCATTGCGTGAACACTAGAAAATGCACTCAATTCTCGTCCAATCTTATTTAGTTTTGTTAATTGATCGATAAATTCAGCTGCTAAGTCAGCATCTAAAATCCCCCTTTTCATTGCAGAACTTAAAATTCCTGATCCAATTGGTTTCGTTAATATAAGTTTATCACCTGCATGAGCTAATGCATTTGTTTTAATTCTATCCTTTTCTATTATTCCATTTACAGCCAATCCAAAAATAGGTTCTGGATTCTCAATGGAATGTCCGCCACCAATTGCAATTCCCGCTTCCTCACAAACCGCTCTAGCTCCTCGAATTACTTCTGAGGCCAATGCGTTGGATAATTTATCTGTCGGCCAAGCAAGTATACTCAATGCTAAAATTGGCTTCCCTCCCATTGCATAAATATCGCTGATTGAATTTGCAGCAGCAATTCGTCCAAAATCAAACGCATCATCAACAATTGGTGTAAAGAAATCTGTTGTACTAACTAAACATAGTTCATCTGAAATGGCAATGACAGCTGCATCGTCACTGCTTGAATTTCCGACCAATAATCCAAATTCATTCGAACTTAATTGACCATGCAAAATTTCTTTCAATGCAGCAGGCGGAATTTTACATCCACAACCTCCACCTTTCGTAAACGCTGTTAATTTGATTTTATCCTCTAACTCCATTTGCTATTTTTACTAGTTTTTGTGCAGCCTCGCGATGGGAAAGATTCTGTACGGGAACAGAATATTTAGTAAGGTCTGTTAATTTATCAATCTGGTACGTATAGGCTTTGTCATAATAAACCAATGCCATTTTAAAAGCCTCTTTAATTTCTCCATTTTGAAGTAACTCAATGGCCGTTTTAACATGTTGTGGACCTAATCGCTTACCAATTTTACTCATCGATTGAATCAAATCATCAATTGAAAAGCTTCCATAATCGTTCATTATAATTGCCAAACGTTCTTCAAGATCTTTTTCCACAACATATCGATTAGCAGAACGCATTTGCTTCCAAAACCTTTCAGGAATTACATTGCTTCCGATGTTTCTGCTTTCATCCTCAATCCAAACAGGTCGTTTGGAATCAAGTTTTCGCAAACACTCAAATAAATTATTTTCAAATTGTTCTTGACTGTGCTGCACATCCATACCAATTGCACCGAATGAGGATCCTCGATGGTGCGCTAATTTTTCAATATCAATGATTTGTTCTCCAAGATTTTCCAGTTCATTGAGTATATATGTTTTAGCTGAGCCCGTTTTTCCACTTAAAATTTGAATGTTTAAAGGCGTACAAAAAGTTTCATGTGCTTTCGTACGATATGCTTTATATCCTCCTTTGATCATCTTTGGTTTCAATCCATAATAATGAAACAGAAAAGCAAAAAATTCACTGCGCATTCCACCTCTCCAGCAATGTACAACGACATCCCTACCTGAAACAATTTTTAAAGCAACTTTTAAGCGTTCATTTAAGTGTGGTCCAGTCAATTCCAAACCTTTTAATACAGCAGTTTGACTGCCATTGTGTTTGTAGATTGTCCCTACTATTTTGCGTTCTTCATCATTCAAAATTGGAATATTTGACGAAGCAGGAATTCGTCCAGCAAGAAATTCTCCTTCACTGCGAACATCAATCAAACACACATCGTGCTCCATTGCAAAATATTCTTCAATTGAAATCGAATCAACCATGTCCCAAAGTTAACGAATCATTGTTTCACATCGCTAACAATATAAAGATGTAGGAAAAGAATCAAAAAAGTTGAGGCAAAAAAAAACCACCTGTTAGGTGGTTTTCATAATTCGTCAATTATTATTTAAGGTACTTTTCAAATAAATCGGACATATTAACCAATGTACCATCAATGTTTACTTCTTGAACACCATTAGCGATAAGAAAACGAGTAATTACACTTCTTCCTTTCTCATCATTCGTTACCATTGTCAATTTCGCTTTTGATGTTTTCGCGTCAAATACTACAGTGAAATAGTGTGTGTAATACTTAGAATTTTGAGCTACTTCCTCAGCCATTAAACCTGCAGGCATCACAAACGTAAATTCACCGCTTTGTTTACCCGCTGTGATTTCAGATTTAGTTGGACCTACCGCTACTTGGGAACGTTCTTGAGCAAACAGTGTGCTCATGCTTAATATCATTGCAAAAGAAAAAATAAGTGCTTTCATGTTGTTTGTTTTTTAGCAGACGTACAACTTAATAAAAAGGTTGTATCATCAATTCTTATGCTAAGCTACAATTTTTTTACCAAATTTGCATTTCAATGGAAAAACTTTTACCCTTTTATCAAAAAAAATTAATTGAAGCTGGTTGCGACGAGGCTGGAAGAGGCTGCTTAGCTGGTCCTGTGGTCGCGGCGGCTGTAATTTTACCAAAGGATTTTTTTCATGAATTATTAAATGATTCAAAGCAAATATCAGAAAAGAAAAGAGAAATTCTCCGACCAATAATTGAAAAAGAGGCGATTGCTTATGCCGTTGCTTTTATTGATGAAAATAAAATCGATGAAATAAATATTTTAAATGCGAGTATTTTAGGAATGCACGAAGCAGTTAAAAAATTAAATCCACAAGCTAAATTCTTGGCAATTGACGGAAACCGTTTCCATTCCTTTCCAAATATTCCACATGAATGCATTATTAAAGGCGACGGTAAATATATGAATATTGCAGCAGCTTCTATTTTAGCAAAAACCTACCGTGATGAATACATGGAAAGAATTCATCTCGAGAATCCGCAGTATCACTGGAACAAAAACAAAGGATACCCAACCTTGGCGCATAGAGCAGCAATTAAAGAATATGGAAGCACAAAACACCACCGACAATCTTTCACCTTGCTTGCACCTGAACAATTAAGCCTCTTCTGATAAACATTGGACTGTTCATTATAAATAGCACTTTATCTCTCACTTAACTTCTGAAACTGTAAATTTGCTCTTAATTTATATTTTGTAGCATGCTTGGACGATATGTGTTATTGACGCTTGGTGTTATCGCCTTATTATGGACAGGTTATGTTGCAATTGACCTAATTGATAAAAAAGATGAACTTTCTCCCTTTATGTATTTCGGACAAGAAGATGGAAGTATTTTAATCATTCATCGCAAGGATGAGGTCGATCTTTCCTCCCTAAACTTTCAAACCACGGAAGAAAATTCAACTTTACTCACTACTTTTTCCCTTGAAGATGCGAATGTAAAAAACGTCTTTTTAAGTGAAAAACGGTCTCATTTACTGCTTGAGTGTAATGAACTTTGGTCTAGAGAACTCATTCGTAAATTATTAAGCAACTCCAATCAAGCAATTGAATTTTCTGGAATTAATTCTTTTTCACTCGGAAAATATGAAGGGGAAATCTATCGAAACCGACTTTATTTAACTCAAAAAAAACACAACACAACTGTTTCTGAAATTAATTGGAGTCAACACGATGTGAAATCAAGCGCATCGCTAATCGTTTTTAATGATGCCGCTTTTACGCTTACAGATATTTATTTCAAAGCAACAGGCAGAATTGATTATATCACGAAGAACAATACCAATTCGAAAGGATCACAAGTAAAGGATCAGCATCTTTTTGCACTTGTACTTCCAACTAATTTAAGCAATTATCACTTTTACGAAAAAGAGTATTTGGGAAGTTTAGATGAAACGTTTAAATATAATCCGATGTATGCATGGATGGACAAAGGGATGGTTGAATTCAGCTACAACAACCAATTCGTAATTATTAGTGATTATAAACAAAGTCAAGATCCTGTGAATAGTTTGTTTGAATTTGTAAAACAAGATCCAAACAATAATCAATATGGATTTTTCGAAGAGGTAAAGTTAACTCAATCCTTTCCAGCAGAAGACAAGTCTGGATTTTACGCGTTTTCAATGGATGATTTCGTAGTTTTATGTGCTGATAAAGAAACATGTGAGAAAATTGTTGCTGAATATAAATTAGGGAAAACACTTTCTCAAAATCCCGATCGCATTGCTGAAATATATTCCGGATTACCAGAACGTGTTTCTGAACGATTCTCCTCTGAGTCAAATAAGTATTCTAAAACTGTTTACAAAAACCAATTATTTCAAACCATCTTGCCATCACAAAAAGGCAATATCGCTAAAGAAAACGAAAAGTTGAATGAATCAATTACCATGAAGATGGGTGAATCCATTCAAGATTTCTTAGTATTTAAAGGTCCTGGAAATATAATTGCTTTAACTAAAAACGGAAATGTTTCTTCTTTTACAAATGGGAAACGTAATTGGGAACGCAATTTAGCTTCCTCCTCTATTGGATTTATTGAAAAAGTTAATCTAAATGGGCAAATATATTATGTCTTCACAACAAAAAATGGATTACACTTAATTGATCTGCAAGGAAACAGCCCCAGTGGTTTTCCATTTATGATGAGTGAAAGTGAATTCACGGCAAGTGCAAAAAGCTATTCTTGGAAAAAGAAAGACTACTTTATTCTACCTGATTCAAAAGGAAATCTTCAACAAATTGATTTTTCTGGTAAAAGAATAAATCAAATTAAAACCGGATTAACAGAGTTGCGTAATCCTATTGATGTATGGGTGAGCAATAAAAAACTTTTTTATGGCGTTCACAGCTCTCTTACTTTTAAAATGTTTGATGCTGATTCAAGACGTGAATTCCGTTCTTTTTCATTGTTAGAAAATAGCGTTAGTTCAAAAATTAAAAATGAATTAATTCAATTTGCGATTTCGGGTACAGAACTGTTTCGTTTTGATCAAAAAGGAAATAAAACTATTTTAAGTGGTAACTGGAAAAACTTCAAACTACAAGGAGCTACTGATGATGAAACGCCTAATTTAATTGCATATTCAACAGGAGTTTTTAAATTAATCGACAGTAAAGGAGCCGTGATTACAATAGTAAATAGCAAGGCAAAAGAAATAGATAATGTCTCTGTGAATTCATTCTCAAATGGAAAAACTATTATTTGTATTGTGGATGGTTTAGAGAATGATGTATATTTGCATGGATTAAATGGACAATTGTTCATAAATCATTCGTTTGAAGGGGCTGGCAAATCAATTGTTACACAAGTGGCAAGTGGAAAATATCTTCTTACAACAATTGTTGATGATTTCATTGTTCAATATTCAGTGAATTAAACCTAATTACATATGAGAAAACTGTATCAATTTTTACTTTTAAGCTTCATTGCTTTGCCTTTTATCGGTAAGTCGCAAAATTATCTTGGTGTTCATAGTAGCAACTATGCTGGTGTTATGGGAACAGACTTACAGCCTGCAAGCTTTGTAGACAGTCGCTTTCTTGTTGATGTGAATCTAGCAAGTTTCAATTTCAATTTCTATCAAAATGCAGGATCTTTTGATACACGTGATATGCCAAAATGGTGGACAAAATCATTTTTAGATACCAATGTTTATAATTCTTGGGCGAAGCCAGACTCGACTTTTGAAAGTAAATACGTTATTCGTAATTATAATAAAAACACATCAAAGACTTTAGGTTTTTACAACAACATTCAATTAGATGTGTTGAATTTCATGTTTCATATTAATCCTAAAATTGCGGTTGGATTTTCGGGTAAGCTTCGTTCAATTACAAACATTGATCGAGTTGACCCAAAGTTAGCAGTACTTGCTGAGAACGCATTGGACTATCCAGATTTATGGAACGTAAAGTTGAACAATGAGTTGCTAAGTGTCAACCACTTGACTTGGATGGAATATGGTTTAAACTATGCGCAAGTATTGAAAGATGATGGCGAGCATTTTATGAAGGCTGGAGTGAGAGGTAAATACCTTTCAGGTCTTGCTACAGCATACATGTACACTGATAATATTTCTTATGATTTAAAGAATTCTGATACTTCATTTTCAATGCAAGGTGATTTTGATTACGGCTATTCGGGTAATATTGATGGTTACTCAAATGGAACTTCTACAGGATTTCCTAAAATGGCTTCTAAATTTGGATTAGGGTTGGATTTGGGTTTTGTATATGAGTGGAGACCAGATTGGAAAGAATACAAATACGACATGGATGGTGAAACCAACCTTTGGAGAAAAGACCAAGAAAAATACAAAATGCGTGTTGGTGCTTCTATCGTTGATATAGGTGGAATGAAATTTCAAAAAGGTGGTTTATCAAGAAACTTCTCTGTGAATACAACGAATCCTATGGATTTGAACATGTTCAACAATGACACTTCTTTAGTTGATTTTGATGGAACAATTGACAGTTTGATTCAAACAGGCACAGGATGGACATCAGCTGAAAACACCTCTTCTACCTTCTTTATGAATACACCTACAGCTTTAAGCTTGCAGTTTGATTATCATATTTGGAAATGGTTCTATGTGAATGCGACTGGGATGTTGAATATGCTTTCTAAAAAGAATAGTACTAAAGTGCATGTAGCAAATCAAATTTCGGTAACACCAAGTTTTGATCACCCATGGTTTGGTGTTCATTTACCATTGTCATACAACAATTATTCAGGTTTCAAAGCAGGTGTAGCAACTAGACTAGGCCCTTTGACAGTTGGAATGACAGATTTTAGAACATTATTTGCTGCGGGCAAAGTGCGTGGAGCAGAATTTTATGCCGGATTAAGAGTTCCTGTTTTATATTCTCATCCAAGTGATATTGATGGCGATAAAGTTTCTGATAAGGTTGATGAGTGTTTAGTTGTTCCTGGTGTTTGGGACTTTAAAGGCTGTCCGGATACTGACAGAGATGGAATTAAAGATTTGGATGATCATTGTCCAGAAGAAGCTGGTTTGGCAAAATTCAATGGTTGTCCAGATAAGGATAACGATGGAATTCCTGACAAAGATGATGCATGTCCAGAATTACCTGGAGAAGCTCAATACAAAGGTTGTCCAGATAGAGATGGTGATGGTGTAATTGATCCAAAAGATGATTGTCCAGATGTTCCAGGTTTAATTACATTCAACGGATGTCCTGATACGGATGGTGATGGAATTACTGATGGAGAAGATGCTTGTCCTGATGTTGCTGGTCCACTAATCTATGACGGTTGTCCTGATACAGATGGTGATGGTGTTCTTGATTTCCTTGACGCTTGTGTTACAGTAGCAGGTCCAGCTGAAAATAACGGTTGCCCTTGGCCAGATACAGATGGTGATGGTCTATTAGATAAAGATGACGATTGTCCTTCTTTGGCTGGTCCAATCAAAAACAAAGGCTGTCCTTATATTGATACAGATGGTGATGGTGTCTTAGACAAAGATGATGACTGTCCTTCAACTCCAGGTCCAGTTTCAAACAAAGGATGCCCTGAAATTTCTAAAGAAGTGGAAGAGATCTTGAAAATGGCATTTGACAACCTAGAATTTGAAACAGGAAAAGATATCATCAAAGAAGGATCACTTCCTTCATTGACTGAACTTGCAGATGTCTTGGCTAAAAAACCTGAATGGAGATTGCAAATTACTGGTCACACTGATAACGTAGGTGACGATCAGAAAAACATGATTCTTTCTAAGAAAAGAGCTGAAGCGGTGAAAAACTTCATGATTTCTAAAGGAATTACTGCTGACAGATTGTTCACTTTATACTTTGGTGAAACAATGCCAGTTGCGTCGAATGACACTCCTGAAGGACGTCAGAAAAACAGACGTGTTGAAATGAAGATTATCTTTAAATAATCAATAATAATAATTGATGGAAAAAGGTCGGAATTATCCGACCTTTTTTCTTTTTAACTACTTTTGAAGTATGATTCAACTTGACAAAAAATACCGTTACGGCTTATCCATACTTTCAGGAATATTGATGACCCTATCATTTCCTTTCACAGGGAGTTTAACCCCTTTGGTTTTTGTCGCTTGGATTCCTCTTTTAATTGTTGAAGATTATATTTCTAGAAAAAATTATCGTTCTGGAAAAGTGTTTATTCATGCTTATCTTACATTCTTTGTCTATAATCTTGGAACTACTTGGTGGATTTGGAATGCTAGTTTGAATGGAGCGATTGGAGCATTCGTTTTAAACGCTTTAATAATGTCACTTGCATTTTTCGCTTATCATCTGACCAAAAAATTTGTCGGCAAAAAAGAAGGATATTTATCGCTTTTCTTCTTTTGGATTGCCTTTGAATATTTACACTATCACTGGGAATTGTCATGGCCTTGGTTAAGCTTAGGGAATACTTTTTCTATCGTTCCTTCATGGGTTCAATGGTATTCCTATACAGGAACATTGGGTGGCACATTTTGGGTGCTTTTTCTAAATATTTTAGGATTTAGAATCGTGCAAAATGTTTTCATAAAAAAAGAAACTTGGAGAATTCAAACACCCTTGATTTGGACTTTCGGATTTTTGGTTGTTGCACCAATTGGAATTTCCCTTATTTCCTATGTTCGATATACTGAAAAGAAAAACCCCGTTGAAGTGGTGATCATTCAGCCGAATATTGATCCTTATAATGAAAAATTTACGGGGCCTTTAGAAACGCAACTAACTAAAATTTGCGACTTAGCAAGTTCAAAAGTCACTTCAAAAACAGCATTTGTGCTCGCTCCTGAAACGGCTATAAGCCAAGGATTTTATGAAGGAGATATAAATCAACTATTTGCCATACAATTCTTAAAGGAACAACGAAACAAATGGAAAACACCTCATCTGTACATTGGTGCCTCAACTGCGCAGGTTTTTGAAAAACGCCATTCTTTTGCTTCTCGACCAATGATTGGAGGACCTGGATTTGTTGAATATTACAATACGTCCATGCTATTGACGAAACACAGTGAAGTTGAATTTATTCACAAGTCAAAATTGGTTTTGGGAGTAGAAAAACTACCATTTGCATCTATTTTTCCATTTTTAGAAAAACTATCCATTGAAAATGGTGGTACAACAGGGACACTTGGTGTGGAAAAAGAATCAAAAGTCCTTCAAACAGATGAATTGACTTTTGCGCCAATGATCTGTTATGAATCAATTTATGGTGAAATGTTGGCCGAACAATGTAGAAAAGGAGCTGAAGCACTTTTTGTAATTACTAATGACGGTTGGTGGGGAGATACTCCAGGATACAAACAGCACATGAGTTTTTCACGTTTAAGAGCCATTGAGAGTCACCGTTCCGTTGCTCGATCTGCAAATACGGGAATTAGTTGTATCATTAATCAACGTGGAGATATTGTGCAGCAACTTGGATGGTGGAAAGCGGGTGCAATTCGTGGCAGCATTAATAAAAACGATGAAGTCACTTTCTACAGTACTTATGGCGATGTAATGGGCCGCTCTTTTACCTTTGTGAGTGCTTTGTTGTTGCTCTTCACATTCGTTAAGTTTTTCAAGAAAAAATACATTCGTTAAATTTTATCAGCTGAGGAGGTCTTGAAATCTTTTAATCAGGAAATAATGCTCAAAAACAAAAAAAGCCAATGCGTATATCACATTGGCTTTCACAAATTAATGAATTGAAATCAGTCGTTGAACTTCAAGATTCCAAATTTTTCCTTTTTACCATAAACAGCATAGACTAACATTTCTTTCGTATTATAGTCGATACTAAATTGTTTTGGAACTGCGATGGCCGTAATTTCTTTTCGATCAAAGAATGTTTTGCGCTTAAGATCACCTCCATCCATATCTAATTCAACAATAGCTACAACGTTCTTTTTCTTTCCATAATTGGCAGCGTAAACAGTACCGTTTTCTTTTACGGAATATTTTCCTTGTTCATCATAGTTCTTAACGTTGTCGTTGAAAATAAAACAAATTTTTCCGTTATCAATAAATCGAGCATACGAGCTGTATGGTCCACCATCATTCGTCGATACTTGGTATTTATTAATTCGTTTTAACCAATCAAAATCACCATCCGTATTTACTTTAAACGCAATAATATCATTGTAATAATACGTGTACGTAGTTCGTGTAGAACCTGTTTTCGGGTCTGTGTAAGTGGTTACCACCACATAATATTGCTCGATTGAACCCACAATACTTCCATCTTTTAACACTTCAGCTTGACGCATCACATAATTATACAATTGTGGTTCACCTTTACCTTTCTTTTCACGTTTCTCTGCTTTTTCCTTTTGACGATCGGACCAATCTTGTGTTATAAAATCCTTTCCAAACTTTTCAAAACCTTCATCAATGATTGATTGATCATCAAAATCAGCTCGCAAATAAAACAAACCTGAAACACCAGCCTTTTCTTGATCGCCATAAATACCAGTCAAAGTCATTACTTTTTCATTATCAGAATTCATCGTCATTGCTTCCACACGTTTGCCCTCTAAATTCAGCGTAAATTCTTCAATACCATCTGGGTTTATATGGAAGATGTGCATTGCTTTATAGTTAATATAATTCTTGAATATTTTTTTCTCACCCTCTACATATTCAATTACAGAAATAAAATAATCACCTGTATTGGATAAATAATGCTGTTGAATTGTCGATAAATTTCCGTCAAAAGGTAACTTATAATCACCCTCAGAAATTTCATTCATATCGTTGTCAAATATTTTGAAACCATATTTATCTTTCTCTTCTTTCTTTCCAGGGATTTCCCAAATAACCCCAAAGAAATCATTATTTCGAGAGTTTATAACCTCAAAAAAGCCTCTTGATTTATTCTTTTCCAATTCGAAGCTTGCGAGTGACTTTGCTTCACCTTGAGGTAATAAATCCTTCGAATATTCCTGAATATACAAACTGTTTTTGCCGTCTTTCTTGTCCGAAATAAACACAACTAATTTCCCTCCAACGTTTCTAGCACCTTCAAAATTCCCTAATCCACCATCTACTTTCATCACCAATTTGCCAGAGGCAGAAACGGTCAAATTTGAATGCTCTGAAACTTTATATGAACCCAAGAGCGCACCACCAGTCCACCTTAATGTGTAAAAATCACTGCCTCCCTTTGGTAAAACTGAAATTAAACGCCCGGTGCGCTTTTCCATTGCTCCCCATTTTACCACATAGTCTTGCGAAAAAGTGATGTTAACGAAAAATAAACTTGCTAAAATTAGTATTGTAAACTTGATCATTTCTTTTGTTTTTATCGATTAATTAATTTACTAACTGAATACCAGTATAGTTATGCGGTGTTACTTTTTTTAATTCGTCTTTAAGTTCATTCGAAACTTCTAAGGTATCTATAAACGCATGTACTGAGTCTTTTGTTACACGTTCATTTTTACGGGTTAAACCTTTTAAGGCTTCATACGGCTTTTGGAAACCTTCTCGTCGAAGAATTGTTTGAATAGCCTCTGCTACAACGGCCCAATTTTCTTCTAAATCATCTATAAAAGCCTGCTCATTCAATAATAATTTATCCAAACCAGTTAGTGTTGATTTAAATGAAATCAAGGTGTGAGCGAATGGCATTCCAATTGTTCGTAATACCGTTGAATCAGTTAAATCTCGTTGTAAACGTGAAACTGGCAACTTTGCTGAAAGATGCTCAAACAAGGCATTAGCTATTCCAATGTTTCCTTCAGAATTTTCAAAATCGATTGGATTTACTTTATGCGGCATTGCCGAAGAACCAATTTCTCCCTCTTTCAATTGTTGTTTGAAATAATCCATCGAAATATACGTCCACATATCACGATTCAAATCTAGAATGATTGTGTTGATCCGTTTTAGGTTGTCAAACAAAGCCGCTAAATTATCATAGTGTTCAATTTGCGTTGTTGTCTGACTTCTACTTAAACCTAATTTCTCATTAACAAACTTATTTGCAAACATTACCCAATCGCGCTCTGGAAATGCAACGAAATGGGCATTAAAATTCCCTGTTGCACCACCAAACTTTGCTGAATAAGGTACATTTTTTAATTGTGCAAGTTGAATTTCTAAACGTTCACTAAACACTTGGATTTCCTTTCCTAAACGAGTGGGAGAGGCTGGTTGACCATGTGTATGTGCCAACATAGAAACATCTTTCCATTGGTTTTTTAAAACATTTAGTCGATCAATTACTTTCTGAACTATAGGTAAATATACCTTTGTCATCGCATCTTTAATTGACAATGGAACAGAAGTGTTATTGATATCTTGAGAAGTTAAACCGAAATGAATGAATTCCACAAATGTATCTAAGCCTAATTGAACCAAGCGGTCTTTTAAAAAATATTCAACTGCTTTAACATCATGGTTAGTTATTTTTTCAGAATCCTTTATCCATTGGGCATCTGTTTCAGAAAAATTTAAACAAATGGATCTCAAATCTGCAATACTATCTTTTGGAAAAGCCCTCAATGGACCGACACCTGCCTCGACTAAAGCAATAAAATATTCAATCTCTACAATCACTCGGTAACGAATCAACCCAAATTCTGAGAAATATTGCTGAAGTTCATTTGTTCTACCATGGTACCTTCCATCTACAGGGGAAATGGCTGTTAGCTTCGTTAGATGCATAAATTCTAAATGTTTTTGCTATTCTATATTATAAGAAAACGCAAAGTTAAGAAATCAATAGAGAATATGGTTGAATTAACAAGTATGATTAAATTTGAGCATGCATTTTTTTCGAAACATCTATTTTGGTCTAAGAGCATACTGGAGAGCAATCCTTTTCATCAAAGAACATAGGCTCTATTGGTATATATTAATTCCTGCGATTTTAATGCTCGGGATTTACAAACTTGGAGAAAAAATTCAATTTCATGAGGTTGCAATTCAAACTGAGACTATGAATGAAATTGTTTGGTCCATGTTGCGTATGCTTTTTGAAATATCAATCGCCCTATTATTAATGAAATTTGCCAAATATTTAGTGGTAATCCTTCTCTCTCCATTGCTTTCTTTTCTAAGCATAAAATGTGAAAAAATAATAACGGGAAATAGCTATTCCTTCAATTTAAAACAACTTGTAAACGATGTTAAACGAGGACTTCAAATTGCGACTAGAAACATTATGTGGGAATATTTTTTCTTTCTAATTATTTACATTGCAGCTTTGATTGGTTGGGATGAACCGCAAAAAGCACCTATTTTCTATATAACATTTGCAATCGGATTTTTTTATTATGGCTTTAGTTTCATCGATTATGTGAACGAACGATTACGGTTGAATATTGATGAAAGTATCTTATTTGTTAGAAGACATCGCGGATTAGCCATTTCTATAGGTAGTATTTATTCAATTTTAATTCTTGTTCCAGTAGATCTAGGGGTTCTTTTTACTACAAAAGCTTTTCAGTATGGATTTTTCAATGGAATTGGAACTTATTTATTTCACTTTTTCTTGTGGTTTTGTGCCTCTTGTGCACCAATTCTAGCAATTGTAGCTTCAACATTAGCAATGAATGATCTAGTGAATCTCAAAGACAATATCTATTCACAGAAATAAAATATCCTGTGTTTTTTAATAGAATATTTTCCAAAGCGGCAAAAAATGCTTTCTTTTGTACGCGAATTAATCCGCTTTAAACGAATTCACTATGCAAACAAAAGCACTTATTTTATTTCTTTTTTTGATGTTGATCAATTTTTCTCAAGCATCAACGGTTGTTCCACCTGATAGTTCAACCAATTTAACAGACAGAGCATCGGCCTTGTTAATAATCGATGAAGGAAAATCTTTGTTTGAGCAAGGAAAAGTGAGGGATGCTTTAATTCGTTTTCGTCAAGCGGCAGTAAAAGACCCAAATACATGGAAAGCACCTTATTGGATTGCCCAATGTCACTATAATATGAATAGTTTCGGTTATGCTTTACAGTATGGTAATCAAGCAGTAGTAATGGGAAAAGATGATGTGAATAAAGAAATTCACGAATTACTTGGAAAAGCATACCATAGAACGGGTGTGTTAGACTCAGCACTGATCAATTACGAATTAGCATTGAGCAGTCTTTCAAAACAACGCGCTAAAGATCTTCTAATTGAGTTGCGAATAGAACAAGTGAAATTCGCTAAGGCACAAATGGAAAGCGGAGTTACATCCAAAAAAACTGCATTCTCAAGCAATGTGAACTCAGGCTACAACGATTACACTCCTATTTTAACTTCAGGTGGAAAAGAAATGTATTTTGCATCGAGAAGAAGTGATACGAAAGGAGGGAATATGAATCCTGATGATCAAGAGTTTTTTGAAGATGTATATCGAGCACTTTGGAATTCAGAAACAAGCACATGGGATAGTGTTTCAAATGATTTAGGAAGAATTAATACCGATGGTTTTGATGCGATATCCTATATTTCACCGAATGGTATTAATGGATTAATGACTGTTAATTCAACAGCTACGAAAGCAAAAAAAGCTACAAAAGGTTCAGATATTTTCGAAATTGAGTTGTCGAACAAAGGTTTATGGTCAACACCAAAACGAATCAGTAATAAGACCATTAACACAGGTTTCTTTGAAGGTTCTGCAACCATGACTGCTGATATGAGTACAATGTATTTTGTATCTGATAGAAAAGGTGAAAAAAGCTCAACAGATATATATGTAGTTGCTCGAAATGGCAAAAAATGGGGTGAAGCAAAACCTTTACCGATGGATAAAATCAATACGATGGGTAGAGAAACAACACCATTTATAACTAGTGATGGTCGCTTTCTTTTCTTTAGTTCTGATGGTTTAAATGGAATGGGGGGATTGGACATTTATGTAGTTGAAAACTTAGGTGGAGGAACTTGGGGGACACCCGTTAATCTTGGAATTGCTGTGAATAGTGTGAGTAACGACAGTCACTTTCAGTACTACCCAGAATTGAAAAAAGCAGTAATGGTATCTTTTGAAATTGTAGGTCAAAAAGCAAGTTTAGACATGTATGAAGTAGAAATGTCAAACTTTACTTTCCCTACAGGAAAATAATTTATGGAATATCATTTTTTTTAAAAAGCCGATCCAAGTGATCGGCTTTTTTCATAAAATGAAATTGTACTTTTGCATTATGAAAAGGTATTTCTTCGAGATTTCCTATAATGGCACTGATTATTTTGGCTGGCAGCGTCAGCCCAAACAAATCTCGGTGCAAGAAGAAATTGAAAAAACACTCATAAAAATTTATTCTAACATTCCTCAAAGCATTCTTGGTTGCGGTCGAACAGATGCAGGTGTTCATGCAATGCATTACATCTTTCATTCAGATTTATCAGCAGTAGAGGACATCGAGCAATTCGTTTTTAAAATGAATCGCATGTTGCCAGAGTCGATTGTAGTAAACAAAATGTATGAAGTGGAACCAGCTAAACATGCTCGCTTTGATGCCACGAAAAGAACTTATCGTTACTTCATTCATTTGAAAAAAGATGCCTTTCATAATGGACTGAGTTGGTATTATCCAAAAGCCCTCGATATTGGACTTATGAATGTCGCAGCAAGTCATTTAATTGGCAAAAAGGACTTTACCTCTTTTTCAAAATTACATACGGATGTAAAGACAAACATTTGTGAAGTACATAGCGCGAAATGGTTCATGGAAGGCAATCAACTTGTTTTTGAAATTAGCGCCGATCGTTTTTTACGCAATATGGTGCGCGCAACGGTTGGTACTTTAATCGAAGTTGGACTTGGAAGAATGGCCCCAGAAGAAATAATTGAAATATTGAATAAAAAAGATCGAGGAGCAGCTTTTACATCTGTTCCAGCAAACGGTTTGTTTTTGTGGAAGGTTGAGTATGATTGAAATGGGAGGTCATTGATTGAAACAAAATTTAAATATTTAAATTTTGTTTCTTCGATTTCATTTTTTGTTACCAACTTTTTTCGTTAAATTAAAGTGAAATTTTAATCTTTAATTCTCTAAAAAAATTATGGGCGCATCAAAAACTAACCAATATTCCAATGAAATAATAGATATTTCAGCTCTTGCCAATGCTCTTGGACATCCAGCAAGAATAACAATTGTTAAAGAATTAAAAGTAAATAATTCATATCGAAATGTAGATTTTCAATCTATTCTCAATTTATCTCAAACAGCTGTCCACGTGCATTTGAATAAATTAAGAAAAGCCAACATAGTTAAATTTATTCAATTTAAAAATGAGTACCAAGTTGAATTGATAAGCGAGAATCTAGAAGATTTGACATTCTTTTTAAAAGAATAAAATTAAACCTTCTTCTAAATATTTAAATTTTGTACTCGCAGAAATAACTAAATCTATCAATCAAAAAATTACTTTCATTAATCCTATTCCACCACCAAAATATAATTATTCTTTTTGCCTTTCCCTAATAAGACATATCGACTATTGATTAAATGATCTGGTGTCAATTGGAATTCTTCACCCACTTTTTCTTTGTTGACTGAAATGGCATTCCCTTTCAATTCACGTCTTGCCTCACCGTTTGACGCCATGAAATTGGTCAATCCAGCCAATGCATCAACAATAGAGATTCCTGAACCGAAATCTGCTTTACTCACAATCGCTTGAGGTACTCCATCAAATACGGCAAAGAAATCTTTTTCTGAAAGTGCTTTTAAATCATCTGAAGTCGATTTTCCAAAAAGAATATTTGACGCCGTTATAGCCGTTTCAAGTGCTTCCGTACCGTGAACACGCACTGTAATGTCTTCTGCTATCGCTTTTTGCAAAACACGCAAATGAGGCGCTTCATTGTGCTCTTTTTCCAAGGTTTCAATTTCCTCTTTCGACTTTAAGGTAAATATTCGGATATAATTCGTCGAATCGGCATCACTTGAGTTCAACCAAAACTGATAAAATTCGTAAGGAGATGTTTTTTCAGGATCTAACCAAACACTTCCCCCTTCCGTTTTACCGAATTTAGTTCCATCCGTCTTTTTAATCAAAGGTGTTGTAACAGCATACGCTTCTCCACCCGACTTACGACGAATTAATTCGGTTCCAGTTACGATATTTCCCCATTGATCTGACCCGCCCAATTGAACGATACACCCTTTGTGTAGATTCAAATGGTAGAAATCGTATCCTTGAACCAATTGGTAAGAAAATTCTGTGAACGACATTCCCGTTTCCAAGCGCGACTTAACAGAATCTTTTGAAAGCATGTAATTTATAGAAATGTGCTTTCCAACATCGCGAATGAAATCTAAAAACGACATATCTTTAAACCAATCGTAATTATTGACCATTTCAGCAGAATTTACGCTGCTATTGAAATCGAGAAACTTCTCTAGTTGACTTTTTACGCAGGCAACATTGTGATTCAAGGTGTCTGCATCCAATAAATTTCGTTCTTTCGATTTCCCAGAAGGATCACCCACCATACCTGTTGCTCCACCCACCAACGCAAAAGGCTTATGGCCTGCTCGTTGAAAATGAACCAAGGTCATAATTTGAACTAAATGTCCAACATGCAACGAATCAGCTGTTGGATCAAATCCAATATAACCGCTAGATACTTTTTTATTTAAGGCTTCTTCAGTACCTGGCATGATGTCGTGCACCATTCCTCTCCAGCGCAATTCTTCGATAAAATTTGTTGGCATTCTTATTTTGTTAATTCTTTAAATACTTCTTCTAATGTGCGCTCCTCTGTTTTCAAAGTAAGCACTAGGAAATTGTTTTGTTGAGCAAATTGTGCAATCACTTTTCGCAAATCTACGTCATCAGTCGTTTCCAACAACCAACCCTCATTTACCTTTTCAACTTTGCGAATATGGTTCAATTTGGTTAGCAAGGATTTAGATACATTACCTTCAAATTCCACATAAACCGTTTGTTGTGATTGATCCATTTGCAATTCGTGCGCTGTATTATCTGCAACGATTTGACCTTTATTGATGATGATTACTCGATCGCAAATTGCTTCCACTTCCTGCATGATATGCGTTGAAAGCATCACTGTTTTTGATTTACCAATTTCACGTATCAATTCACGTATTTCAACCAATTGATTTGGATCTAAGCCTGAAGTCGGTTCATCTAAAATCAATACTTGTGGATCATGAATTATCGCTGCTGCTAATCCAACTCGTTGTCTATATCCTTTTGATAAAGCACCGATTTTCTTATTTTGTTCTACTTCAAGTCCAACCGCCTTAACCATTTCTTTTACTCGTTCTTTGACATTTTTAATTTTATAAATCTTACCAACGAACTCCAAATATTCCTTCACATACATGTCCAAATACAAGGGATTGTGCTCTGGCAAGTAACCGATTAATTGACGGGTATCCAATGAATCCACATCAACAGGTAAACCACATACTTTCACGTCACCTGAGGAAGCATTAATAAAACCCGTTAAGACTTTCATTGTTGTCGATTTTCCTGCGCCATTTGGACCCAAAAATCCGACAATTTCACCGTCATTTATGGTGAAAGAAATATCTCTTACTGCCGCTTGCTCTCCATAATACTTAAAAAGATTCTTTACCTCTATTGACATGTCGAAAAATTTGAATGGCGAAGATAAGGATTATTCAAAAGAACTCAATACTTCAAACTCATGAGGAATTCTTTTTCTTTATTATTTAAAACCGATTTTATAAATGCAGAACCAATTATAGCGCCATCACAGACAGAATGCACACGTGTTACATCTTGCCTATTTTGTATCCCAAAGCCAATAAACAAAGGAACTTTACCTACAAGTTTTTGTATATTTTTGTAATTTTCAGCTTCCGATTCAAAATTTACAATTTGCCCTGTTGTACTATTTCTACTGACTAAATAGACAAATGAATTTTTTGAATGGTTGGCAATTTCCTTTATTCGATTTATTTCTGTTTTTGGAGTAATAAGAAAACTCAGCGGCAAATCATGCTTTACAATTAGTTTTTCATAGTATTTTTTATAAATCTCAAAACTCAAATCGGGAATAATCAACGAAGCAATGCCAATACTTTTGCACCGAATTAAAAAATCCTCAAAACCAAATTTCAATATTGGATTGAAGTAGCCCATTAATACAATTGGAATTGAAATTTCATGCTTCATTTCATTTAATTGATTAAATAAAACTGAAATATTCATGCCGTTTTCGATGGCTACTTTACTACTCTCTTGAATCACTTCCCCATCAGCCATTGGATCTGAAAAAGGCATTCCTATTTCCACAAAGTCAATACCGTTGGATTGAATTTCAATAAGTTGATTTTTTAAACTATCAATTTTTGGAAAACCTGCAGTGATAAAAATACTCACTTGTTTTTTGTCTTTTTTAAATGGATTCATACGTTTCTTGTTGAGTAATTAAATTCAATTGTTCAGTTTCACAATACGTTGACATGTCTTTATCTCCTCTTCCTGATAAATTAACGACCACAACATCTGACGGCGCGAAGTCTATCTGATGCAAGGCAGCTAAAGCATGCGCACTTTCTAATGCAGGAATTAACCCTTCTGTTTTTGATAATTCACTTGCCGCTTTTAAGGCATCAGTATCTGTTATGGCAATGGATTTTGTTCTTCCACTTTTAATTGTACTTGCGTGCAGCGGACCTATCCCCGGGTAATCCAAACCTGCAGAAATAGAATGCGGTTCTGTTACTTGTCCAAATTCATCTTGCATGAGCAAGGTTAAACTACCATGCAACACACCATTCGAACCTAAAAAAGAAGCTGCAGCAGAAAATCCTGATTCCAATCCTTTACCTGCTGCTTCAACGGCAATCAATTCAACTTCTTCATCGTAAAATTCATAAAATGCCCCTGCTGCATTACTCCCACCTCCAACACAAGCGATTACTTTAGTTGGTAAAGAAGCATTGCTAATCTCAAAAATTTGACTTTTAATCTCTTTCGAAATTATTGACTGAAAATCAGCAACAATCATCGGATATGGATGAGGACCAACAACACTTCCTATTAAATAATAAGCATCTGGATTATTAATCCAGTAACGAATAGCCTCGTTTGTGGCATCTTTAAGTGTCTTACTTCCACTTTTTGCTGGAACTACTTTCGCACCTAGAAAATGCATTCTCTGAACATTTGGAGCTTGACGTTCAATGTCCTTTTCGCCCATAAACACGATGCATTCCAAACCTAATAAGGCACAAACTGTGGCTGTTGCTACACCATGCTGACCAGCACCCGTTTCAGCAATTACCGTAGTTTTACCCATTCGTTTAGCAAGTAATCCTTGTCCCAAAGCATTGTTTATTTTATGAGACCCTGTATGATTCAAATCTTCCCGTTTCAAAAATATTTTGCATTGAAATTGATTGCTCAGTTTTTCAGAAAAATAGAGTGGCGTCGGGCGACCAGCATAACTTTTTAGCAATTCACTTAATTCATTTTTAAAGGAATCGTCGTTGCTGAATTTCTTGTAATTTTCTTCTAATTCAACCAGATTGACGCGAACCAATTCAGGGACAAACGCTCCTCCAAATTCTCCATAAAAACCCAATTCGTCAGGCTTTGTATAATTGTTAATTGTTGATTTCATCTATAAATTTTTTAATTAGAGAACAATTTTTATTGGCTGGTGAAATTTCGAATCCGCTATTTAAATCAAATCCAACCAGTAATGGATGTTTTATTTTTTTTAATTCTGAGACACTCTCAGGCTGTATTCCTCCGCTTAATAAAAACGGTTTTTTTAAGTCGTAATTTTGCAATAATTGCCAGCTGAATTGTTTTCCTGTCCCGCCATAATGTTTGGATTGCGTATCAAAAAGAAAGTAATCGACGTGGGGCTCATATTCCTTTAATTTGGAGAATTCAAATGAATCATCTATTCCAAATGCTTTAATTATTTTAAAAGAATTTCTTAATTCTTTGCACATATTGGCGCTTTCATCCCCGTGTAATTGTAAATAATTCAAAGCGTCTCTTTTCGCGATTTTCATAATGTTATCGTTACTTTCATTTACAAATACACCTACTCTTTTTGCCGTTTCAGAAATTGATGCTTTTTCTATAAAACGTTTCGAATTCTTATAATAAATGAATCCTAGAAAATCAACTATTGAATCAAGCTCAGTTACTTGATTCTGTACTTTTAATCCACAAACTTTGACTAACATAATTCAGTTGTTAAAGATTGAATCACTTCGGATGGATTTTCAAACTTTAATATTTGCTCACCAACTAAAGCACCATGAAAACCTAATTTCTTAAGTTCTGTGATTTCTGAAAGTGATTTTATTCCTGATTCACTGATGCGCAATTGGTCTTTTGGTAAGAAATCTATCATGTCATAAGATGTTTGAATATCTGTGATTTGTAATTTTAGATTTCGATTGTTTACGCCAACAATATTTACGAGGTGATTGATTTTTTGCAATTCACGTCTGTTGTGAAATTCCATTATTACTTCCATTCCCAAACCTTGAGCTATAATTGTTAATTCCAATGCCTGCTGATGGGTTAGAACTTCCGCAATTAAAAGAATAGCGTCTGCACCGATAGCTTTTGATTCAAACAACTGAATTTCATCTATAATAAATTCTTTTCTCAAAACAGGAACTTGAATCAATTCTTTGATGTCCATAAGATCTTGGTTACTGCCTCCAAAATAAGTAGTGTCGGTCAGACAAGAAATCGCTGCAACTCCATTCTCTTGATAAATAATAGCTTGTTTCCTAACATCCAACTTTGAATTGATTACTCCAGCACTTGGCGACATGCGTTTAATTTCGGCAATCAACCCAAAGTTACTTTTGGTTAATGCCTTGGATAGCGATCGAGTTTCTTGCTTAAAAAATGGACTCTTTTCAAAATCTTGGTACGTGAAATTTTGTTTTAGAATTTCGATTTCCTTTCTTTTTGTTTCAATAATTATATCTAGTTGCGTTTTCATCTTAGTTCAATTTAAATTTTTTGTTTGCCATTCCACTTTGTACAAATGCTTTAGCTTCATCATATAAAACTGTATGGGATTCTTTTTCGTGAAACAGCTGCATAGCCACAGCCAAATTTGCTGCAATAACTTTGTTTTGTCCTTCAGATCCATTTCCTTTGAGCAGATTAATGATGATTTGAGCTGCTTCTTTAATCGAAGAACCACTTTTCAAATCAGCAATTTGATTTCTTTCTTCCAAAAAAGAAAATGAATTTAGGAGACTGTCCGTATTTTTTCCAAGCATTCTTGTATCATCAATCAAGGTAATTTCATCATAACCTTCCATGCCATGAATTACTTGAAAAGCCGCTCGCTCAGGAGCTAAAATGTGCTGATACATCTTTGCCAATTCCAATGAATACGTTCCTGTTAATTGATGTGTTGGCTGCACCGGATTTACAAGCGGACCGAGACTATTGAACAAGGTTTTTACTCCCAATTCTTTTCGAATTACAGCAACTTTATTTAGGGCTGGATGAAATAGCGGTGCGTGCAAAAAGCAGATATTGTTTTGTTTTAAATCTGACTGCAATTTTTTTGAATCTGTATGAAAGTCAAATCCAAGTTCTTTCAACACGTCTGAAGATCCACAAAACGAGCTCACACCATAATTTCCATGTTTGATAACTTTGTAATCCATGGCAGCTAGAAAAAGTGCTGTGCAAGTTGAGATATTGAACGTGTCTTTTCCATCACCACCTGTTCCACACAGATCAATTGCATTTGTTTTATCAAGTTCCAAAGGCAAACATAATTCAAGCAGCGCCTTTCTAAATCCTTTCAATTCTGACAATTGAATCCCTCTCATTTGGATTGCAACCATTATTCCAGAAACAGTTGACGCATTAAACTTATCTTCATTGATTTTATAAATGAAATCTGCTGCTTCGAGTTCAGATAAAAATTCGTTTTGAATAATTTTTTCAAGTAAGTATTTCATGTTTTTAACTATTTATCCAATTACTAATCATCTTTCTTCCATGTGGAGTTAGAATCGATTCCGGATGAAATTGTACTCCAATTATTGGAAGATTTATATGCTCAATTGCCATTATTTCACCATCCATTGCTCTTGCTGTAGCCGCTAGAGATGGCGACAACTTTTTTGAAACGGACCAACTGTGATAGCGCCCAACATTTATTTTTCTCGGCAAATCATTGAAGATAGTTGTTGCATTATCCGTTACTATTTCACTTGACTTTCCATGGATTGGATTGCTGTTTTGGATTAACTCCGCACCGAAAAAAGTACCAATTGCTTGATGTCCCAAACAAACGCCTAGAATCTTTTTTGAACTATGGTATTTTTCAAGAACGTTTAATAAATCACCCGCATTTTCTGGAATCCCGGGCCCTGGAGACAGGAGAATTCCATCAGAAGAATCCAAAAAAGAATAATCAATATGATTGTTTCGGAAAACGCTTACCTCTACCCCCTCAATCTCGTCTAAATAGCGCACAAGATTGTACACAAACGAATCGTAATTATCGATAACTGCAATTTTCATAACTGTGGGATTAAAGCGTTTTCCAACTGTGTTTTATTCAAGGCTACCCGTAATGCTTTCAATTTGTGATGCACTTCTTGAGCTTCTGTCTTTGGATCAGAATCAAAAACAACTCCTGCACCTGCGCGGAAATGCAAAACATTATTTTTACTTAAAAAACTTCTGATTACAATAGCTGAATTGATATCAGAATTTGCTGTAAAAAGTCCAACACAACCACCATAATAATCCCTTGTTTTCTGTTCAAATTGATTGATCAATTCAATAGCTCTTGATTTTGGAGTTCCAGATAGTGTTCCTGCAGGAAACGAATTACACAATGCAACAAAAGATTTTTCGTGCTTTAATTCACCCGTAATCCTAGATACTAAATGCATAACATGACTAAAATTTTGAACTTCTTTGTACGATGCAACGCGTACATTGGAGCAATCACGACTTAAATCATTTCGAGCTAAATCAACTAACATCGTATGTTCTGCATTTTCTTTTTCATCTTCAATGAGATGCTGTAAATTCAATTTGTCTTTTTGAGAGTCATTTGTTACTGGTATCGTTCCTGCTATGGGGTGAATTTCTGAAACACCATTTTTGATGATGACCTGAGCTTCGGGTGACGAGCCAAACAAACGGTAACTCTCAAAATCAAAATAAAACAAATACGGTGAAGGATTGAGTCTCCTCAATTGACGGTAAACTTGAAAATCATCGCCGAAAAATTGTTGTTGAAATGCATTTGAAACGACCAATTGAAAGACATTTCCAAGCTTGATTTCACTTTTGGCTTTTTCCACCAAATCAGAAAATTGTGAATCAGAAAATTGTGCTTTTTCAGCGCCAATTAATTCAAAAGGAAGTGACAAACGGTTCCTTCCTTTCAATAAATCTTGCATAGAACTATTCGAAAATTGATTCAACTTTGAATTCTCAATCAAATAACCTGTGTTGTGAAAATGATCAATTACAACAACATATTTATAAATAAAAAAATGAAGTGATGGGATTTCCAAATCACTTTTCTCACTTACTAAATGAGAATTATCCAATTGATTGAATTCAAAACTTAAACGGCCATAAAAACCATTTTCTATTCCTATATTTTTTAAGTTTTCATCAGAAATAAATTCAAAATTCTCTAAGATGCTCTGTAATTGATTTGCAATTGTTTCCTTTGAATTTAGCACGATTACCTCTGTCTCATTTTCTGAAATAATCGAAAGTAAATTATCGATTAACGTGATTTCAATTATAGGTTCCAAACCAATAAAAGACTTTCCATTTCGACTGGAATTATAATCGTTGCTTTCAAGAAGGCATGTTTTTCTAAAAGAATTTCGAAATGCCAAATACAAATCGACAGGAGTATAAATATCTGCATTGAATACAGTGTGAACTGAATGAATTTTCATTTTTATAAGAATCAAAAAAAGTTGAGAGAAAAAAAAACGGCTTCTCAAGTTGAGAAGCCGCATATAATTTATTTGAAAAATATCAAATCATTGCCAGGCACACCAACTTTGTTGAGCTGCGCTGTTCCACCAATTTGTATTTTGCATTGTGCGATTCATGTCACAAAGGTTTACAAAAAACTTTCAATTCACCAAATAATTTTGCTATTTTTTCTTGACCTTAAGAAACTTCTCTATATTTGCTTTGTGAATGTGAACAAAACAAATTGGTGGAATCTTGGTTTTATTGAAGAATAAGAGAGTGTCCAATCTATATAAATAATTTTGAGGCCTCCCAGTGAGGTCTTTTTTTTTTAGTCAACATGATAGAATTAAATAAATTAATAAAAAACAATTCACGACCATTCGTGATTGCTGGACCATGCAGTGCAGAAACACCTGAACAATTATTATCCATCGCTCAGGAAATAGCTGATAAAAAACTTGCGACTGTTCTTCGTGCTGGAATTTGGAAGCCACGCACGCGTCCAGATTCTTTTGAAGGAGTTGGATCTGAAGCATTGCCATGGTTGGTTGAAACCGGGAAAATTGTTGGTTTGCCTACAACTACTGAAATAGCCAATAAGCAACATGCTGAAGAAGCACTTAAGGCAGGAATTGATATTTTATGGATTGGTGCACGAACGACTGTAAACCCTTTTGCTGTTCAAGAAATTGCTGATGTACTCAAAGGAGTTAATATTCCTGTAATGATAAAAAATCCAGTTAATCCAGATTTAGAATTGTGGATTGGTGCTTTTGAACGACTAGAAAAAGCAGGGATTACTGATTTAGCAGCTATTCATAGAGGTTTTTCGATTTACAAACACATCAAATACCGCAATGTGCCAAACTGGGAAATACCCATAAGTTTAAGAGAGCGATTACCAAACATTCCAATCATTTGCGACCCTAGTCATATTACTGGAAATCGAAATTTATTACTAGAAATCTCTCAAAAAGCGATGGATTTGAATATGGATGGATTAATGATTGAGACACACCCAACACCGGATTTAGCTTGGTCGGATGCAGCACAACAGGTAACGGCTCTCGAACTAGAAAAAATTCTCTCATCACTTGTTTTGCGATCTAAAGACATTTCAATTGATTTGGCTGATATGCTGAATGAAATGCGCGAAAAAATTGGCATTTTAGACGATCGACTATTCGAATTATTGACAACACGAATGCGTTTAAGTGAAGAAGTTGGCCTTTTAAAAAGAGATAAAAACATCACCATATTGCAACAAGAACATTGGGTTAAGATGATTGAAGGCAGATTGAATCAATCCCAAGAATTTGATTTATCGACACATTTTATTCGCCAATTGATGGATGCAATTCACCAAGAATCCATTCGTCACCAAATGAAAGTCATGAATGGATTGAAGTGAGAAATGGTAAATAACTTTATTAAACTAAAAGCTCAATAAAACCTATTTCGATGGAACAGTAAAATAAACAGCACTTTCAAGCTGGTCCAATTTTACAATTTTAATTAAAAAAGAATTAGTCAACAAACTCTAGTTTGCCAGTTCGCAAAGTATAGTACACCCCAACTATTTTTATTTCACCTTTATCTTCCATTTCTTTTTGATTTATAGCTCAAATGATTTAATTAGCTAGTTTTTTAAAATAAGAAAAAGTATCAACTTTTGAAGTAATTTGGTTAGAATAATCAATTAAGAAGAGGAAAGATCTTGAGCGAACGTTTGGTTGGAGTTTAAACCAAGTCATTCACAGTTTTTCTTCATCAATGAAAGAACCTCATCTCCATATTGTTTTGTGAAATTCAGTTTAATGGCTTCTTTAAGAGCTACACAGGCAGATTTTGAATCTCCTAGCTCTAAAAATATTAAAGCTCTGTTTCTATGTGCATATGAGTTGCTCGCATCAAGTTGGATTGATTTATTTATTACATCTAGAGCCTCATTTACTTGTCCTAATTTCATCAAGGTATAGGCCTTATTGCTAAGAGCCGTGGATTGGTTGGAATCAATCTCTAATACTGAATTGAATTCTTTTAGAGCCAATTCATAATTCCCTTCCTTAAGATAATGGAAGCCAATATTAATATGTATCAAATAAAAACTTGTGTCAGCCTTTAATAATTGCTCGTAATATTTAATCTTTTCGTCTGATTTATTTATTTTATCTAAAACCGTCGTAATATTATTCAATGCATTCGTGTTTTTAGGGTTCAATTCTATTGATTTTATATACGCACTGTATGCTGAATTAAAATCATATATTTTGGCATTTACGTCACCAATAGTTAAATACGAACTCGACTTTTCTAGATCATTTGAGGCATATTCAAGCGATTTTTGTGCTAGCGTTTTGCTATTAATATAGTCTCCTTGTTTTAGCATAATCACTGCCAAAAAAATAAATGAGGTATAATTAGGCTGAGATTTTGAGATTTTTTGAAATTCTTCTTGGGCAAAACTTAGTTCTCCAGTTTCAAAAAAATATTGCGCACGAGCATTGAGATACTTTAGATTTGTTGAATCCATTCCTAGTGCTTGATTGATGCACCAAATTGACGACTCTCCTTCTCCAATCTTTGCGTATAATACGAATTCATTAAAATAATCTTCAGCGGTTTCGAGCTTTCTAGTGAATACATTAACAGAATACAAGCCAAGAGAAAATTCGTTCTTCCGAACGTAAAGCATGATATGCTTTATCTCATCCGCAGATATGCCTCCTCTATTTAACATGTCTACTATGTCAAGCGAATTTATATCACTTTCCATTTTTGAGAAGGATAATATCGTTCCATCAAAGGGAACTATAATAAATTGAACTTCATATTCATTGGTGTCTGTTGTATGTTCTAATTTGATGTTCTTAAGTTCATAAATATCTATATAATCACCTGAGCTTATCCATATATTATTATGAGAGAATAAAAAATTAGCCTGAATTGTTTCTTGTCCATAAGCTGCAATGTGTAATATGAACAATAGAAATGTAATGGTACTTTTCATATATGGTTTAAATGATTAATGTCAAAATTTCAATAAAGTAAGGCTTATTGTTTTAGAGCCTTCATTGACTATAGCGTATAAAGTAATCACTCAACATCAAAGTAAAATTAATTAGTTATTTTGCTGAATGACGAAATAAATGTTTCAGGTTTTATCAATTTAGATTTTCGACTTCCTTCTCAAATTTAAAAAAAGTAAATGTCAAATTAAACAATCTCTTGAAATCGTTTGTCAGTTTGGATTTAGAGATCTCACTCATTTTTTATCGGACACTAGTGTTCTCTAAATGTATAAATAATTTGGTTCGACTAAGAAATGCGACTCAGAAAGATCTTGCATTAACCTGAGATTCTGTCTTAAAAACCAAAATTAATATATTTTTCACTTTTTCATTTCAAAGAATTGTACCATACTTCCAGTTGAGGTTGGAGCATATAAATACTTGACTTCTTCATCACCAATAATTAGCGTTAAAATATGAAATTGTTCATCGTTTTCATACGAACATTCTAAAATGACTTCACGATTTTTACTAATGGCACTGTATTTTTCAATTTTAACCTTTTTATCAAACGTCACTATAATTGAGTTCGATTGAATAGAATCAACATCAAACTCCAAAATGATTAATTCAAAACGTATCTTTGAAATAATACTAGCAGAATCAATTTTCGTTTGAGTTTGCCATGTAGTTCCTTCAATATTTTTAAAATACCTGCCAACTGGAAGCTGTCCTATCACAATAGAATTCAAACCAAGAATAAAAATTATTAATAATTTATTTGTCATAATGTGTTCCGTTAACACTAACTTTTATTCATTCCCTCAATTCCGAAGCTTTATTTACCTTTCGACAAACTTATCTTTCTAAAAAAGGCTTATTAAAAATACGATTTTTTTTTCTGAATCAGCAACTTTTCTAACACTTACACTTTCTTATTCGAATAATTTTGGCCTTTCAATTTTTAACTATTTTCAGCCTTAAAATCTTCTTCAAATATTCATCCTTTCCTAATTGCAATCACGACTATTTCAGCTTATCTTTGCAGCTATGCCGATAAATGGAGTCGTATTAAAATCTACCGGAAAATGGTACATTGTTGAACTAAATGATGGTTCAGTAATTAGTGCGCGAATTCGTGGTCGATTGCGTTTAGATGGTTTAAGAACAACCAATCCAATTGCTGTTGGCGACATTGTTATTTTAGACGACAATCCAGATGATGAAGGCAAGCATTGTATTTCTGATTTCGAAAAGCGAAAGAATTACATTGTGCGAAAATCAACTAATTTGAGTAAACAGATGCAAATCTTAGCGGCGAATGTAGACCGTGCATATCTGCTCGTTACTCTCAAATCACCAACAACTCAATTGGCATTTATCGATCGTTTTTTAGTGGCGGCTGAATCTTTTCGCATTCCAACGACAATTCTTTTCAATAAAATTGATCAATATGCGCCAATTGAAATTGAAACTATCGATTACTTGTGTGATTTATACGAATCAATAGGCTATCCGTGCTATAAAATATCAGCGGAAAATAAAACGAATATCGACTTTCTGAGAGAAGAAATCCGGGGAAAACAAGTGATGATTTCTGGCCATAGTGGTGTTGGAAAAAGTACGCTTGTGAACGCTTTAGATCCTGCATTGGATTTACGAACTGGAGAAATTTCACAGGCACATTCGCAAGGGCAGCACACAACCACTTTTGCTGAAATGCATAAGTTAGCAAGTGGCGGATACATTGTTGACACGCCAGGCATTCGAGCGTTTGGTATTGTTGATTTGGACAAAGATGTTATTTCACACTATTTTCCTGAGATGCGTTCGTTAATTGGTGAATGTAAATTTCACAATTGCCAGCATTTGAATGAACCTAAATGTGCGGTGAAAGAAGCTGTTGAAAATGAAATAATCGCGGGCAGTCGTTATTCGACCTATGTTCAATTATTGACAGAGGATGAAAATGATGTTCACCGAAGAAATATTTACGGATGAGAATTGTTATTCAACGTGTTAGTTCAGCTTCTGTTATCATTGAAGAAAAAACGGTTGGATCAATCGAACAGGGTTTATTGATTCTTTTGGGAATTGAAAACGATGACAGTAAAGAAGATGCCGATTGGCTGATCCAAAAAGTAAATTCATTGCGTATTTTTTCCGATGAAGAAGGCAAGATGAATCACTCAATCCAAGATATTCAAGGTTCTTTTTTGGTTGTTAGTCAATTTACTTTACATGCGTCGACAAGAAAAGGAAATCGTCCAAGTTATATTAAAGCGGCCCGACCAGAGCAAGCCATTCCAATGTATAATTACTTCATCGAACAACTAAAATCAATCGCTGGATTACCAATAGAAACTGGTTTTTTTGGGGCTGACATGCAAGTGAGTTTAGTAAATGATGGACCAGTAACTATAATAATTGACAGCAAATTAAAGGAATAAGCTTTATTTTGTATTTCAAGCAATAGAACAATGACGTTTAATTCAATCCAATTCTTACTTTTTCTTCCCATAGCATTATTGCTGTACTATGCGGTGAATGCCAATAGAAGATGGATTATTTTGTTGTTGTTGAGTTATGTTTTTTATGCTGGATGGAAAGTCGAATACTTAGCCTTAATCATTTATTCCACTTTAATCGATTATTTCGTTGCTCAATGGATCTTCAATACCTCATCTAAAACGAAAAGAAAGTGGCTCCTAGCCTTTTCTCTATTTTCAAATTTTGGTTTACTAATTCTCTTCAAGTATTTCCACTTTTTGATTGGTGGAAGTTCCTGGTTTAAAGACTTGGCTAATTCGAATGAGCACATGCTTTGGCTCCAATTTGTGTTTGAATACGGTATTCCTGTTGGGATTTCTTTTTACACTTTTCAAACGGTTAGTTATACGCTTGATGTGTATCATGGACGAATTGAACCAGAAAAAAACTTAGGTAAATTTGCCTTGTTTGTGACCTTTTTTCCACAATTAGTTGCTGGACCAATTGAGCGATTTTCTGAACTTCATCCTCAATTGTTCAATGCTTTTAAACCGAAAATATCGACTTTTCGCATGGCTTTTCAGCTTTGTCTCTATGGTTTTTTCTTAAAAATGGTAATTGCTGATAATCTTGGAGATATTGTCAGTCCCCTTTTTGCTGATCCAGAAGCATTTAATCAATCGAGTAAATTGATAGCACCCTTTCTTTTTGGTTTTCAAATTTTCGCCGATTTCTTTGGATATACTTTAATTGCCATTGGTGTTGCCCATTTATTTGGTGTGCGCTTAATGGATAATTTCAACTCTCCTTATGGAGCCTACTCTTTACGAGAATTTTGGAGTAAATGGCATATTTCGCTTTCCACTTGGTTCCGTGATTACGTTTATATCCCTTTGGGCGGAAGCAAACATTCAAAATACCGTTGGATTTTGGCTATTCTGCTAACCTTTGGTTTGAGTGGGTTATGGCATGGTGCAAATGTAACCTATATCTATTGGGGTCTTTTCCATGGAGCGTATTATGTTCTAGAGCAGCAACTCTTTCCTGCTCCTCCAAAAGATAAAATGAAATTTTCAGAGAAAACCCTTCGCTGGACAAGTACTTTTTTAGCAGTGATTTTCGGATGGTTATTGTTCCGTGCAAACAACATGAAGGATCTTTCATACTTCTTTTCAGGCACAGGTGAGTCAAGTATATTCAAGCCGGAATACCAACTTTTGATACTGCCAATAATAGGTTTCTTTATCCTAGAAACGTTGTTTAGACAGCAGCGAATAGATTCATTCCTAGAAAACAAAAGTTCAATCGTTCGTTGGTCTATATATTCCTTCACATTTATCAGTATTCTCCTTTTCAGCGCGCGTGGTGATATGCAATTTATCTATTTCCAATTCTGATGAAAAAGCCAATTAACTACATAGCATCTCGTTTGATCGGTCTTTTGCTGATTCTAATTGTAGGAAGTGTCATTTATCAATTTACGGTCTATCCAAACATAAAAAAATCGGAAGGATGGTTGCAAAAATTGGCAGAAACACCACTTCAGAAAAATGCTGAAATTCTTTATTTTTCTTCCTCTACGAATAAGGCTTTTGGACCAAGCGATATCGATCAGCGAAGCATAATGCAAATTGTTCAAGATTCTATTCGACAGAAAATAGTTTCGATTGATACTGGCGCTATTCACTGCGGAATCTTTTATGAAATTTTGAAACGCATTCCAGAGAATCAAGCAATAGATCGAATTATCATTGATTTGAATATCCGCAGTTTTGGAAACAATTGGATTCATTCAGGCTTAGAAAATTCGCTACAGCGAAATTTGGTTTATTGGAATAATTACCCTGGCGTGCTCAACCATTTGAGGGCATCTTTGAAAATGTATAATTATCAATCGCCAGCAGAACACAATCGAGCCATTGAATATGGTGAAAAGTTCACACAACTGCCTTTCGGAAACTCTCATGGAACAATTAAAAAGTGGTGTGATTCTCTTTTTAAAACGACAGATGCACCCGATGAGGGAATGACTATGATTCGCCACTTCGGTCATTTCATCGATGAGAAAAATTCCATGTTAAGAAATGTAGATTTAATTGTTGAATGGTGCAGAAAACGAAACATTCCCATCGTTTTTGTTATCTTACCAGAAAATGTGAAACGAATGGAACATTTGGTGGACAAGGATTTACGAGAACTTGTTGAACAAAATGCGGCATTTCTTCAAAAAAGGTATTCCAACAAATCTGTAGAAGTAATTAATTTAGCGAGTGATTTAGAGGAAACTGTGTTTTTTGAATCATTTCCAACGGAGCATTATACCAGTATTGGAAGGAAGCATATCGCACAAAAAATGATTGAACGAATCAATTCGAAAAAGTAAAATGGAAATCAAAGAAGCACAACAGCGGGTCGATGATTGGATTAAGGAATTTGGGGTTCGCTATTTCAATGAACTAACCAATACCGCTATGTTGATGGAAGAAGTTGGTGAAGTCGCACGAATCATGGCACGCCGATACGGTGAGCAAAGCGAAAAAGAATCTGATAAGGACAAGGACCTAGGAGATGAAATGGCAGATGTGCTATTCGTCTTGATTTGCTTGGCTAACCAGACGGGAATTGATTTAGAAGAAGCCTTGCGCAAAAATTTGGATAAAAAAACAGGGCGTGATCATTCTCGTCATAAAGAAAATAAAAAATTACTATGAGTTCATTATCAATACTTAGAAAAGAATTAGCTGAAATAATGCCTGATTTTGGGATGACAGAGTTAAATTCTTTTCAGGTTTCAATTATTGAAGCATTTAAATCGGGCAAAAATTTACTGGTTGAAGGTCCTGAAGGAACAGGCAAATCAACTGCGATTATGGTAGCCGCTTTACAAAAAATTACTGAAGCTTCAGAAGGATCTCCTCGCGCAATTATTGTTTGCAGGAATGACCAAAAAGCGAAAGAATTGAAAGAGAAATTTGCCTCTTACGGTCGCTATTTTGACTTGACTGTCGACTTAATTACAGAAAAAGGCAAAATGTTGCACCAGCGAAATGATCTCTTTGATGGCACGGAAATCATCGTTGGAACGCCAAAACGTTTGTATGAATTGTACCTTCAAAATGGTTATAACGTCAGTAAATTGAAGCTTTTCGTTTTGGATGATGCGATTGAATTGTTCAAAGGTGGATTTAAAATGCAACTTGGTCGTTTGGTAGACAGCTTACCGAAATGTCAACACCTGTTGTTCTCCACCACATTTAACGATTATCGAATTGAAGAATATTTGGAAGAATTTATTCCAATATCACAACATATTGTTGCCGTAGTAGATTCTGATAATGATACTGATAATGAGTAGAAACAAATAAGTGTTTCGACTGTTTTAATTGAACGATGAGTAGAGAAGAACTAATAGAATTAAGACCCTTGATTCCGTCAGCCTTAGTTGATGACACAAAAGAATTAGAACATTTCCAGAACGAGGTTTTGCGTCCCATTATTAAGTATCAGCATACCTTCATCGAATTGTATTTTAAGGCCAACGAGCAATTTCAAGAAATCATAAAACACAAGAAATCTCGTCTAGAATTTCAGGATAAAGTGAAACAATTTATTGGCAATCAAGCCAACATCAAGCACCAATTGATTGGTTCTATTCTTGGCTTATTAACTGAAAAAGAATTGGTTTTTTACTGGAAAAATACTTCCGCCCTCAACAAACGCATTCATCAGATGGTTTGCCAGCGTGTTTCTGATACTTTTTACTAATATAATACATTCTTAACTGTATTATGCCGCTGTAGTATAACTGCTGCGCATAATAGTTAAACAATAGCAGTCGTTTCTCGTAATCTTTTCGCTACAATCTTATCTAGTGGAAAAGTAAAATCATCGACGTCAAAATCTTCAATGTTTATCCAACGGTGTTTTTCGCCTTCTTCGGTTAAAGGGCTTTCGTGCTGATCTGCGAGAATTGTTTTCCAGTTTTCGGTTTTGACAAAATAATAGAAAGAGATTAACTGTTCTGTTGGATTGAAAGCAGATTCTTGGTAAAAGTCATTGAAATAAAACAAGTCGGCTACAGTGACTTTTAAATTCAATTCTTCTTCAAATTCACGCATCAAAGCGTTTTTAAAACCTTCACCAAGTTCTAAGCCACCACCTGGAAATTTAGTAAAGGCAAAATGATTTCTGTATTCATCTGAAACCAACACTTGCTTGAGTTCATTGATCAATAAACCGTAAATACGAATATTAAATTTTGTCATGGGTTGGCGCGGCATTGGTTTATAAAGGAAAAATACGAATCGAATTATTTATCCAAAATCGCTTTAATGTTAGGTTTAAAATACAATTCTGATTTCATCACTTTCCCATCTTCGCGGTAAATTGGGTTTCCATCAGCATCTAATTTACTCATGTTCGAACGTTGAATTTCTTGAAAAACTTCTGCAATTTTATCTTGTAAACCATGCTTTAAAATGGTTCCGCACAGAATATACAATTGATCCCCTAAGGCATCTGCAATTTCTACAATGTCACCATTTTGAGCTGCTTCAAGGTATTCCTCATTTTCCTCACGCATCAATTTGTAACGCAACATAATTTCACTTTCAGTGAGTTCAATTGTCGGTGCGTAGTTATTCTCAATACCAAATGATGTGTGAAAGTGCTCAACGGCCTCAATTGTATCTTTTAATGTCATGTTTGCTATTTTGATTCCAAAAATAACGTAAGGATGCATTCAAATGAAAACCAAGGGCGAGGAGTTATCACGACTTTTCGACAATTTTAAGGCTTATGGTAGATAAGTGAGAACCATTCGAAAACCCGTTGATGGATTCGCTTCTTCAAACTTTTGTTCCGACTCTACCCGAACATCATAACCAGTATTTCTCCAAGAACCACCCATAGCAATACTTTCCTCAGCAATCATTTCCGCTGCGTTGCCATTCAAATTATATATCTTGAATTCATTTTCCCAGTAGGAAATAGACGGCGCTAAAATATCCGCAAAACCTTTATTTAAATAAGACCTTGGCGCAATAATAACTTCATACTTGCCAGTTTCTAAATTTTTGTGAATGTCTTCTGAGCCGAGTTGAGTGAAATTGCACTGAATCTGCCCCTTCTCGTTGCGAACTGAATTCGTTTTCCAAGCATAACTTACTTCCGAATCGCCTCTTGCCGCACGAATATACTCCGCTTTTTCCATGAGTCTAAAGTTGAAGTTCCCTTTTGTCCCCGTCTTTTGGTCGTATTTCTCTCCTAACCACTTACAATAAAGCTTAGCTGCTTCATGTGTTATATTTACAACTGGATATTCATTATAAGCTGTATGACTATGATAATAAGTTGCTAAAGCTTCACTCGATGATAATACCGTTTTCCATTTCGTTGTATCAATCATCGCAATTTTTAATAAATCCAATTCTCCGCGACTTTTTAAGTCAAAAAGAAACTCTTTGTAATTTAAATTGGTGACTTCTTTGTTATAAATATAGAACGACTGAACACTTACCGAATCTCCATTTACGATGGCAATACCACTGGGAACTAAAACAAATGATTTGGTCAAAGATTTCTTAAGATCAATGTCTTTTTTGTCAATCAAGGTATAGGATTCCAGCGCAAAAATGGACAATAGAACGATAGTAAATAAAAGTGTTTTCATTTTTTGGTAGTTTCCGGAAATAACGAAATCAGCTCTTTAAGTTACATTTTAACTAATTATTTTTTTCAGTTTTTCCAAGTCATTCCAAAATTCAGGATAGCTTTTTTCAACAGATTCAGCGCCATGAATATGGATTGGAGATTGAGAAAAAAGTCCTACAATTGCTAAACACATCGCAATTCGATGATCATTGTGTGAATCAACTATTCCACCGTCAATAACAGATTTTCCATGAACTAGCAAATAGTCATCTTCGAAGGTAATTTCAAGGCCTAGTTTTCCAAATTCCATTTGTAAGGCAAGAGCACGATTACTTTCTTTTGTTGCTAAACGTCCAATGCCCTTAATGCGCGAAATTCCTGGTGTAAGAGCAGCAAGCGTAACCAAGGCTGGAAATAAGTCTGGACAATCATTGGCATCAAAATCAAATGGTTTTCTTTCATCACCAATCACTTGAATTCCATGTTCATGATATTCTAAACTACAATTCGCTATCTCGAGCAAATCAATCATGCGACGATCGGCTTGCAGACTGTTGAGCGACAAACCATCAATACTAATTTCCTGACCTAATGCGGATGCTACAAACCAATATGATGCAGCACTCCAATCTCCTTCGACATGACAATTCGTAGATAAATAATGTTGATTCCCTCCGATAATAAATTGATTGTCATCGCGTAAAATTTCAATTCCGAAATCAAACAATGTTCTCAAAGTCATTTCAACATAAGGTCCGCTCGCTAAATTTTCAACTGTAATGCGCGACTCACCTACTAAAAGTGGCAATGCCATTAACATTCCAGAAATATATTGAGAACTCAAGGAGCCATCAAATGTATAATTTCCAGCCTTTATTGGTCCTTGTAATTGGATGGGGAAAAATCCATCGTTCGAGCTAAATTCAACTCCCATTTCTGGCAAAGCAGTTTCGAAAAAAGTCATTGGTCGTTTCAACAAACTACCTTCACCAGTAATAGTAAACGCTTGTTTTTGTGCAGCTAAAATACTTGTCATCAATCGGCTTGAAAGTCCACTTTCACCAAAATTAATTTCACCAGAAATAAAGTCAGCAGTTCTTTTTACCGATAACTCACCAGGAAGTTTTTCAATTATTTCGACACCCAATTTTTTTAAGGCATTAATCAAATTCAACACATCTGCACTTGAACCACAATTTTTAATTAGCGATTCACCTTTACATAAACTAGCTGCAATAATTGCTCTTTGGGCATCACTTTTTGAAGCTGGAACTTGAACAATTCCATTTAATTTATCCTGAGTGATTTCTTTAATCATATTCTTTTTTGCAGTTAATTATAGTTGATAGAGCGAATTTTCTTCGACAATTATCGAAAGAACCTTCGATGCAGGATAAATTAAAGGAGATACTCATTCCATATAAATGATTTTCACCCAGTATGCTGCCTGTAAATTCGTGATGCTATTTTTACTATTCAAATTCAATACATATCAAATTCGATAACAAGTCATAAAAGTACAATGTTCTCATTACTTTCCCTATTTTTGATAAAAACTAGCGTAAAATGAAAAAGTTTCTTACACGATTAATCATCGTTTTAGCCATTATTTATATCGGCATTTGTGGGTACATGTACTTTTTTCAAGAATCATTCATTTTCCATCCTGAGGTCTTAGCAAAGAGTGAAGTGATTGATTACGGATTGAATGAAGCGGAATTGTCGATAGAAACAGAAGACGGCGAGAAATTGAGTGGTATTTTGTGTTCATCCAATAATACGAATTCTAAAAAGTTAGTGTTTTTCTTGCATGGTAATGCAGGGAATCTGACAGATCAAGGGCAAGCGGCTAAATTCTATACAGCACTCGGTTTTGACTTCTTTACGTTTGATTACCGCGGTTTTGGGAAGAGTAGTGGAGAGATAAAAAGTGAAGAACAGTTTTACGAAGACATTGAACGGATGTACGATGAAATGACAAGAGTTTACTCGTCTGATTCAATTGTGATTGTGGGATATTCCATTGGAACCGCACCAGCAGCTATGATTGCCAATCGAGCGAAACCTTCTCCCTCCAAATTAGTCTTGATTGCACCATACTATTCGATGATTGATATGACCACAAGAAGATATCCATTTATCCCTTCGTTTCTCTTAAAATACAAGTTTGAAACGAACAAATTTGTGGAGCGTCATCAAATGCCAACTCTCATTATTCATGGCGACAAAGATGAAGTTTTACCAGTAGATGGCTCGCGAAAACTGAGTAAATTGCTGAAGGAAAAAAGTTCCTATTATGAAATAAAAGGACAAGGACATGATGATTTTGAATTAAACGAGGAATTTAAAACACAGATCACTAAGTTTTTATAAAAACTTATTTACTCACAAAATCCTTCAGGTAAAAAGGCTCAAAATAAGCCACGTCTTCAAATTGTTGTTGTTGAAATTTTTCATATGCCAGGGAGATTTGTCCTTTTGCAGACGCATGTAAAACTGTATCAGCGATGCAATTTCTGCCTTGCCAATCTTCTTGCATTTTTTCTGCCCCGTCGCCAAAATAAACAAATGGTTCATATTGTTTGTAAGAATCTACATCTAGAATGTCTGCAGAAATTGGTTTCAAGCGTTTTAAATCAGCGCAATAAATAGCGCAATAAACTTCTTTTCTGCGTGCATCAATCATTGCACAAAGTGTTGCTGAAGGATGTTTTTCTTTAGCTAAAACTGCCAATGAAATTAAAGAATCAATAGCAATGAGTGGTTTGCCTAAGGAATAACACAATCCTTTAGCGGTTGAAACACCTATTCTTAATCCAGTATATGAACCAGGTCCTGAAGCAACTGAAACAGCTGACAAGTCACGTAGTTGGATCTCTGCTTCATTTATGACCGTTTGAATGAATACCGTTAAATTTTCACTGTGCGAAAACTCATCGGATAATGATTCTTTTAATGTTAGTAATTCACCATTTTTAGAAAGCGCAACTGAACATGCTTTTGTAGATGTTTCAAGATGTAAAATATAGATCATTGTACATCTAGCTTAAACCCAATTCCATGAATATTTTGAATTTGAATAGCAGCATCTTCTTTTAAGTATTTACGCAACTTCGTAATAAAAACGTCAAGACTTCTTCCAACAAAGTAATCATCTTGTCCCCAAACGGCATTTAAAACAACTTCTCTCGCTACAACTTGATTTTTAAATTTACACAGCACCTTCAAGATCTGGGCTTCTTTTTTAGTCAAAGTCTTCTCAAATTGTGCATTCTTCAAGGTGTAATTTTCCGTGTCGAACAAGTATGTTCCCAATGCGATGATTACCTCATCGTTACCTTCTGGTTTTAGATTTACACGTTTGAGTAAAGATGCAACACGTAATTGCAATTCTTCAACACTAAATGGTTTCGTTAAGTAATCATCACCACCAGCCTTAAAACCTTCCACTTTGTCTTCTGTCATTGATTTAGCCGAAAGGAACAAAATAGGAATATCCGTATTCATTTTTCGCACATCTTTTGCCAAGGAGAATCCATCTTTTTTGGGCATCATTACATCGAAAATACACAAATGAAATACTTCTTCATTAAAACGTTTGAATCCATCTGCACCATCAGTGCAAAGCGTAACATGATATCCATCAGCCTTTAACTGGTCTGCGATTACAAATCCTAAACTTGTATCGTCTTCAACGAGTAAAATTTTTACTTTCATGAAAGGTAAAATATAAAAGAGGTATAAAGGTAAAAAGAAATGAATAGGACCGACATAAAATAGCAAGAGCTTCAGACGGGCGTCCAAAGCTCTTACTTACTAATCAACCTAACCTACTACTACTGAAACAAAGATATGTATTTTTTTCATTCGATTTTTACATATTAATCAATTAAGTTTACATAAAAAAAATAGAAAAGATATAATCCTTGTATATTGAAAATACTAAATTAATAGGCAAACTATGCTGCTACAGCATAATAAACAGTGTATTATTTGCTTTATTTCACTGTTTTGTTTTTCTGTTAAAGATCGATTTAAACTTAAAAAATACAGATTTAAGATTCCAATTTTTTTAATTTTTTATAACTCAATTTGGATAGAAATCTTTACTTTTAAGCATGGCAAAAATCTTAATAATAGACGACGAGGAAGATATACGAGAATTATTATCGTATAACCTAAAAAAAGAAGGGTTTATTGTCGAAAGTGCGGAAAACGGAGAACGTGGACTTTCAATACTTAATACGTTCAAACCTGAATTAGTCCTGTTAGACGTTATGATGCCAGGAATGGATGGAATAGAAGTTTGTGAAGCAATCCGATCCAAAGAAGGATTTCAAAATACACTCATTTGCTTCTTAACTGCCAGAAATGAAGATTACAGTCAAATTGCTGGATTAGAAGCAGGTGCAGATGATTATGTTTCCAAACCGATACGTCCGAAAGTACTTATTAGTAGAATTAAAGCATTATTGAGAAGAAAAGGTAATTCAGATGTTTCAGCAGAAAATTTAAGTAATCTTGTTATCAATCGAGATCGATATTTGGTTGAGAAAGATGGAAAAGAAATTCACTTACCAAGAAAAGAATTTGAATTATTGTCTTTATTAGCTTCAAAACCCAACCATGTTTTTGAACGAGATTTTATTTTAGACACCGTTTGGGGGACAGATATTGTGGTGGGTGATAGAACAATAGATGTTCATATTCGCAAGCTTCGGGAAAAAATAGGGAATGACTCAATCAAAACCGTTAAAGGAATTGGATATCGTTACGTACTAAACAACGAAACAACTGATTAATTGAGGTATTACTATAAGCTTACTGAAATGTTAACTTAATATTACGGCTAATTAATAATCTATTAACTTCTATTTTATCTTCAAATTAGTCATTCAGCGTTCCTTTGTATCAGAAATTTTTAAGGAAAATTGAATGAAAATTAATTCTCTATTGACCAGTATTTTTTTCATGGTCACAATATGCATTTCTGCGCAAAGCGGTTCAATTAAAGGAAGTGTATCCGATTCAACAACGAAAGAAACTATTCCCGGTGTGAAGGTTATGCTTGAAGGTCAAGGAAAAGGAGCTTTTACAGATTTGGATGGTAAATATATTTTAAATGGCTTAAGTGCTGGAACATATACCATATCATTTAAATATGACACCTACAAAACCAAGTTAATCCCCAATGTTGTCATAAAAAATAATGAAACAACTGATTTGACAATTCTCTTGAACGCAGCGATCCAAGATATTGGGCCGATTGAATTTGTTCACACAGTTGAGAAAGAATCTACGACTAACTTGATTCAATTGCAGCGAAACAATGCGAGTGTTATAGATGGTATTTCTGGCGATATGATTAAAAAATCAGTTGATAGCAAAGCCAGTGATGTTCTAAAAAGAGTGAGTGGTGCAAGTGTTCAGGACAATAAATTTGTTGTTATTCGTGGTTTAAGTGATAGATACAACTTTGCGCTAATAAATGGGGCACCACTTCCAAGTTCAGAAAGTGATCGTAAGGCCTTTTCATTTGATATCTTTCCATCAAACATGCTGGATAATCTGATTATAATGAAGACGGCTACTCCAGAATTACCTGGTGAATTCGCAGGAGGTGTTATCGATATCAGTACGACAGAACCAAAAGATAAAAATTTCCAATCTATTCAATTAAGTGGTGCTTATAATACATTGACAACGTTTAAGGATTTTGCTCGTTCGGAAGGTGGAAGTTCTGATTTCCTTGGTTTCGGTGCTAGTTCACGTCAAATCCCTGATGGCATTCCAGCCACATCTGAATTTGCGTTGATTGACAAAAATGAAAAAGCTGCATTAGCTGAAAAAATGAATTTTGGCTGGGGAAAAACTTATGGTAAAGCCTTGCCTAGTGGAAGTATTCAATATTCATTAGGGAGAAGTTACAAGCTTAATAAAGATGATCAATTTGGTTTTGTCTTTGCCTATAGCTACCAAAATAACTTTAATACAAGTACCTTAATTCGTAGAGAGTTTGAAGAGCAAGCAGCTGGAGTGCTAACCAAAATGGAATTGAATGACTCTGTTTTTACCCAAACAATCCTAAACACTGGCTTACTTAATTTCAGTTACAAATTCAATTCTAAAAATAAAATTCAATTTAAGAATTTATACTCTATTAATTCTGAAGACAAGGTAAACGTTAGAAGAGGGGTTCGTGAATTAGATAACGATCCACGTCAATGGGAAAGGTCTACAAACTATTGGTACACTCAGAACAACTTATTGACTTCTCAACTTTTAGGAAATCATGAATTAAAGACAGGTAAATTCAATTGGAACCTTGGATTCAGCAATGTAAAAAGAGAAGTGCCTAACTTGAGAAGATCGGTTTACCGCAAGTATTCTTTGTTAGAAAGCGACACAGTTGAACAATATGTTGCCATAATTCAATCAAATGGTACCATCCCAACAGCAGCAGGCAATATGTTTTGGTCGAGCTCTAACGAAAAAATTGGAAGTATCAAATATGATTATTCCCTTCCTTTTGGTAAAAACGACAAGAATAAAATCGAATTGAAAGTTGGTGGAATGCACCAATATAGAGTGCGTGATTTTCAATCAAGAAATTTTGGATTCTCTCAATACAAACCAACTGGAAATTCTTTCAATAGTCAATTATTATTACTTCCTGAAGATGAAATTTTTGCACCAGAAAACTTGGGCTTACTTGATAACGGTCAAGGTGGTTTCAAATTGGATGAAGCATCAAGTGTGGATGATAGTTACCAAGCATCATCACTTTTAAATGCTGGTTTCGTAATGGCAGATGCTACAATTGCTAAAAAATTAAGATTGATTGGAGGACTTAGAGTTGAATCATATAATCAAAGATTTAATTACATTGAATTTGGGTCAAACCAAGAACGCAATATTGATTCAACCGTAAATGACTTATTACCATCCATCAATTTAGTATATGCATTAACGAAAAAAATGAACTTAAGAGCAAGTTACTACAAAACTGTTTCTCGTCCTGAGTTCCGTGAATTAGCTCCATTTGCTTTCTACAATTTCGTTATGGATAACATCTTATCAGGAAATCCAAATCTAAAACGTGCAACAATAGACAACTTTGATTTACGTTACGAATACTATCCTGGTGAAGGTCAAATATTAAGTGTTTCAGGATTCTACAAGCAATTTGAAAATCCAATCGAGTTAATCAACAGAACTGGAACTTCAGGAGCCCCTGAATTGTACTATACGAATGTCCCCAAAGTAACCAATATCGGTGGAGAATTAGAATACCGAGTAAAATTAGGATTTTTAAGTAAAAAAGATACAAGTGTTTTTTGGGACAATATGACTTTATACACGAATATGTCATTGATTCGTTCTAAAGTGGATCTTTCAGAAATTAGTGGATCAGGTGAATCTCGTCCACTTCAAGGTCAATCACCTTATATAATTAATGCAGGTGCTTTGTATAGTCATCCAACAAAAGATTGGTCTTTGAGCGCTAGTTATAATTTAGTTGGACAACGGATTTATATAGTAGGAAATGTTCAAGAACCAAGTGTTTGGGAAAACGGTAGAAATGTAATTGATTTACAATTTGCTAAAACATTCAACGAACGATTCGAATTTAAATTGAATGTGAAAGATTTACTTGCTCAAGATTTAGTTTTCTTTCAAGATTTAAATGGAAATCAGAAATTTGACAATGAAAAGCAAAAAGACCCAATTGTTTCTATTGATCCAAATACCGATAATAAATATACATCTGCAACTGATAACGTTTGGCAAGAAATCACTTTTGGTCAGACCGTTACTGTATCATTAAAATACAATTTTGGAATTGAGAAAAAGAAAATAACACCAGTAATGGCACCTGCTGGAGAATAAATCATTTCAGATTAACACATGGAGAAGGAGCTTGATTGCTCCTTTTTTTTTATGCACTGATTGTTCAATGTTAACAAAATATATCTTCCTATTAATGTAAAGATAAACTAAACGTAAAGGTCTAATAACTGTCTCCCGATAAGTCTGTTGTTTCTTTGTACAAACAAAATAGAAGAAAAAAATTATGAAAAAGATTTATGTTATTTTAGCTGTGTTTGGACTATTTTCAGCAGCTAATGCACAAGAAGCATTTTGGGATGTAGTTTCTTACAAAGGAGCTTTCCCAATTACGGATGGCACTCCTGCTACGGATTGGACAAGTGGATGGTCAAATTTTGACGCTGAAAACACTGTTTACCCAGTAACTACAACAACCGTTTCTGCAGATATTATAGCAAATACCACTTGGAGTGGTGTCGTTTTATTACAGAATAAAGTTTATGTAAAAAACAATGCAACACTAACTATTCAACCAGGAACAATTATTCGTGGGGATTTAGCTACTCAAGCAACCTTGATTATTACAAGAGGAGCAAAAATCAATGCAATAGGTACAGCTTCTCAACCAATTGTTTTTACGTCTAATTTCGCACCGGGTGCACGTCAAGAAGGTGACTGGGGTGGATTGATCCTTTTAGGATTAGCAAGAAACAACCAACCAGGTGGTGTTGCTAATATCGAAGGACTTTTACCAACAACTGATACTCAATTTGGTGGTAATTTTGACAATGACAACTCAGGTACTTTGCGTTATGTGCGTGTTGAATTTGCAGGTATAGCATTAGAGCCAAATAAAGAAGTAAATGGAATTACATTTGGTTCCGTAGGTTCAGGAACTACAGTTGATTATATTCAAGTTTCTCACTCAGGAGATGATTCATTCGAGTGGTTTGGTGGAACTGTAAATTGCAAACACTTAATTGCTTACCGTGGTTTAGATGATGATTTTGATACTGACTTTGGGTATAGAGGAAGAGTTCAATTTGGATTATCCATTCGAGATAAAGATGTATCTGATGCTCCAGGTGATTCAAATTCGTTCGAATCAGATAACGACGCAGCAGGTTCTGCGGCTCAACCTAAGACAATGCCGATTTTCTCAAACATTACGATTGTTGGTCCAAAAGGAGATGGTTCTATCGTATTGCCAGTAGGTGAGAAATTTGAAAAAGCCTTCCGTTTAAGAAGAAATACTTCAACTTCTGTATTAAACTCTTTAGTTACAGGATGGGAAAAAGGACTTTCAATTGAAGGTGCATCATCAGAAGCAAATGTGAACGGTGACTCATTAGTTTTTGTGTCAAATATCTTATCTAACTTCCCAACTTCAGTAAAATGTGTAACAGCAACACCTGCATTTTACGCAACATTCTTTGGTGCTGATGGTAATGATACAGTTACAACGATTGCGCAAATCAATTGGGTAAACTTATTTACACCACTTGGAACAACTCCAGATGCTCGTTTAGCTGCAGGATCAACTGCAGGTACAGGTGCTGATTTTACACATGTGAAATTCTTCAATTTAACTGCTCCAACTACTACTGCTAACATCTCTTATTGTCAAGGTGCGACTTCTTCAGCTTTAATGGCTAATGCTGGTGTTGGAAATTCACTTTACTGGTACACACAAGCAAGTGGTGGATTAGGTTCTATGACAGTTCCAACTCCATCTACCGCAGCATCTGGTACATTTAACTACTGGGTAAGTCAATACAATGCGAATGGTGATGAAAGTCCAAGAACTGCAATCGTTGTAACGGTTAATGCAACTCCAACCACACCAACTATCTCAGCTGGTGGTCCAACATCATTCTGTACAGGTGGATCTGTAATATTAACTTCAAGTGCTACAAGCGGAAATGTTTGGTCAACAAGTGCAACAACACAAATGATTACAGTTTCAACAGCAGGATCCTACACAGTTACATTTACAAATGGAAATGGATGTTCTGCAACTTCTACTGCAACTTCTGTAAACGTAAGCAATGCTCCAATCCCAACCGTTAATGCGTCCTCTTTAAGTGGATGTACAGGTGATGACATTACGTTAACATCTTCAATCGCTGATACTTATTCATGGTCTACAGGTGCAATTACACAATCAATTATTGTTAATACAGCAGATACCTACACAGTAACGACCACAAATACGAATGCATGTAATGGTGTTGGAACATCTGATCCAGTAATGATTACTTTCACTCAGTCGCCAACTGCTGCTGGTTCATTCTCAACAGTTGGAAATGTTGTAACGTTTACGAACACTTCAACTGATGCAACTTCATATTCTTGGGATTTCGGTGACTTTTCTAACTCATCTGCAAGTGCTCCTTCTCACGCATATGCTGCAAATGGTGCATATTTAGTAACATTAACAGCTATCAATGGAAACTGTACAGATGTAGTGACATTGAATGTTCAAATTTCAGTTAGCCTTGAAGAATTGGCTGGTTTAGTTGAGGTAACATTATTCCCTAACCCAACAAATTCAAATGCTACAATTGCAATTGACAATAACACCGCACAAAATGTAAGTATCGTGATCGTTAACCAACTTGGTCAAGTAATTTCTTCTCAAGAAGTAGAATTGACTAACGGAAGCAACTCGATTGAACTTACGACGAATTCATTTGAAAATGGAATCTACACTGTAATTCTCGTAACAGAAACAGGAAGAATTAACCGCAAATTAATCGTTCAAAAATAATTCAACATTAGGGCTATCCGGAATGGATAGTCCTTTTTTTATCTTCACATGGAAAACTACAAAGGTCACACAATACTCTTGATTGACGATGAGCCAGATATCCTTGATTTTCTTTCTTATAATTTAAAGAAAGAAGGCTTCAAAGTGTTTACAGCAAATAATGGTGAAGAAGGCGTTAAAATGACGCAACAGATGAATCCTTCTTTGATTTTATTAGACGTGATGATGCCCAAAATGGATGGAATCGAAACATGTCAAATAATTAGAAGAGATTTAAACATAACCCAACCCATCATAGCATTTTTGACTTCACGTTCAGAAGACTATTCACAAATAGCTGGATTTGAAGCTGGTGCAGATGACTATATTAACAAGCCAATTCGTCCGCGGTTATTGATCAGTAAAGTTGAATCACTACTCAGAAGACTTTCACTTGGTTCAACTGTTACCTTAAACACTTTCGAAGGATCTATAAAAATTGACCGTGAAAAATTCATGGTAGAATTGGATGGTGAAAAAATTCTGCTTCCCAAAAAAGAATTTGAATTGCTTGAATTACTTGCAAGCAGACCAGGAAAAGTATTCAATCGTGAGCAAATATTAGCGATTGTTTGGGGCAATGAAACAATTGTAGGCGAAAGAACAATTGATGTTCATATTCGAAAATTAAGAGAAAAGCTTGGAGATGATTATATTCGTACTATAAAAGGTGTCGGATATACATTTCAAGAAAAGTGAACAACTTAAAACCTATACATTTATTGATTGGAGGTAGTGCTATTATTGCTGGCATTACCTTATTCATAACGTTTCTTTTAAATCTACAATTAATTGATTTCCCTTTGTGGATTTTAATTGGTTTACCCATCACTACTGGCTTAATTTCATTTGGTGTTTTTTACTTTTTCATTAAACACTTTATCAATGATCGATTGAAAGTACTTTATAAATCTATTCGTAAAGGAAAGATGACAAAAGAAAATGAGCTAACTTTTAAAATAACGGATGATGTTATTGCAAATGCTGAGTTAGAGACACATCTTTGGACAGAAGAGCGAAACAAAGAGATTTCCAAATTAAAAGAACAAGAGGAATTTCGGCGAGAATTTTTGGGGAATTTAGCCCATGAATTAAAAACACCCATATTTTCAATTCAAGGTTATATCCTAACGCTTCTTGATGGAGGTTTAGAAGATGAAAATGTTAATCGCACCTTTCTCGAACGTGCATCGAAAGCAACCGATCGCATGGTAAGTATCATTGAAGACTTGGATCAGATTACCAAAATGGAGGTCGATGCTTTAAAATTAGAACTTCGACCATTTGACATCGTTGAATTAGTGAATGATGTTTTCGAATCACTTGAAATGATGTCGTTCGACAAAAATATCAAATTGATTTTTGCGAAAGAATATGGTGCGACCTTCGTTATTGGAGATAAACCAAAAATTGCACAAGTGCTCGTGAATTTGATTACCAATTCTATTTTCTATGGAAATAAGGGAGGCACAACCATCGTTCGTTTATACAAAATGGATGACATCATTACGATTGAAGTTTCTGATGACGGTCCTGGTATTGAGGAAGAACATTTACCACGCCTATTTGAGAGATTCTACCGTGTGGAGAAAAGTCGTAATCGCAACGACGGTGGGTCTGGATTGGGATTGGCCATTGCCAAACACATCGTTGAGTCACACGGACAATCAATTTCCGTTCGCAGTACTTATGGAGTGGGAAGTACTTTTTCTTTTAGCTTAGATAAAAGCAAAACACAATCGACAGGCTTGTATTCTTCTCGAGGGGTACAGATAAAGTAGGTGTGGGGGAAAATTAAAATGAATTAATTGCAGTTTTAAAACACTTTAAATTACACCCTAATATCGAGTTTTGTTAATGACGACTTTTTGAATGTTCTAATCAATGCCAAAAAGAAAACTAGTGTGAATTACGAACTCTATAATACGGCTGGAAAATTAGTTCTTTCTGATAAGAATAGTCTTATCACAACAGGTTATAATGAGCGAAGGATTAACATTTCAACATTGTCATCTGGAGTGTATATTTTGAAAATTCACTTAGAAAATGACGATAAGATATTAAGTGCGAAAGTGATTAAGAACTAGTTTCTTTATTGATATATCAAAAAATGCATTAGTTCAGCTTCTTAAATAATTATCCATAACGTTTTTAACGCTTAACTTTGAATTGACAACAGCCATTTTACCTTAAATAAATTTCGGACGGAAAAGTCATTGAAAATAGAGTCATCAAAAAACGGGAAAGTTTACTCCTTCCCGTTTAGTCCTAAATAAAGTATCTATTGCTGAATTCGATCAGACTGACGTGATACTTATTTAGTGAATTTATTTCTTTAAATCATCGCTCAAGACCAATTCACCAAAGCGTTCATAATTTACCAACCAAGCGGCCGCATTTTTAACATATCGCCCAGTTCCAGCGGTGTCCCAGTTACAATAAAGTCGTGTAAAACCGCCATCAATAATCAACCTTTGCCCTTGGTTTTCATAAATTGCCGTAACGACATTTCCATCTGTGCTCCAAACCAATGGAATCATTTTTTTATTTGGATCTTGAATTTTAGAAATAGTTATGCCTTCATAGACATATTCCAATCCTGTTGTGATTAAATGGTTTGCTTGCATTCCTGAAATTGTAGAATCAGATTTAAAAGAGACATTCTTAGAACCCATGTAATTACCACTCATATTCACTCCAATTAATTTTTCAGCTAAGAAATTTGCATCAGCGTGGAAAGGAACATTATCTCCCCACAAATAAACACCTTTTCCACTATAGAAAAAACGCTTTATTACTTCTGCATGATCATCATTCAACATTTGCGTCGATGAAGAAATCACCCATAATTGACATGCTTTTGATAAAGCAATTTCTAATTCTTTTGCCGTCGGAGGCATGTTGATGTAGCGATAAACAGAAAATCCCTTTTCTTTCAATGCTGCTTTTGGTTTTTCAAAATCGAAGTTTTCTTTTGTGTACAAATGCAAGACTACAATTGTTTGACCATCAAAAGCACCATCAACGGCCAAATCATATTGATTACTAGTTAGTCGACCCTTAAAAAGTATTTAACACTTTGATTGTTAATAACTTAAGCACAAAAAACACCGTTCATATCTACCTAAAACCGTATCTTTAATGGGTAAACCTTGCATTTTTAAGTTATGAT